>Ga0210059_1000331_pt1 | contig 56684 bp, 26 predicted proteins | sample Ectturendosymbi2_FD_188042 | JGI IMG/M metagenome (GOLD analysis project Ga0210059, IMG submission 188042) | Ecteinascidia turbinata endosymbiont from Florida, USA - Sample 2 (SPAdes) (version 2) | ecosystem: Host-associated > Tunicates > Ascidians > Unclassified | place: Key West, Florida... | reverse complement strand
ACTTACTCTTCACAATCTTGCAATTGCAGCTACTTGAAACACACTGCATAATGCACACCACACACTGCAATAACATCAACATTTAATACGTAACAACATCAACGTTTAATATGAATGATGCGCCTGCTTACCTTCACAAATTTTCGTGACACGGGATTGCATGTCTGACAAACGTACCCGCAGTTCCTGCTCCCACACTTTCCAGTCCCGAGCTTTGTTTGTGCATGATTAATGCCAGGGAAGAAAAAGGCAATTCACACAAATACGTCTTAGCAAACGGTAATAAAATATGAATGGCTTGTCGAGAAATGTCGGGATACTCCTGCCGAAGGTTTATCGAGAAACTGCCAATGTCATTTTCTTGCGCCTCTGTTGCAAAGAGGTGAGACACAATCGATGCTTAATTCAAACAGCTAGTCTGTGCTCATGGGCGTCGGAAGAGGACAGGGGACCTTGGTCTCCCTGGGTTCTGAAATTTGATATTTTTCTATAAATTAAAAAAAAAGATTGTTCGCTTAGTTAAGAGTGGGTAACATGATATTTTAACAGTCTTGCCGCCCCTTTGAAAAAATCTTTTTGGCTACCTCGAGAAAAATCGGCTATTGGCTCCCCTGGAAAAAATCCTTCCGACGCCCATGCTTGCGCTGTCAAGTCCATGGTAGTGTCAGCTTCTATCGCTGATTGATCGTACAGATTTCTCGTCCTATCACAACGTGAAATATCGAGATCAGGAAAGCAATGAGAAAGCTTCTCCTGGAGAATGTACAATTGGTTGCAAATATTTATTTACAGTATTTTTAGTTATTTTTTAAAATTTATTTTAATATTTGTACCAGACACGAAGTCCATAGAGCACAAGTACAAACTTCCCGCACAATGCAGATTGACAATAACAGTAACGAACGTTTTGTGACGGCGTTGGGCGTTAGGGGTTGGACCACAGGATATACAGACACAATTTTTCGCTTACGCGTAACACTTCGTACAACACTACATTACAGACACTTTCTTAATCTATTGATTGTTACAGACAGTCTTAGTGCATTTCAGTTAAAGCTTAATCTGTGGCGTAAAAATTGAGGAAGGGTTGTTAGAAGTATTTCCTCTTATAGAAGTAGCAATTGCTGAAACCGATGAATCATGTGTTTCAAGAGACAAGTCTTACGATTTAGCGAACAAATGTGTTAATTCCTACCTTGCATCTTGGTATTAAGCATGTTCAAGTGATCGAGTACGTCTGTTAAAATACGTTAGCGTCTTCCGCTATTGTTCATTAACAAGGGAGTGGTCAGCCTCCTGATCAGCGAGGAAAAGCATTCTCTAATCTCGTAGATACGAAGAAGAGATTTCCTTGTCTTTTAGAGATTTCCTTGTCTTTACAGAAAATAAAAAGCACTTTTAAACCAGTCTGGTAACAGCCTTCACCGTGCAATACGCAAAAATGTAAATTCGCACAGTTGAAATGCTTTCTTCATGGCATGTCATATTTTCTTTAGGTTGCTACGGATGTTTTTTCTCAGACTCTTCAGTTCGGCTTCTTGTAAGCTTGTGTCGGTGATCTCTGTGATTTTCTGCGTGGGAATGAATGTATTGCACTGTATACCTACGTTGTGACCCATTACTCTTCACTAGTGGTAGAGTAATCTGGCATTGAGAAAAACTCACAGTCATCTCGGTGAAGGCTGCGCTAACTGCACATCCAGTGAGCGAATTACGAGGCCTTTGCCGTATATTAAAAGAAGCCAGTGGTGAATTGGTCTGTCGCTCTACTGCGTTGCAACGTCATCCCTAATTCCGAGATAAGATTTTTCTGAGGTAAAGATGGTAGAGGTTAATTCTTTTGCTAATCTTATCACAACGTTGCTGCAAAGAGAGTGAATGCTGATTCTTCAGAACAGTAAGTTTAGGCACGAAAAATGTTTCAGAGCAGTCGCGTTTTAGAAGAGCAAAGTCAAACATACTGTGGCTTGATGCGGATGCAAACAGCGAAAGGTTTTGAGTTTCCGCTGGGCGCAGTTTCGAAATCCATTTCTGGCACAGATGCAGACTCCGGCGAACTTTGGGTTAGGTCGGCTGAAGCTGCAGTTGCTTGACACATCCAGCGACCACCGTAAACACCGCGATGCCGATATGCCAAACAGACGACGCAGATGAATGTTTGAGGCCGCTTTCTTCGATGGATCTAAAAATAGAACGTCTGCGCAGATACGATTAATCAGACGATCCACTCTGACTGCGTCCACAAACATTTCGAAGTGTTGCGCAGACAACTGTTCTTAGGCCTCGTTCGTGACTGCTCTGATCAAGTTCTCAACGCCTTATTATTTAGACTTTACTGCAACAAATGAGTTTGCGCAATTCCGCGAAACACTAAGAGGTATGACTTTTTTCAGGTTGACTTGCCAAGAAATGGATTTAAAAAAGTCGTGAGAGTGCGCTCTCGATAAATTTCATCTTTCCAGAACATACCACAATGGATTCTGTCTCAAGGTGTTCGTCACTGCACGTTTAGGTCTAGTTAATAGCCATTTATCTTTTAACACACTGTGCACAGGGAATCAAAAATTAAACTTACCGATGGGAAATTTCTTAATATTTTGCTTCATTTAGTAATTCAATATATTCTAAATACTACTTGATTACGTTTGGCATGACGTTTGAAAGTTTTTGTAGACAACATCAAGCGCTGAAACTAAATAGCTAGATCGTGTTTGAAACATAACGCTTGCGTACAAAGTAATCAAAGTAATCATTTTGCTATACGCCTAGGCGGCAATTAACTTCTACACAATTTTTGAGACAATTCCTTTTCATATAACAGATTCATTTTAATGGAAAGAAGATAGTTTCATTAATTTACAACTGCGCTAATCAAGACGCAATGAAACAAGATTAAGGCCAAACGCTGTTTGCACTACCTGCAAAATCCTTTGAATTTTTTCTTCTAAAAATGTTACAGTAATAATATTACGTGGTTCCATACAAGTAAATAGAATTGAAACGTTCTTATATAGACCCCAAGGCATTTTCTGCTTTTTTCAAAGTGAAACAATTTTTCGTTTTTGCCTCTTTATCTTGAAACTAGGAACAAGAATTTGATAAAAATGTCCAAAATTTTTTCTTTTCAGGTACATAGTTTGTTTTATTAAATCGGCTTTCAGTCAATACAAATTTCAACGAACCGTATAAGCCTGAGTGTTTTTCCGTATGTTGTGAAGATCTAGCACAAAAAACAAGTTTGCTTCCAACTTCGTTTCCTTGCACATTTTTTCCCTTACGTTTTTACGCAAAACGCTTTATAATTCAATTTTTCTTGTCAATAACACTTTCACACCTTTAGGTAGAGAAATCGCATTAAATCCGATCCGCTTGTTGGGCGCCAACGCCGTCTCCCATGAAGCGTATTTCCTATGATCTTAGTTAATAAAAGGGTGTACCGGCATGAGCATGACGCAGTTCCAGCGGTAGAATTGAAGGAAAATCATCATAATGGTTTCGACAACAAGAAAAATGCTACTGTAGATTTGCTGAAGATTTTTTCTCTGTTGTATCACTTCGGTCACGGGCAGTTGCCTGGTCGGATTGCTTGCAAACAGACCTTGCATGGTTCTAAACCGTGTGCAAATTAATATCTAAGAAATCTGGTGACGTAACGCTTTATTTCTCAAAACAGAGCACCTTCATTCTTGTTCCTTTTAAAATTATGAAGTATGCTTTCTTTTGAAATTATGAAGTTCACGCTTTAAATATACGATATCAGTCACAAAAAGATATTCTGCCGTGTTATTTAGAGGAGTTTGCTTGAAAAACACAAAAATGAAACAATTTGTAACAAAAGTTGCCATATTTCAAACAGCATCTTGTTTTTCTAAAAGTAAAAGCCAACTATTCAATCTACAGACGTTATACACTTTGTCTTTGGGGCTACATCAGTGAAACACTGAACTTCGCTTATGGCCACTTTACTCTAAGCAAGCAATTAATAATTAAAGTAGACGTTGGAGATTACTAGACAGGAAGGAGTTCAACACTGGCCTAAAAATGCATTTTTCGGTTACAGTTGATGCAACGAGAATGAACGATTTCAGCCGCTGCATTAACTGTACATACACACTGAGTGTCTTATTTTTATGTTAACGTTTGTTTGATGCAAAAAAAACAACGTATTTGTTTCCTGATTGTTGTACTCAGCCATTTGAAACCGTTTTTGCACTAAAGTACGGTGTTCCCAACCATGCCATATGTCATACTCTTTTTTCCTTTCGCGTCTTTTCAACACCCAATAGCCTCGCGAAATGCTACCGTAGATCAGACCTTGCTATTTTGATCAATTCACCAAATAAAGCCAAACTGATTACCACAATGAGATGGACACCGACTTGAAGGCAGACCAATCAAAGAGAGAGCTATTCGAAAAGGACGCATCTTACATTGAAAGTGTTCGTTTCTGTTAATCCGCGTATCTGATCTGCTGGACACACAGGTGTCCAGGCAACCTTAACGTCACGGAACATTATTTTAGCGCAATGCACGAATTGGTTTGCAGACCTGCGCTACTCAATGTTATAGAAGTTTGGAAGGATAAATTCAATTTTGTATCTGAACGTGTGAGGTGATCTTGTACGTCAGTTTTGTGGTAACTGAATACACGCGTGCCAGATGATTTCGCGAAGGAAAATTTCGTTTGAAATGTCGTGCCCAACCTAGCTTGCTCCCGTTTTCTTCAGTTTTTTACAAAAACGGCGGATAAAGCGATTTATCTCAATGTCAAATCTCGCCTTTAAGCTAAACGATTTAACGTGTGCTAGCGGAAGGAGAGTTATCCGGCTGGGTGTAAAAAAACGGTTAAGCTTCAACCACTGCCGACGTGCACTCCTGTCTCGTCGGTCGTGCAACTCGGGCTTTGCTCGTCTTCTCAGCCTTGAAGTCTGACCGCTAGGCCTCACGCACATGCGTGATGCCATCAAAAGAAAGTTACAACACGATCGGAAAAGGCGTAGGAAAATCAATTCGCTACGCTCTGCGCGCGTGACACAGCCACTCACCTGTACCAGCTTGCTTTACGGTCGGCACATGTCGCGCGTGACACACGACTGTGCGCACGTGACTCCCAACGTGCTTTGTACGAGGCAAGTTATACACAAGCAAATAGCTATTTATGCCTCGCAACAGACGCTTCCCTTGGGAAACAAGTAATAACATTGTGTGGACGATTTGACGAAACGTTCCCGCGAAACAAAGAGTTTTGATCAACGCATTTGAAGGATAAATGAATCCTGTTGGGTTTCTATTTGCTTCTGAGCTACTTCTTCAATTTGCTATTACTTTTTTGTAAATGTAGTTTAATACGCGATCACATAAGGCATGTATAGCTGCATATTATTTGGCTAAAACTTAGGTTGTTTTAAACATTCTTCTCAAATTAAAATATTCATACAACTTCGTTTTTGATTACAGTAGTTAAACAAAAGTTTACTTTTTATTTAAAATGTTCAAAAGAACTGTTTATTGGTTGCAAAATTTGATTTTTTCTTTAAAACCAATCAATTTCTAAATATTTCAAGGTACATTCCACGAAAAACATTTACCGTTCATAAAAGCAACGAAGCAATATGGTCGCTGCCGCGTGCTTTGGTTGCGTTCTCCACCCTGGCCTCGTATCGTTCTGAATATGAATTGTTTGCATCATCCTGATATTTTAATTTAAGCGATGATGCTGGCTTCAGTGCCACACAGCTCTTTGTTTTGTTGGTGGTGAGGAGTGTTTTTTGTCCTGATGTGCAAGTTTTTCGGGCGTTTACTCGTTCCTCATTCCTAGGCAATGAGTACAAACAAGGAGATTATTCATGCTTTTCGAACAGACTTTCTCATTAATCTAGAACTTTTATCCCGAATGAATAAAAAATGCTTTTTGGACGACGGCCCGCAGCACGTAGCGGTTATCGGGTATGTGAAAATGCCAGAAAACAGCCTGAACGTAGTGGCCGTAAGCGCAACCTAAACGTTTCCTAGTTACGGAAACAAACAGTAAACGTTCTAATTATAGACATCAATGGCCGCAACAGAGCGATCAAGTAAACCAAAGCAGAAAGTCTTTTATGCAGTCGACCACCTTGGGTCTCGTATCCCGCTGGCTGTTGAAAAAAACACCGAAGTTTCAGATTTTCTGGCTTTTGAATAATTCCCTCAAGCTCCGAAACTTTTCCAATGTGGTAAAAAAGATGCAGAATTTGGTAACATATCTTTACTTTCAATGCAACAGGCTGTTTGACTTACCGGTGTCTAGTTCTTGTATAAATTTGAATAACCCTGAAGATAACAAATTCTGATCATGTGTCTCCACCCATCTTTAATAGGATTGTAAGTAAAAAAGACTTGTGCATCAGATTGCTTTTACTTCACCTGTCAAAAACATCCAAATGCTAAAAACCTTGCACTCAATCGTTTAGAAAATCTCACCACTCGTGATCAGCATGCGCTTTCAATGTTGCATTCGACTGAATGGAATCATGGATCAAACTAACAATAAAAAAAATAAAACACAAGTGATTTGTTTCAGTGCTAGCAAAAGCTTACAGTAAACTGTAGCAGTAAGACACACCCAGTCACTATCTTCTGCGTTCGTGCATACTGCTTGTGAATACAGCGTCATGACACACCCACAAATTTGAATTTCTTCGTGCAATTTTCATAATAGCTGGGATGTATACTAACAAATAAGTTAAAGAAGTGCTTACTCTGAACAGTGTCGCTTAGTAAAACTAATAAAATCGATATTGCAAATATTAGTTTGAAGACTTCTGTATGGCGAAGCCTATCACTTGGTCAGCTTGTTCGTAAGCCTCTTGACATATCCATAAATTCACACGTATTTCCGACATTCAGACTGAAATCCCTCCAATCTAACCATAAGAATAAACGCATCAATGGACAACCTTTGATCATCTGAACCGCAAGCCAACACCCCTAAATGGCTACTGGTGGAAGCATAGAAATCGGTGTTAACTTCACGAGTTGACTAATACAGTACCAACGCTTGAATGAGTTTCAGACAAAAATTTCACGTCTGGTTTTTGGAATGTTTATCATCTTATCAACAACGAAGAGCTGATATATTTTGTTTGGGCTTGTAGTATTCGGAACACGTTTTTGAACAGCTCTTCATGTTGTGATTCACTTGTTTTGCTTCAAGCGCACGGTGTTGCAACTTGACAGTGACTAAGAAAAGATCTGAAACTAGGAAAACTAGAGAAGAACAACAATTTTAACACATCACGCCCACATTATCAGCCTCGATGAGCTGCCCTTGTTAGCAAATAATCTGGTCATCTAGATCTTAATCGCACCAATCAAAGCGTTTCAATCTTTTTACGCGACAGCCAGCTGATGTCTGCGTCTGTGCTCAAAGTCAAGGTAGTGAGAAACTTCCCTGCACGGATAAGCGTGCAAGTCGGGGTTAGAACTAGCGTACGAAAAAACTAACTGTCTTAAAACCTTTTGTCCCATTTCCTGGTAAGACATCAAGCCTTCGAATTGTGTTACGCTTTCCCTGACATGACAATCTGTCGACGCCTCCCCTCATTTTCGCAGAACAGCTTTTTGTATAAACACTTTGTGAAACGTTGCTATCTTCAGGTGACTTCTAAATATGGTAAACAACAACAGCAATACCAGCGAGATTCTTTGGGCACGACGAACTTTCAACGTCCGTACACCTGCTAAAAACTTTTGCATTAACTGATACTCTAATACTATGAGTTTCCAAAGCAGGATGTATGGGCATATACAATATACAATCTGAAAACGTATTGAGTTAACGTAAAACCGCATTTTTGCTAGCTGGTTTTATCGTGTTCCAATCAAACCTGAGGATTTATGGGCAGTTTTCGGAAAGACAAAGTTATTTTACTGCCAGTTCTGATAGTTACCCTATGTACACAATGAACATCGAAACTGTGACCAGTTGCAGTCAATATCTGTGGATTAGATTCATTGTTCTGGCCCATGTGCTTTTATTCATGCGCAAACGATTGCAGATTGCATTTCAATGCTCAAACATTAAAATGTGTGTATTTGCAAAACAAGAGCGTACTGTGCAGGCCTTTGAGAGTAAGAACCACAAATAAAGTTGTAGGGCACATAAAACTCCTGTTTTCGCTATACGAAGCTCCACCCAAATGAGTTTAAGCCACTACAGAAAGCATTTGGTGGTGTATATATAACCTTGAGTAAATCAACTGCACCACTGCAGAAACCGACGTAATATTTGTTTACTTTGTTTCGATAAATGTCACAAACTTTTTCAAAGTCAGTAAAAACGTCACCTGATCAATCATTCCTTTATTGTTTGATAAGATTCAGCATAAAATTGACCAAATTTTTACAAGTTTAGGCAATTTCGGGGTCTTGTACCATACTTGAATTAAGCGCTATCCACCTTTACACAGACGCGTCCTGTTAATGTTCTATGAATTCCCTGTTGGGCTGTGATCTAAAGAGTTGTAGGCCAGTCCAGCATGCTCATCCTTTTATGATTCAAAAAATTGACGTTCTGTGATATGAGGTAAGATGAAAGATATTGCTGAAAATCTCCTCTAACGCCTGGGGAAGTGCTCTTCATATCTGGAATAACTTTCTTTAAACCTCAGTATACCGTCAAATGAGAAAAGAAACCCAGCACCATGGAAACCAAAACAAAATACATATCGTTGGGGGTATTTTCTCGGGTCAAAGCTTTTCTCTGAGGATACTCCGTACTCGCAGACTACTTTGCCCCTTAGCCAAGAAATATGCCTCATTGAAAAAAAACAACTTTTCTTCAATTCTAAGCCCAGCGATTCTATATTTAGCCAATTTAACCCTATTCGGATCATGTTACGGCTGAGGAGTTGATGTTTTAACAGCTAAACAACTGCTCAACCAACCTTAGCGTGTACGTACAAATCGTGAACTAATAACCACTGCAACACTGGATGAACTTTCATGAGTTTCACCAGTGGTTAAGTTTGCTCATTTTGACATGAAAACTCCAATTTAGGTGGCATTTTTGCAGTTTCTTTTCCATTTTGGACAACATCGAATCAGTAGCCTAAAATTGTTGATAGGTCCTAGAAACAAATTTTTATTTGTTCCTCCGGTGTTTTTGATTTCCGTCTGGGAGGTGTGGTAGTGTTGATAAAACGTTAAAATCTTAGTTTTTTTAATGACATCGTTCGTATTTTCGTATGCTTACCTTCCTCTGCTGACGTAATAAGCAACTGAAAGTCAGCGGACAAAAATCTGCAGATATACAGACTTGCTTATTTACTAACAGACAGAAGGTTGAAGTTTATGACATCAAAAAAGGTTACAAAGTCCTCTGTATAAAACCTCAACACTACGCTAAAAGAAGTTGCTAACATTTTCTTTTAGCGTAGGTTTGTTCATATAATGGAAATTTTTTTTGAAAGCTGTGCAATTTCCATTATTGTTAATAAAGGAAATTGCACAGTTTTCAAAAGATATTTTTAAAATAGCCACGAACACTTCTGTATTCCAGTTAATTTGCACGAGGATGTAAAGTGCGCAGTTGCACCTTAAAATTTTCAATAAAATGAACATCTTCATGTTTGTATTGATGCTTTCCTGAAGTACTCAACGTAATGATTACCATTCGTTATTCACTTTCTTGTTCCTTGTAACATTACTCGCAGGTACAGCTAGTAGACAAATTTGTATTCAGAATTTTTTTCACAAACTTTTAACGTGCGACAGCTGGTCTGTGAATGAAACTGATTGCTGGTCTGTAGTTGTATTTTCATTGTTAGTTTCGGTTACCTTATTTAAGAAAACGCCCTCTGTTTTGATATTTGCGATGATAACAGAGATTTAACATACCTATAAATTCAATAAAATTGCTCATCTAATTTTGAATAGTCGTTGTTAGCTGCGTTGTAAGTGGAGAAAGGCTGGTTTTTGTAACCTCACTTTCCAGACGCAAAAAAATTCAGTTTTTGAGATCTCGTCAGTACATCACTTTAAGCACGAATGTGTCTCTTGAGAAAAAGTCGGATAAAAAGTGTTTCGCTTTGAAGTGATTTTGGTGACGATTCAATGAACAGACGGTTTTACGTCATGAAAATTTGGTGGCTAAATATCTAAACGCAATATTTTTCAATCAGTCCTGAAAATCGTTTGAGGCTGACTTGAAGTGCAACTGAATTGCCAGCTTGCTGCAGAAGTGGTGCGCACAAATTAAACACGCTGATGACCATGGAGTTAACTTCGATCCCAGACCAAGACGTTCACACCATTCGATGTGATGATGAGTAATATTCACTAAAATGATTTCAAATAACGAAAGTTTCATTGCGTTCACTATTAACAGCCGAATAAATTTGTGATGTTCCACCTAATCATCATTGGTAAAATTCAAAGATGACGGTGTTGCAGACGCTGTTTAAAACCCAAAAAGTCAACTTCAAAGTGCTTTCTTGTAAAAGTTTTTACGAACAAGTTGGTTAGTTTTTGATGTTAAGATCAACATTACTGTGTACACTTGCTGCAAGATTTAATTATTGGATTTTTCTTGAAGCAATAAAGACTGGTGAAAATCTGTCATTGCTGAAGAGCTATAACGGAAACAGCACAAGTCGAAATGGAACGACTTAACATTTATTTGCACCTGCAGCTTGACACATAAATAACAACGTCTTTGAGAACTGCGTTGAATTCTTCGAGCTGCCAAAAACAGAAACGTTTTTATAAGCAGCAGGTGGCATTTCAAAGCGTTTGCGGTGGCTGACAAGTCGCTTAAGCCGTTGGAGCTGTGAGTGTAAGACCAGGATGCAAATACACTTCGCGGTAAGATAAAACCTTGACGTTTTAGTGCTTTTCTGCTTTAAGCGGTAAATCAAACAAACACACAAACAAAATGGATTTTGTTTCGCCGTCGAGAAAAGCCTATTTAACCAAGGTCGAGGTTTTTAGGCACCGCGCCAATTTTTGATGCCGGAGTAAAATAGACTCATCGCTTTCCTGGATTTTTGAACTTCCGTGAAGACTTGAGTAAAGTATATCAACAATTAGTCTGGACAAGTTCACCAAACAGTCGCAAAAAATAATTGCGAAGAAACGCTACAGTTAAATTCGCCGGCAGCATATCAACGCGGCTACCTAGACGACGTGATGATTATCAAAAAGATTGGTGAGCAGAATCTACCTAAAGGTTTCTTAATCTACAGAAAAGGGCTCCTCCTTTCATCTATTGACCCTTCTACCAAGAAACCACACATCGCGAGAGCAGTGAAAACGCAAATAATATTTTGATACCAGTTGTTTATGGATGGTACATTTGAGGCTAAATTGGAGCGTTTTTTGGAGAAGAGAGTAGTGTGCAAAAACTTGTTAGAAACTGCAAAATTATGTGTTCATTATGATTTTAAAGGAAAACATTGGGTATGGCCCTGACTAAAGAATGAAAACAAAGTAAAATGTGACAAATATCGTTGCGACAAACCGCAGCGAACAAAACACAAAGAACTGGAGAGGCAGCAACTTACAAAAATAGTTACGCCTTTTGATACATAAAGTTCTGCTTAGAGTAAGTTTATGCCATTGCTTCTGTTGCAACAGTGACATGAGTAGTAGATTTAAACCAAAATGGCATACTTTTTTGAAAACTTTTTTCACTATGGGCCAATGCTGATGCTGAAACAAACTAATGTTTCGTTCCGGCTCGTCAGGTACCCTATAATCCTGATGTAAACCAAACAATTTGTGTCGTCTAAACGTTTGTGCAAAAGAGAACTGAAAATGCATCAGGAAACCGCTTAGATTTGGTACTTTTCATTGTTACGGCTATCTATTCCCTAGACTACCTACAACATTTCTGATGAGTTTGTATGATCAGCTAGGGTTCCAGAAACTCACATCAACGGCCTATCAGTGATACAGACTCCAGACAGACTGTAAATTTCAGTACTGACGATCTTCTAACTGCGGTTTTATACATTGTTTCTCAAAAGCTTTTTGCATGTCCAACGCATTTCTGCATCACTAGAATTTCGTTTGAGAAAGGCAGCAGATCAGAGATACTAAAAGTAAAACCACCAGATGACCAACGCAATATTAGTCTCAGTCAAGTGCTTAGCAAACGTCACATGAGTTTGCGGATTCCTAAAGGGTGCTGGAAAACCAGGCCTCACTATAAGCAACGACCCTGGAGCAGCTTTTGGAAAACAAACATAGAACCAACATGAAGTTCTTGTCTTGAGATTGAAACAAAGCTGTTAAGTCGCAGTGTCCTCAGTCACACATGCGTAGCTATCGTGCAGCATTACACACCCATCTAAGGCAGGTATACAGCGGGTTTTGGCTTTAAAATCCTGAGACTAAAAATGTTTCCAGCGGAAGATAACAATCCCTAAATGATGTATTATCGGGAAGAGGAGCAGGTTTGTGATTTTCTAAAACAGGCGATATTCAGCAGGAAAGAATACAAACAGATAAAAATTTTCTTTGTTTTAAATTTCACAAAATCTTACTGTCAGCTACGTTGTCAATTTCTAAATCTGGAAACAAGCTATCTTTCAACACTAAAACTGGCCTTATAAATTTGTAATCATTCCTGAGTGCTATGAGAACACAAGGCAATAACTTGTGGGTATGGTGACCTTGTTTCTTGCATTGCTTGCAAAGGGTTAACAAATAGGATTATTTTGTTTGATAACAGTTTACACGAAGTGAAACTTTCTTCGTTTCATTGGCGCATGAATATCTTCTTGTCTCGTTGTTTCTAATGTATTTGATAAACCGCACTTGGGAATTTTATTGAAATATTTGTTTCTGTAGAAGCCACTTAGTTTCTAAAACATTTGAGTTTGAAAAGGTGTAGTTTAAAAAGTCAGTTTACCGCAGTTGTCACTGAGACAATTCGTTTGTCGATTGAAAGTTTTCATATTTAGAAAATGTTTTCAATAAACCCTTGTTCAAAGCTAAAGGTCTCAGTTTTACAGTTTGGTTTAAAATCGGCTGTTTGTTTGACTGCTCAAAATCACAAAAATATATTGCTTCAAAAATTTTGTTGACAATTTTATAGCAGTTCAAGAAAAGTGTGATGTTTGTTTTTCCATTGCTGTTATGTCCTCTTCCTTAATTTGTACTCGTGAATACAGCCAGGAAAGGTCGCACAGACCTGATTAAATCAATAGCAATGCAGTGTTAGATGTCAGACGACGTGGTTTCAAGTTTCACAAACAAAAACACGTTTCAAAAAAGATTTCTGCAATCGATCGAATTTGCAAACATTCATCGAGGAGAAGGATAATGAGAATGAAAACTTTCTTTTTCAAACCGCATTGTGATTGGTTTGAGTTATTGCTCGTGAAATTCTGTATTCACGTGCAATCAGAGAAGTCCAACTGCCTGCGATGTAAGCTTAACAACTTAGACCAACGAAGAAATGAATTTCAATCTGAATCGACTGGAAGCTCTGCTTACGCCTTGAATAAAGATGCTTTTCAGGCGTTTATAAACGCCAAAACCACGTCAATATGAAAATATATTCAGTCTCAGTGTCGTGATTTATAATGATTGCTGCTTTTACGACAGTTAAAAACGAAGTATTTCTGTTTTCCAGAGCATAAATTTGGGTTCAATAACGAGGTCAAAGCAAGCTTTGAACACAGTTTTGATTTCAGCTACAATTTTACGGTCATAGTACATGGCACTACAGGGCCTATGTGGTGTTACGCTTATTCTTAATGTCTGCTGAACATATCACCAATGAGCCCCTGTGATCAAACGTTGGAGGGTACAAAATTGTTTTCAATGTTAAACTAAGCAAAATACGTTGGTTTAATCCAACTGACTAAATCCTAACTTGTTAAAAATACGCCGGCTTCTAATAAATTAGTATAAAATCTTATTATGTCGAGGATTTAAAACAAAAAGCATTGAATAATTGCATGTTACTAATGGTGAACACTGTTCCTTTTCTAATCGGCCAGCACAGTAACAATCAACTCTATAGTTTTTGTGTTATTGTTTCTAATATGTTTTTGCAGTACTTAGAACCAATTTAATTTAGTGTTAGTCTGATTTAGCTGCTACAGAAAGTACTTTTGGAAACATTTGAAACAAATTCAACAAAGAAAGGAGCATAAATGAAAAGGTTTTTTGGAAAGAGCATTTCAATGCAAATGCACTAAATGAAAAAAGAAAAAAGTCTTTCTTAAATCGGTCAATGGTTGTTGTTTCTACAGCACCACATGCTCGAACAGACAATTGGCTGCTAAGGAAACATATGATTTTGCTAAGCCGCTTCAATAGAATTAATAACATAAAAAACCTTCATGCTAAAAACGAGTTTGCACAACTTGCTTATAGCACTGTACAGTTCAACGCAATATTGGCCAACTTTACTTCTTAGTGATGACACGAGATCCATGTGTGCAGGTTAGATTACGGTGTTACACTGACACCTCATTCTTTTGGCTGTCTATAGACAAAATAAAAGTCTGGGCCAAACGACTGCAGTAAAGGAGCAATCAGCCAGAGGCTTTAAAAGAGGTGGCATTTTTTTCCTGACCGTGGTTATAGCCAGATCAACCCTCATGATCTGCATGCAATCCCTCTGCTGTAATCTGCAATCAGAAAAAAGATTCAGATTCTGCATATAATATTTAAACAAAACGTCTAAGCAAATGTCACAACATTCACTCAGAAACAAAAACCATCTGTGTCGATTAATTACGAATGAGTAAACGTCAATCTTTTTGCACGGCCGGTCTACCGAACTCATCATTCCGCACCAGGACTTTAAGACTTGCAAATAGCTCTCTGAAAAACACCACACTTTCACAGTGATGACGATTGTTATAACTACTTTTTTGAATAACTGAAAAAGTAATCCATCGATAATGTCCCGCCAAAGATTACTCATGCAGGAACGTGCTTAACGGTGGTCAACCTTTGTCCCTCAGACTCTGACTCAAACGTACAAAGGAAAACAGAAGATTAGTGATTTGTAAAAGCAGGATTTGCTAAATTTGTGCTGTAGCACTGTCATCCGTTCAGAGTTCCATAATTAGAAAAGGTACTTTCATCTTCTAGTTCACGGTTTTTCCCAAAACGTTTTAGTCGACTTGGTTTAAATTAGAGCTTTCGTCGTAATCCTAATCATAAAGAAGCGGGAAGACCTAACAGTCTTTCGAAGTGTGAATGTTCTGCAGTGGACTTAGCGTGTAAGGCTAAGGTTTCATGTAATTATCTATTTTTTAAACTAATTCCCGTCCGCTTTCTTGAACGAAGGTAGTTGAACACAAACGTCTCGCCGTAGGAAGAGATCACATTCTTCGAATCAATTTCAAACCAACACTCAGAGTTAAACAGCTTGCTTTTTGTAGATGAGCTTCTGTATAGGCTACTGGAACAAAACCCTGAAATTGTATCTACAAATGAACATCTTATCGAGTTCACTCACTCGTGCGCAAGTTTGCGATCCGTATATACTTGGAGCAACGTTATCAGAAATGCTGAAGACCATCCTGGAAAATTTAAATTTTGGTTGTTTGCAATACGACTAAACTTCTCACACTTCCTAATCTATAATATAAAATTCCGACCGCTGAGAAGCTCTTCATTCTATCCCTCTTGCCCAAGTGGGCCAGAAAAAAGCAAAAATTTTCAGGTTTGAAAACCTGTACTTAACAACAAGCGAGGGTCAAGAGCCATTTTTTATGAAGTTGGTGCCTATGACGTTGAAACAATCAGACAATAAAAACAAGCCTTCTTTTGCAACGTAATTAAAAGGGTTTTGTCGCGAAGATGGTATAGCAAAAGAAGTTTTGTGCGAAAAGAAATCAAACATCCCCGAATTTTTCCTTGTAACAGGACAATAGACTATATGAAATTTTAATTTTGAAAAAACGATCTACGAAATTTCAGTAAACCTCATACCTCATACGCCCAAACCACGTTATGCTCAGAATATCTAGTGCATTTGTAAATTTGAAAATCGCTGTGAAACACAATAGCACAATCAAACATTTACTAGCATTACTGAAATACTTTATTGTAATGGATTGGGATATTGAATTGTTGGGATCCCTTGGAGCCAGTGGCGGATCCAAGCAGGGGCAGTTTGGGGAAACTAACCCCAAATGTTTATGGCACCTCGTTGAACGACGGCGCCCCTTTTTGGTGCCTATTGAAGTAGAAAGAGAGACGAAAAAACACTCGAAACTGAACAGTTCTTTACACGGCTTTGAACTTCTGACTTTACGTGTTGGACTTTTACCGAGTCTCTTATCGAATAGTGTCAACAATGCTATTGTTTCGCAATAATAACACTGTTCGTTGTTCCTTTCCCGCGTGAGAACTGCAAAACCTGTCCATAGTGTAACTCAGATACAGTCAGGAGTGCTCCCCCAAATATTCTTTGTGACCCCAAATTGTGTTGTGACCAGGAAAATTTGTTTTTAACATATAATAAAAATAAAAATCTTTGCCCCCCTAAAAATGTATTTTGCTCCACCAAACCTTAAAACCTGGCTACGTGACTGTTCAGACAAGGTAATCACAAAGGCGGTCGCTTTCGTCAACACAGTTCTCGACTTGTCGCTGGGCTGTGAAAAGTGGTCTGTTTGTGGTACAAGTTTATTTTATTAATGCCTGATGGCAGCCTTGAAAGGAACAGCAGTAATGAACAGCGGCGTGCAGAGGTCTGGTGATGCCTGGGGCGACTGATTTGTTGTATCCCCCTACCAAGTTCTAGCATTGAGCAGTGGCGTATGGTGGTCATTGTTACTGGATATACGCTGTTTGTGATGGCACAATATGACGTCATATTGTCGTTTGCAAGCAAACGTTTTGACGAAGTTTGTTGAAACAATATGTATATTATTCTACACGCACACACCTTACTCGTTGTTGTATAATGTGTCACTGCAATGAACATAAATTATCGGCGCTCCAAGTTAGGAGACCAGAGCAAAACACAGCACTCAACGCTAAGACAGAGCAGTCCACAACTGCAAAATTAGTCGGCAACGCGTTGAAACAAGGGAGTAGAACACACTCGGTTCTAAGTCAGGGCAGTTCACAATTGCAAAATATAAGGCTGTGCATTAAAACAGTGGAGTAAAACACACTCAACGCTACAACAGGGCAGTTCACAACTGAAAAAACATCAGGCTGCACGGATGTCTCGTCGAGTAATGTCGAGCAGAGAAGGTATGCGGCTGGGATGGCGGACACCCTAGGGTTGAATGCTTGAAACTAGCTACGGTACACAAGAATCGAGAATGCGCATAAAGTACGCAAGAAAACTTTCGTTTGTTATTTTGTGGCTGTTACATATGGTGGGGGGACAGAACAGGGGGCTTGTGTGAGCCGTTATCATCAACCCCCTAAACTGCCAATTGATGACGAAGCTCGAAATGATGCACATATTGCAAGCAGGGTTGCCAACCTGTGTTCACCAAAAAAAAAACAGAATTTGTCCCAAAAAGATCCAGATAGGCGTTTTAAGACATATACAAACACCATATGCATAAACAAACACAAAATAGACATTGAAACTCCTCAGAAACCTCGATGTAATGCAATTCCAATTTTTAGAAGCATTTTCCTTCCCCGCAATTGCACTGTCGTACATTTGTTTCTTACAAAAGCATCGACCATTTTTATGGTAACAGTAAAATCTTTGCAATATTCTGTGCACACTGCATGTTTACAGACTCTCATCAGAAGAGATTTGTAATGAATAATGCAGCTCAGACAATGTTATGCCAGGGCCAAGCCTTTCCGATTGAAAAAATCCAAAGGCGTTAAAAAAGCCAGAATCCAAAGGTTAAAAAAAGCCAGAATCCAAAGGATTTCAAAAAATCCAAAGGCGTTAAAAAAAGTCAGAATTTCAAAATCTGGCTTCAAAAAAGCCACGTTGGCAATCCTGATTGCAAGCACAATTGTGCTGCTGTATTAGCGCACACCCAGGGTTGCCGCATCAAAAAACGAAAGGGAAAACTACTGATGCATTAAAAAGTCAGCTAAATCAAGCACGTAGCAGTAGGAGTTTCGAAATTTGGCTCAGAGAATCAATTAAACATCCATAATTATCTTCCAGTCCTTTTTTATTATTTTCCCTTGATCGCATGATCTGGAAAAAGTCGCGTCACTATCAACTTGATTGGGTGTGGGCGCAGTGGCGTAACTGACGGAGAGACAGGGAGGCGAGCCGCCTACCTGGCAAGCTAAATGTAAAAACTGGGCCTCCTTTAGCTGACATTACGATATTTAGTAATATTTTGGTTTTCACTGGGTTGTTTTTTTGCGTTTTTCGGACTGTTTTCGTTTTTTTAGCTAGTGTAGACATCCACGACATCCAGATTCACTATCATTTCTTAACTTTCTTTCTGAGTGTTGGCTAGTATCCCCCTACGGTAGTCAGTGGGCCACTTTCAGTTAAGTTTTGCCCCCTGGCTCAAACCTCTTCTTACGCCACTGCGTACTCCGCACACCTAGAGTATAGGTCCCTGGTATTGAAGAATGTGAGAATTACGGGCATTTGAATACTAAACTAGCGTTGACAATAAAATAAGTTTCGAAATCCATGGAACATGTGCTAGTAGCCTTACAATAGGAAAAATGATCTAGTTACAGCATTTCAATTTTTGTAATTTCGCTCTTTGGATGCCCCTGCATGCCACTGTTAGTGAAAAAGGAATGCAATACGGAAAACGTTCAACTGGCGTATGAATTATATGCTTCCAAACCGAAAAAAAGTTTCAGATCAGTTACCAGTGCAGTCCCTTAGTCCGCAGTATGTCTGCATGGAAGTTTTGCAACATAAAGGTGAGTGGATGAGTTTCTCATCGGAACTAATACCCCTGATGGAACCACAATGTGACGTGTAAAAAGCTGTAGATTGTGGCTACATAAGCAAACAACTTGCCACTGTCTGGCAAAATGCATTGAGCGTGCTCCATTAGCACAGGGAAAATTGACCTTGGTCAACAATGCACGGGGTTGCTGTAGATTCTTATTGCGAACAATATAGCCACAATTATTGAATACATTATTTTATTCGACGTTATAATCTTACCATGCAATTGTGCAACACCTCACTCCGACAACACGGACAACGCAGCGTAGCATTGAGTTACTACGTGGTAGCACGATGGGCCTCCGCAGAAAATGTGACAAAGTACCAGTGGAGATTCGTGGTTTGAAATTGGTTATAGGTTCATTTTCACCTGTGTTTGCTGGCCTGGATTGAAGCAGATCCATCACCAGATCAACAGCATCGGGGTGACATTTAACTTTTTTGGAGGGCTTCGCAGCAGCATACAATGAATTGGAAAATAACATTGTCGGCGAGATTAGAGCTTGAGTATGGAGATTTTGATTGTGAATTTGAGGGGGCTCAGCCCATTTGCTCGAACTCCTGTTGAACAGTGTCACAACTTGTTTTCATAACCTGGGCTAGGATTGAGTTTTTTTCTTTAAATCAGCCGTCCAATGTCGAGATATGTGAAACGGTATCAGACACTTGATTGAAATTTTGCTTTTAGTAGTGGCGTCAAATGTATTTCACGGCAATATGCTTTGAGGCCCAGTATGAATCTAGGCTACTATGCGATTATGAGATCGTTCTTCATGATATCAAGCAGAGCTACCTAAATTGGGAGCAATGTCATAGCAAATGTTTTTCATTCATTTTTTGTTTATTATTTGTCGCTTCAGCAATAATTCGGTTTTTCATCTAGCCTACATGTAACTGCGCAAGCTTCGTCTGGAAACGTGGTTGTCCTTTAGCTGTTTATTAGACGCTTATCATCGGACTTGATGTGTCTGTTCCAAGTGTAAGACTTCCATTCTACTTCTAACCAGGTCAGGAATACGCTTCAGTCATTGCTTTTTCTGATGTACGGATAGCTAAAACAGTGTCAAACATGGGCGTCCGCAGGGGGGGGGCAAAACAGGCATTTGAACTCCCCCCTGGAAATTGGGGCTAAAAGTAAAAAATGTTAGAAAACCTGAATTTAGCAGCTAAGTTCCGATAAAATCATTTGATTGTTGCAATGACAGTTTGTTTGCCGATATGACACTGACACTGCACAAGAGCCAGGTTCGCTGTTTTAAGTGTCATGCAATAATGAGATTGGAGACCGCTCATGTCCGCTGCTTTCCCTGCAGAGGCAGGTTATGAAACCTGCTAGCGGATTGTTCTACTGTTGATTTTTATTGCGTAACAGTACCATGGCAATGAATCTGCAAACGTTCACTTCAAGTTACGGTAGTCGGCGTTTTTCCGCATGTGACCCGGGCTCCCACCAGACATGGGGGGATTACAGCACAAATGTAATCGGTTACGATTAGGATTACTTGCCACCTGCTCGGTTACGATTACGATTACGAATAAACAAAATCACAATGTAATCGATTACGATTACATTGAAAGTAATCACGATTACAATCGCGATTACATTTGTCTTGAAACATCTTCAGAACGAAAACAAACCCCATTGCATGGTTTGATGTAAGTATCTTTTCAGACAACATACGATAATAATGAATGCAAAAAACGAAAAGACTAGTCTGTAAGGATCAAGCATCGGAAAAAATTTACAATAAGTTTTTAATGAGATGTTTGTGCTGTCAACGAACCAGGGGCGGAACTAGAGGTTTGAGCTGGAGGGAAACTTAGCTGAAAGAGGCCAGTTGACCTCTGTAGGTGACCTACAAGTAAACACTCAGAAAAAACCTTGAGAAATATTGGTGAATCCGGGTGTGGATAGCTATACCAAAACCCAATTCAACGGAAAATCCCCGAAAAACGTAAAAAGACGACAACCTACTGAAAACCAATTAAAAGAATATTAAAACCGAAATATAAGTTAAGTGGGGGCCTGGTTTTTACATTTAGCTGGCCAGCGGAGTCAAATCGCCCCTCATCCCTCCTGTCAGTTACTTCACTGCAACAAACACTTTAAATATTATTAATTAAAAATGATCAATGTTTAAAATCTTCGTTACAGTTGATGAACACCTTTGTTACAGTTGGCTTCAAATCTTTAACAAAAAAGAAGTAAAACGTTCACGTCGTCCAGTGAAGGTTTTACTTTTTTTCTGTTAAAGTCAAATGACATCTATCAAGCTTGAACATTCGTTCAGTGACGCTGAAAATTCGTTTGTTAATAATTTCAAAATTGCTGACTGTATCTTTTAACTCCGGTACTATCGTCTGCAGGCCAGCATAGCGTTGTGCAACTTTTAATTTAAAATGAATGAGCAGTGACGCCGATACAGCTGCGCATCTGACTATTGGACCAAATATCAATGGTCAACAAAACCTCACTAGTTTCGCTGAGTTTTTCTAGCTGTATCTGGTGGATCACGATTGACATACCAGTTATCAGTGTTGTGGAAAAGTACTTTCGACTTGGATTAAAGCATCTAATTCTTCTGAAAAAAAATTACTGCAGATAAACTAGTGCACTAATTTATATACATAGCCTACTCCAGCACTTGCGTTCATAAGTTCACTCTGAATATATATAGATAAAACCAACACCTCTCCTCGTAATGTCCCGCTATTCTGTTGCCGAAGTGTCAAACCGTTTTTAAGCAAAGCTCTTCTTTTTGTTGCTACGTCTAACTAGACTCGCTACGTTACTTCTGGCGGCCAACAGGAATGGTAGCTGGAACAAAGCTAGAATTCGTTACAAACGCTCTGCCGGCCGCTGGACTATCTGGATTTAACGCACACAGACGGGGAAATAGCCTCCCCTGCAACATAACCATAACAAACGATGGTAAAGGAGGAAACCCAACCACCACAACCGCTGTTTATCGCCCAGTGATGTAGGGTGAAGATTTCCAAGTTTAATCGCGAACGTAATCGTCAATTACGATTAAATTGGCAATGTAATCGATTACGATTACGATTACATTTCATTTTTGGTGAATTCAACCGATTACGATTACGATTACCCCATGTCAGGCTCCCACTGCGTGTTTTTTCCACCCAGATCTCATTTTTTTAGTCGACCTGGGTGTCCATAGGTTTAATTATAAAAAATCGCGTTAAATCTGTTTTTTTTGAAATGATATAATAGTCAGCAACTTCAATGTGTTCGATGATATATAGATAACTTTATATTACAGTGTTTGCATACGCACATCAGGTGAGAAAGTACGCATATCGGATGAAGCAGAACGTGTTCAATCGGTTTCATACCCTCATATGAAGATTGTTATCAGTGTTGTATATATAATGTCATTGTGTCTAACTCCAGTTGAGGAAACTGTGAAACAAGGGTTAGGACTCATTGTTTAAATTTCGATGTTTCCGTATGCATATGAATAATAAACAAATTTTAATCAGAGGAAGACATTGGGATTACACTTTTGTGAGATTTTAGATCCAGCTGCAGGTCAAGATCGCACAGAGTTTCCTAGTTTAATTACAAATCTACTCCTACAATTAGTGAGAGATACCATCAACGGAGTATGTTACCGGCGTAAAGAAAACGTTTTGAGCAACAGAAAGGGTGTTTAATTGGGTCCAAACGTTAATGTTTGCCCTGCAGAAGAAAAGTTGGAAGAGGAACTGTAATTAAATCAGTATTCGATTGTCGTTTCAATTCAAATAAGCACACTCATACGTTTTTGTTTGTAACACAAGCTTTCTGGGTTTTTATTGTTTTTTTTGGTGTGCAAACTGGGTTTATTTTAAATCATTGAATGGGAGTCCTACATGTGACTGCTGAACACAAACATCTTGCCATGTAATGCAGCGAGACAGTGGCACTGCTGATAGCGGTAAGCCACGTATACTGTAGTTTTATACTGTGTGAAAAGAAGCATGAGTAAATCTGTAGCAGTGCTTCCACAAGTTTAAAAAATCCACCGTTAGTGTGAGACTGTGATCAACGCGACCGAGTGAATAGCTTAATCAAACGACTCTTATGCAGGTTTCTTTTCACAAAGTTTAAAAATACGTGGCTTGTTAGAATACGTCTATGCTAACTTGTGGGAATACGTCTTTATCATTAAGGTTTGGTTCTGACTTCTTAGTTAGCAAAGTGCAAAGCTACATTTGCTGTGGCGAGTTTTCGTAATTCATCTGTTCAGTTTTTTAAAGCCTGCGTGGTGTTCTAACTTTAGTAAGTTGCCAGATAGTTTTGTCAATATATATTTCTAATTCTCATTGCTTGAAACAGTTTTGCGAGAGTGTCTAATTTTCTCGTTTTTTCACCGCTCATATTGTTCTGGCCGCTGATTATTCTTACATTATGACATATTTGTAGAAAATCCTCGAAAAAATGGATATTAGACTGTTTATGAAAGGAAAAAGCATTTCTGATAACCGAAGTGTAGAAAACATTTCAGACAAAAGCTTGAGAACTGAGGTTCAATCAGTACAGACTAAATGGGGTAGAAAGGGTAAAGCGTTTTGTGAACGTCCATTTGCATTGCATCGTCAGCAATCTGAAAAGGATAAGCAAAATTTAGATGTTGCCACCCCTGGAAAAATTTCTGCGGACGCCCATGGTGTCAAACACTATCTTTTAAATGCTTTTTGTAGGAATAAAAGATTTTTGGGAAAACCACTAGTGTTCTCAGTTATGTGTAGTTTGTGAAAAACGAGTTCCATCTTTTGGGACCAGCTTCTAATCTTTTGTGGATTAATGATATAAGACGTTTTTAAACTGTGGTTATTCCCTGAAAGATCGTATAGTTCGTTCGACCAACTAACATAGTCACTTTTTGGCCTACAAAAGGCAACAAATTTTGTGTGATACCCAACGATTGTTGCAGACAACCATGAGCATTAAACAAGTGAAGACTTTTTGTCGTCCCTCCATCTGATTGCCCCCCAAACGCCTGGGTTGGATCCGCCACTGCTTATCAGAGCAGATGTTTTCAAACTTATTTTTCGTGACGCACACTAATAAATTCTGATTTGGCCCGGCCAAATCAGCTAAATTAGCTGTAGCATGCTACTTTACGTTGCAACGGAATCTATTGTGATGTAACATTCAGCATTTAACGAACATTCTACAGTTTCAGGCAACTGTGATGTCACATATGTCCCCTTAAGGAGATTACGTTTCACTGTTGAACAGTGTGTGGTGATCATACTGAAACTATTCCGTTAAGATTCAAGTTTAAGTGCAAAGCAATGCACCATCGATCAAACATTTTATAAGCTTTTTGCGAAGTATGAAATTTTCACGGGACTCTTCACTCTTGTTGAAGCCACGCCGGTGTGCTGCGGTCTGGGAAGTCCTTTCCCACATGGTTTTGGGAAATCCTGCCTTAGAGGGTTTTCATTCGAGAATACAGAATACCCGTAGTTAGCACGCAACGTAATACATTATTCTGTGACAAAAAGAAATAATAAATGTCTCCCCACTAAATCACTCTAATGCCATTTGATTGTCACACGTTCATATAGGTACTATTATTAGCGCACTTTCTGTTCGTGGTGACTCTTGCTTCGGTGGTTCATGTGACGTCGCGTCTGGCTGTCACAGGATTTCTTAGAATCTTTGGAAATCTTTTCTTAAAAAATCTTAATCCATGAGCCATAGACGTATTCTAAAATTGACAATGAAATTCATCCTCTTATATTCGCCTTTCACGCAGCTGGTATTTTCACGGTAAAATCACTTTCGTCGTAAATGACCTTTTATATACTGCCACGTTGGTGATGTGCCGAAATGACGATGTTGCAGGTGATCAACAAGACAATTCAGCAATGCAACATTTTTGAAACACGGAAAATTTAGCGAGACTCTACAATAAATTCAACCGTGGTTTCAAGTTGACTCGCAAAAGGTTTCAGTGATACCAATCTTCTTTTGCAAAATCAAAATCCTGAAAAACTGTAAAAAACGCCGAAATGATTTCATCTCATGGTACTCTCAAAACAATGCCAATAGGGACACGTTCCTGTCTTGTTGTATGACGTTCTGTTATTTCAGCGTTCTGAAACATGGAGTTTATGTGCCTTTCGCTAATCACGTATTAATGCAGGGATGTGAAATCTTAACAAGGGATATAAAAGCTCCCGTTTTGAGAGATCAGTTTTGAAATTAGAACTCAGTAAATGCTTTTGGAGGCACAGTCAGCGCACTGCGACATTAAGACATCTCAGCACAAATGAAAAACAAAGGTTATTCCCACTGTTTGCCAAAGCCATTGCGCTGAGCGCACATGTAAAATAAGTAAATGAATCTCGTCAGAAGAGCAAAACAGAATGTTTCTACTGATATTTGGAAAAAGAAAGAAGTGATCATGTAGATTTGTTTGTTTGAGATCAGTACGCAGAAAAACATAATTGCACTTAGTGATACGTGGCATAATGAGATGTGGTCAAACAGAGTGGCTCAAAGTAGGAAACATTTCTGACTGTCTGCGTTGCGGTTTAGAGATTTTTAAACTTAGTTTAGTGAACTCGGGTCATAGCGAGAACTGAGATGGTTATTTCTGAATGATTGCATTGTTTCAATCGATTGAAAACACTTCATTTCCTTTCAGATGGTTATTAAAGCAAAAATATGTCTTTTTTGGTAAAAGATATCCCAGGCAATAGATGAGCATCCTCAAAAATATTTTCTAGACTTCATTCTATGGTAGTTATGCAACAGAAAAAACTGCTTCAATTCCCAAACTTTTGGTAAATCTCCATACGTCCAAAGCGTTTTGAGCACAAGAAAGCGAAAAACGGGACTCGTTTGTCATCATTGTAAAGCTGAATGAAGGATGCCTCGTACATTATCGGCAATTTGGTTTCTTCAAGATGGAGTCAACACATTTTGCAATTTCCCCGATAATCAACCATGCATGCAACGCTAATAGAATCGTGTCTTTTATCTCTAGATTAAAGCTAAAATAATGAAGCCGGTGCGCCGCAGATATAGGTACATTTTTGATATGTCGCTTTTTACAGACGTAAAGAAATTGTGCCTGGGGCTATTTTAACAAACCACAGTCATGTTGATTTCAATGCCTTTTCAAATTTTTCAGAGGGCGGCGGGGTTTCTCATGTAAAATAATCCTTTCAAGAGACGTTGACATACCAGAAAATGTCATTAGGTTCAGCACACTATCGACGAATTTTCTTAATCACCATCTGAAACAAATTTAAAACTTTCAACGTCATATTTGAATTCTATGTATAGGCGATATTAACGCAAACCTTCTTAACACAGCTAATAATAACAGAGTACAACCTTATCTACAACCTGCGTATAGTTTAAGCAGCCCAGGCTGCTACCCTGTTTTAAATAAGCCTACAAGAATGATAAACGGAGCAGAGCCATGTGTTTATCATAGCTATACAAATAACTTAACCAACAGACTGAAACCGTATATCATGTTTCGGGATAATAACAATAAATAACCTACTTATTTATTTATTTGAAAGTAAACCCCGAATAAAAAGCGATATTAATCAAAGAATCTTCAGAGAAACGCAATGTTGATATCATTACTTTCGTCGAAATGTGCACATGGCTCCAGATCCTCAGCTGATCCAGCATTCAGAAAGAATTTCAACAAAAAGTTTGATTTGAACACTGATGAAAGTATAAAAATATCTTCTACCACGCTAAATAACTTCCATATTCTTCTCACCAACCACTCCCGAATGAATACTATCATTTACCGATCGATTAGACCAGTGCATGCTTCCTAAACGTTTTCTGGCCGTGCTGCACCTAATCACGTATAAACCGTGATTACCCCCATGTGGTGATGTATAAATCTTACGGAAGTAAACTCCGTTTTTGCTGACAAGTTTAAAACACCACCAATTGATTTAGTTTCAAACGCCAAGCAAGCTTTGGACCCAGACTGCGACAGGCGACCTCAATGTCCCCCATAAAAATCAAATATCCACCCTCCGGGGCGTAAGCCCCACATTTGGAACTACTGCATTAGACTAAACAAAATTATGAGCAGACTTGATGAAATCCCTGTAAAATTTGCATGCTAAGAACTTCCGAAATGAGTTCCATCATCTCTTTCCTAGTATGTTATAAGCGAATGTATGCGTATTGGCAGTTTTCCGAACAACCTCAAAATTGCCAAAGTAGTGCCGATCTGTAAGTCAGGGGATAGTAAAATTCCTATTAGCTGCAGACCGATATCGATGCTAACTTGTCTGCCAAATAGATTTGAAAAAGTGTAAGGTTTTAATTGAAAAATCATTTGTTGAGTCAGCAGCAATACGGTTTTCACAATAATTATTCCATATTCTTGGTCATGAAAAACTTGTATGAACCTTCTCCAAAACCTTGATAGAAAACGTAAAACGTGCGACTTACTTAGATCTTCGAAAAAACTTTTGACTCAGTTAATCACTTCGTACTGCTGTCGAAACCCGCGGATGACGAAACAGGAGGAACTGTTTTTAAATTGATAGAGTGTCACTTGTCCAACAAAGCTCTGAAAAATATAAAAACCTGCTACAAAAACAATTATTTCCGGAGTCCCCCAAGAACAAAATTATTGCTCTGCTTACCAAATTCTAATGTAATGAAAAACCTACTTTTTGCATGGTGATAACACCGCATTAGTACAGAGTGATACCAATTTGGAAAAACTGCAAGATACAGTTTACCATGAAATTCATGAAGTAATTGATTTACTATCTGCAAGCAAGCTCCCACTAAATACTTCTGAAAGAATTTGTGTTGATCACAAATAAACGTGTTAATACAGATTACTTTAAAATAATTGTAAAAGGGCAATATATAAAAAGAGTTTTAGTTACAAGTGTCTTATTATAATGCAGATGAGAACCTGGCATGGAAAGAGAACTGTAAATGGTTGTGTTGCACAACATCTGATACGTTGGTGTAATGTACAAAGCTGAGCATTCTGTACGTAACCAAACACTTCACATCTTACATCACAGCCTGAAATTCAGGAGTTCAATACGGAATCATTGCCTTGAGGAAGAACATTTTCATTTTATCTTTTTAGCTACAGCACCAGTAGTGCTGAGTCGCGCCATGTTGAAACACTTCTGGAATTGCCACTTCTAAATTTTGAAGCATTTACAAAACGCAGAAATTCTACAGCTAGTGAATACTTGTAATCTTGACCTCGCAAAGTTCATGAATTAATAGAATAAACTGCAGCTAACGGCAACATTTAACGATTGTTTCAAGCTCACCACACATCTTCACCTGTATAATTGGAGAAGGCAGACTAAAACACGAAAATTTGCGTTACCGAGGGCACATTCAAACTCAAATGCGAAGATGTTGAAACACAGTGCATTAGAGATCTAGTCACAAACTCTTTTAATCTTAAAATATAAGCCATGTTTGCAACTTTTCATAGCTTGAAATCAAAGAGATGTGTTACTAAGGTGCTAATATAATACGAAAATTGTCGATATTCTTCCATTCCATGGTCTTGTGCATAACCAGTTGCATTGACCCCGCATTTTGATACTACTTAAGAAGTTCCTTCATGAGATATTGTAATTTTTTTGAAATTTGACATTTTCCTTTTAAATATGCAGCAAAACAAATTTTTTTAGATTTGAGTGTACAAAGTTAAATTTCACCACTTTTGGCCCCCTCCTGGAAAAATCTTTTTGGCTACCCCTGGGAAATCCACTACTGCTCCCCTGGACAAAAAGCTTCCGGCGCCCATGGCTGGGGTATCATTAAACTCAAATCGCATTGCGAACGTTGCAACTTGCAAATCTACTGAACTGCATACAAATTTCCGTTCCCATGCGTGGGTCATCACCGACTGAAAATCCATTTCCCGCACAAGCGATTTGACGCCTCGTTCTCAGCCTTTATAACCCACACTGCAACTTTGCACTCATCTGCAGCTGTCGTGACGCAATCCCAACTCCCAGTATCTATAATAAGCGTGATAAATGCAAACAGTTTTGTTGCAAAGTTAAGTCAATCATTCTGGTTGCTTAAATTTGCATGCATCACATTTTGTTAGTATTGCAACTCCATTTATTATTGTGTTGTGCTAATATTGTACTTCCATTTCCATGAAGCAACAGTTGTATTTGCACTAGAAGTAAATTCACCTCGCTGAATATTGCAACGCAAATGGCCCTCGTTGCTTTGCAGATCCCCATATACAATTTACGAATTGGTCTACTTAGACCTTAACACACACGGAGTTGCTCAGTGTCAAAGTTACCGTGTTAGCGCCATCTATGCGTGCGTTCTTTGCAAGCACCTCACATATATACTTGTGTTTTTTCGTCCATGCAGGCCTGGTAAGACGGTATAGCAGGATGGAACGTTTGGAGCCAGGAAATGAGAAGTTGAAAAATTAGATAACTTGAATTGACGTTCAGTGCGCAGAAAGGAATTTGTCTGAGTCGGGCGCTTGCAGGTCTCCATCTCGACCATGTTCACGTCGCTGATAACTTCCAGGACCACTTTCAGGACTGTATTTAACTCGGAGAGGTCCCTACACTACCCAAAATTGCAAGACTCCCAATCGACTGCAAGAAGTTCGACTTCTACGACCAACTGTACCTCCGCCGTAACCTACATTAACGCCTGATTTTTGCAGGGCCATCTTAACACCATCATGAGCCCCCGAAGAAACTAGTGTACTGGGGCCTCTACGACAAGTGTAGTACAGTAGTATATATATATGGTAAGTCACTCAGCGTGTAGATTAGCATGTGGTCCTATGCTCGTGCGGCCTCAGGGCAATGCCCATCGGGCCCACATATCAAGATGGTGCTGAGTGTTTGTTCAAACCTTCCACAGATCCATTGAATTGAAAAGGAGATATTTTTAAATTCTGAGTATTTGTCAGAGTAAAAGGTCAAGTAAAATAGTAATAACAGTTGTCTTTGCACTAGAGGTAAATACAGCTTCGGAAACATTAATAAAAGAGATGAATCTGTATGCGGCATACATACCCCAGTTTCAGTCTCGCTGGAGTTGCAAATATAAATATAATGATACAAGGCTAGGAGCTTAGCCAGACAAAGCAATTGGGAGGCGAAAATTGTAAACTCTAGTAATGATTGGCTTTTTGCGTTCATGACATTTTTTCTCAACGGTTCAACAATTGCCGTTCCAAATTTGGGGGGAGCGACAGCGTCTTTTGCCGCCCCTAGCTACGCCCCTGTGCAAGGCACTGATGCTACTCTACAACTACTAGACGTTAACGGCACATGCTTGAGAGACGTTACCATTGTGAACCGTTTGTGATGTAGAATCTTAACCTGTCTCTACGATTTTCACAGTCGCATTTCACTTGGTTGGTAAGTAGCGCATAGCGTGAGCTGAGGAATTTTTATTGTCAGTTGGCAAGACTATGGGCTCAGCAACAATATCTTCGCTTGCTTGCGCCAGGAGTCACGTGGCAAGTTTGTAATGAAAGTTGCACTGGCGGCAAACCAGTGGCAGCCCATAATATTTGGCATGTTCAGTCATGAATTGACAAGCTTAATTTTTCAGAAGTGTTCCTGCTAGCATGTACTGTATCTTCCTCAGAGCGTCTCTGTTGCTCCAATGAAATGCTGTATACATTTGCTTTAATTATTGAGGCTTTCGAAGTTAATCGATTGTATACAAACATCAAGATTATCCTTTTGGTTTTTGTGCGTTATTAGTAAGCCCGTTGCTATTTAAAATATTTATAACATGGATGAAACTCTTGCATGTTCAGAAGTTAGCAAATGCATTTGCTTTTGTCCATGAAATTAATTATGTTTATATGCCTCCGTTGGCTCTTAGACATCAGAGAACTCCCTGCTAAAGCATTGTAGTTCTCAAATACATCACAAAACAGGGACAGCAAAATCATTACGTTTTCAATAATGGCGCTTCCACAAGCTGTCCATCAAGCCTGTGCACAGCACCTTCGACATCCTTTTAACCAAGATAGTCATCAGCATTGATGAAAGCTGGGAAGAGGTGAAATAAAAACTTTCGGAAACAAAAACGTTTTGCGTCACTCAGTATCTCCGTGATTTATAGACTTCCTACAGATTACAGAGAACTTGCGATAAATGTCCTATTTCAACTTTCAAGACAGGGACTGGTTATTTGAATCTATTTTTAGTCAAACGGGGAACATTGGCTTCTTAAGTACCCGTGATATAGACACATTTGGAGATCTCACATCATTCGAATTTACCATTATCAACCAATACAAAGCACTGATGGCATTCCAAAATAATCTTAGGTTTTTGATAAAAACCACTATAAAAACATCTAATATTTGGCACGGCAACAGGCAATTCAGCAGAATTCGCAGCTAAACTTTTTGAGTTCTTCGAAAGAATTCTTTTTTTGAAAACTCTTTCCATGTAGGTTGCAGACACTTAGCACCGTTTCATTTATGGGAATTGGAACTGCTGATTTCAGCCAAGAGCAAACCGCAATAAAAATATGAAAAAACAAGTTAAAAAAAGTAGCATGTGTTTTAAAACAAAACTATCTTTTTTAGAAAAGAGATAGCAGCTCTGACCAGGTGAAAAACTATGATGAGTTTATTACTAAAGAGAGTCGCGATATTTCGCAAATTACGATAAAAGCCACAAGCCAAAATTTTCTTCCTTCAGCTACGCGTTATTAACGTACGTCTGTAGCCTACGTAGATAACCTGGATTTTTTAAAAGTCATGAACATCAGATTTACTGATCTAATCTTTATGAAAATTGAGGAGCCACTGAAAACACTGTTGCAGATACTTTATTTTTACAAAAAAATTCTGACACAATATAAGTGCTTAACGCTGGCATGCGGACGGGCCAAGACATAAAAACTTGAAAAGTGTAAAGCAAGTTGCTGTCAATTGTGATGTCAATTTAAAAGTTATGTCGTATCAGTAGCAATGCTGCCTTGGTAAATCTACAGCAGCTGGCTTTATGGAAACAAAACGTGATCGTCAACGAAATCACCTTCATACAAAATTTTTATTGTTTTGTATCCTTTCATTTTTGAACAATGCATGAATTTACGCTCATTTTTCAATTTTTAATACATGTAAATATAAATATAATTTTTATAAAAATTCAAATAACCTTAAAAATTACTTCCGATATTTCGGGCAAAATGTCTTGCTCACTGTTGATTTATTTACCGCTTTGAAATAAACTACTAAACTTGATTATATAGGTGATTGCATTGGGAAGTTTTTGTATGTTAATTGTTCCCTTTTCTTAATTACAAAGCAGGTTCTTCAATTTAAATGGTGAGACAACCACTCTTGCTAGCTAAGGCGTCCAACATCTCCGGGATATCTTGTTAGATACCACGTAGAAGCATATTATGAACTACATAATGTTGTTCTCAACTACAGAACTGTGGTAGTGAAATTAAGAACCGGTTGATTTTCAAAACAACAGAAATAAAAATTTTTTGATACATTGACTGATGCATTTCTTCAAAACATGTAAAATTTACCTGATTTCAGCGGTACAGTGGGTAGAGCACGCGGAACTAAAGCTGGAAAACTAGTGTTCGATTCCTTGTCAGGTTTTCAGGTAACACCAAAAACTTGAAAAATGGAACTTGTGGCTTGCCCAACCTCGTGCTCTGTGCCAATAGAAGGGTACGAAGGAAGGCAACACGGGCGGCGCTACCATTTGACTTGCCGCCAATGCAATATTCTCTGCGAAGGTAGCCACGTGGTTTCCGGTGCGGAGCCAGCAAGTGGAGATAGCCAAGGCAGACATTTTGAAAAGGTCCAAAGAGAGTACTTCTGAAGTCAAAGCAAACAAAACGTATCTTTGACACATTCAAAAGTTCAAACTTCTAAAGACCAGCTCGAGACATCGATTAGCTGCAAGGACTCGTGGTAAAAGAACGACTTCAACCAGTTCTAGACTACCTTGCCGCGACCCAATCAATGAAACTCATTATGCTGGTCGTAAAGAATGCAATTATCAAGCGCCTATATACACCAGTGAAGTGCATTGAAAAGAGCACTGCCGCGTATCGTTGGATTTTTCAATACTTTATGTTTAACGTACAAAAAGACAGCATTGCACATTGACTGTTCTGAAAGCCGATTACGCTTCTGCAAAGGCTTTCTCAGGCTTAATGGTGGGGGCTGGATGACACCCAAAAAACGTTCATTTTTTCCAATGCTGTCGGTGAGTCACAGGCAAAAATTTAATGGTTATAAAAATATCAAACTGAATTGACGACTCGTAGACTAGCGCATAGTGTTAAAAGTAGTTTTTCAAAGACAAAAATAATTTTGTTAAACTACGAAAAAAATTTTTTTCAACAACACAAAAGTTTTCATTGCAGCAACAAAAACACTTTTTCAATAAAAACTGGTTTTTTTCTGCAGAACAATTTTTTGGATGAAAATGATGAGCCACCATGCTAGGACCAGAAACAAACCTTTGCTTTGAACAAAAATCGAGAACAAGATGAAATCACCAAGAGTTGGTATCGAGAACGGCCTTGAAAGTGAGACCGGTTTGAAAAACTCAAACACTAATTATTACGCTAGTCGAAAATGTCAGAATAAATTTTATAAAGAGCGTATTAACTCACGTTCCTCGTTTCGGGTGTAAGCGTGACAAAACGTCTTGATTTTTGAGCCATTTGCTTGACCATGCTGCCCACGCAGATTGTTAAAGCATATCTAAATTGCTTTATAAACCAAAACCAGACAATCCTTGCGAACAAAAAGAAGCCCAAATAATAGTGCAAATCAAAACCTTTCTCAATAAACCGTCTGTTTCTCGCGAAAAAACATTTTGTAATATTTTGCAAGCTTTCAGCATACGCAGCTTCTACAAAGCGTTTCAGACCATCAGGAATTCTTCAGTCTTGTACATGCAGGCCACTCTTTTGGATCTTTTAGAATGAAAACAAGTGCGTTGCATTTGTTCGACAAACATTGTGATTCTACATCAGCGAAGTTTCGGCGAAGGTCATGCTAAATAAAACAAAAAGGTCAAGGATTCAACGTTGCGCCGAACTTTTATCGATGATATGAAGTGACAGCCCGCATCACAGCATGTTCGCTGCTGGCCTGTAATCTGAACGCCCTCTGACGGTGGCAAAGACGTAAAATCGATAACTGAATGCGAGGAACCCGACTGCTCAGTACACGAAAGTCATGAAATTTTATTATGACTACTGGCGCAAACACGCGTCGATGATAATCGCTGACACAACAAATCTATCGTTGATTCTCATGTTTCACGGTAAATACTCTTTCTTTAAGCAAGCAATGACTGTGCCCATCTGCTTCTTTTCTCCCAGACTGTGCAATGCTGCACCTGGACATTTAGACATACACGTCGTTTGCTGGAAGCCAATTTGCCGCAATCGGTTTACAACTAAACCTCTAACATTAAAACGGCATCTAACACTGTGGCGACGCCCGCATCAATACAGCACACGGGATAAGTTTAGACGTGGTGGTGTTAAAACTTGGGTGGTGCGGTGGATAAATGCGAAACGAGGACAATAAAAAGCTTTGTATTTATATGCGTCTCGTGCCAGCGAACGTAAATTCGCGCAAGCATCGTATTAAACATGGTTCATCGCATACACCACTGTTTACGTGATAGCAACAGTTTACAGAAAACGCAAACAATGTTATATACAAATTCGTAATTGAGCATTCATTCTGCTGTTTGGAGAATGCGTTTCACAAACGAGCCAGCAAATGCAACCAGCATAAAGACGTTTCACACGTCGCCTGGCAGCTCAAAACCCACGCTGATCGATGCCTAAGATAAGAAACAAGTCGATTTTTTACAGAGACTGCTTTCTTGTTTTATATCTTGATCAATATCATTCGCAAATAAAACGTCTTATTTACATTTGTTCGTTGCTAAAAAGCGTACTGACAGTTAAAACTGAATAAAAATACGACACAGTAAACCTTTTCATTGGCTACAACACATAAAGCATGTAAAACGTTAACTCCATTGAAATATGCATGAGGTCATCATAAACATAAAATCAAAGGCAAGGTTGTCACATTATTAGATTCAAAATTCCTGCCTGTGTTTGTAAATACCTAAAGTCCTATATCCAAAACATTTATCCGAGAAGCGTGAAGATTTTACTCCGTGTTCACATTTCTCGTTCAGGCGCGCACAAGAAGAAAGTACCAGCGCCTACACGGAAAGTTCCTGATACGAAACTGCAAGTGGGACTAATTACAAAACACTGATGCCGCTGCTGCATCAGTTTAAAAAAGGAGTGACGAAGAAAGACCAAATCTTGCAAATTTTCACATTTTTTTCTGCAAACGAAACTTTCTGATGGTGATTTATGAATGTAGCCTAAACAAGTTCAAATAATAGATCACTTTTTAGTAAATAAAAGCTTTGGGAAAGATTGACGTCTGCTCAAACGAAGTCTAAAAAAAGGAGTGCGATGGTCTTCAGTATTCCGATATAAAAATGTCAGGTTTACTGAAGATCCTAACTGATTCTGAGAGAGACAAATGCAAAGACACAAACAACCTTCACAGCAACAATTACAAAAACATTTTGCTGAAAAAAAGTATGCTGCCCTCCCGGATAGCATTAGCAATACTCATCACGTTACGAAACTTGAAGAGTATCAGTCATGAATGTAGGAAAAGCGTGAAAGTTCATTTTTGCCAAACAACATTCATGTTATTGACAACCGGTTGCTGCTGAAAACGTTAGAAGCTCACAAGATAATGCAAGACGTTTTGTGTCGCTCTCAGTTTTTACTGCTGATCTCGTTGCAACTACTAGTGAAGCGAAAATTGTTTGTTTGTTTCCTTTTACTCCGAAGTCCGATCAGATTTAGATTGGAGCTTCTGTCATGCTGGGTCACTACGATGCGTTATGCTGGTGCCACAAAAAGGAAAATTTTGACATAGGAATACATTGCGTGAAGTTTTCGGAACAAAATAAAGCATTTGGAACAGAGCGAACCTGTAGCATGAGAAGCAACATCGCAAAACCTTGTAAGTCGTGTTTCGAAACATCGAAAATGATTTCATTAAAATCACCAGTTTTGCATTGTTTGTTTTACGTTGAGATGTTTTTGTGCATCCTACGCTTCACACAATCAGTTTTCAAAGCATTTTTTAAAGTAAGACTGCATTCATTTCATTTAGTTCTGTTAACAACGAAATTAAATATTGCTTACTGGTCTCTAAAATGTCATGAACCTGCCAGCAACAAATTTCTGACTATTGAGGTTATGTCAATTTGCTAAAACATAGTTTTAAGTTAAATTCACATTGCTTTTTGAAACATATGTTTTTAATCTTTTCGCTGATAAAAGATTAATATGTACGTTGCAACAATAGACACGACACAACACTCTTAGAATTTGAAAACTTTGAACCATAGTTCTACTGCGACAAGGACTAGTTTGCATGGCCAAGCAACTACCTTAAGAAAAAACGAATACTAACAGCAACGCAAAAGGTGAAAGCCGAAACCAAACAACGTCAGCAGTCGGACTCCTTCGATTTCCAGTTAGGCACTGTGAGCTTCTCTGTTTCGTAATCGAATGCTTTCTCGAACTTCGTACGTTCGAAGGGTAATTCCGAAAATGTCTTCGTGGTATCTATTTTCCATCTGTGGAAGACGTTACCGGATAAGGTTATAGCACCGATCCGGGCCAGTGGGGTTAAAGCATGCCCAGAAGGGTTAATATGGTTTAGCCCAGCGCTCCAGCCGCACTAAAATCGATAACTTTAATACGGTCAAGAACGCTATTATTAGATGTACATTATGCATGCACTGTCGAATGAGGTCATTTGGGAAGAAGCGGAATTTTTTGTCTGATGACCTTCTTCCTTTTGCGTAGGTGGGCTTACCTTCATTTTCATCACGTAATTATCCGCTTCAGTTTCAGTCAAGTCCGATTCGGAAGCAATGACCTTTATCAACGTCTGGTTGACGTCAGAAGCCATGGTAACATCACCGCAGACGTAAAAATGTCCGCGTTTATTGTAGACCCAGTCAAAAACCAATCCGGGAATATCATTTCTTATGATATCTTGCACGTATTTCTGCCCGGGAGAGAAAGGAACCATTGGTTAGAAAAGACAAGTGAGTGGTTTGAACCAGCAAGCCAAGTAAAGTTTCGGTAACTTTGTTTCAATACATCAAAACTGCTCCCACACGAAAAGCGTCATTCCGACAGTGTTTTGGCTTCCACCACCTTCTTTACTTCAGCGTTTGAGAAAAGCTAAAACTACTGGTCACTCGTTCATGCTAAACGGACTAAGAGAAACGCCGTCGAAAACATTTGCTTTAACTACGCAAAAAGTCATTTTCCAACATTGCAAAATTGACAACAACAGGTTTTCTTGTTTGAAATTGGACGACACGTAATTATCTTTAAAACAATAAATGCATAAGAACTCCATGCCTGCATAAACAAGCGCGCGTAAGTAAGTTTTGGCCCTTGAAGACCGTCCTAATTTTTAAAAAATTAAAAAGCTAGTGTGTCATGACTTCACTCAAGAAATACCTGAATAAAACTTGTCATTTATATCAAGAGTCAATACCAGGCAAGTCGAAACCGGGTCGATCTCGAAACACAAACGAACCAAGCACCTTTTTGGCTCCTGGAATCCTCGAATAAGCCGTGTAAGCGTGAGTTAAAGCCCCTGCATTTTTTGCGGCTTCCGTTTCGTTTCTGTACAAATGGTCTTGATCGGGGTGTCGGCAGCCGAACAATAGCGCCATCGTTCGTTCCTCTGCACCTGCAAATGGTAAAGGTTCTGTTGCAGAGCAATCAGCGTCACACTGGCATGTATAGTCAGTGACTACTGACTTGCAATGTTGTGTTTAATTTCTTGAAGCCTTTCCTGCCAGAAGCTTCGAAAAGGAGCAATTCCCGTACCTGGACCGACCAGCAAACAGGGAGAATTGTCTTTTTGAGGCAAGCGAAAAGATTGAGCTCTGGTGAGAGAAAAAAATCGATTCAAAATCAGCAAAATATGACGGTTGTCTACTCGTTAGTAATACAAACCATATTGGAGCAGCAATACCACAAACTACGTCTTCTCCTTCATGTCATGTTTCACAATAGTTATAGTGATAAACCTGCATTCACTTGCTCAAGTTACTAAGCAGTTTAGTCATTATTTGTAAAGTTGACTTACGGTCGAATAAAGCAGATTATGTCTTCATTTTCGGAAATGGTGTCCAGATACGTTGAGCATACTCCATGGTGAACAGGTCCTTTTCCACCTGTAAAGAGCACTTGTAATGAGTAAAATAGAGTTAACAAGAATTGTTGCGGGTTTAACAAAACGATTTTGTAACCTGCGAAACTGCTATAAGCGGTCGCCCTTCCTTTATAAAAATTTATGAAACCTATAATGATTCATTGGGACAAGCACGTACTGTATATTTGACGTAGACCTTTTTTTGGAGAATTGATTGTCAGCACCCTGTTGCCACTAAGAACTGAGCATATCTTGATAGATAAACATTTTGAGGACTCCTTTACCATGAAAAACTAATCAAATCATTAAACTCACCTAAGCCTTTGAATTTCAGTAAATTATTAAGAAGCAGATACCATTTTTTATTCATTTATTTTGTTTATTATTTGTTTACGTTTTTGGCTCAGACACATCGTTCATATCACCGGATTAGTCAAAAAACGCAAGGATACAAAAATAAATTGTCACGACTCACAACACATAACAAGATAGGGGTACATGCAGGCAATTTTGAAAAGAAAGAAAGACTGAAACAATGCACAAACAACTACTTTATTTCTTCATCGTAATTCGGCCGTATAAGTCTTTGTTAAAATGAACATGAATTATAAAAAACAGCATACAAGTTTTGATCGCTCAACTTCAGCATACAGTGTGTATCTCATTATACATTCTCAAATACGCAAAGAATTAATTAACTAACAGAAAAAGGCAAAAACGCCTTTCATTGGCAGCAGAATAGTGAAGAATCGGTACAAGGTCTCGAGAATTCAGGATCAAGAAAAAAGTGATGACACGAACAAAAAAACTGTTAAAAAAGTTTTCTAATTCTTTTATGTCATCGGCAATACATGGGAAATGGTTTTCGTAACAACATTTAAAACTTTACGCATAGATGAAAAATTTTTATGTCGCAACAATATTACATTACTTAGCTACAGAAAGTGCTGATCACACAATATCAAGAGGTACCGTAGCGTAGCCACAGCAAAAGTTGGGGGGAGGGCAAATCTTTTGACTTTAAGTGAGCAACAGTACTTCGTTTGGGACACCGCCTCTCAAGGCACAAAATGACAAGATATGTTTTGAAATCTGGGGGCATGGCTCCCTTGGCCCTCAATGGCTACGCCTATGCATCCTCTTCATCAAAATAAAAAAACTGAAGGTGGAACCACAAGCGTTGACAGCAGGATAATCAAAGTGAACGCAGGCCTTCATCAAATTAAGCCAAAATATCCCAATTGTGTGAAAAGCCTGACTAAGTTATTTCCCATCTCGGCAGCTCTTTCGAAGAGACGTTGTCGGTGTCAAACGCTGCCGTTGTGGAAATTCCTTGTGACGTGTTACTGACGTTTCGAAATCAGCGTCATTAGCCTTGATTATGGTATTTTCCGCTATCATTTGTGAAATGGTTTGCATCATTTCACATTGTCCCGCAGAGAAAAATTTAAATCAAATTTGATTGAAAAAAGATAAGCGTTTGACAAATTTACCGAAAAATTAACTTTTATCTTTTTCAACCCTTTGAAAAATATTAACAAATCTAAATATTCTTATTTTAAAACAACACTGTGTCATCACTTGGTGTTTTATACCTCAGGCCTATCTTCGAAATGGTTTCAAAAGCCTGTTAAAGTAGTTACATTGCATCAATAGCTAAGAATTTGACTTAGAGCGACCCTTAAGCAATGTTTGATTGATTTTAGGCTATGAGTGAATATACGGAAATTGTAACTATTATCCCAACGTTTTTCAGACACGATCAGACTCATTTCCTAAGTTTAGCAAGAACTGTCAGAAAAAAATACAGTATTAAGTAACTTCTTTGGCGGTGATCCTTGGAATGTTTACGGAGTGCAGTCGTTTGTAATTGCTGTGTGGATCATCAAACAGTTGACAACACATCATATTGATTACCTTGCGTGCGATATGCTACCACGCTAACTGTAAGATGTATTTCATTCGGATAAGCACTTGGGGAACTGCTGATGGAGTAATACCGGCATTGCAGCAGAGGTAAATGGCTTAAAATACGTTGCGGTTCAAGAATAATCGACGGAAATTCCATCAAAACTTCCACGAGGTTTGGTGCATTTTGGAACTTCCAATCCTCATACTCGACCTTGCCCTGCAATGAAATCATAAAGATAACCTTCACATAGTCATAAAAGCCAGAGCATCTTAACCATCTTTTATCTGTAACTGTGTTGATTGGTACAAATCGCAGCAGAGCTATGTTTTTTTACACCTTCAAACAAAAAATATTACAGACACAGGGTTGACGTGACGATTTATAATATTACTATTAGGACTGGTTTTTATTTGTATTTGCAATTCTCATATCCTGTTTTCAATGGTTCGTGAACTTTTGTACAGTTAAACTTAATCGAATGCAGATGACAACTTACAAAGGTAAAAGCTTTCATAAGTGCAAAAATTCTTATCACTGTAGTGTTTGCAAAACCTGAAGCTGTTGATGAACATTACTATTTTCTTCCTTTCAACTACACTAGCTTGTTGTGTACGATAAATGCAAGTAGTCGAACCAGGATTGAAGGGCTCGTTGTATACTTATGACATCAGGTCTTCAGAAATGTCAAGAAAACCTTCTCAACCATGAGGTTTTCAAAGTCTGTTAAGGTGAAAGCGAACATTCCAATAAGCAAATGTAAGTGTTTTCTAGCGGTTGATTTAATATTTGTTATGTGGCAATCTAAACTGAACCTTGACACAGACAACCTTTCGCCAACTTAATCGGAAGCACGATTGCAAGAAATCGCAGACTAAAAATGCAAAATCACACACCAATGCCATGGAATTTCATAAGTGCAAACTTCTGTGTGTGGAAACTTTGTTTTCGTAGGAATTGCTAATGGGTTAAAGTTTCCACATCAGAAAATATGTTCTTTGTTGTTTATTACCGGGCAATCTCATAGACATTGCTCATAAATGGGGCAATAAAAACTTATCGTTTCGTTTTCTTGGATTTTGCCTCACACAACATTTTTTGCTCCAGCCCACTTTATTACACACTGTCAGCGCTGTTTAGAATTGTACGAAACGTAAGTAAGGATGGTGGACTTTGCTTAGCAAACGCTTTCGCTTGGTTTGCCCTATCCAGGCCAGACCAACCCTGCGTATCGCGAGGTGCATGCGGCTCTTTGCCCGGCTTCATGCGGCCCTTTCATGAATGCCGTATGTATTCGTGTATAAGTTGCAACATTTTATACCAATTTCTCACCTTGAAAGTCGGTGTGCGACTTACACACGCATTGCGTGGAAGCGTGCTTGGTGGCCTGTGCAAGCACGTACACTCGCGAGCGCATTTACGCGACACACGTGTTAGTTGCCGTGTTGCGTGTAAGGGCGCTTTGTGGTGTGCGCAAGAACATACACAAGCCATCCCATTCATGCGACGCATGTTCACATGTATGTGCATGCGCGGGCATATGCAATCGCAGAAAAGGTAACGCAAATGATGAAACAAACGTGCTGGAGTGGATATACGTACTGTATACTGTACGTGCGGATAGCTTGCCTGGAATTACAGCATAAAAGCCTTGCGCAATATCATGTAAGAGAAAGCGTGTTTCGTATGATGCTGTATTCAAGTTCAAGGTTGTAAGTTTTGTGATAGGCTCTTTGCAGTAACACAGTAAGAAATGTGGCTCTTGGTCTCTAACTAGTTGGCCACCCCTGCCAATTCCTTTAAAAAATTTGCGATCTTCAAACATCAAAATAAAGTACTTCTCTTGCACCACATGAAAAAGGTCTTGACATCCTCATCCTTCTCATACCTGGCTCAGAAGTTCGAGTCTGGCTCTATTTTCTTCATTCGTAGCACACTCTGCAAGCAAGCGCAGAAACTTTGGGGTCGGCGGAGTGGTGATGTCAAGAAACCTTGATAATGCAGTCCACAGAGTGCAAGGAGGAAGTCGTGTGTCTGGTACCCAAGTTCGAAGCGTGACACCTGAATTGGATGTTGCAATAAAATGCTTTCACCGAACAACACATGCTATTTCACTACTGTCCACAGTTCAATTGTTAAGCTTCTGAGATACTAGTGTTGCTTTCTGCTTTGCTGCTTTCAAATCATCAAAAAACTGTATAAAAATTGTGCGAATAGAAACCATTATCAACGCCAGCTGAGAAAGTGGAGCCAAGATCCCTCTTGAATTTACAAACGTGAAGTTGTAGCGCTTTGTTGTACAATGCTTCAGAACAAAAGACAAGTGAAACTTGGAAGCCTTGCAAAATCGTACAGGAAACAAAACCGCAACATGAAATCATAGTGACGTTTCGAAATACAACAGTTTTTAACGTTACCGAAGGTGGAATAATCATTGGTTGTTAAGTTACTCTTTCTTATGGAAAATCTACTGGACAAACCATCGTGGCGGGCCAAGTGCGCACAATGCAAATATTTTCATTGTGCGAGCATTGTTTTTGATGAATGTGTTTGATGTCAGTTCATGTTGTGTTTATGCTTCCACTTGCCAAAACCTTTATAGCTCTACGCCAGTGTTTTTCAACCAGGGTTCCGTGAGTGGCTACCAGGGGTTCCGCCAAAACAGACCGAAATTGCCTGGGACGAAATTCGCAACCACAATTCTATGCGGTTGTTGCAATACAGACACTTGGATCATTGCACAGGGTTCCATGAGCAACGCAAACATTTGCGGAAGGTTCCGCTGCAGCAAAGAGTTTGAAAAACGCTGCTCTACGCCATAGGTGTAGGAGCAAGCAAAATTTTGGGGGCGCGAAGGATTTTTGCCCGAATTTCCCCAAACGTGTCCGAAAAGTTGTTGTGCAACTTTTGCCTACAAATTTTCTTCCACAAAGATCATGAAGATCTTTTTCTGGTGTGGCCTCGCAAAAAAGGTCTTCATTTGTTTTTCTACAAACTGTTTGACAACATTTTTGGAAGTCAAACAACGTTGGGCGCCTCTTATCCTTCAATTAGTTTTTCTGTCATTCAGTTTTTGTATATTCGTCACATATCATGACCATAAAACGTTTGGGCTTGAACAGTAAGCTCCCGCCAGTGGTGTGTGGATTGGAAATGTACAAAAACATTTCCTTCAGTTTTGTATGTTGCAAGCGTTTGGTGTTAATACGTGGAAATTGTGGCGTGTTGAAATGCAAAAAATTAGACAGCACGAAAAATCTGAAAAACAATTTACAAAACAAACCTTTTTTCGAAGTTGGCAATTGCATTCCGTTTGCAAAGGTTTTAAGGTTTTTGTTGTTGAAAAGGTTAAGCAATATATAAGACCTATTTTTAAATGAATGGCCGTGTTTGTGCACTGTTGTTTCGTACAGCTCCATTTTGTAACAAGAGGTGTGCGCGACAATTCTCCAAAATCTTCCAGCCTAACCCAGCATGGCCCAACAGCGGTGTTGACTATTTCGGTTCATTCAGTTTGCAAAATCTAAATTGTGCAATTTGGTCCTGAGGGAATCCTTCCGACTCTCAATTTAAATGCAAGTCCTAAAATATATGTTTGGACATAAGGTCTTCAGAAAACTAACTTTGTGAGAAAAACATCGAAGGTATGTTAAGTTTGACCTGCAGCACACAATGAATCACCTTTGGCCTGCTCAAGACGCTTCCCGCGTTGTGGCGCTCATGAGTAAACGCTAAAAGTAAAAAATCGTTTTTTAAAAAAGTAAAAATCGCATCGTTTCTTTACTTATTCAGCAAAGCTAAAGCGGCCTTACGGCCACGGTTATAGCCTTAAGCGCGACCAGCTCCAGTCAGCGTGCGATCCGCTCTGAATTTAAAATTTTTTTGAGATTTGAAATCTTAAATTTTTATAATCTCAAATGTTAAGATTCAAAACGTTAAAATTTCATTTGTGACAAGTTGCTAAAAGTAAAAGTAATGAACGCTTGCGTGCCACGATAGCGACTGTGTTTGTAGATCAACTGCTCCTTGTGCTTTGGAGGCGAATTTATTTGTACCGGAGTGTTAGCGGCAGTTCTAGCAAGCGCAAAGTTTGGCAGAGTTACGCTGTTTACTGTGGCGCCTCAACTTCCCATGCATTTTTTTACATAATGTATAATTGAGAAAAAATTCGACATACCCTGGAATGCTATCGTGGGCCTGGAAGAACCGAGTCAAATGTGGTGACTACGTGAAACCTATGTAAGCACGCGATGGAGCGCTTTCAACGCTTAAGTAGCTGCATTTTTTGTGTGACTTGTTGATAGGTGCACGTGCGGTAGTTCTCGCTCTTTTCGATTTTGCAGTGTATGGGAAAGATAGTGATTTCAGGTCAAGCTGACCCGACGTTATGGTTAGTGTGAGTGACCTTATGCTGTATTGACCATAAAGCGCCAGGTGGCTGTAAAGAGCTGAAATTCACTCAGCGCATGTTTCTACGGTCTTGTTAGCAGTACACAAAAAAAGTTCTTCACGTCCATAATTTTTTTTATGAGTAATTCAGTTCAGTCATATATGAAATCTTCGCTATATTGGTCTACTTACCTTTTCATCAAACTTCGTATGATATTAGAGTACAAAGTAACTTTGTTAGTGCTCAAACTGCTCAGTGAGAGTTATATTTTCAGTGTAGTTTTTATGATAAACTTCAGTTGAAGGAAAGCATATTTTTTATTTTTGAAAACCAGGTCTGGAACATCCGAAAATAGCGTTAACGTGACAAAAACTGAGCGAAAGCAATCCAGGAGTACGTGCTTTCATTTTCTGTTTACTTCGTTTATGATGCTACGAAATGTAGAAAGAAATGGAAACACGTTTTAATCAAGCATGTGATTGCGTCATGCAAGGGTTGATTTTCAGTCACGTTTTTCCTGCTGGGGAACTAATACGAAAAGTGCCTGAAAGCATTTAGTCGGTCGGATTTGAAAGCATACAGATCATACTGTCTGCAACCAAAATCTTAAATAATCTTATTTGCGAAAAGTTGTCTCTGGCAGAGTGCATTCAAGCAGAGTAACTGAAATAGGTAAATAAAGAAAGGTTTAAAAACTTCAAAATATTCTTAGATTTCTGTAAAAAATAAGGTTATAAAGTTACCTGCACAGCAGAAAGTACACTCGATATACAGTTCACTGATGTATAACTTAAATTTGTGATGAAGCAGATTTAACTGAAATATGCAATTACGTTGGTTTAACCGGTTGTACAGATGTAGGTTAAATTAACAGACGGTAATTAACAGATCAAGTTAATCAATAAATTTGAATCGCTTTTTCTGAAAAACAGAAAGCAGTTTTTTACAACATCACATGATCTGAAAGGAAAAAGTAAGGTTGGTTGAAGACTATTTAAAAACGAAGGTATTGGTGTGAAAAGGCTTCAGAATTATAAGATGATGTTGGATCAAAAGTTGCGTTTAGTTAAGTTGCATAGTTATATGAAGAGGTTATTTTGTAAGAATGGAAGAAGTTTTTTTAATACATATCTTTTATGATGAAAGATAAAGATTCACGCATTATTTCTGAGTTTGGACCTTGTTGTCTCGAACGCGTCTTTTACAAACCAAAAATAGCCACAGCTATAGGTGAACGTACACCGTAATAATTCGATAATTGTACGTCTAGAAGGCTATAAAGCGAGTAAGCATTTAAGCTGCAAAAAATTTCTGCCTGTTTTTATAGTTCTTGCATAAACTCTAGCAGCCAAAAAATAAACGTTGTAAGCGACTACTTTTACTTGTTAAACAAACAAATTATGGTTAGTCACTGTGTTGGTCTTAATTACCCAGATGGTTAACTTCTATCTTTTCGTGTTCCAGCTGTATCCAGGTGTGTTCTTCCGGTGCATCGCGCAGTCGTAGAATCAGTTCTGCAACAATTTCATAGAAAAACCTTTCTTTGTATTGCTACAGAAATGAGTGTTAGCAAAACAGTAAATTAAAATGAAATACAGGGCCAGTGGCGTAGCGTGGGCGAAGTACCGCCCGGGACCGACCATAAAATGCCGCCCATTCCACATCTCAGATTTGCTTACAAGAATTAAAAACAAACATTCTTTATATTGCGCAGCCAGAATGAGGCCGAAGCTAAGACTTTTAATGGGTTTTATATCAATTCTCAAATGTTAGAAAATAAACGGAACAGTCGGACTCAAGTCAAGACGACGTCTGCAATGACTGATGACTTCATTGACTGGCTGCTCTCGTACAAAATTCTTGTCTGCGCTATTCTTTTAGAGAATGTCACGTGCTTAAAGATACAACGATTAATAAAGCAGCTTGAACAACACAATCAAACAATTACAAACTGTAATGGGTAAAGCAGAGGCAGCATAAAGAATTATTCTCTACCTGCTTCATAAAATTGAGCTAATTACAGATGTTTCCTACTAGGCCACCCATTATATCTTCATGTTTTACTGGCGGAGGTTACGTGAAAAATTTGTTGCAAGTAATGTTGTATTATTTTCTAAAATTGCTTGTTTCAGCTTGGTCATTACACATTCAGAAAGATGAACACCATCACATTTATTTTTGAAGTTAGTGGCAACCAGAATAAGAGACAAGACTTGCAGATTATATGGCTTCTAGATCTGCTACCCAAAACTTAAAGCTTTATTTTTCAAGTATGTCCGGTTGGGTAATTGAAGGGCCGCTCGACCAACCAAACATCAACTGCTCGTCAGCAGTCAATGATAAATTCAACAGTCGATCCACATGTTTTGACTTACGCACGGACATGGATGCCTAAGAATACCGCTGTTGTATGGAGGCCCAGTTGAACTTCTTTCAGTTTGTCATTGAATCTTAAATACGTACAGACATCAGTGCGTTTAACATGTGACAAGTTGGGGTGAAAAATGGCATCGAAGTTTGTTACAAACAATGAAGCGACTGATTTGTCCTTTGACGCCTTCGCCTCATTGAAGAGCTGTGAATGATTCTATCGCCTTTATGCTCAAATCAAAATACCCTTTGGCCATATATCTCTTCCTTGTGTACTTAAAAACTAATCGGATAACTGATTTTGATATAAATGTTGGTATAATGCCAAAAATAAAAGTGGGTGAGCGGTCTATTAAAAAAGACATGTTAGGCTAGCGAAGATACTTGACAGTTTCCGTTAAAATTTTTGTAAAAAATTAACAAAATAACAAGAGCAACGTAATTCTGATGCCACACCAAAAAAATGGGAACGCAATTTCTCAAAACAGATGGGAAACGACATTTATATAGCCCCAGCACTACTCGGTAAAAAACTTTTCCAGTTTTTATAGGATAGCTTCGACGACTTTTCTATACGTAAACCAATAGTAGGAAAGAAAACTGGTTCTTAAACTTCGTTCCGTTGCTGAGGATGTTGGAGGACTTCATGTTACTTGATTTTTTGTAAACAACCGTGTTTAGGAAAGCTTCTTGCAAGCGTTTTTCGTGATAAACCAAAAATTATAGCTTGCCACGGAAAAGTTTTTCGAAAAAATAGAGCTTGGGCAATCTTACGGTGGGTAATTTTTCTCAAGCAATAGAATCTATATGAGCTTACCGGGAGAAGTAACAGCTACCACTGAACTAAAATTTTTTGCTGTACTTGTGTTGATTCTTCTGCATTGCGGTGATGTAATCAAGAGCCATACCACCAACTGACCAACATCTTCCATTTTCGTTTTCAAGTAATTCAAACCAAAGTAAAACTGTATATTTTTAGCAATGCACATACTCTTGTAACGACCTACAGCAGGATCATTGCACAACCGTTTCTCAAACGCGGCATGCAGCAATAACTTCATACACGCGATAAATAACTAAACTTATTTTAAAAAAGCTTGTTTTGCTACAGGCATCTAGACATGGTGAGTGTAAAAATGCTACAGGGACAAAAGATTGTCAAAAATAACACTGGTAAAGTGTTTTGTATGACTTTGATTATACTTCGCCTTGGGTGTTCAAAACTACACATCAGTAAACGGTGAAGTCCAAATGTAAAGCTTGTAATTAACTGCAAGGAAATCTAGCAGTAATCCAAATAATCACCTCGTTGTTGAAAAATATCAATGAATGGAAAAGTCAAGCTTTAACATACTGGACGTTTAACACAAGCATTAATTCACTTTACAAATCAGTTACTGTCAACAACAACTCGATAGTTCTAGTGTTGATCGTTGTTCAATCATTTTCTCAAGAGTAAAGTCGTTTTGCTATAACCCACCTTTCACAAGTTCGGGATCGTTACGAGGATAAATCCCGAGATGATCGCCAGGTTGGAAAGCGAGAAGATCATCGTTCTGCGTGTCTAGTTCTACTTTTATAGTTGATCGGCTGCAAAATATTCAATTACATCGTGTTCGTCATTCTATATAAACCTGGCAAGGGAAACGGACAAGTTGCAAACCTCGAATCCTTGGACTGAAGTTTAGTTCGCCGAATAAACTTGCATGCGGAAAGCTTCTTGTGGTGCAGTTGGTCCATTACTGGAAAAAATGCAAGTGATACAAAAGCAAGCAAAACTATTATTTACACGTTTAAAACACTTGCTGTTAAAATAATTTTATGCAATAACAGGAAACAGCAAAGCAAAACCAGCAAAAGCTACTGTTACAGCGCGACACCGTACATTCTAACATCAAAACGCTTACCCCGATGATGGTTAGAATCCTTTTGCTCGGTTTGCTCAGGAGGAAGCACAGTAACTCGGAACTTACACTGATCTCTGGATTGCACAGAAAATGCGGAATCAACGTTGTTTGACATCAGGTCATTTTCAATGCAAAAATTTTCGCAAGATTCCTGGAATGAGTACACGTACTATCTTACGAAATTTTCTACTAGCTTGAAGGCATATAACTGTGCTTTCCGTTTACCTGAAAAACTTCCTTAGCCCAGATGTTGAAACTCTCTTCTTGTCCGCAAAGCTCGTCGCCTTCTCCTATCTCTATTATCCTCTCTCCACCCATTTCACCAAACAAAGTGTCAACATCATGCGCAAACGCACAAAAGTGGGGGTAGGCTCTCGAACCGAGACCAAAAACTGCAAACCTGTGCATCAACTAGGCTATTAGTCGTGCTGCGCAAAGAAAGAACACCCATAGTGATGTGAGCAGAAAGTCAAAATCAAGCTTGTCTTATTGTTTACTATAATCATATTGGTAAACTGGCAGCTGTTCTTTAAAATATATAATATTTTTCTGAGCAAGTATAAATTCTACTGCAGATAGTAGAAGTAAGCACAAGAATATAAGTGAAAAAAACACTTAACGTTTTGCAGTAAATTGCAAATTGAAGTTCAATTAACCTAACAATGAAGACATGTTTCTTTAAGATTCCAAAGATCAAGGAACAAAGCAATTTTTTCTTCAATGAGTGACTGGCAAATTAAAAAAAATGAAGTAGAGCTAACGTACTTCAAATTCGAAAGAAATCCGCTGTTGTACTCGTCAAACATTCCTTCATCAAACGATTGGGAATGACTAAACGAACGGCCACGTTTGAGTGGAGTCTGAAAGGGTTTTTGGCGTCCTTTCTGCTGCCTAAATCAAATAAAAAATTATATAAACTGTCGTAAATAGACAAAATAGTACACAAACGCAGAAAGTTGGAAATTTTACTTTATACGTTTAGTTTATAGTCCGCTTTTGCACTATGTAAGTTTTTCAACGAAATGAAGTGTCGGCAGGAATAAATATATAATTTTCAAAATGCAAAGCGTTGGATTCAGTGAAGTAATTCTGAAAAAAACATGCAAGCTTACTGGATTGCAGGTGAGTCTTTTTCTTGGTTTATCTTAGTTAATCCCTCTGCAAAAGTCTGTGAGAGAGCAAAGTAAGTGTTATTGAAGTAGCAGGTCTGCATAGTTGAAATGGTTATTTATTAAACATTGAAAATATCTTATTTGCCACATAGCTCAACAATATTATCAAATATTGGCACCTTGCTTATTGTAAAAATTCATCCATAACCGTTGATATGTCTTTTTATAGTGTTACTTAGCCTGAAAACGTTTCAGGCCATGACATTACTCTTAAATTGTTTCACATAACATACAGTACGTACAATTTTTTCGATCCTTTGCACTTTCAACACATATCAGGTATTGAAAAAAAATACGTTTTTGTGGAGAGTATTATGCCTCTATATGTAAGTCCTGCTTTTAAGTATTTCAAAGTTACGGTAAAAAATAGAGCCTCACTTGGTTTTACACACATTCTTTAAAAAAATTTTGCAAAGCCATGATGGGAAATCGAATGCACAAATAAAACTCGTACTTGTAGCAAGAGAATATGTTGGCTGAAAAGCAAATGTGCATACTTGTTTGGCTGTGATCTAGGTTCAGTTTCATTATACTCTCTTTTTTACTCTATTTGAAATATCGCAACCAGTCAGGGGTACCTATTTCCGCTTGCGTGCGCCGGGGGCTACGCGGCTAAGTTTCGTGATGAATGATGCATTGATGCAGGTTAACGGCAGCACCGCGCGTGAACCATTTCCTTGCACCCACTCATTAACGGCGAGCACAAGGCTGGGTTGACTACCAAAACCGTTCGTCAATTCTTCGGTATGACCCGACCGGGTATCGAACCCGGTCTACCAGCTTTGGTGGCGCGTGCTCAACATCAGTTATTTCAATTCATTGAAATAGTTCAATAAAAAAGAGCGCAAGCAGTGCTTGTGTATTCTTTCCAAAATAGGTGCAGCCCAATCACAAAAATCTTTCTTTATTACTCTATAAATCAAAACTTTTTATATTGAATGAGCTACCGTCGAAAATAAGCAAAAGATTGAAAACTAAGCGAAGCTCTTTATATTTCTTCCCAAATTTCATGTGTTGGTAAAATTGTGACAGTTAAAACAAGAAACAGACCTGCAACATTTTAACTCGAGTGCAGTTTCTTCATTGATTAATTGTTACTTTCTGAATATCTGCTCCTTCAATGCACGATCTGTTTTGTAGCTTTTGGTGTTACGTGAATTTAGCTTTATTGCAAATATAAGAAGGAAAGCCAACTGGTACGGCGCATGCATAAAGCTGAATGCACACATGTGAGACTCGCAATAAGCATCAGCAACAGAAGTGAAAACCTTAAAAATACGTGGGCTTCACAAAAACAGAAAGTTACTCAGTCGCAGTGAAAGGATTTACTGCATGACTGCAGTAAGGTTTGTATATAGATACCTCAGCGTTTCCAGGAGGATCTCCATTTCCAAAGGTACTTGTCACAATAAGCACAAGGGCTTCGTCTTTCAGTTTCATCACGTCGAACTCATCCATGGCATACACCTATGATTAAAAATGGGCGTTGCAGCAAGCGCTCTGCAGTGTAATTTAAATGGTTGAAAAACAAAATTTGCTGTTTCTTAAACTAACAAAACAAAGCTATACAGCTTTAACACCAATGAGATTTGACATACTAAATTGTACATTGCTTGTGGAAATATGCACGTTTTAATTAATATTCGAACCTGCAAAATAGTTTTCATATCTAGATTATTATAAAACTTTAACGGCTTTGCCAAGAAATTCTTTAAATTGTGATAAGAAATTCTTTAGCTGTGATCAGTTAAGAAATTCTTTAATTGTGGGCAGCGATTGCCTTTAAGTAGTGCGTGTATGTGCACGCACTAGGAATTGGGGAGGCGCGTACATGTAAAGGCGAAGAGCGCAGACGGATTTCCGCTCGGTGCGCATGCAGTTAATAGACAACTGGTCAATTCTTTAAAAAATTGTAACGTTAAGGTTCGGGCTTGTGTTTTAATGTGACGGCGAAATTGCCTGGACACAGTAGTTAGAAACAAAGTTTCTGTTTCTTGTAAGTTATAGATATACAGACAATTCAAACTTTTAGTGGGTAGAAAATGCTGTTTGTGTTCCTTGGTAGTATACACAGTCCTTGCAATTCTGCTACAGGCATAAATTCGAAAACTGTAGATTACTTCGAGGCTGTTTTCACTAAAGCTGTGAGTGATTAATGAAAACAGCATCAAGCCTAAGCTTATTATCTGTAATATGTTTTATACTATATACTGAACCTCTGCCCTGGCTTCTTAAGCCGGTGCGACTCCTAAGCGTCCTGAGACGCAAGAAGAGAACTAACGGGTTCATAAACGCAATCTTTAACTTTCTCTTTTATCAAACTAGAATATCTAAGCGGCAACGTTTGAAATAATATCTTAAAAACTTCTAGGGCTGACTTATTGCAAGTCAATCTGAGTTCGGCAAAATCTACGAAATGTGTGCAAACCAGGGCTGTAGAGACGGAGCCCGGAGCCAGAGCCTGCAAGCAATTTTGGATGGCTGGAGCTAAAAATGTTTGATGGTGGAGCGGGAACTTGAAATTTGGGTTCTGATTACACAGCACTATTTTGTGGGGAAAGCAAGTTGTACAAATAATACGATGGTTTTTACTTGTCGACAGACCGAATCATTCTGGAGCCGGATCCGGTGCCAAATATTTTTAGATGTTGAAGTCGGAGCTGAAAAAATCTAGATGCCTGGAGCATGAAATTTGAGTTCCGGCTGCACGACCCATGAAGAAACCCTGGTGCACAGTGGAGTAACGAGGGGGCAAGGAGGGACAACTGCCCCCGAGGGCAGCACTTTTCGGGCGCCAAATTGAGGTCGGAATGTTATGTACTAGTTACGAAATATCAAATGTCAGCGGAATCTAATAATTGCAATTTACAAAATATCGAATGTCATTGCGAAATCTCATCGAGATCATCAAGGTTCGCAAAGCGAGCAATTATGAACCTTAGTGACGTTTCAAGGCGGAGTTTCTGTCACCATTAATAAGCGCCCGCTTGTGGTTTGACTCACGGCTGCGTCACAACGCTTTCAGAAAGCCAGGGCTGGGAACTTTCTGACTTCCTTATCATTTTATAGTTGCGTCACAATGGGACGGGAATCCAGCTTTCACAGTGCATGCAGAGTCCTATATTGCGTATGCTTTTAGTGCAGCGATAAAACTTACACAATGTTGTTACCAGGGATGTGCAGAGATGGGATAAACGGGGCGACGGACCCGGACATCCAAGGCAGTGGGTCATCCAAAGAGTGAAATTACAAAAAGTGCATTTTATCAAAATCTTCTAACTAGACCAGGGGTGCAAATTTTTCTGTGAATGTTAGTAACGCGCAGCAAATTTTTAGTAGCGCACACATATAAGCTTTGCCGCACAGCATTCATATGCACGAAGTACAAAAGGCAAATAAACGTTCGCGCACTGCACGTATTTGGTCGCGCGGCGCATTTTTGCAGCCCTGAACTAGACGCTTCTTATTGGCTACTAATACGTGCTGCATGGATCTGATAGGAACTTGCCTGAGGGGACATGCAAATGTATGTTAAGTGACCTGAGAGAGAGATGAAGCACCGCATCGTTACCTTCATCTGTTTTTGCTGAACAAAACATCCTTAGCAATTTGTTTATAGTTCAGAAAAATATAAAGGGCGGCAATGCATCAAATTGCATGGTTGTACTACTTTTTTCAGATACTATATCTAAGAGAAACAATAGAAAACTCCATCTCCTAACATGCCGTAAGTACTATTTTCATTTGGTGTGCCTATCTGATCCGTAGGCTAGTTGCATGAAAAAATGCAATGATTTTCATTTGTGGGATATTTTAAATAAATGCTGAATACTTTTGCAAAATTCTAATCGCACCTGTGTAACAACGTTGAGTATATTAGTTATTGTGAACTTTTCAGCTACTGCTACATGTTCTTCATATCACTTTGCCCTAGAAACTGAGCATTTCCATGGACATGATTGTCGAAATTCGGGTCACACAATTACTAACCTGGAACTTCGCGTGGAGCGTCACTGACCTTAGATATTTCTTAGGTTAGTGGATGTGACACATTTCATTTATAGCAGCTTTTTGAAGGAACAATCGACAAATTTACAGTAAAGGCAAGAAAACGTTTTCTTTGAAGTTAGATAATTACAAGAAAAGCATTAAATCGCAGTATTTCATTAATTTTCTGTCTACTTTTCAGGGTGTTATATCCAAGAAAACGCTTTGGGATTTTGCAGTTTTATATGTGTCTAGCAGTTTTGTATAAAATCATTTGCCTTCAGTTTTTCATATACATTCTTCTGTATGTTCTTCTCTTTCATGTATTAGTGAGTCTCCATCAGTCGGTCCTTTATGATGTTTTACTACTCAAAACTCTGAGAGCGCATGCTCCAGAAACCCCTAGTGCCTACCTCGCATAAGCGATGATTGTAACCAAACCTGACCAGGGAGTGGCACAAGCGGGTGCGCTGGATTTGGCATCTTCAAAAGGCTTTGACAAACCCGTGGTTTAGAAAGCAAGGTACAACTCTGGCCAATGTTATCCTGTGTTATCAAACATGAGCGTAGCCAGGGGGACTAGGGGCCATGCACCTCCCAGATTTTTAGAACGTATGGTACACTTTGTGCTTTGAGAAACGGTATCCCAAACAAAATAATGTTATTCGCCTAAAATCAAATTTATTGGCCTCCCCGAAATTTTTCGGCTGCCTACGCTACTATTATCTGATGACTTTTCTGCCCACAAAATTCTGTCATTAAAATTAATGTATATTTATACAGATGATCAGGGAACTTTTTGGTTAGTTTTTGCACATTATTTCACCAGTTGCTACAATTCGAGAATGTATTACCGCATTTTGGAGTGTCGCAATAAAACAGTTTGAATGTTCAATCGTGATCAAAATTTTAGAGAGAATAGCTTCACGCGAAAGGATTAGCTTTTTAGCTCTACGGTATTTTATGATTTCCAAGATTCAAAGGTCCTAATGTCAATTCTGTGACGTCGCAATAACAGGAAGTTTTCAGGTGGGTCTAGAAACAACTATGTGCAGACGATTGCAGGGCCCGAGTCAGCTTTCGACGCCCCTTTATTCCCAACTCATTCTTCGCATCTATGCGGCCATGAACGGGATGGGTGGGGGGGTCGCCAAAACTGGGTTTGCCCCCGGGCGCGGGAAACCCTAGGCACGCCACTGGTGGTGCAAACTCTGAGCTATGAAGCAAAACGGGCATTTAAACAAGTTTCCTATAAAAGAATAAAAATGGTTTGGCAGACACTGTTGCGCTGAAAGAAAGCTATGCAAGTATTGAAAACATATTGTGTGCAATTTCTGGTAATGACGTCTTGAAGAGCTCGTGAGACTGAGTGATACCAAGAGTTGCTTCGCCGCGAATACCTGTAGACTTTTTTCGGAAGTCGCAGAGCTGCGAAGGCGTGACAAACTTCAGCAATTTCGTCATCAGTATAAAATTTTGCAGAACTTGCATTCAGCAGTGTCCGGTTGCAAACAAGCGTCGTAGAAAATACAGTGCACTAATTTTTACCTTCGTTTGGTGATTTGTATAAGAGCATTTTCTTGCTCTCACATGGATCGTAAAATTAAAACGGGCACTGTTTGTGACCATCAAAGTGCAGAAAATCACTTTTGCAAAGTATGTCTACTGCAATCTTGATGTAATCTTTCAAAAGACCAATGACGATCAGCGCTGTTGGTGTAGCAACATCTGTGCTGATTTTCCTTCATGTATTTCAAAATACCTTTGACATTGCCGCGTCTCTGTAGTATTTTCTGATAATTATTTTACAAAACTGTTTCTTGTTTCGGAAAATACCTTTTTCGTGCACAACATGCTGATACAGATAATTACCTGCTTTGATAAAAAATAATGGTATGCATTCATGAGTGCACTGCTATCTTGAAAGTAATGCGCATATTGTTACCAAACAAATAGTTTTTTTCTGATACGCCTCTACGCCAAGCAAATGCTAGATAAATGAAAAACAAGCTGCTAGTTTGCATTAGAAAGGTTGCAGTAGACAATGCATCAGCTGATACCCTTGCGTCGAAAGCGTGGTTAAAAATATCCTGCAGCGTCTTTGCGTAAGAGAGCGACTGTCCCGTCTCGGTTGCATAAAGTATGGTTGCTTTGATTCGATTTGCCATTGCTTTCTTCATCATACTGGAAGTGAGTATGACTGACCTAAGAAAAGTTTATAAAAAGACAACTTAAAAATCGAAAAGTAGAGACACAAAATTTTTGCGGCATAGCGAATATTCAACTCTGGAATACTTACCTGACTTTTTTGTTAAGTTAATTCCTACGTTGGGTGCACATCACCCGGTTTTCAAAAATAAAAGATACACTTTCCTTCAACTGCAGTTTATCACAAAAACTACACTGAAAATATAACTCTCACTGAGCAATTTGAGCACTTGCAAAGTTACTTTACTCTAATATCATACGATTTTTGATGAAAAGTAAGTAGACCATACATAGCGAAGGTGTCAGACATGACTAAAATTCAATTGCTCGTCAAACAAAAACTATGGGCGTAAACAACTTTTCCTTTTGTATACTGCCAACACGACCATGGAAACATGACCTGAGTGAGTTTCAGCTTTTTACAAAGCTCTGCACCCATAAACCATATCGTCGGGTCATTTGGACCCACCACCTCACACTAATATTTACGTCGGGTCAGCGTTACCCGAACTCGTGACGAACTCGCTCCCTTGCAAAATCTAGAAGAGCGTGGATGACCGCAATCGCGCCTGTTGCTAGTCATCCAC
>Ga0210059_1000330_pt1 | contig 56695 bp, 31 predicted proteins | sample Ectturendosymbi2_FD_188042 | JGI IMG/M metagenome (GOLD analysis project Ga0210059, IMG submission 188042) | Ecteinascidia turbinata endosymbiont from Florida, USA - Sample 2 (SPAdes) (version 2) | ecosystem: Host-associated > Tunicates > Ascidians > Unclassified | place: Key West, Florida... | reverse complement strand
GTTTATCGAATTTATACACGAGGTTCGAAGCGCGACCCGACTCCCCATTGAGAGAACGCGGAAAAGTTTATTAAAGATTTAAAAGGTGCTTGATTAAATGGAGGAGTCCAGATAGAGCAGAGGAATTCATTGTTGTATTCAACCATAACGTCATAAACTTGTATTTTACTGTAAATAACAGCACTATGTATACGAGTTACTATGATAAAGTATGCGAGCTTCTATGATAGAGTTTTCACCTGTTTGCATAATTCGTCAGTTCGCCTAATTCGTCACTTTTTTCTAATCCCCTTGAGGTGACGAATTAGGCAAATTCTACTTTATCTTGCTTGACTTCAATTCGAAAATTATTTTATGTGACCCATCAATTTCAGTGATTCGTTTGTTTTGTGTAGTAGGATGGTTTGTTTTATTTTGCAGACCAGTGAGTGTTTTCGTTGAGTGTCGCTGACTTATAACCATTCGGTAGTTGCAACAATTTGTTGAAACGCCGTAACCTCTGTGAAAAACACAAGCAGTTGTGGACCTCAAAAGTCCACTGTGATTGTTTCATTTTGTGGTCTACGGTTCGGTGTTTACTACGCACAGATCACAACAAAAAAGTGAAACCTCCCGTAAGTCACGCGCCGATCTCGAAGGAAACAGTTTTTAGAAAAATTCATTTCATCTAACAGCCTGTGCAGAAACCATCGATAAACGTTTCTCAAAAGGAGTTATTTACCGTCCTGTGTTGCATTTGCACGCCATACTTGTTTTCTGTGCGGTATTGTGAAATCGTTCTTGCAGATAGACTATACTGCAAAAAGTTCCTATGATTTGTTTTTGCTTCAATATTGCAAAGCGACCACTGCGGTAAATCCATGCACAGGACTATAACCGCAATCAGTCATTGCCAGCATTCGCACAACGTAATTCATTCGTTTTGTTCTTCAACAAAGTAGAAAACACTTTGCTGCTTAATTTTTGCTTAGCAATATGTGCAGTATTTTCGACGTTTTACGAATAGAATGTTGGTCTTGCCACAACGTACACAAATCAAATCTATAAAACAGATGAAATTTTTGTCTAGGCCGACACAAAATAGATGGAAGTTTGTAATTGCAAATGTAAGGGATTGCAAATTGTGACGTTATATTTGAAGGGGGGTTAAACACTTGTGACGAAATGTGACAAGGGGGGAAGGGGTAGATTTTTGCCTAAAATAGTGTGACGTCATTTATGGACGTCCCCATTCAGTGGTAGCAATTGTATAATTGTTGGACCACTTTTTTAGTATCTTCAAAGAAACTGAAGTTTTTCGTCTTAAAATATGCAATTCGGCGGATTAGGTCTTTTCCGATAGCTATATCAGTATCGGTCGCTGCCAACCAACATAAACATAATAAAACGAACCAATGCATGCTGCTGTATACGAGAAAAGTCCGCGCGTGTTGATATGCCTATACAGCGGGGGTGGGGAACATATTTAGTACTGCGGGCCGCATGAACAGCACAACATTGTGAGCGGGCCGCAAAAATTTTGACTTTCAAATTCCACATAAAAATAGTAAATACCCAAAGTACACAAAATGTTTTTTTATTTAACAAGCAGAAAAACCCGATCCTAGTGAGATGGCTGAAAGTTCTTCTCTGTGGTGAGACGAGCGATGTCTGCTGAAGTCGCAGATGTTTCTACTCTCAATTCCATATCAACGTTTTCATCAGTTAGTCTGGTTCGAAGCCGACTCTTCGTGAGATTCAGTTTAGAAAAAATTGCTCACAACAGTAGGTACTTCCAAACAGGGACACATATTTAAGAGCATGTTTCCGCAGGATGGGAAAGTCATCAGCTTTTATGTAGCGTTGGTAAAACTCAACCAGCGGTGCGCTAAGATACATACCTTTCTGTATCATCAGTCTGAAGCTCCATTATTTCATGCTGAAAGTTACTAGGAACAGCAGCTGCAGTCACACTGAAAAGAGTGGCAAAAATGTCCAACTCCATATGCTCACATTTCAGGTCCTGGGGTCTTCCAATGAATGCCTCAGAAATCTTTGCAGGTAAGTGCATATTCAGCTGTTGTAGAAGGATTTTGCTCTTGTAAAGTGGGAAAATGTATAACTTTCCACAGCTGTAACTTTGTTTCAAATAATTTCAGTTTTGCAAACATGATATTTAAAAGCTGGTTAAGTCCCTGCAGCTTCATATTGAGTTCGGAAAGATGCAACTATGAACGCGAGATCACACAACCTAAGTTCAGGAACAGGTTTTCCTTGCATATTCATGAATTGATTGACTTCGTTTCAGAGCATGTGAAACCGCGTCAGCGTGTCACTGCGACTCATCCAGCGGACCTCACAATAGTAAATAAGGTTGTTGTAATCCGACTTAAAATCTTCCAGTAATTTTTTTAACAGGCGGCTATTCAGGCTTCTGCTTTTGATGAAATTGATGCACATTATCACTGTTGACATGACATTACTGACTAGTCATTTCTTTTTTAGCAAGTGCTGTTAATCCCTTTCGTGAACTAACCATGGCTGGAGCACCACCTGTTGTAAGTCTGCTTAACTTTTCAAACGGAAGATTAAATTTGCGCATTACCAAGAGAAGTTTCTCAAAAAGTTTCTCAAACAAATCCTCACCACGTGTAGTTCCATGCATGGGTTCGGGTGACAACAAATCCTTCTTGTATTTTAAAATCAGAAGTAACCCCTCTAATAAAAATCGCTAGCTGGGCTGTATTTGTTATGTCGGTAATCTCATCAAGAGCCAGTGCAAAAGATTCGAAATGCTGAGCTATAGCCTTCAGTGTTTTTTCAATATCATCTCCCATTTCCTGATTCCGATCTGATACGGTTCTTCTTGACACACTAACTTTTTGAAACAATGTGATTTTGTCCGGTGCTAACAACTTAGCAGCTGTAACAATACATTCTACGAATTCTCCTTCCATGTGTGACTTCACCTTTTTTGCAACTAGTTCACTAATTTCATAACTCGCTCGAATAATACCGCTATCGGTTTTGCAGTACCTTTGCAAACTAGTTTGCTGTGCTCTTTAACTCCCTTTTAAGAAAATCAATCTTATCCTGCCGTATCTGCCCTGTTAACTTTTTCAGATAACCATGGAAAGAGTCACAGTGACACTCCATATTTCATATTTTCTTTGCTGCTACATGTTTTCCACAACCAAGGCATACAGGTTTGTCACTTATTTCCACAAAGAAATATGAATTGTCCATTCTTTCTGGAACACTCTACCTTCATCACCAACCTTTCTTTTTCAACCACGTGGCAAATGATTTTCTACTCCCAGCAGATATATCGAGCGGCTGTTACGTCACAAAGATGGGAAATGGTTGAATGTGTGGCAATTTTTAAGCAAGTTTGATGTCATTATAGAGGTGAATGAGCAGATTGTTGGATGTAAATCGCCGATAAGGACGAGGTCATCTCAAAGGAATACTTCTACATAAACATTGAATACTTTTGATGCTGTGTCAACGAAATTCTGACGCGGGCCACATCAAATAGTCCACTGGGCCGCAGGTTTCCCACTCCTGGCCTACAGACATGCGAATGTTTTCGCTTGATGTCCCTTATTTGACGCTGCTCATGCAACGACTGGGTCAACAAACTACTTATTGCAACAGTTTCTCCATTATTTTACCTTGTTTTGAATATTTGACTTAACAGTATACCGAAAATTCGTCAGCAACACTTTTCGTTGCCTTAGATAGCAGGGTTGCCAGGTTGGCCTTTTTAGGCTAAATATCGGAAAGCTGGCCTTGTTTCAAGTTGGTTGGCCTAGAAAATTTCATTTGGCTTTTTGGCCTTTTTCTGGCTTCATCTGAAGTTGGTTGGCCGTAAAAAATTCGTTTGGCTTTTTTACGCTGAAAAAGTTTCCTCCGTGGAAAAATATTTACTGTTCCAATTTTTTGGCAACACCTTCGCAAAATTTTTGTGATAAATTCTATATTAGACCGATGCCCGATCTTGGTAAGATTTGTGAGTGAGAGGTTCGAAATTTGTTCGCCCCGGGGGGCGATTTCGCCTCCGTTGAATACCACTGGCTTAGGCTCTCGAAAGCCTGACTAATAGCATCAAACTTCTGAGCATGTTTCTTTGACCTACAAGCACTGATTTGTTAATTTTTGTGCAGTCAACCAATACATATAGCAGTGGTTCTTAACCTTTTTTCTACCAGGCCTCCCTTAAGTAATTGTCCTTGGTTTCAAGCCCCCCTGAGTTAAAATAAGCTGTAAAAACAAATGTATTTATTGGTAAATTTAATGATCAAACTTTCCATGTTGTAGGGCGTATAAGGCTTGCGCCCCCCTGGAAATTTATTGACTCCCCCCTGTTAAGAACCATTGATATATAGTGTTGTTCGAAAACGACAGAGCGTACAAGAACTTCTGCAATCACAGTGGTACCAATTTGTGCCATAATGATCATAATGTTGGAAGCAATATGGATATTAGCAAGGCCGTTAAATTTACAATGATGATTTGCTTACGCATATTGCTGTTTAGGACTTTCAATAGACGTTGTGCTTACATCATGCTACACGTAGTATTCCTTCAGCCATCTTAAGATTTTCAGCTACATCAACTTGCCCCAAATCGTAGGCCCTACTGATGTCAAGTAGCAAGGATCCAGATGATAAAATGTTTTCGACAGCGAGGTTTTATTCTGTTCCGTTTTTTTGTGCAGTTACCGAAATTCTTACAAGCATAACTTATGTACTGCGATGCTGAAAGATGGTTATCACAAATCATTCGAAGAGCTTTTTGACTTAATTGAAGAACGAAAGAGACAACGAGAAGAGGGCGGTCCAGACTCAGTACTCTGGCAGGTAACACTTGCAAGTAACGAGCAGCGGCGTTGCTTCCTTTAATAAATAATTCCATTTTTATGTGAGAACTTGGTGAATAGATCTAACGTTGTCTTAGTTTTATTTTATCCGCTGAAAGACCGTGCAGTTGTGTAGTTGGTTAATATCGTGCCTGAGTAACCGTTTCGTTCTAACGCAGTAATGCGTTTCACAGGAAACCTCCCTTGAAACTCAAAAGGAGAAACTGGATAATATCTGGAATTATTTGACGAAAGCTGAGTCTGCTGCGAGGACGGGTCAGTGTCTTTTTGCGCAGATTTTGTTGGTAGATTGATGGCATGAGTGTTAGTTTGTGTCTAATTGCAAATGTGATTCTTGTGTTTTTGAATTGTAGTTCATTGATTATTTTTGCGAGTTAGATAATTCTAAAATATAATTCTTTTCATTGGTAGAATGATAGGAACTTGGATTCATTTTTGTTGGATTTTGAATGAACAAGGTCTTAAAGTCTGCTTTAAAATAGATCAACATCAATTTTCGATTTAAGAATTTTTTGTATTTGTACTCATAGCCCATGTCTAGGAGTTTACTGTAGGGGGCACCAGATGACAGACTTTCAAACTTTTTGTACAATAAATCCCTTTACCATCCGAAGCGGCCACTATAGTGTCCGCTGAATAATGATCGGCCATAACTCGCGAACGGATTGCGCTAGAAAGTCAGTGAAGACATCTTGTAATGTGTAAGTGCTCTGCTTTCAAAGGAAGCCCCCAGTATAGCAACTGTAATATGTAAGTACTCTGCTTTGAAAGGGTCCCTCGAAAGTAACTGCAATGTGTAGGTACTCCGCTTTCAAGGGGGCCCCCAATAGCAACTGTAATGTGTAAGTGCCTTTCTATCAAAGGGGCCCAACAGCAACTGTTAAACTAGAGGAAGGGGGCGATGCCAGCTTGCTAACGCTTAACTTGTTGCTAACTTTGTCTTCCCAGCTTTCATTGTTTTTAAACATGTGTATCATGAATACGCTTTTGCATTTTCTGCTGTGTCAGTTATGCCGTAGTCTCAGGAACGTATCCTTGGGTAGCCCTCATATCCTCTTCCAAGGCTTGATCAAAAGCTCTTATCACGGTTGACTGAGTATGATGACGTCATCAGAGGGCCCCCTTTCTAGCCTTGCCTCGGGCCCCTCAACCCTAAGTCCGCCACTGACTACCCGCAATGTAACTGTTTCGTTGGTCTCTTAACTTTTGCCATATATGTTGCGCCAGTTATTATAGCGACCGAAAATCTTGCGGATGTATATCACAACGTCATACTTATTATCATAAACTATAGCTTTAGGGTACTGCAAGCAAAGCTGCCCTTATTATTTTTCCCCTATAATGCAGTGATGTTGAGTTTTTACCATGTGGTATAATGACAAAGCTCTTCAAATACTTCGCAGTGCCAGTTATTTTTACGTGACCGGTGAGTTTGTGTCCCAACGGTGTCTACTTAATTCCATTTTGCCTTCAACAGATTTTTGTGAAAACACAATTAGGTTTGGAAAGCATTACTATATTTGACCTCTACGACACTGAAGCTGTTTCAGGCATATCTAATTTTTTCTTCTGAATGTGAAGTGTTTTTCTGAATGTGAGGTGAAAGATAAATCGTTGCCGCAGAAATAATTAATTGCTTTCTAAAGGTAAGGGATTGAAGCTTTTTTGCACGTTTCTGAGGCGTATCAACAAGATTGTGGGTCTCTATACGTACTGTATTTCATTGTGCAGTTCCTTCACAGGTTCAATGCTTTATCATTGTGTTCGTAAATCAATCCGAAAAATGCATGCGTATAATGCAAAAGGGTAAGCATTTCAGCTTGGTTTTAGTTTTTTTTTATGCTCGCAGGAAAGTGGGAAGATGTGTATGCTTGTCGCCATCGTCTCGCCGATTATTTCTTGGAAACGGGCGACCACTGGCTGTCCGATCACTTCTTCAAGACTGCACTGGAAACAAGTAGAAACATAAGGCTGGACGGGCGAAAAAGAGAAGCGGAAGCTCACTGCAATATGGGTCTTGTTTTTGAAAGAAACGGTTGGTTACTGAAAGAATGCTGCACTTCTGTGTTTCAATGCTAAAGGACTTCAAGCATCATAACTGCGGCCAGTGGGAAGATTGCGTTTCGTAGACATTTATAGATTAAAGCAGGGGTCGACGGCCCGCGTGGACATTTGATATGGTCCACGTAAGGATTTTCATTAGCCATGTTATATGCCACATCGCGTCAAAACGAAACTCCATGATAAGCAGGTACTTAGATAGAAAGTCAAGAGGAGTCACTCTTCCTCATAGTTCTATAAAGATAGAATTTTAGGATAAAATTAATTGACTTTGAGGCCCACCAACGATAATGCGAATTCATGCGGACGTGATAGTAGATAGGTTCCCCAACCCTGGGTTAAAGCAATGCTGAAAACACAGTGCTGAGGTCGTCATCACAACCTTGTGTTTGTCTTCGTAAGACAAAATTTACTCGCCATCTCAGCAGGTATGTTATGCAACTTAACTGAAGTCCTTTAAATGGTTTATTCTGCTTTCCTTCGTGCATGCTTTTCTTGCTTTGTGATGTCTTGGCTCAGCACACGTGTGCGCCGCTTTGTTAGATCCATGGCGGTATAAATTTGCAAACTAATGAAAATATGACTCGGCAAAAAACACTCGCGAGCAACATATCCTGCGCTCAATGTATCCTAACTCTCCCGAATCACTTGCTTTGCTATCAAAGCGCCACACGTCATAAATTCATTCAGCAGGCGGCAGACTGTCGGTTTGACACACCGTAGTCGCGCCGGGAAATTGATCCTTGATGTGGCTTCGCAAATTTGTTGACATATTTGTCTGTTTGCATGCTTACTGTTGCGTGTGTGATGGACAGCAGCATAGACCGCTTTGTCGAGGTGGCGTTTAAACTCTTTAGCGGTCTGCTGATTAGAAGGCGAATTCTTGGAACTGGCGTGTTTTGCCTCTAGGAAGCTTTTTTTGCGAATGAAGACGCTTTGGCGCGAGAAAAAATGCTGCTGCCCTCAGAAATTTTCGTGCATGTTGACCAAAGCCAAACGCTTATTTTGACTGACGGCCGCTTAATTCATCATCGGCATTCTCGCACGCCCGGACCAGCGTAGCTCGCCTTTGTGTTCTAAACACCAGTTTCCCTTCCAGGCAATCTAATGGCCGCCGGCAGCGAAATGGAACAGTCGTATCAAATAAGCCTTGGCAGAGCGTGGATGACCGACTCGACCTTAACATATGGCCAGACTGCTTGCAGGCATCTGTCCAGGTACAAGAGTTCGACTGACAACAATCTCAGGCAGGATTGAATCCGCACCTCGCTGTGACGTAATTGGTGCTTCTGTGACGCACAGTTTTGGAATCAATTGCTCTTTGAGAGTGATTATGCCATCGGCGTTATACTGGGGCTTCTTTAATCAGCTATGCGTCATTATTTGATTGCTTCTCAAAATTTTTTCGATGGAGCCTTTTGTTTCCGCTGATGATTGGTTTTCCATTAAGTTTCTCTTCTACGATATGTGCATTGCTATGATTTTTCATTCTTTAAAGAAAAGTTGGTGTCATTTTCAGAATCTATACGAAATTAGCGGAAGCAGCCCCAGCTGTTCAAGGATCCCAGTCGCTGTTGCATCGCGCTTACGAAATGTCGAAAGAAGGCGGCGACGCGGCGCAAGAAGCGCGTGCCGCGCTCCGTCTGGGAAGAAATTACGAGCTTGCCAAGAATTCCGAAGCAGCAATACAGGTGGCGCAGTATCTCATTTTATTTAAAATACGTGTTGTTTGTGGAGGAGTCCGAAGCTTCGTCGAACGGGGAAGAATTCTCGAGCCACGCTGTTCCTCTGAAACCCTTGATATGTCAATTGAATTTCAAATCTGTTGCTCGTAGAAGGTTCACTTTGAGCGTTAACACCTGCTTGATCTCGACAAATATTTGCAGATAGAAATATGTTTACAGGTCAGTCTTCGCTTCAAGCCTGGTTTGCTTCGCATGTTTTTTTTGTAATCTACTCGCAACAACGCAGGTTTCCGTTTTCTAAATCCACTGCAAATAGAAACTGGTGCCTGTCAAACTTCCCCCTCACTTGCCGCACCTCAACCGGTCTCCCTTCAACTGTTGCGCAGCACCTGAGCCGTTGCCTCGAAAAAGCAAAGGAGCTCGACGACAGTCAGCTGATCGGGGAGGCGTGCGAGTCGCTGGCCAGGTCCCACCAGACCCAGGGGAACATCCCGCGCTCCATCGAGTACCTGGAACTTTTCGCCGAAACTTCCCGCGACAACGGTCACAAGGTCGCGCTGGTCGACGCGTGCAATTGCCTGGGGATCATTTATAACACCATGGTAAGCAACGACTGGCCGCGCGTGAACGAACGGCTACCGGCTTGCGACGAGATCAAGCCAGTAATCCTATTTCCTGCGCTGCCCTGGCGCTAAGCTCTCCTGTCGCATCCTTTCCTTTCTCCCCGGCCCCACTTGTCCGCCCCTGGTAATCTCGACCTGCATTTTAGTTGAAATTGCTCCGTGCATTGCGAGGTGACGCCGGTCGCTTTTGATCTCCGCGCTTTAATGTTAGCGCGATGCCGTTGGAGCCAATGCAAGTTCGCCCACCGTGTCATCCGGTTCACATCAAGGCGTCGAGCGTTGTCAGGCTCGATCGCCGCAATTATTGGGGAATTCTTCAGCAGCGCCTTTTCGTCTTCGCGAGTGCTGGCGAGGTGCCCATCCCACTAAAACGCGAAAGCTCGCTGTTCCACCGGCTTATTCTGATTCCGGCCGATTACACGGGAAGATGAATGAAAATCTGACCGCAATATGTACTCACTCATCGAAGCGCCATAGTAACTGTTGCCAGGTCCTTAAAAGGTTGTCATGCGATAACCAAACGTGTCTGGCAAGCATGGAACTGCGAAACACATAGGCAGTAGGTTTATGAACTTGCTAAAATAGCGAGTGGCCAATGTTATGAGTTACCTTTATTTTCAAAGGTCAGTTTCAAAAACAATCCCGAAACACGAAGCAGGCGTTATTGCTTTTTTGATATTACCACATGAGTAGATCTTCAAGCAAATCCAAATCTTTCATTTTTTGTCATTTTTTTGCAAATTCAGGGCCAGTACGACAGATCGGTGTCGCATTTCGATTCCGCATATCAAGTCTCAACTGAACTAGGAGAGCACGTCGACCAGTCTGCTGTGCAACTGGGAATATCTCTGGGCAACCAGATGCTGAACGCTTTCAAAGACAACACTACCATAGAGGCGCGGTACATGATTGAAAGAATATGCGAATGGAAGGATGAACGCATAAACGAGTTTGGCCTGCCGTTACCCACACGTAAGTTCGTGCGCTATTTCAAAATTTCCTCTACTTTTTTATGAACTTGTCTCGCTGTGTGCTTATTTAGTTTCAGCTGTTATTTTTTAACACTTGTCAAAATGTTTCAAAAAGTGTTGTTTGACCAGATGGCCTCCATTGTCATTCACCAATCCTACGTGCCACAGTGAGAATCTTTGCCTACGTTAGTCAGTTCTTTTGCCATTGTTTTTATTCACTATAATTTCCACTGAAAATTGGTTACTTTTTTGCATGATGGCTCTTTGCGTTGTATCTGCTTATTAACTGAGTCGTATGAAACAATCATTCTCTCTCTAGGCGTAGGACGGTATTTTGCCTGTCATACAGATTCGCTGAAAGGGCCGAGAAACTTTTTTTGACAAGTTGGTCTCTGCATTGGCATCAAAACCGCGTAACCATTGAATTAAATGAGAGCAGCGCACGTATCGCGGACAGAAACAAACTAGGATTTTGTGCATTCACTCTCGGCCAAGGCTCTGCATGGTTTTGAACCGATATGAAAACGTGGAATAAAACCTTGCGGAACAACAACATTCCTTCCCAGGATCGGAAAAAAAGTGAAAAACGCGATCGGCAGGGATCGGCACTTCGATTCAATCCCGTCTTGGCACGCGTGCCTGAGCAATGACCAGGCGCGCCACTTACACCGCGACCCAGTCACGAATCCTGGGGCGCAGCAGCTACCGACCAGCGCTGGCCACTGAGTCGCATTGTTTACACTTTTTCTCCGTCTTTGATCAGCGCGCCATTCGAAAGTCGCGCGTTGTATACGGTGTCTACATGCACGCGGCCGACTGACGGCGACTGCTGGAAGCCGTGGGTAGCGCGCGGGGTTAGTTTTGGTATAAAAGAGTTATGACTAATGTTTTCCAGCGCCCGCGATCCCTCCTGCACAGACAGGGTCGCGGGCGGTTCTCTTTGCTTTCTACTTTCGGACGTTTATGCGCGACCAGCGCAGCCGTCCAATCAAGCGAAATGGTGTTTGGCAACAGGTTGGCGCCGCGTTAAGTGAACGCTGCTTGGAAGCCGAGGCGCAGTGTATTGATTGTTTAGCGGCTTTTACTAAGGAGCGCAGTTACCCAAAAAAAAGCTACTTACTGCTAAGAATTCGAGTGCGTGTACCCGGTCGTTTAAAGTTAACCGCGTGTTTCGCACCGGTTGCCGCTCAAATGAATTCGCAGCTCCGTCGCCTTTATCTCAATGTAGTCAACAAACCGATTGAATAGTGCTAATGACCACGGTTTGCTTTAGCTTAGTGTGCTTCCCTTCGTGCCCGACCCGAAGTACGTTGGCATTCTGATCAACTTCCGATTTTTCCATTCAGAATTTCAATCTGATCGAATTCCTCACGTTTGCAGTATTCTGGTCGTTTAACATTGTTCTGCGTTTAGTAAACGAATTTTCTGCTTTGATGTGGCGCAAATGGTCATGTGCGAAAAATACAAATGGTGAAGTGAGACAAAAATTCAAATTTGAGATCAAGTGCGTGTTTTGCACAGGCTCAAGCCTTGACTGTCCAGTCACTGACCTCACCCTTCTTTTTTCTGTACACAGCAGGTTCGTGCATTGTTAACCTCCAGGAACCTCGCATTTTTATGGGCAGCTTTTACATGCTGTCGATGCACGTTGAAACGAAAATTGCCAATTGAAAGTGGGAGTAGGAAATTCGTTTGAGAGCCTAATGCTTAGGCAGTCTTACGGAATGCAGCGAGGCTCGACAAAATGAGATTACAACCTATTAACGACCGGCGCAATTGTATTGAGCGGTCGGGCAATTACTGCTCGGGTCTTGGTATGCTTTTACGCGATTATTCCTCTTAGTACTTACAGTTATAGCCAACAGCACCGGATCAAAGCTTCTGTACGTCTGTAGTGCGTGTTTCGAGCGATTAGACAGGTGCATTTTCAGTCATGATAAGTCTATGTTGTGCAGCGGGCGTCTGATGGAGCTTGTGTACAGCAAACTGTAATTAAACGCGCGCATATTGCTCTCAGCAAATTTACTGCGGGGCCTCTTTACCAAGCAGGGTTTTTCTCGCAGGACAACTTACGCCTCCAAAGACTCCAGAGCGCCCTCCGGATCCGACGGAACCGTTCAGAGAAGTTGAGATGCTTTCGTCTGCGCAGTAATCGACCTGACTTGGGTTTTCGTTTGATTTTGATAAAAATATCAATTAAATGCAACGGCCGCTGTGCCTCAGCGTTGGGCTCGCTGAAGTTTACAGCCACCCGGAAGTTTGCAGATCCTCTGGTGATGTGAACAAATATTTTGGTGCAGAAGGTACGAGATGGCCAACTTCATTTGCATTGGAAAGCGTCGCGTTTGCAACATGCCTATGAAAGCAATGCCCTTTTTCTGCACGAAATATCAACTCCCGTTAAACCTTGTTTTTTTATTATGTGTGGGTTTTCGTACTTTCGCGCTGAGGTTATGTGGATTTTTTTCTGAAAGAAGCAAAGCGAAAGATGTATTTGAAATAAATTTAATTTTTGTTGGGTACGCGTCGAAGAATTTAAAAGCAGGACAACCACCATTGTAATTAAAACTGTCAGTCGTTGCTTCTCTTAGTTTCGTCACTCAGCACTGGAAGTCGCTCAGAGCGGGACGTTGCAATGCAACAAACGTTGAGTCGCGTTTTCCGCTTCCGTGCGTGACTCGTGTTTGTTAATCTCCATATAGTAAAATAGCGTCAACTTCCTGTGCAGCAGTGTAAACAATGCATTGCAGAATTGAACAGATGCGTGAGATCTTTTGTCGACCTCCAGGTTGAGTTTCCATGACAATGATTGAAAACTCGAAAATGATTGAAAACTCGCGTGGTGGTTTGGATTAATTATGTACAAAAGATTACTCATTGCCCCAAACCTAAAAGCCGTTAGTAGTTTGGGATAAATTCTGCAAACTGCTGAGTGATGCTTGTATGTAATAATCACAAAAAACATACTAACCAAAAAATAAAAGCGACGTTATAATGGAAAGTTGTCATTTTCGACATATTTGAACCCGCTTCATTTTTGCGAATATTCACCAAGTTTTCTTCGACATGCACTGTGTTAACACCTTCACATTCGCCAACCGTTTTCAATCGACGTTCATCAACTGAACAAAGACAAGCACAACTTGCTTTGATCCACACTAGAAGTATAATTCTGTTGCAAGCGGGGGAGTGACAATAAAATTAATTTTGATGCGGAAAAAGAAAGCTCCACTAATTCTGAAAAGTTTAGTTTTTTGTACGCACAGCTTAAACTTCGTGGCTGCGAGAACTAACAGCGATAATCTTTTTTAAGATGGTTCTATCGTTTACACCCACCTTCAACCAGTTCTTTCAAATGTCGAACATGCTGCTGGCATCACTTAAGCTGATAGGAGGAATGAGGTGATATATGAGACATGAGTTGAACAAAAAGTGTCGTTTCTGAAAATTGTAGCGTCAGATAAATACAGTATTTCCACCACATTAATTTACCGGTTGAGTGGCGACAGTTTACTTGACACGTTTTGTGTCAAAAGACATGTTGATATTATTCGATTTAGCATCACTGAATAATGAATATCCTCCGTTCATTGCACCATGGAAGGCATATTTTGTAGATGAACTATTGGGAGTAAGTACATCTCCGGTTTTTTGACGTTAAATTTGTTTCTATTCAAAGGATTTTGACGGAAATTCAAATTATTTTCGTCAAAGGGTAGATTGAATGTATTATCTCAAAAATATTTCAGTGACTGTCATAATACGAGTTGCTTGGCTTGAAGGCCTCGGCTGAACTGAGTGGAGGTGCAGTTGCGCTCAAACCACTTGCAGAACGGCCACTTACGTGACTGTCACGTGGAGAGGTTTTGGTTGTTGATGGGAAAAAGAAAAAAATGGGAGCACATTCTTGATGCAAGACAAAATGGTCATCATTACTGTCGCGTGGATGGAAGAACTACAAGTGGGTCAGACATCGCCCGCTCCTGCTGGCTACAGCCTTGCTTGGTCCAAAAGAAATATTTTGAAATGAAATGCAAAGCACAAAAAATCTTGCAGAGTGAACAACACTTCATCAGTAGGGTAAAAAAATGCAGAATGAAAGTTATGTCCAAGTGAATTCTAAAACTACAAGAAACGCACAACTTCATTCAAATTCATCCGGTGATTTTTTCTACGTGATAAACGTAAAAGCATTTGCAAGCGAGTGCAACAAATGAATTTTTGTGGCCTGTGAACGGTAAGCCCGAATTAGAATTAGTCTACTCCTTTCGAATATGGCCTCATCATCCCCTTGTTCAAAGTAGTTGGTTAAGGAGGTCGTGGGCCATGGGCGTCCGCAGAAATTTTTCCGAGGGGGAGCATTTTGCGGATCGTTTTCAGGTTGCTGACGATGCAATGCAAATGGATTTTCACAAAACGCTTTGCCCTTTCTACATCACAAAGAAAATGCCCTGTGTTACGGCAACAGTCACAAAAATTGCGCTTCGTTGGCGCAACCATGCTTCTTTTCACACAGTAAAAAAGTTCGTGACTTACCGTTATCAGCAATCACTGTATCGCTGCATTACCTGCCATGATGTTTGCATTCTACAGTCACATGCAGTGGTGAATGTTAGAATTTACTGGCCCAAGGCAAGCTCTGAATAAGGGGACGCAAAACATCGCAAAATTTGTGATATTTCATGTGTACAATATGTGGTCTTAAAAAGGTCCCCTGACCCCCTGATTTGTTCACTTTTTATCGAAAAAGGGGCCCCTATATTTTGCACATGTTACACAGAAAATTTATTCGATGCAAGCAAGTTAAATTTTTCATTTTATCTGGGAATTTGCTTCTGAGTGAAGATTCGTTTCACATGTCAATTGTTTGAAGTAATTTCAGTTTAAATTGTTCTTTTTCTACACATTAAAATTGCTGAGGACCCCATTGGCACATTTATACCCCTCTGGCACACTTATACCCCTCTGGCCCCTCTGGCACACATAATTTTTGCTTTACTTTGAAAAACGTATGACTTGCTTCAGAGTTTAATAAATGTGATTCTAGAGTGATTCACAAGCTTTTTAACAAAACAATACAAAAACTAAGTGTGGAACTTCTCAAAGGGGGCCTCACAGCATCTCTGAAAAAGGGGGACGAGGCGATCGCCTCGTTCGCCTCCCCTGATATCTTCCCCTAGTCACATGCGGCAAAGGGCCCGCTACCGTAACTTGAAGTGAACATTTGAAGATTCGTTGCCATGCTATTGTTACGCAATAAAAGCATCAGTAGAGCAGTCTGCTCGCAAATTTCGCAACTTGCGCAAAGGAGCGGACATGAGTGAACTGCAAGCTCATTACTGCATGATACCAGAAGAGTGAACCTGGCTCTTTTGCAATGTGAGTGTCATACCGGCAAATAAAGTATCCTTGTAAACATTCAATTAAATAATCTAAATTAAGCTGCTGACTTCAGATTTTCTAGGCATTTTTGGTTCTTGGACCCAATTTGCAGGGAGGCAAATACCCATTTTCTCCCTGCGGACCTGGACGTATTTAATGTCGTGGACGTATTTAAAGTCTGGGGTAAAACTTGAAATTTGATTTCATTCGTTGGACTCAGTGTTCTGGCAAAACTCTATCGGTCATGGTTCAGTTGACTGCTTTTCATACATTTGGACGTTCTTGTAAACGTTTGTGGAAAGTTAAAATGCTGTGATCATGTTTTTTTCGCTATTTATAACTATGCTTTTATTTTTGATTCGTTGTAATCAGTGTTTTTTTTAAGGTGTTTTGAGGGACCAAAACGGTATCTCAAATTCCTCCAACGGTCTCTCAAAATATAGTGACCTGAGATCACATCAATGGAGAACGGTCTCTCAAATTCCTCCAAGCGGTCTCTTAAAATTTCCTTGCGGTCACCAAAGCGAAACCTTAAAAAAAACCCTGGTTGTAATTCTAAAGCACTGCACAAGAGGGAGATGTGTTTTCAACATCACAATACCTCATTAGACTTGATTGTTAGGTCTGATCAAAAAGCTAGACATTTTCTTGGAAAGCTTGTTCAATAAGCCGTGTGAAGCCCTTGGCAACATTACTGCCTCGGCTATGAAAAAAATACATTTCATAGTGTGGTTCTGTGAAATATCTCGTATTGAGTTATACAGCTTTACAGCATGCCTTGTGTTGCATCCCAGTTGCTCTTGTTCATGTGTTTCTTCGTTTGCCTGCTCCCGCGATGAAGAGGATGCTGGTGCATTTTCAGGCCTGAAATCTGCACTTACTGTTTACGCTTCAAAGCTAACTCCATAGCGCCCTCTACGTTCTAGTATGGAAGATCAAAATGTCGCTTATTGCCCACTTGTTGTACTTTCCCCAGATCTGCGTAACTGGGACATGCAAATAAACGAACCGGGACACCAACGTAAAACTGGATTAGACTCGGTGAAACAGAGGCGTTATGGCCACCGTAGCTACTTTTAATTCACATCTTTTTCACATGCAAACCGGTACATCGACATAAAGTTCGCAAAAGATCCTTTACTTGCAGATTTCCGATGTTACTACCGAGATAGATGTTTGTTGGTATTGGCATCAGGTGATGTTATCTGATTAGGCAACGTCTTGATTGTGGAGACAGAAAAAATATTTGTCATCTAAAAAGCCAATGTTCATAATCAAGAGCCCCCAGTGTCTCTTCAAAAGTACCTTGTTCAGTTCCTGCTTTTGGCGTTGTCCTGTTGTGAACTGAAAACAGTTAAAACGAATTTAGAAATATAACACAGGAGGTTTTAGGAAAAAAATTAGTGTTATTCTTATTTCTGCTTTTCCCCAAAAGTTTGTATATTTGTATACGTATTTATTTTGATCTCGACGTCTCGTCAAAATTCAATTCTGAGAAAGTAAAAGCCTTTTGAAACACATGGTCACTGTCTAGTCCAGCTGGTTTTGTTACTTGGTTGACTTCGTTTTCCCTTTAAATGCCTCGCAAGTGTCAGGGCATGTTCCTGGTTGCTCGTTCTCGATCACTATTAGGAAATCGATAATCTGGCCTTCAAGTTGAACCTTTTTCTGAACTCCAATTTAAGGTTCCGCTATTTTTGTTTTCACTATATCTTTTCATCTAGGTGTTTCGTGTTTATTATTGCATAGTGCTATACTACTTTTCTTCCTTAATTTTAACATATGTTCATGCAATAAGAGATGAAACCTCGCTTCTCTTTATATACTAGGCAAAGAAAGTTTTCAAATCAGAGTTCACAAAAAGATTTTTGACAGTAGTGCTTGTACTATAACATGACAAAAAACGTTTGGCTTATTTAATTTAACTGACCGGTAGGTGGCGTGCCTGGGCCTAATTTTGATGAATTGTTTCAACAATCTGGTAGACAAGAATAACTGCTGGAATAAAAATATCACTTGAAAATTTACAAACTACAAGTAAAACGATTCACACTGCTAAGACGCTATAACAGGTGGGATGAACGGCAAGATCAAACGAAAAGGATTGGAGCAGATGACGCCCAATTACAATTTGCTGCTCTCAGCCTGTCTTTCGTTGCAGGAAAAGTTTGGTGGTTTTAGATTGAAAGTACCTGCTTGCAAAACTTAGATTATGGCCAATGTTCGGAAGTTCTTTACAAAATTTTGCAAGTTCATTGAGTATATTATAGAAGAGTACACAATTAAACTTTTGTTTTTTAGTGAAGTTTAATAACTTGTAATGAGTATTGTCTTAGATAAGCTCACGAAAGCATCAAAGTTTTTATCACGATCATCAAATGAGTTGGTTTTACAAAATCTTTTCATTTCCTTATTCAATCGTTTACAGACCCACATCTCTCCGAGAGGTCGCGAGTGTAGCAAACCAAAGAGGTCTCGAAAAACTTCATGGTTTACAGCAGTCTTTGATAGCTCTGCTCGCTGTACGCTGAAGAGAAACCAAGCCAGGTCGGAAATGTGATCACGCCATCCTTGGTCTTAGGGGTAGTGGAACGATTTTTATAATGGGAGTCTGGGGTCTAGGCGTGCTACCTACATCATGGTTGATTGATTTGTGATGTCATCGGTGATCATTGGAATGCTCTTTCTGCACAGTTTTTGAAATGTTTGTAATGCGAAAACGCAGATAATACGCTCGCTGTGACATTTCCATATTATTTCTTTACTATTAGCTTCAAGATCTAGAAGATGAACGCTGATCGCTATGAAACAACCCTGTGGCAAAAAATCCATCTCAATTTGCATACACAAGTTTGGTACCAATTTTCAAGTAATGCCGGTAATTAGTAAACCAAAGAACATGGTCGTCTTATCCATTCGTAAGACTTTGTTTCCTTAGACTCTGAGCGCAGATCTCTTTTGCAAGCAGCATGCATTTTTAAACTACGTAGCGATTTTAAGTTACATTGCGCATATGACCATACCGAGCTTCCTTTCTCCAAACAGACGGTTCATTAATTTGTGACAAAGAGATGCTTTGTTAAGACGGAGCAACGCGTGTACGGATGGTGATACAAGGAAATGAAATAAGCTTGCCTTATCGATAATGTCAAGCATTAGGCAACATTTTGAAGATGGTGCAATTTATAAAATAAGCTAAAAATACAATAAAAACTCTTTTAGTCATTACCGAAAAATTCGTAAACATGGTGAGGATCGGAACAACGACCGATTTAAAAACTGAAAGCCAAGCGATATTTGTAAACTCACGCAATTCTGCGTGTGTTTTACCGAACCGTGTGTGCTTGTTCTGCTTCCGTTAAACGTGAATAAAACCCCAAGTTACTCAAACTTCTCGACTTGTTGCAGTCTCGTGTCGCTTATTTGCAGCTTACCTTGAGTTGTGTATCTGGAGAGGCATAATCTTGATCTTTTCATGGCTAATGTTTATTCCAGCTTGAACGCCCGTAGCTGAAGCCAATCGAGTGCATGTCGAAGGCCCTGTTCAGATGATGCAAGTAACACCATATTCTTTCGCAAAGAGCAAATCGTTGCTGTTGCAACTTCTAGCAGTGACACGCTCACCGACTCGGTTATGACTGCTCGCAATGTAAGGCCTGTCCTACGCAAAAGTCCCATGTAGAATCGCCTCCTCGTGGTATCCCTGTTGGCTCAAAAGTTTCTGCACAAATGTCTCAACCGACTGTCCGATGATATAACTTGAGAAGGTACTAACATGAAAAACATCAATTGCTTTCCGCATCAGTCGCCGCGCAAAAAAACAAAGACCGGATTCGGACTTTAGGCAGAAGGGTCCGTTCGAAACAATCTCCAGTCTCCCCCACCAGTCATCCACAAGCGGAGACGCCCTACTTGGCTCCCGCTGCTCGTCTGGGGAAACAAATTGAGATACCGCAGAGTGCTCCTGCTCCGGGAGACTTGAAAGCCACACTTAAACAGCAACTTTTCCATCAGCTGTTGATTGGAAATCATTCTTTCCATATCAAAAAAACTTTTTATTCCCCAAATTATTCTTTGCCAAGGCCTCCTGGTAGCGGTAGGGGTACGACAACCAGCTTCAAGGAAACAAACGTGGGAACAGGTCAAAAGCAGATGATTCAAGCAGAAAAAACTTTTCGTTCGTTAAATCCTGTGATAACAGTTTTCCTAAAAGCATTTGGCTGACACAACACGACGCGTTTCAGCATACATGCTCTTTAGCAGTGTTGCCTTTCTCAATATCTTGTAAATCTACTGTAAATTAAACGTTTATACTATAAATAAGTGCTGCGATATTGCATTATTGCAGAGCTATTTAACAGACCAACTGCAACCACTTTCCAGGAAAGTTGAAAATATCTTTTTACTGTAAAAACGCTAACTAGAGGCTTGCTTTGTTTTCCCGTTCTAACCCACTTTTATTTCCCAAGCTCTTCATGCTTTTTGCACTTTACTGCAATCTTGCGGGGTTTATTGGAATGTAATTTCACCACATTTTTATCAGGTCACAAGGAAAGTTTTACAACTTCACCTGAATGTCTGTTGAGAAACAATTCAAAGAATGTTGACAAAAATAGTTTTGGTAAACTTTTATTTTGTAACAGTAAATCCTTGTGTGTTCGCAGCAACAGAAAATGATCATGGTGATACAAATAAGATAAATGTAAACAACCTAAAGCTTGAAATTTTCTTTTTGTATTCGCATTTTTGCCGACACAAACTCTTGGTTGTAACGACAAAATGTTTTTACTCCGTCGTAGGCAATATAAGTTTTTTGCCTGTTCAGTTGTAGAATATCTACAGACATTTTTTTGTCGGGCGTTTGGTAACTTTTGTGGTTTAAGCCAATTGAAAACACCCTTCTTTCATTGATCACAGGCTTTTCCAATGTTTTCGTCTTTTCCCTGTCACGTGATCTATAAATTATTAATTGCGATCGAAATAATTTTAGGCTCGCTCGCGTGTCTGCCCGTCGTCATGCTCATGGACCCAGTAGTTCAAAATACTATTTTTCCTTTATGGTTGTCTTTATTCCGGATGAAATTACCTGTTTAGAATGTTATCACCTGGAATAATGGTAAACATCTTCTGAATTGCTCATTGGTCTTTCTTATTTTTTCCAAGCCTGTTCCTTCGCGGTGCGTATAACTTACATGCCTCTGCTTACGTTTCAAAACAGGCTTCAAAATTATTGTAAATGTTTTTTTCACCATGCCTTCTGAATTTTGGGAAGATTCGCTTTTTACTGCAAAGAGGATTATTTACTGCATTGCAGTTATTACCCTAAAATAAACGATTTTAACCAACTGAAATGGCTTCACTTTATGGAAATACTAATCAAAATCTGGTCAGATTCGGTTTTGTTTTCAAGCAACTTTTTGCACTTAAAGCAGTTATTTGTAAACAAAGTGACGGAGCAGTGAAATCAAGATGATAGTAAAATTAAATATTTAATGACTGAAGCTATTAAATATTCAAACTTTCTCACGGTCGTTCATATTTAATGAAGCCAGGAATTTTTTTAATACACACTTGTATGCGTTCCCACCAACAGAGATACATTTGTCTTCTATATCAATCGGATTAACGCTCAAAACCGCCTTTATGCGACATTGTTCTGGCCTTGTGCTAAGTCACAGCCCGAGATAACAAAACGCATCTGTTATCTCCAGTCAGAAGTCAGCATTGATTTTTTATTATTCCTCCCAGCTATTAATAGCCTTTTTTTCTAATTAGCTGTCTCCACGCACATAATTTTTTCCTCTTCCACATAACATCTGTTGCCAAGTCCCGAAGCGCGCTGGTGCGAACACATCTCTGTGCGAGCGAGCGGTCGTAAGTTGGTGCTTACCTTTGCATTACTGCGTCGAAGCGGAAGTGCTTCGAGTGTGTTTTTGCAGCTACGATTCTTGTTGATGGGCGCTTTCAACAACTTTGGAACTTTTTTATTTTTTAACAAACCCCAAAACGCTGTGAATACAAATTTTCATCCAGCATGTTCATCTTCATTGATTTCGGTATCAACAACCTATGTTTCAAGGATAACTCTAAAAATCAGGCACGGTTGTTTCAGATTTTATACCAGGGGTGGGGAACCTATCACGGGCGACATAAATTGTAGAAATATCACTTGCGGGCCGCAAAAATTTCCAGATTTTATCTTATGATGAAAACTACAACCACATGCACATCTTTTTACTTGAAAACGCAAATACAACATGCTTTTTTACTTTAATACGCTGATCCAACAAAACTCGGATAACGAAAACTGACACGGGCAACATTCAATGGTCACACGGGCCGCATATGGGCCGCGGGCTGCAGGACCAATACCATGGGCAGAGATGCTCCTTTATTAACTAATGAGTCAGTGAACAAATGTCAATAATGACCCCGATTTTCAGTTGGTTTTGATTAGCTTATGAACTAAAGCACGCTCACATACTTTGACATTCCTAAAACACGAAATAACATAGAGTAAGACAAACTGATATGTAATCGGGTGATGTAAAGATTTAGGTACAGATATGTATGCCATCGTTAGCATACGATATACGAGTGAATTCGTTTTGGCTGCAGTGGTTGAGGATGTTTTAAAGAAAATTTTGTGGTGTGTGCAGAAAAACAGTCCATTTTATGATCCTAAAACACAACCAATCGATAACAGTCACTTTCATTGACACTGCAGCTTTTTTGAAATAGAGCAGCTACTTTAAGTTGCAGTGCTGTTTTGTTTGCTTGCATAAACTCAGCCCAAATCTTAACTTCAGAGCGCATCGTTGATTGAGACCTGCGTTAAGCATCTCTCGAGTTTCACCCGCGATAGGTCACGTGATATTGGTTGTCCGAATGCCGATTTTACGGATCCCGAAAGGAGAGCACCGAAGGAAGAAGGGAGGCTTCTAGAAATGCGAGTCACGGGTAGGGTGTTCATTTTAGACAGGGGATGCGTAGCAGCCGGAGTGAATAATTTATTAATCGTTAGAGTCCATTGAGAATTTTACAGATTTGATAAAATATTTATACTTGACAAAAGGTTTTTTGTACGATGTTAATTAGGCGAGAATTATCAATTAAAAAGGAAAGAGGAATAGGAAATCAAACCAAATGTTGCATTGGTAGCCCCAAAACCAGATAAACAAGACTTTTTAGTTGGCAAATTATTTCGATCTTTCATGAGAAAAGATTCTGCAATCAATGCATTGTCAAGATGTTGTTTGATACTTTTAGTGAGAGAAATAAAATCACATAGCAATTCAAAAAACCTATGAAACTTTTAAAAGCTTTTCCCAAAACAAGCCTAGGCTTCATCTTAATGTTAAAATTTTGTACTACCCAAGAAATAAATTAACGTTAAATAAATACTTCAAATAAAATCTTAATAAATGGGTTGTAATCCCAAGAAAATTTCCATTATGTTCTTTCGTATAGGTTTGAAGCTTGACACTTTCTTGTATATGTTAAATAAAGCTGGCAACACAGATAGATAACATAGGAGAAACCCACGCTTTGTTTTACATGTACAGCAAAATCGTTGCAGGTGAAACCGTTTACCTGTTACGGAAAAGAAAACACAGCATTTGTGATGTGTTTGGTACTTCTAACAAGCGCATTTTAAAGTTCAGTGGTTGTTTGTATTTGTCACGATTGATACGTATTTTCACAGGTTTTGTGCAGATTCTAAGCTTTAAACTTTTTGCAAGAACACTGCGCAAAAATGTTTACTAATATGCTTGCTCCACATCATCACCGGCCGCCTTCACCCGTCACCGCTGCGACGACTCTCAGTTGTAACACTTATGCAACTGAACAAAAGTATACGCCCCTGCACAACGCCGCAGATGCAATGCGGCGTCATTGCATGACTTCACCAGTAGCCTATTCGGTACGCCATTACCTGTCGTGTTTGCATTTTAAAAACTTTTTGTGGGAAAGCCAAAAATACTTGTGACAAGATGTAACTGCGAAGGAGCAGCCCACTCTTAAATAGGCAGTTTAACTGGACTTAAGCAATCATTCTGCGTTGGGATCCAGTATTGCACCCGTTATTTTGGAGGCTTTCAGAGGCAAGTTGCGAGGTCTGCGCAATGCGAGACACAGTTTAATTACACAGAATAGAGAGTATTGTCACGCTATTTAGGCAACATATGGAATTTTACGCCGAAAACAAAATGGCGTCATCCATCATAAAACGGGAGAACACGATCATTTGCGCGACGTGTATCGAATCATACTCCAAACGAGGGCATTTAAATTGGCCACCGCTTGCTGCTTGACCTGTGCAGCAGACCATGGACGTGCTGGCTTATTTTACGCAACATCTTTGAGTGATCACCAAGCAAAGCTGGCATCAACTTTTTTAGTTTTCGGATCATTTTCGACAGTTTTGTTCGTTACGTGCGTTTTTGTACTTTTCAAAGAAAAAATTTTTTGCAGGGAAATATATTCGCCGGATTCGACGACGCATTTTTAAGAGCTGAGGCGCTGGTAGACTACACAGGAAAAACTCAGTTCAAACCGGAACCTAATAGTCACTCGTTTTATACTCCATCTGCCTCTCACTATGTCACGCAACAACACGCTTCTCCTGCCATGCCACCTCCAGGTAAATTTCTTAGATACTGATTTTCTTTCATTAACGTCTCGTGGTTCGCGTTCTCAAATGATTCGGTTTCCATTGTTTGCACATTTGGCTTTTTGGCATGTTTGCGATAACTTGCGACTAATGTCTTGGTGGATTGTTTTACACATGAAATGCATTCCACTGCACCGAGAGTTTGAGGTCACCATGTGGATCTTCATGTGAACCTCTTCCTAAGTCTTGAACTACACTTTTCAATTTATTTGTATATTCTGCGACCGAAATGCAATTCACATTTGTTATGGACGTGTTTATCACAAATGGAATAATTACTTCTGCACATAATTTCTACTCGAACTTTGCATGATACATCGATATCCTGCGACAACTTTTGCAGATTGCGCTCCAACTTTTATGAGCCCTTAATCGAAAGCCTTGTAAAGACGGTGAAAAGAGTTCATTGATATTTACTTGCGGTCATATGACTGTATAGGAAGAAACGTTCTCACTCAAGATTTATCATCTTGCAGTTTACAGCTCAATGCCTCCTCCCCCAGCTTTTCACCACACAGCAGCACTACAGGGAACATTGGACAGTAGTGACGTAATTGACCAACTTGGCTCGTCCCAGTAAGTGTTTTAAACCACTGTTTTTTTACCACAGCGCTCGTTCTTATGTAAATCAACAAAACGTCCTATGCTTTTGCAGTGCTTTTCCGACCTACCAACACCACACTTTCAATACACCATCAGTAATGTTGCCTACATCAGAAGCAGTTACACAGCCACATTACATAGGTCATGCTGGCCAGGCTTACAACGCCACTACTCACTTCAACCCATCAACATCCGTTCATTCGTCTGCACCCCCTCCACCGACGTCAGGAACTAGTTCAACGCAGGCAGGTCAGTGTTGCTCAGCATTAAGGAGAAAGATCGTGTTAAAGATCAATGCCGCTTGTTCTTATGAAAGGACAGTAATAGCATAAAACCAATGTTCAGCATCAATCCTCGATTTTTTGGTTACGGTGGTGGACGTTCTTGGGTTGATTGATGCGATGGATTTTCTTTCATGCAGGATCAACGTGTTCCGCCTTGACTAGCTTTACTCCAAGCGAATGTGAGACAGATCCTCGAGAATTGGAAGTTTTTGCAGAAAGGTAAACGGTCTTTTTGCATTCTCTGGAGATCGAGCATTTAGCTTAGCAACAGTCAAGGTTTTACTACAAGCTCCTTTTCGATTCTAGGTTCAAGCAACGACGTATCAAGCTCGGAGTAACACAGAATGATGTTGGCAGAGCTCTGGCAAACTTGAAGTTAAGCGGAGTCGGATCACTAAGCCAGAGCACAATATGCAGGTATGAAGCATTTTCGAACTTAAGACAAAATGTCCTGCAGTGGTACACCGGTTTGGAACAAAATCAATTTGGAACAATGCTGTTTTTGCTAAAATAATTTAAGCAAAAGCATATTGGCTTCGTTGAGAGAAAAATATCAGTAAGCATCGATTGTGCATTTTCGTCAAAGATTAAAAGTGGAAAAATAAAATGGGAACGGGTAACTCAACCGGGAACTTTACAACTATTTTCCACAACGCTGTCTCGGGATTAACACCAAAACAATTCACAAAAGATCGAAAAAAGCTTAAGTTGTGTCAGAAATGAAAGCTTACTGTTTCTAATAGTGATACTTTCGTTGTAACAGATTCGAGTCATTGACCCTTAGCCATAACAACATGGTAGCTCTGAAGCCCATATTGATTGCGTGGCTCGAGAAGGCTGAAGAAGAGCACAGAAGAAAGTTGGAGAACTCTGGAATGGGTGATAAGAAACGAAAAAGAACATCGATTGCTGCTCCTGAAAAACGGTCACTCGAAGCCTATTTTAATCTTCAGGTAAAACTAAACGCAAAAACATGACACAGTCTGCGGTATTTAAAATTGTTTAGAAGAAATTTTGGGGTTTTGTGATGCAAAAAAAGTTAACCGTTCAAGAGCTACATTTGAAAACGTCCGAAAAGGTTGTAAAAAAATTTTTTTTCTGTTTACTTTGCCATAGACATAGTGCTGCTTAGTGCTGCTGGTAGCGTCAAATTTTTTGCACTTGCTCAAATTGTGTAAAGCATCTGCTGTTGTTTTCAGCCGCGACCTTCATCTGAAAAAATCGCCGCCATCGCAGACAAACTAGACCTCAAAAAGAATGTCGTGCGCGTTTGGTTTTGTAATCAGCGGCAAAAGCAAAAAAGAATGAAGTTCTCTGCTTTTAATTCGGTAAGTCGTCGCGCTTGTTATGGCAGGCATGTTGTATGAACGCGATATTCAACAAACCTGTTCACTTGGGACCAATTAATCTCAACTGATTTGATAATAAATTTGTTGGCCATATTGCTAAACTTATGTTGTAAGGCTCGTCTTTTTTCGCTGTTACGCTTCATAGATTCCACAAAGAATGTAATATCACAATTCAAAGATCTTTCTTCAATTTGAAACTTTCGCAATGTCTGTTAAAATACCCTGTCCTAATGGTTGAAATGCCAATGCAAAATATTAGCAAATTTTTGACGATTGTTTTTCAAGGATGGTGTTATGTGAAGAAACTGCTAAGGTGTGCAGAAGAAGAGATTTGGTGGAGATGCTTTCCAGTAAATTCTATTGGACATTGCAGTTTCCTGAAAATTCCAATCAGCTGCCGATTCCGTTCCGCCATACAGTTAACTGTTTGCACAACTGTTAACGTACTATGTTGCTAATTGCTTTTGTACGGGGCCCTTGTCGTACTATATACGTACTGTGAGACATTTGATTTAAAGAGATTGACCTGCTCTTCAGAAATCTTGATATATTGACGGTAAATTTTTGAAAGAAACGGACAATTCTGTTTTCCAACTCAAACGAGCATTTGGATTAAAAGTTTCTTCAACGTGTTGTTTAAGTCGCTTCAAAGTTTCCTTTATCCTTATGTAGTTCCTTTTTGCGTTGCAATACTGTGTACGAGCAATACAATGTGTACAATTTCTCGCGTGCTCAAGACACCAGTTGAAAAAATGTGCTTGGAGTCCACCTTGTAAATCGCAGTGTTGTGATTTCAGGTGAAGAAGAAAGAGTTAGTTGATACGATGCTGTTGTACACTTGACATGAGAGATATTTCCACAAATGCACAAGCGAATAGGTTTTTCTACATGTTACTACAAGCAATAGACATTGCTTAAAGGAAGAACCCAATGGCCAAGGCGGTGCCGAAGCTAAATTTGATTTTATGGCGCAGAACCAGTAATAAATTAGAAATTCCAGGGATGCTGTCCTCAAATAGCAACTACTTGCGGTATTTCCAAGGCGTTTAAATATATATCCGTGGTTGCATATATCGTATATAGTCTAGATACATTTATCGAATACCACGTAAATTATTAAATATAGACTGTTAAGCAAAAATGTAGGTAACACATTGATGTGGTAAAATAATAAATCTTAAACATCTTGAGATATGAACGAAATGACAACGATATTCAAAGTGTTCATAAAATACGTTCACCTCGATAAATATCCTAACACGCATAGTAAACTTAAAATAGCATTTCCAGTAGAATAACTTGGTTGCTGCGAGTGAAATGAACACGCGGCTAAAACAAGCGAATCTTAAACTATCAGTAGAGAGACAGAGTGTTTGTAAGTCATACTTTATGCTTTGCATTCGTGGGTTCGGCACACTACAAGACGAGGCATTGGTGTAAAGAGAATTTTGTTCTTAGCACTTGGAAGATTTGTATAATAAACTTGTCATTTTTACACAGATTCAGGCAGTTTTGTTAGCGAATTTTTTCAAAATGGAATTTTGTCGTCAGGTTTATACAGTTATTGCAAACCGAACAAGCGATTCCTACTTTTTCTTTTTTGTGTATTTCACTGACCTCCTTTAACTTCCGCTAAAATATTATCTGCTGACGTCCAAGCTTCTATTAAGTAACGAGTATTGTCAAGCGACTGCTTTTGCAAGTAAAAACAGCAAAATAAATTGCTCTAATGCAACGTGGTTGTTGTGAACAGTTTACGGAGAAAATTGCAGAAAAATAACAGGCGTGAAGTAAAATATTTGCGTTGCCAGCCTGCTTGACGGACGCCCATTTATTTCGCGAACCTACCGCTCCTGAGCAACAGATGCCGGAAGAAGTGCTGAGACAGTAATTGCCTCACCAAGACACGACGAGCACGACTGAGGTTGTGGTATCCTCCTTCGGATTTCTGCGCTTTAGGCGTTTGTAAGCAGCAGGTGAAAACGGCGAAATGCGTCGAGTGCGTATGCGGCAGCGCTCGCAGCTCAGCGAGCTCTTATGATATTTTGTTGAACGATGCCTACGTCACAAAAACTGCTGCAACAGAATTTTGCAAACTGAACAATGCAAGCGAAGATTATAGCAAAATATGATAAGACCTGATATGAAAAATAATAGACAATTTAACTCGACCCTTTATTTGATTGACCATAGTAAAAATAAAAATATTTGTGCTTTGCCTGAGATGCAAGTCTGTGCTATCCCCAGGCTCTGGATTTCTTTGGCATTTCGTGGCACCTACAAATGTAGAACTGATTAAAATTACAAACGCTAATAGGCGAATTTTACAAATCTAGAAAAGTAAATCACTTTCGTGGAAAGTGCATGTGTGTTGTTAGAATGAAATTTTTATTGTTTTCATTATTAACTATAGCTTCACTGAATTCTTTCTTTTCTCGTTAGTCTTTAAGTTTTTAATGCAAAAACTACAGTATTTCTGCAATAGTTAAAATTTTGCCTGTATGATAGACGCTAGATTGCGTAGAATGTTTTTGGCAATTTTCACATAGCTCAGGAAAATTCTAGCTGCTTCATTCGTGTTTCTACAATCATCTTCCGCTTTTAATAAATTTGCCGTTTTTTAAATTCAAACATATATTTATTGTAAACAGTTGCTTTCTAGTTTTATCTGAAACTGCCCACGAGCCAATGTTTGTTATACCTATAAACTAAACATTTTGTTGTGGTGCTTTGCGCGAAGATTTCCAAAACTTTTCTTCTCCCACAAAGTTGATCCAGTGAATTGTACTGCGCTGCAGGTCAACACTGCATCTAATAAAATATTTAAAAAAGCAATTGAGTAAAGAACTTCATGAATATTCAGACAATGGCGTATTGTCACCACTTGCACCAGGTGAATAATTTATCAAAAATGAAATATTTAACAGTCTACCTTGCAGCTCACTTCTCATTACTAATTTATCTTCTTGCACTTCAGCCTCTGCAAATATGACCTTGACCGAGGTAAAGTCGATAATCTTGATGCTGTTGAAACAAAGCTCGTGTTCCGAATGTTGAAAAGTTACTGAAACAATTAAATGTCGATACTCTGATAAAAATGGATGGTTTGATTCTGCATACAAAAATGTGGAAGTTTTTTTCAAGACCTTTCATAAACGTGAAGACAGCTCCAATGCATGAAAGCTTTAACACACGCTTCTTTGAGCAAAGAAGTTTCAAAGCATTTAGATTATTGTATTGTATTGTGTAACGTCTTCACTCCCACACGCAAGGCCCTAGACTTTAAATATGCATCGCAGTAACAAGGAAATATTTTAGAGAATCGTTGAAGGGATGGACAATAACCACCTTCAGCTTGAAGTGAAAGACGCCTTTTTATAGCGATTTCCCTTTTGTCACTTGAGGCTGTTGTGTTCATAATATATCACGCTTGAATCTTTATTTTTTATTTACTGGGCCTGTAAAATATATAATGGCTTGAAAGGAATTATGAAAAGAAAAAGCTTGCACATTTTTGTTTTAGGTTTTATAAATAACTTAGGTAGTTTGTTCTTAACGATCAATTTGGTTTTCAAACTTCATTTACATCCTTCATTGATTCTGCCTTTGGGAAGAAAACAGTTTGAAACGTGGATCACATGTCATTTGCAAAAGTAAAAGCAAATGGGAAAAAGCGCATATACCAACTGTAAAAAACGAAAGCCATCGTCTTGACATTTGCTATCATACTGGTAACTTTTGATACCTTAAGTTGAAAGATATTTATGCTAAATTCCTGAAAGCATGTTGCCATTCCCGTCAGTGGTAAGCTGTGTTTCGTCGAGTGCATTTCGTGCAGTGTTGGTTCACCGATCACACCGGAGCAATTTTACAATTCGAACTACATGTCTGTTTGACAACTGAAAGATGAAAAATTGGTTTCGCAGACTCAAGCAAATCTCGTCCGCAGCGCAACTTTACAACTTTCCGGTAAAATTCGACAGAATCCAAATGCCCCGAAAGAAACATTTTTCTTCATCAGCAAATCTGTCATTCTGACCAAACAAAATCGATTATCGTCATCTGATTAGCAACGATCCGCGCCTTGAAGTCCAGGCGAGCACATTAGCCACAGCTTGTTGGATTCGGTTGCTACGAATTTTTAGCCATACGCACTTGAATACGAACCGCGCAGGCTCTCGTCTCGCGGCAAGTATTTTATTGCATTAAAGAGGGCCTGACAGATTGAGCTGCTTGCGTTTGCGTGCTTTTGACTTTTTTCGGCCACAGAGAAAACCGCCCACTGCTTTTCCAAAACTTAGAGCCGAGAGAAGCACAGAAGAGTGGGCGTTGCAAGAGGTGAAGGAAAACTTTATATGGTCATAAGCGTAAACACTAAATATCGCGTGTGAGAGATCAAAAATGCAATAACGACAATGCCAATTGTCGTTCGGTTGTTGGAGCGACATGATTGCTACGTTAAAGTCTTCCATAACATGTGCACAAACCGTAATTTAAAGTTCCCGTCGGGTGTATTGATCGAATAAGTGACTGGGCACGTGCCACTCGTGGCATTAACAAGGATTTGTTAGCAAAGGAGAACCGCCTGCGTAATATTAGCGGCATGTACATGATGGTTTCAATTCTGTGCCCACTTAAACCCTGAAAAAGCCGGGTTGTTTGATAGCGTTCCGCAAGATCTAACAAGTAGTTACCAATATTGCGTTACATGATTTTCGTGATACTGATTTGTGAAAGTGCTGCACCTTCGGCGAAATTACAATGGCTAGCTTGCGTCACCACACCAGTTAAATGAATCAAAAACCATGCTCTTGAAAAGGAAAGAACCGAATATTTGATCCGGATTGTTCAGCCACTATCTGTTTCGATACCCCAATTGACAATCTCTTTCCTGACCAGCTCAAGCGTTTTTCAACGACGTGGGTCAAATGTGGGCCATGCGGTAACTTCAACTACGGCGCACTGTTTATCAATCCTAATCAACAACCAAAAGAAGCAAGAAATATTTTGACACTGGACTTTTCGAAAGATTTTAATCCACTTCTGACTCAACGACTAATTCAGTCGTTTCCGTCGCTATCGTTTTCCACGTGTTCACGTTCAACACTTGTCGCACAGTGACAGCAGGTGCGCCAAGTCCTAAAAGACAGAAACGTCGCTTACTTGCAGCGCAGCAGTCGTCGGTGACGTAACACTTTAAATGGCCTCGCAGCGATGGGGGGTGTCTGTCGCGCGACTCGGGCCTCCAGGGCACATACTGCGGCAGACGGCACGCGTAGGTCACGTGACCTGTATTCTCGCAATGGCCAAAAGGCTATGCCAATTCGTTCTGGATTATCCTCGCATATAGCTAACTTCTGTTGGACCACACTGTTCGTACATAAGTAACTGCTTGGCTTTAGCAATAACGCCATCAGTTTAATTATATCACACGCTGTTCCTTTCTGTTCCATGTCTTCAGCACTTCGCTGTTATTAGCCGTTCTCACCATCATTAACAGATTTCTGAATGCGCTTTTCATTTGCCTGTTTCAAGGACATTTTAAAATGCATATCCCTGCGGTTGTCGAGTGTATAAATCACAGTTTCTGCTCAATGGCGGATAGACTTATAGACGTAACTGACTGGAGACATCTGAAGAGCCGCACTCTGTTACTATACTTTATCATGACATTGTTTTATAAAATATTCAAAGCTCATTGCAAATGCATGAACAATATTTATAAATATTAAATGCTTTCCTGGTCAACAGTTTCAGACAAAGAGAACGGATATAATTCATTGGTAAATAGCTGCATTGCAGAAGTTAGTTTCTGTCAGACTACTATGAAAAGTTACAAAAACAAACACACGCTTCACCGCTTTGCAGACTAGAAAATTGTTAATCGAAGTTTCACGAACGGTATGTTGTAAACAAAATTGAAAGCCACTTTTTCTTAGTTTAAAACGAATTTTTAGAACACGAACATGAATAATGGTGTTGGCAAAGGTTTTGTTCTACTATGGCCAATAACCCATGGCACAGCAGCAATTTATAGTGCAGTTTTTAAGAGTTTCTTGCTTGGAAGCAAGCCAAATTAACAAAATGGCCTATTTTGTGGAAGGAACAAAATAACTGTGGACAAATCGGTGAGCAAATTTTACATTAAATCAAAATTAAATTTTGTTCAAGCGAAACAAAAGGTACAGATAACTCGAGCAGCAGTTGACGCATTTACAAATCTGCGGTTGGTCTGTCGGCTATAGGCTGTGTTTCCAAGAAAACCACACATGCTATAGCCATGGGTAGATGGCGAACAAAACCCGGATGGGAGGCGAACGGAGAGCGCGAGCAGCAGGAGCGTTTGCAAGTTGCAGCCAATGCTCCTTCATCAATAATTGAAGGTGATCGATTATGCGATGACGTTGCCTGTGTGCAATGGGTAATTCAAGGTAACGGTGGTGCTCTCGGAAGCAGGCCGCCTGCAGCTGGGCTAAGAATTACCACTTTTTCGGTGTTATGTGTTAACGCTAATTTCTCTATGACAACAGCTTGCATATACGCCAGGAGATGCAATGAATATTTGATGCTGACTTTGAGCAGGTGCATTTCGAACCAATGAAATATTAATTCAACACTTCATTTTTTTCAAAATTAGCTCGAAAAGTTTAAAATTGCATTTGATCCCTCGCAGATTTTTTCTCACTGAAACAAGTTGCAAATTTTTGTCTTTTAAGTAATTTCTAAAAGTATAAGAACGTTCACTTGTTTAACATTTTTTGGTTGATCTTAGTTTCGAGAATTTGATGATCTTAATTAAATCTTCACCCTTGACTGCTGGTTTCGAGTTTATGTGGGCTCGTTTGAGTTTGCAGGAAGAACTACTTTGCCTCTCATGGCAAGCATCTGTGACAGCAATACTCTTCTTCACTAAATTTGAGCTCAACTCTTGAGTACCTCTCCCCTTATTGTGCTTTTGTACAAGATTACTTAGATTTAACAAAGCAAACCTTACCGGCTATCGCAGGAACAAAATGCATTATTAGCTCCTTGAAATGATACGTTCTATCATGACTAAAACCATGCTGAATTTGTAAATGATAATTTTGTAACTTTTTGAGCTGCACTTCATTTAAAATGTTAGTGAGATTTTGCACTTAAATACATTAAACTACATTGAATCGAAAATGTCACGGATTAGCAGGAAGTACAGATCAAAGTAAAAAATAATCAAAATACAAAAATCTTCACAGCTGGTCTTTGTGTTGATGCAGTTTCGGTCCAGTTTCCTCAGATGTGAAGAACAACACATGTTACCAGTGAAAAAGAACAACTCCAAAGAAATTAGAACGGAATTACAAATTGCAACGATTCGCCAAGAGTAGCTGCCGAAAGAGAAAATCGCTCAGTGTATGGCCAAAAGATTAGAAGTACTACTGATGCCCTGCATAGTGAGATCTGCGTACATAAATTTTTGCCAATAAAAGTTGATACCCAAACGTGAATTTTTGGAAAACCAGTATTCAGCCAGGAACTAATAAAAATTCATGTTTCACTAACGGCTTGCAGTGGCCTTTTTGTTTCATATCTAAAATCTTTCATAGCTTTGGTTTATCAAGTATTGGCACAGTAACTTTCTAGAGGGCAAAGAGATTTTTTACTTTAATTTTTAACAAAACTTGTGGAGAATCATAACTTTGGGTTAATAACCTGGAAAAGTTGAATCAAACAATTAAATTGAATTCCCACCGTTCGACAATCAATTCGTTCACAACTTTGCATCATGCATCTGCGGGTTATTTATATTCAGTCCTGAACTACAGAAATGATAATCTGTTGCTTGCAAACCTTAACCTTAGACAATGCTTCCCAAGTTTGATTTTTGGATGAAAGCAAAACTGCCTGTTATAATTGAAAAGGAAAAGCTTGTTATGCTCTTCGAAGAGCTGTATTGAAAACATTACAACAAACCGACAATTCCAAAAGAAATATGGCGCCGCAGCATGAAAGCTACGATACCAAACGGTGTTATTTCAAATGTACTTTCTGTAGCTCAGGTATAAAGCGATTGTCATGCTTATTTTCATATTGTATTAAGGATTTAAGCATTTTTATCAGTAAAAGTGCGGCAGTTGGGCATTGTGTAATGAGTCTACAAGTTTACGTATTAGGCAAGCCAAACTTGTAAGGACTTTAATTAGTTTTGGGGTTGGATATTCAAAGTTAGATTTGCTTTTCAGTATTTATTGCATATGACACTTTCGTGAAAAACGCCTTCGAGAGGAATGGCTTGTTAATTTTCGGCTTGGTCTGTCGAATATTTCCCGGACAATGTGAGGAAAAAATTTAGTATGTACTAGTTCTCGTTCTAAAAATCATTTGTCAAAGCTTTTTCTGCAAATTTGTAAGGGTTAATCGTATATGGTTTCAGATCCTAAAAACGTACTGCTTTCGTTACGCTAAAGATTACGTTGTCGTCTAGGAACATTACATTCACTTTTGCATTCATTACTGTTGTAAGATTCTGAAGACCCATTTGTTGATTCCTCAAGACAAGGGTTCAAAATGGGTCAAACGATTCATATTTGTTTATAACAAAAACCATCACAAATAGAACAGCATCTTAACTTTTGCTGTACAATTTAATGTTTTTAAAATGAACTAAACTGTTTGATTTTTTCCGTTGTAAATATTAATAAAAACTGCTAACTGCAACAAGGCAGTCATGTGCGGGTCTGGAAATAAAATTATCAGGAGTCAAAAAGAAAGTCACCAATCTTTCAGTAATGCTCAGATGAATCGCAATTGTTGTTTTAATGAATTGTTTGTAGGTCTTAGTACAAGATTTTCAGCTCGTGACTTGCTGAAAATATGAAGAACTGGTCAAACCGTTGTGGACTATTGGACTACTTTTGTTTCTTTTAAAGAAACTAATGACTAAAAATGTTTGCTAATTTTTTATTCGACTTTAGCAGTTTCACATACGACAGTAAGGCTTGGTAGCAGTGGCGCAGCAAGGGTTTTTGATTGGGGAAAACTTTGTTTAGTACCTCATCAGGATCACGACGCCTCGAAAATGAAGAGCGAAAGAAGGAATACCACTTTCCGAACCCGAATATCTCTGAAACATGCCAGCTTTTCACAAAAAAAACTGGCTTCTCTAAGTTGATACTTTATTTTCGCAATAGAGGGGGACGAATCACCTACCTACACCTGCGCTTTTTGATAGTCCGGGTTTTTCAGGATTTGCCGTATCCCGGTCTTTACGTAAACAGTTGTTTTGCATCATCGTCATGTCGTTTGAGTCGATCTTTGTTCACATCCCACTCAGCCAAGTTAGATTTCGAAGCGTGCATTGACAGCCATGTTTTGGTTTCATCATCTAAACCAGCCCGACTATATGCTCCATCACGAGTTGGTGTTTGTGGCACTCCAAGACAATATGATCTGCGGCTTGTTCCTCAGCCCGCACTCACCGGACGCGAGTGTTTCTTTTTACACATATACATTTCATAAAACCTACGAAATAGTTAACAACTGTTTCTTATCAATACACGAGTTGATTTACTTCTAATAAACTGATCATTTTCATTCCGCTTATCATTTTGTGATGTTTTGGCAAAGTTCCGTTGGAAGTTTATTACCAAAGCAAAATCAGTTTCAAAAGAATTTGGCTTTTGCTCTGCAGCGACATCTACCGGTCAAATTAACCTTAAGATAATTCAAGCGCTAGCTGGCTGTGAGGAAGACTAAAACTTTGAAGAAAGTTTTTCCTAAACAGATTTATCGTTTTTAAACTTCATGCAGCAAAAAAATCATTGGTTCCGACAGATGTAAGAGCAGTGGAACGTCTTAGAAATACGTGTAATGTTACAGTGGTTAAAATCTTCATAACATCTACACACAAACAAGCAATTACACACCAAAAAACTGATTGAATACATACAATGGGAGGCGTTTGTTTGTTTATATAGCGCGACAAATCTAAGGATTACTGTGTCGACGCATACTGAGTTTGTGAACATAGACCTTGTTTCGCGCTAAGAAACTAGATAGTGGTTGTACAGCAAATAAATGCACAAAATGCTTGTAGCATGCAGTAGTTTTGCAAAATTAAATAATCTCGCTAATGTATGAAAATGTGCCGTGCAGGGTTCATCAAATGATAACAAAAACACCATCACTTTTCTTCAAGTTTTTAAGGGTCATAAAATGATTTAGCAAGATAGTTCACCTGCCACAACCACAAGCTACGCAATCCCCACGGAGTTTCGGAGGTCACGCCATACAATAGTCGAAAATGCTTTTAAAGGATTACTCAAATACAAAAATTAGAAAAGGGACATAGGAACACATCACTTTCAAATCTAAACTATTTTTTTTCGTGGAAGCAACGTGGTTGAAAGTTACGCTTTGTTGTATTTTCCTACATAAGATGCGCAAAATTCTATATAAAGCATAAGCCTATTTTTTCATCAAACTGACGTTTCATCAAAATTTTTGAGATGCATTCTTAAAATAATAAAGCCTTTGTTTTAAAACTTGCAAAAATAATCAGTGATTATTGGACTTGACCTGCTTACATTTTGTAATTAAGCGCAAGCATTGGTTTAAATCAAAATAAATTATATGAAATAGGATCCAACAAAATTTAGAATGCCCCGAGGTGAAGGAAATAACTTTCGTTCTCAGCTGGCATTCAGTGCAAACTTAGTACAGTCACAGAATCAGAATTGTTGATCGACTTACTATGGCGCTGCAATAAATTATTCGTATGATTATACAAGCAACGTACTGCACGATGAAAAGCACTTTTTGCTTCGTTGTTCTTAACCTTATTGTTATAAATAAGTATTTTTAACGTTCACTTTCGAAAGGTGCAAAACTGTTTACAGAATGTTGGAAAGTTATGGAAGCTCTAGTTTATTTTTTGTTTATCTTGAGGGAGATACAGAACTTGTATGATCGACTCATTGGAAAACGTGAGTGGGTCACAAGGCTCGGCTCATGCAGGAATAGTAGGTTTTCAGTTAATTATGAAATTCCTGCAGCTGCTTCAATCACGAGACGGACGTGATTTGCTCTAAACTGGGGGCTCCCAACCTTTTTTACTCCTGCACCCCTAAACAAATTTCGTTCTGACCTCGCAAACACTTGAGTATTTTTCTATAATCCATTGCAAATGAAAACAAAAAAGCCGCAAGATAGTAATAAATATATCAATTTCCTGTCAGAGATGCGGTTGCACCTGGCACATATGAGCTGCACGACTAATACAATTTACAGGATTTCAAAGCAAACGACATGTATCGATGCGTGGTGCCTTGCAACGCACGAATGCTGTTTCATGTCAAGGTGATCGAGCATGACACATTTCATTTCAAGAATATTTGTTCCGTGTTTACTGTCCGCTACGCGTCTCTGTACTCCTCTTTTGATGAATCGTGTCAACGCTTCGAACACAAAACGAGACCTTTTTTAAAATAAAACTCTAACAATAGTGGTTGTCTTACCTCATGCAAGATACAGGTCATCCTGCAAAGAGACCAGTATCTGCAATATTCCGAAAGTCTAAGCTGCAGACAGTGCAGGTTTGCGTGCATTCTCCAAAATAAGCGCAATTGCTTTTATTGCTAACTCCCTTGGGTAAAAATTTTCTTTACAGGCATATCAAAAGGTTCAACTGTGCTGATTCGTGATCAGATGACATCGCTTTTTGTCCGAGCCAGAAAAATGCAGCAAAAATTGAGGAAGCGTCACGAGGATGTGGGGCGTTCGTTTTTAGACTTCCTTTCGGTGCGAATCCTTTCTTCTTTAACCCTTGTGTGTGCAGTTGAAACAAAACTTCTACATGGGAATACATGCAATTTTGTTTAGGACTAGAATCTTTAACACTGTGAAAGCATTTTTGTGTAACAATGCTGATTTCTTTGAACTTCTTTACCTTGATTGTTTTCTTTCAAACCCAAGCTCAGGTCATGGTGCTCTGTTGCACGAGATTAACAAACAAATGATTGTACTGGCTAACAAGGGCCGCCGGAGAGCAGGGACATCACGTGGCATTTCCCTTCCTGTTCTTTCAAAAGGGGGGTAACGGGGGCAGAGGTATCTTCTTGATAAACAATATCATTGGTAATTTAATGGTCAATCAATATCGACTTAAAACAATTTTATTGCGGCTTTCTGAGCATCCAGAAAATTTAGAATTTTTTCTATAATTTCTATCAGGAATTTTGAGGTAAAAATTGTTGCCGAACATGTAAATGCAACAATCGTTCCCATTATGTGTGCGCTTTTGCATTGAAGAAAAGTCAACAGATTTGAACCCGTGGTACGTAAAAACGTAGCAATGCGTAAAACGTAACAATGCGCATTGTAAGTACATCCAACGGAAAAGTTTTTCTACTCCCGTAAACACTACACGCCATCTTTATTTTATCAGTTTGTTTTGCTTGTTTTTTCAACAACAAACATGCTCATTTTGTTTGCAGGTTTTACTAAAATTTCGTAAAAGTCTTATAATGTAAAAATCTCCAGTTTTGTCAAATGAATACTATTTTGGAAAGAAACACGCACATTGGTTAAATTTCTTGCATTTTATAAGTTTCTATTGCCTCGCCTTTTTTACTGCCCCTCATGCCTTATAACACTGTTCCGGTGTCCTGCTAGTCTAGCCATGCCAACGGGGAGCGCATGGGTCATGGACCTCGAATTGCAGTGAATATTTGTAATGAATTTTCATCTCATTTCAATTTTACAACAGTGGAGGTGGTTGTGTAGCAAGCTGCGAAGTTCGCACAGTGTGACGTCCAGTGGCGTACGCAGAAAAACCCCTGATTGTTGTGTTCTTATTTCTTGGAAGATACATTGTTTGCAGAATGAAAACCTATGCTATATTTCTCAAGGCCCAGGAAAATCTAAGAAGTGCTCAACGTTACAAATCATTCATTAATTTTTCATTTATTTTGACGCGCGCTTTTCCTCTGGGGAGGGCCGCGAGCGAATCAGCCAGATCAGGACTCAAAACACTTCTTGGTTTTAGCAACCGCTGATAGTTCTTCTGGGTCCACACCAAGACGGGACCAAGCCAGGAGGAGATATACTCACGTCACCACATCCTTGGCCAAGTTCTGGGTCCCTTTCCCGTAAGTGCAGCCAACATAACTCGCCAAACAAATCTTTCTTGGGCTATTCTGCTCATGTGGCTAAGCTGTCGCACCTGGGATCTCTTGATTTGGAGCAAAAGTGGCTCGACATTCAGGGCTTTACAAATTTCACAGCTACGCCGCAAAACTTTTGCAAAAATCCCATATCTGCCGCTTTTATACTTGACATAGCGTTCTTTCAGTCATTACCCAAGATGCACCACGGTAGATGAGGATTGGAACAAAGACCGATTGAAGAATTGACATCTTTGCGGTGTGTGAAAGTTCCCATTTTGTGACCACAGAGCGAAAAATCTCAGAACTCCGTTCTCTTTACCGGTAGGTGTATCGATCCCCATATTCTGTCTTCCGTCGCCCAAGTACTTGAACTTCTTGACGTGCTGCAGTGCATTGCCGTTTATTTGCAACACGCGCAGGCTTGGGTTTCTGGAGAGACATAGTACCTCGGTCTTTTTAGTGCCAGCTTTCATTCCACCTTGGTCACGGGCATCTGAAAGCTGATAAGTGCATGTTAAAGACCCTGATCAGAGGATACAAGCAGCACATAATCGTCCTCAAAAAGCAAACGGTTGATGTTGCAGCCTCCAAAAGTGACACTCCCGTTCATTTGGCTATGCCTATGTATGAAATTCTTAATATGAAGAGGAGTGGTAAAAGCACACACCTTCGTCGGAGTCCAACACCACGGTGAGCGGTTTTGATTTAACTACGCTGGCACAGAAACAAACGTTTGAGCATGAATTCAATGACTTTGAAGACCGGTAGCAGGTGGCCGCCAACACCTCACTCCCACAATACTTCCCAAAGCTTTTCTCGAGTGACCCGGTCGTATGCTCTTTTGAAGTCGACAAAACATGTGTAGACGTCTTTCACATGCTTCCAAAATTTCTCGAAATTTTACTGGAAAGTGAAAATTTGGTCTGTAGTACTACGGCCGGGATGAAATGAAACCCTCACTGGGTATACCCGCACAGGTACCCCAGCTTTGGTTCAAATATCGGCATCTTTTTTCAAAGCACTTGCTATACACTTTTGCATGGAAGTTAGGAGAGAGTTGCCTCCCTCTTCTCTCCCTTCTTGTGTATGTGGATGGACACCCCAGTTTGCCAATCTTTCGGTGCCCTTCGAGAACGTCTTACCACTTGACACATACAAATTAGCCAATAAACCCTTTCTCTGTTCAAAGTTTTGAGCATTTCAGGTAGGATTTCATCACAACCTGCAGCTTCCCCAGCCTTCAGTGTTTTGACAGCTAGAAAATTTTCGGCTGCAGTGATGGTACTTTCCTCCCCTAAAAACATCTCTTGTGTGTCCGATGGTGTGATAGTGACTGGGTCCAAAATCTCTTTGAAATGTTCGCTCAATATGCTGAGGATGTCCTTCATTGCTGAGTAAGACACCATTTTGGTCTGTGATGAATCTAGCAATATGAAATCTTTTCGCGAGAAGACGCAGGATGGTTTCCCAGACTTTGTTGGCTTGCCAGTAACTGGAATCTCTTTTATCTCCGAAGGACATTTTCCCCACGAGAGCTGCGGACTTCCGCGCCTCAGCATTCCGCCAAAACAAAGAAAGTTTGGCTATTGCTTTACAGTTATGCCTTGAAGGCTACTTTCTTCGCACGTATACCATCTTTTCCGTCCTGGTTCCATCACTGAATTTTTGCCATTATTCGTTATAAAAAGTCGTTTCCGACTACATACCCAGGCGGCAGATGAAGTGCTAGTTGCTTTAAACCAGGGTCTCAAACTCATATTGATCCGAGGGCCAAATTAGGACCAATAAGGCAACCCGAGGGCTGCATTTATGACGCGGACGCAAAAATGACGGTACCTGAACCTTACACGAAACAGCTTTTACAACTTATTTCCTGCAAAAGGTATCGTAGTTATAGGCAAATCATTTCTAGCCATCTGTTCGTTTGAAATGAACTTGTTCGCTCGGTGGCCGAGCACTTTTAAACACTGGTTAATAAACGAAATAACTTAAATGTTGATTACATGAAAATTCCTAAAACGCATCATGGGCCGCACAAAATGCTCTCGCAGACCACATGCGGAGGCCACGTGCTTGAGACCACTGCTTTAAACGTTACAAATCAGATGTCTAACAAAACGAAGCGATGGTCGGTTTACAGTCGTTCTTAATGCAGAACGGCAAGAAACCATTTTACCTGGAAAACTGTCACTGCTCCCGCTTTGACGCCTGCCATGATTACGACCTATTCCTGAAAAGTGTGCTTCCATTGCTTGAAATTTGCCCAAACTTCCGTAAATTTGTCCAAGAAGAGAGCAACGATCAAAAGAAAGGTCATTGATCTTGTAGTGAAGCAGAAAACTCAAAAATTGTCAGCACCTTAATTACTTTCGTATCTTCTTCATTCTTTTTAAATTTCCACCATCCACTCAGGTTGGTTGTTATAAATTTCCCACCGCTATGGGATTATCTTCCCTCAGTTTTCTCTTCTCGTAGACCTGTGCGGCTGCTTTGTAAAAAAGTGAATGAGTGTTCATTTAAATCAGAACTGAGGATGCCCAATTTGCAAACGAAATATATACTCGTAGGCCTACTCTCCTAAACACCACAATAGTGGCTAATGTTTTTTTGCTGAGAAAAGTTTCCTTTGATACTTTTTTGAATAATGAGTATGCAGATTGCAATAATACCTATCCACTATAGAAACTACAAAAAAACTACAAAATTTACAAAAAAAGCTGCAAAAAACAAAAGCTGGTTACAAAAGCTTTGAAAAACTACCTAAGCTGATTGGCAATAATCTCTATGAGGTCATAGTACATCCCTGCGTAGATCAGGGCAGCTTAGACAAAAGCAGGCTATATCAACGAAATCCGCCTTGTTAGAAAGATAGGTTGGCTAAAATTCTGTATGCTTTTGCCAGAAAGTTGAAAATACGTGTTTTTAAAACACACATTTTTCGAACAATGGCAGAAGCAACCGGATCGGATGGAAATACGGCAACGAAAGTACACACCAATGTTGAAGAGTTTACTGATGATAAAGGTGGCTCGTTTTCGCAGCTAAGTGATAAGACTAGTATTAACATTTTTAATAGCGCGTTTTCAACTTTGTTTAAAACAGGCCGTCGAGTAAGGAAAACTACGAAGACGACCACAACAGTCACAATAAAAGGCGGAAAAAAGACCACGTCTACAAAAAGCGAAGTGACCACTGAGTTTGTCGACGGAGGTTCAACTAGCAACAAGACGGAGGTCAAACTAGGTGCAGCCAGCATTTTTTCTGGCCAAGAGGCCCGAACACATGAAAAAGCACATATAAAGCGAACAACTACCCACTATGCACCACTAGTATTCTGTAAAAATCATATCTACATCTTGTCTCAGTGAGAGCCTTAATAGGCCTGTACACAAAAAGTTTAGTTACAGCAGAGGGCGTTTTTGATGTTAAAGATTTTTGAACAAGATTCCTACCGGTAATTAGAATTATACCTACAGCACGATCACCAAGACCAAAAGTATGCTTGCCTTTATTAATATTTATACAAGAAAGCGTAAAAATTGTGTTTGTTGGGAGTTTTGGCAAGGCACACGAATTTACATGCCTTTATGCAGCACGTTTATCATACATTGCACAAAACACTGTAAAGCGTTGGCAAAGAAGTTAAGCAACTAACTAAACTCTGTAGCTGCTTGGGCTTTAAACGAGTGATAGCACCACTATAAATAGATTGAATTAATTGCACATTTCTCCTGGAATCCTGCAGCTGTTGCTCATTTCTCTACCCATTACGAAACGGATTAGAAAGTTTCGCCTTGAAAGCAGTTGGGCCTAGGGTCGCGATTACATATTGTAAGACTTCTTTGCAACACTCTAAGCCGCTGCGCAGATGGAGGTTTGTGAAACTGAACCTTGAACACCACTCCGAGTTTATGAAAGAAGAACCCTGTGACTATTAAACTTATATTATCTGCTGTTCGTAAGTTTTTTGAGATATACGAGATATATTCGTAATGCCCCAACCTGACTATTTCCGTTCTTGTACTTGTTAACTTGGCAATAGAAACAAACACTCGTTATAGATAACCACGCGATTGGAGGTGGTGTAGACAAAGCAGCAGTGAAAGGCTCTTCAAAACCAGCTGTTATAAGTTCAAAACATCAACGTCAATTCGAAGAGGAATGCATTAAAAGACACAATGAACTTCGACAAAAACATGGAGCGAAGCCGTGAGTTTTTTTTGGAAAATAAAATAGTTCTCGTTCACAATTTTGCTCAGAGTTCTTAAAACATCAAATTTTGTGCAGTATATATCTTTGTATATGCCTACACGTAACAGGAATCGCTCAACTTTTTACGTTTCCATATTAAGTTTGATAACATTCTCTGGTTTCGTACATTAAAAAACACCTCAATAAAATGTCAACATGACCCGGTCCAAAACTGTGATTTATATCAAACAAGAGAAGTCAGTTTTTCATTTAGGTGTTGCATTCCGTTCAACCTGCTGAACATGACTACACCATCACGAGTGAAGCAGCCTTCCACCGTTGCCAATACAACTACACAATATTACACACACTGGCATACGATAAAATAGTTTCTAAGCATTGTTTTCACAGAAATTTGGAACTATTTTGCTTATTCATCTGCATCAACTAAAATTGTTTCTTGCTGTCCGATCAATTTGCATCAAACAGGCGCGGACACAGGGGGGGATGTAGGGGATGCACCCCCCCACCAGACCTAAAAAGGTGTTGAAATGACACTTGATTTCATTGAAAATTATCCCCAAAAATATTTTTGTACTGCACGTTACTTAATCGGTGAAGATACTAAAAATTAACCTATGCTAACAATTAGTCAAAAACGTTTCTTCGTTTCATTAGATGAGCTAACCTTGTTTGTGGAACCTGATATAAAATAGTCAACGATCGCATGGGCGTCCGCAAGGGTGCAAAACGAGCATTTGCCCCTGGAAATTGGGATTACGAACAAAATATTTCTGGAAAAAGCTGAAGTCGGCATCTTAAATTCCGATTAATTGATTTGATTCTTGCAATGACAGTTTTTTGCCGGTATGAAACTCACACTGCACAAGAGTCGGGTTCACAGTTATAGTGTCATGCAGTGATGAGCTTGCAGTGCGCTCATGTGTCCCCTCTGCCTACAGAAGCGGGTTGCGAAAGTCGTGAGCGGATTGTTCTGCCGTTGGTCTTTATTTCGTCACAATACCGTGGCAACAAACTTGCAAAGGTTCACTTTTTATTGCGGTAGCAGGCGTTTTGTTGCATGAGACTGTTGAACGCACACATCTTGGCAGGTGATGCAGCGAGACAGTGACATGCTGATAGCGGTAAGCCACGTACATTTATACTTTGTGAAAAGAAGCATGAGTGAGTCTATAGCAATGCTTCCACAAATTTGAAAAATCCATTATTAGTGCGACCAACGTGCTCGAATGTCAAACTACACTTATGCAGGCGTCTTTTCATGCAGTATAAAATTACGTGGCTTGTTAGAATACATCTATGCAAGGTTGTGGGAATGCGCCTTAGTCGTTAAGGTTTAGACAGACTAGGTGTGCGAAACGTCGGCTACTACTAAAATAATCACCAGAAGAGCTAATTTGTCTGTTTGATTTGAAACCTGGTGGCAAATGCTACGAAATAACAACATGAGTAGCAAAAAGAACAGCGTTAAGGTTTAGCTCTGACATCTGAGTGAATACTGAGTGCAAAGCTATATTTGCTGTAGCGAGTTTTCATAATTCACCTGGTCAATTTTGCCAAAGCTGCGTGGTGTTCCAATTCTAGTAAGCTGTCCGTAGTCGTGTCAACATACAGGTCTACTCAATTGTGCGGTTTGTGCATGATGAGCGTTCACTGTGAAAAACTACCAAAGGCAAGCAAGGTTATATTGATCGCTTTGGAGAGATCCCAGAGGTTTGCAGCTCTTGTTTCTAAGTGATGCTGACAAGTCTTGCTAGCTGATCCCGCAATCAGGAGGGATCAACCGGGCAATTCCCCCTGAAATTTTCAAAAACATGTTCAGTTGAATATATCAGCTGGGTGCAGCCCTGCTTGCTCAGTAAAATAAAGTCATAATTTCTCGTTTCGTTGAAAACCACGGCAATCCAATGGTTCTTTCTTTGCAGATCATGGCAATGCTTACTTGAAAAGAAATGCCCTGCGTTGAAAATGTGCAGATAGTCTACTGTGTAAACTGTCGTAATAATAATATACCTGGCTCTTTCTGCCAACGAAGTGTTTTTTGTGATTGTTACCGTAACATGGGGCATTTTCTTTCTAGTGTAGAAAGGATAAAGCGTTTTGTGAACGTCCATTTGCATTGCATGGTCAGCAATGTTCCCTTTGAGGTGCAAACAAGAAGCTATTTGAATGAAATGTGTATTTTGTTCGTATTTTAATAAGATTGTGTATTTATTATATAATTCACAAAGTTTGTAATTCATTCAAAACTTCGCTTACTCAGCCCTAAAATAATCATGCTCACTAAAACAAATATTTACTCAGTGCAAAATTATCTTTGTGGGACACTGATCGTCAGCAATTTGAAAATGATAAACAAAATGTCGACGTTCCCCCTCCTGGAATAATTTCTGCGTACGCCCATGAATGATCGTGCTTTCTCGCTTTCGTTTTTTCGTTACTTTAGTGCTTTCACTCAATACGAATTGTTTGTTTCTTTCCGTTCTCTTAATTTCGGTTTCAAAATTAACTGAACCAACATGCTTCTTGTTATTTCATCAAAATTGCCTGCAATAACAAATGTTATACACAAATTACTATGGGTGTTGCAGACTATTCCAAACGACAGTTAAAAACTATAAGGTTCCCCATTTGAAGAGCACTGATCTAAACCGCACCCAAGTGACTACGCTTACTTGCTGCAACATACAAATCAAACAGCACTACTGCACTATGCTGGCTACTGTCACTGGTAATTGTGATGTAACAAACCTAACCTACAATGAGAATAAGTATTATGTCGTCACATGAATTGTTTATCTCGATTCCTCGATGTACCTGCGCCCACGCCAGTGACTACGTCAGATCGCTGTTATGTGCCACATTGCTTGTTGGTTCCGTAGCGGTGCAGTGTTAAAATTTTACCAGTTTCATAACTCAAGCTTCTAAATCAAGCTTAGTCTTGTTTCCTCGTAAATGCACGTATACGAAAGTGATTGATTTACGCAATACGGTCCGGTGTAGCATTGGGTTCATTGCAAATCGATATCACATCCCCCCCACCAAATTAGCCTGTGCCAGCTACTAGCATCAAACATTCTAAATCTGCACAACAAAACATGTAATGCTTCACCTTCCCTGTTCATATCACATTTGACTTGTGTCACTGGAAGTAATGAATTATGATTATGGAATTATGGAAGTAATGATTGTTTTCAAAGCCCCCAAAACTTAATTTTCTTTGTTTATTTGCAAAGGCTGACAGCTAACGAAAACTTAAGAAAAACGGCACAGAAATGGGCTGATCATCTTGTCAGCATCGGTCGCATGCAACATAGCGGAGCCCCCGGCCTTGGTGAAAATGTAGCGTACAAGTTTTCATCTGACAAGCGCAGGTTCGGCGGTGAGTGCATTAGCACGTACTGTAATGAAAAGCTGTTGAAGTAGTCAATATTCATGAAAAACGTACCTGTCAACAATTGGAATAAAATGATAACTACTCTAATGTCTATGCTGCGTCTAGCTTCTTTCAGCATAGATTTAGAGTTATCTCAACAGGTGTTCGAAAAACCCTGGTTAAACTTGTGATGAGTTACAGCGTCTTAATTTGTTTAATCCCGATTTAAATGTGTCGTTCAATTATGTACCGAGCATCTGAATAAAACCAGAGAAATTGTGCTATGAAAATAGTTTTGGAAATATTGAATGGCTTTTGAGATAATTGCTTTTGCCGACTGCGACATTAAAATAGACCACTATAAAAGCTTTCTTTCTTCGTTTACTAGTTTTATCGTTTTTATGGTAAACAACAAAAACGTATTTTTGACAACGTTATTTTGCATTTTTCAGTGGTTTGCGTAATTTTTTGCATAGGAAACGAAATCGCCGACATGTGGTATGATGAGATCAAGAAGTACGACTTCAACAAACCTGGATTTGCATCAGGAACAGGTTATTGTCGCCAATAAGCTGCTGGCTGTTACTGAATGAAAATGACGTTGTGTTGCGTATGTTGCGTATGCAACACACTTTGGGGTTGAAAGAAGTCGTAAATACAGTGATTGACGAGACACCTTGCTGAATAAGTTGCACTAAACGCAAAATATTCGAATCGTTTAAATCAGCAGAACAGGCAAGCAGTAAAAATAGTGATCTATTTTTTCAACAAAAATGTGTAATCGAATATAGGCCTACGAACGTTATTTCTCTCACGGTGCCAAATTCAAACACAAAAAGATCAGGGCAACAGCTTTCACCGTTTCGACATTAAGCGACGGCTCCTCGGGCAACTCTTGTGTTTTACTTCTGAATTCAGTCTTCGTTTCATTGTTTATTTATACCCAGAATATTTACGTTTACCTTACAGTTCTGACTTGTTTCACAATTTATAAACTGTTCGCCTTATCGAACTGATTTCTTCAAGCTTGCAAACGTATGTGAAGCAGAAAATCGCCATGATATTTGTTGACAAGATAGGCTTGTATAGTTTGCTCTTAGTTCCGAATAGATGGCGTATGTGTGTGTTTGTCAAGGTACTATGAAATTGGGTTTGGGGCTGCCAGGGGTATTAGTGTCGTCAAACCTCCAGTAGAAGTTGTGTCCGGGGTTTTGATTCTGGGTTTTTCAGTCGTCAGTGGCGTCCAGAAACCTTCTATTTGCAGCGAAAGGTTTTTAGATGCATGATGTTGCTAAGGAAAATGGTTGAAGTTTAAAGATCTGCAATGCGTATGTGCAGTAGATGTATGCGCACACTCGCTTGCCAGATGCACTAGTGCGCCACTTCCATTCATGTGCACTGAATTAGAATGTCATTCTGTTACATAGACGTCATTGTAACACGAAACCTGGCGTATAATGATCCCTTTGCACGCATTGAACCTGCAGTCACCAAACAATTTGGATCCAATGTTTCAAATCTCGTTTTTTTCACTTTTGTTTGTTACAATGAACGCGGGACTAAACTTTTCAGAATTTTGAAACTATCTGTATACTAGTCGGTATTAATACATTTGAACCTGTTACGCCAAATGACACACAGCAAGCTCAACGATTGCATAGCTCGTTGACCTTTATCAATAAAAGTTTGCGACTGACTATTTACTTTGTGCTTTACGATGCATTTTTACAGGTCACTTTACGCAAGTGGTTTGGGAAGAAAGCAAAGAGGTCGGAGTTGGCGTTGCAGCAGATGGAAGGGGAACAATCTTCGCTGTGGCGAATTACCTTCCACCTGGAAACACCCTGGACCAGTTTCCAAAAAATGTAAAACCTCCTCGAAAGTAGTTTAGAAAACTCCAAAACACCAAACTACGGTAAAACCAGCAATCATCTACCAAAGAAATGAAGCGTTATGCAGCAAATTTCTGCCCCATTGGAAAAAGCCAAGGATCGATTTGTAGATAAAACAACTTCTTAGCAATGCGGGTTGAATAGACATGGTTGATATTTTTACTTCAGGCAAACCAGTCTTGCACTAGCAACCCTGGAATCATTTTACAAGTATAGGGTTTTGATGTACTGGGCTGATTTTTCGGGTGTTGTTATGGAGTGCAACCATCACTCTACCGGTGAAAGCTCTAAGGTTTTTCACCAAGTACGAGGTATTTAACAAAAAGCACAAGTTGTGGATATCAGTCTAGCTGAAGAGTGACACTGCACTTTATTTTTCATCTCTCGCTCTTGCAATCAGTTTTTTTAAATGGCCCATTTGCTGCAATAGAAAAATATATGCTCTGCTTAGCACTGCGTTTACGAAACTGCATGTACTGAATACTTGTTGTCGAAAACCACATCCGGTGTGGTTATCTGGTAACAAAATCCTCTGTTTTGTACAAAAGGCATAGGTGTATGGGAATGCTTTTTATAGGGGGGCGGAAAAATTTGCCCTGAAAATAAGAATTTGCCCTAAAACTAAGCAATTTTCCCTGAAACTAACTTTTTTAATTTAATCCGAATGGGGCCTGAAACCTCTTGTAAATCAGTTCTATACAGTTGAATTCGTTCATAACGGCTTCGTCTGTAACGTCAATTCGTCTATAACGTTACATGCATTTTGTTCGGTCCCGATGGCATCTTTTACATGCGTTTCAATGCGTTTATAACGTCAATTCGGCAATAACTTTTTTATGCAACCCCCTAGAGGTACCGTTAGTAGGCAAATTATGTTGTTACCTTGCTTGTTAACTCAAGGGGGTAAAGTTCCTTGCGTGTTGTGTTCTCCCAGACAAGAAACTACGGTAATTGCCTTTACTGATGTAAATATGTAAGGGACTTCGATGGCGCAACGCAACGGTTAAAAGCGATGGTTCCGGATTGTAGGGTCTGACTCCCTACACCTGCGTGTGTTATCGTTGCTGTGCGCTTCAACAAGGCACGTAAAGACGCGCACTCAAAGGGTCCAAACAATCTCTACTTCCGCGTAGGCCGCTTCTACTGAAGATCGCACCTCGGGAAATGAGACACGCACTCAAAAGGCGTGTGCCAATGTGCCTATATACGTATTGTATCGTATTTGTATACTGTGATTGTACCACGTACAGCATTGTACGATGTTCTGTCGCAAGATCGTTACCATTCGAATAAAGAAAACATGTACAGTCGTTTAGTAAACTGGAAGGTGGAATTCATCAGGCTTGTCCATGGGAATGTCATTCCTATGGGAAATGTCCCATGGGATGGGACAGCACACGTTTGTATTTCCCATGAGACTCAGAAATAGAATGAGAGTGTCAGAATGTTACTGGATTGTCATGCTTAGACTATACTTCTGAATTTCAAAGTCAATAAATTTTGTCGTTTTGCTTGTCTCTTTGTACATATAGTCCTATTTAGTAGATACTAAGCCTAAACTTTCATAAATTTAATAATTTCAATTGAATTGTATTCCATATTAATATTATAATAATGTAATGGGAATCCCATGGGATGGGACAGGCATATATTGCGATGGGACAGGCATAAATTGCTATGGGATGGGACAGATAAACATGTCCCATGGACAACCCTGGAATTCATGAAGTACTAAATTTTAATGCAATGCAAAAAACCAATACAATGTGACTGCTGCATAAACATGTGCAATTCCAAATATTTAAGCTGCAGACCAGTCCTTTAAAACAAATACCTGTGCCTATGTTTCCTCTTAGCAAAGATGTCTATGACACTATCAATGTCATTTTCAATTACCTTGTTGATATGACAACGTTCAATGTTGATTAGGGCAACACTGTTCAATCTATCTTGTCCCATGGTGTTTCGTAAGTACGTTTTCATTCTCCGCAAACCACTGGATAGGCACACGGATCACCCCCATGTGAATATACACTGAAAACACTGTATTGAAAATTTTTTCACCGTTCGGGGTTTTGAGCAACTTGCGCTTGCCCTGAAAAACAGAAATTTTTCACTGTATTGAATATACTTTTTACATTCAGGATTTTTGAGCAACTTGCGCTTGCCCTGAAAAACAGAGTTTGCCCTGAAATTTTTCCAGCCGGGGGGGCGGCAGCCCTCCCCGCCCCCGCCTCGTACGCCTATGGTTGTTGAAACTGGTACCACATGCCTCAGCCCATCCTCAATCCTTTCGACAAATTTTGAAAACATGTTTTCGAATTTGCGTTAAATGTCATTGAAAAGCTTACCAGGAGTTACTGATTACAGTGCAAATGTAAGCTTAAGTTGTTGACAAATGATTTAGGCTGCATTTTGATTCTTGAGGCAATTGTAGCCTGTGCTCCTTTGAAACCTAAATTGGCTGATCAAGAAAGGTATCTTTTACTTCACGAGTAATCTTAACATTGCTCAAGCGTGCTCAGCTTACTATCATCTTTCTCTAGTCAACTGCAAATTTGGCACCAACTTTGAATACATTTTAATAAAATGTCTCTGGCTAGGATTCTGAATTTGGCATGCACATTAGTGACAATGCTTGATAACGCCCACGCATAAGTTTCTAAAACTTTCAGCAGACCAGCGTTAACGCTGTGTTGTAAATCGTGCCTTTATTTTAGTTACAACGTCGAGAAAAACGTAATGCAATTCAGTTCTTGGCCAAAATTTTTGTAAGCAATTTGTACCACACGTCTTGACATCAGGGCATTGTTTCCATTATTGTTGATTAGGACGTAGGGTTTATATTTGATGTGGTTCGAGCTTCGAAGAAGTACGACACGTAGTTGGTTTTATACCTACTTTTTGATTGTATGTCTACTAGTGTCTACTGAGGCACTTGAAAAAGATATTCGTGATATTGCACCTCAGTGCTCACATGTAATATTAGCTCAGCTTTTTATGACTTGATATTTGTTTGAAGTGACTTGGATTTGAATTTATTTTAAACGATAATTTAGACACCCTGCATTCAATATTTCCCAAATGCATGATAAGCTGTGTTGTTGGTTTTGACGGCCGGGTAACTAGAATTGTTCATGACGACACACACCAGTAGTTGCTCGGGTCCCGCGTGAAATTTAGTCGGACCTCGGTCATGGTGTTGCAAAATTAATTTCAAAACTAAGAAACAGTCGCAGAAATGGGAAGATTGATCTTTCGTGCATTTCACTGTGAGATGGAACTGGAATATATTACTTTCAGCAGATTCTTGCTTGTCCCAGTAGCACAAGATTTGTGAAAGCATTAAGAATTGGTTTCAGTTAATTTATTCGAAGTAATCTTGGCTGCAGTATTGCCTTCTGCTGCCTTGTTTACAGTTATGACTTCGAAACATCTTATGTAAGTGGTTCGTGACTCAGTGCCGGATTAACAATAGTACCGTGTTTCCTTGAAAATAAGACAGGGCTTATATTAATTTTCACTCCGAAATTTACACTAGGGCTTATTTTCGGGGGATGCTTTATTTTGATATATCAAAAAATGAAGTTACAAAGTAAAAACTAAGAGGTTTCTAAATAAACAGAAATTATGAAAAACTATCTACATTTACTTATCATTAACATGTTTTTAATTCAGAAACTCGTTAACAATTTATTCACAAACAATCATATCATCATCCTCTGGAATGTCTTGCAGGTCATGGGTGAAAATGACGAGTGTTTGCGTCGAATGATGTGATTGGCTGAGATTAGGGAATTTTGTCGCCACCAGTCAAATAGGGCTTGTTTTAAGGGCAGGGCTTAAATTAACATCATCCTCAAAAATCACGCTAGGTCTTATTATAGGGGAAACACGGTAGCAAATGTAGCAATTGCTACGGGTCACGCGATTTTGCGGGACCCGCGGTCTTCTGTAAGTTATTACATTATACATAAGATTTTTTCAGTCTTAGAAGTCAGTATTTTGCTAATTTTGCCATAAATAGTAAGCGAAGGTTTTCAATTGATCGTTGTCTCTGTCCAGAAATTGTTGTTTGATTCTTTTTGTACAGTTGCGTAACAAAAGGCGTATTACGGTCAGCAGTGTTGTCCTTTTAGCTGATTTGCTGCTAAATCTAGCAGGATTTTCTCACTGTTAGCTGGACAATTTTCAATCTAGCAGTTAGCTGATTTTCTAGCAGGATTTTACCAACGTTTTGGCAGGTTTAGGAGGTAACAATTCCTGACCAAAAACCTGTTTCAGTAGTTTTTCAAGACGAAAACTTTTACACATTTTTCATCAAAAAATATACTTCTCTTCTTTGTGACGTTTTTAACTGGGTAACAACAGGACCAAGTACAACTAACTGCCTGCAATTATTTGGAACTTTTATTATGATGCAAAGAAGCTGCTTCCAGCAGATAATTGTATCATAATAACAAGTAATTCGATGGCTTTGTGAAACCTAAATGATTTGCTGGTGTGCTTAGTGAGCGCGTTAGGTTAAAAGACAACATTGGTAGAATATGTTTTATCCCACGGCACGATATTTCCAAGTGGTTCAGTTTCGCTAGTAAGTAGTAATGTCTGGTAAAAAATTTCCTGGTAAACGAAAGCTGCCAAAAGTTTCGACATATATAGTTGCAAGATCCAGAACTTAAAAAGTTGGCTCAGTTCCTACTACCTATCCTGCTGATTCAAGAAAAACCTTTTGCGAAGTTTGCCATAATGCAATCATAGCGAAATATTGTGAACTTAAAAGGCACAACTGGTAGCAAAAGCAGTCAGATAAGACTAAAGAACTTTTGCATTCTCCCCAATGTAACACAAAGTTTTAAGTTACAAAGTTGGAAGGCTGAAGCTATGCTCAGATTATTTATCGCTGAGCATTGTTCTACTATACAAAAACATACAACCATATGAAAGAGATCGTGAATTACTGTGAGTCATACAATAAACGAGGTAAGCTGCAGTTACGTTACTCAAAACATTGACTGAAAGAAAATTGTGGGCCGGAAAGTGTATTGGCGAAGACCGGCGTTTTCAGCCCATGCCTATTGTGAGCGAGCGCAAGACGAAAAATTAATATATTGTAGGCTTTAACTTTATAGGTTTCTTTTAATCATGTTAAAAATAAAAGATTATTAACAGAATTTCACTACTTTCAGCAGATTTTAGCTGAAAATTTGTGACAAGACTTTTAGCAGAATATAGCAGTTTTTTGTGACACCATTTAGCAGATTGAGGTCACAACCATCTGGCAACACTGGCGAACAGCACGATACACTCAGACTGTCATGTCACGATGCGAACTGGAGAAAGCATACAGAGAGTAAAGCGTAAAGCTATTAACACGGTTACCTTGGCCACACACTTCATGATTTAGCAGGTGTTGAGATGTTTTTTAAACAAGGGCCCCGCGTTCTTCAAATGCTTCAGGCCCGCGCTACCTTAATCCGGCACTGTTGCAACTGCAGTTTTTAATCTATCCACTCATATCCTGCAACCTCATAAAGTTCGTACGGCTTTTCTATAATGATTCAGAAGTAATTCTTTCGCGTATTTCAGCTCTTTGCCCCAGAGGTCAAACATTTCTATGAGAAAAACACTTGAAAGGATTCGCAAATCATATTCATTTAGTGAAAATGATTAAAACATGAAATAACTTTGGCAAAGAATTTGCTTCGGAAAGAGTCGAAGCTGCCTATATCAGTCGAACAATTTTTTTCATTTATAGCTATAGCCTATTTAAAAAGCTGCATTTGATTGTTGTTGGTAGCTGTAACACTTCTCGCCACGAGCGCTTCATGCGAGAGAAGTTTTTCAAAACTCAAATTAGTGAAAATAATTCCCAGAAATTTCATGACCAGCGAAAGATTGGGTATCACTGACCTACTTTCAGTTGAAAGGTACTAGCTGAAAAATATATTTAGATGATTTTGTTGATGAATTTGACAGTCGACATGACAATCGAAGGATTGAGTTACACTGAGGTGATGATGATATAAATTCTAACGTAGACTCTGCAAGGTGTGAGAATTCTCTGAATCTGTTTAGGTGTAGAGTTAGTGCGTTCAACACAGGGTTGAAAAGTCAGCTTTTGAGTATCAGAGGAAAATTCAGTGTGAATATTAAAATGAACGACTTTGTCGGGAATATTCTGCAAAATACGTTTTACGCCTGTTGTTACATCTTACTACCAGGTACACGTCCTAAGCGCCGATGCACAGCTATCTGCGGCGCTGCTTTGCTGCTTTAGGTGCCACTGGTGCCAAAACCTCGCTGCTGTTCACTGCATACTTCATTCAATAATCCTCACCCTATCCATGCTGCAGATGGGCATTACACTCGTAATAGCAGTTGCATAACATTGTTGTGGTTACACCACAATCACAAAATACCCATAAGCTACCACAAAAACGGATTAGTCAGTACTCACCAATCCGTGGGCAGATGGCTTGTTTTTATGTGTTTTGTATTAAGAATATTTTGACGAAACTACTTGGCTATCAACAGCGTACTTGTCTCTGTATCAAGATAGAATTCTTCCATGTGAATTATATACACTTTCGTGGAGCTGTTTTCGTTCATGAGGGGTTGGCACAATTGTGTACGGGAAATGGTGTTTCGTTTTACATGTGTAGTGCTGTGGAAGTTGCATGGTTAGCACAGAATATCCGACACAGCAGTACACGTGTGTGATTGCATCTACAGTGGCGTTTAGGTGGCTCTAGTGAATAAAAACGCTAGGTCATATTTAATGACATTCATAAGCTTGTGTTGGGTTTAAGGTAAATCATAGCAACTTAATCGTCAAAACAACGAAAAATCACAATGCAAGATAAACATTTATGTTGCCCCCCCCTACTTCTTCCTTGGCCCCGTAGTGGACAACCCACTTTTTAAGTTCTAGAATCGCCACTGACAGAAAGTCACCGGCGTTAGATATTTTCTAGGTTAAAATATGTGGCACATTTGAATCATATCAGCTTTTTGATAAAATAATCGATACGTTGTCAGCAGCAAAAACAAGAAAACTTTGTCCTTGCAATTAGATAATTGCAAGTAAAGCATCAGAGTGCAGTGTTTCTTTTATTTTATGCTGCCACGAACGGGCTGGGCAGCGCTTAAACTGAGTTTGTCCCCAGGCGCGGGAAACCCGAGGTACACCACTGTTTCAAGTGTCGTTTGTTTTTTGCAAAGTGCTTTCAAGTCTGTTGCTGCAACATGATACTGTAGATAAAAATGCTGTTTGGACTCTACGTAGCCGTATTTAATTTCGTTCAAACCAGCACGAAAAAATTCTTGTAATAATGAAATGTCACTTTTCTGCTACATCGCACGTTCTTTTTCTTACAGGTGTCACAGCGTTTCTTTCACATTGCAGTTAATTTGGGGAAACGCTATTTTTGTAAGCGTGGTCGCAGGGGTCTTCACGTTGAGCTTCGTGCCTCGGATTGTGCTAAATAAACTTAAAAGAACTAGATAATTCCCTTTTTTCTAATCTGACGACTTTAGTCTTATGAAAAAAATATCGTCTTTGAGAACCGTGAATGACA
>Ga0210059_1000329_pt1 | contig 56788 bp, 27 predicted proteins | sample Ectturendosymbi2_FD_188042 | JGI IMG/M metagenome (GOLD analysis project Ga0210059, IMG submission 188042) | Ecteinascidia turbinata endosymbiont from Florida, USA - Sample 2 (SPAdes) (version 2) | ecosystem: Host-associated > Tunicates > Ascidians > Unclassified | place: Key West, Florida... | reverse complement strand
CCTTGCTTGAACAATCTGGAAAGACTTCGTTTCGTAATATGTCTTTACACAAAAGATCTTCTGCTCCATCGACCAAGGCATAATTAGACTATTTTTTGTTTAATATATAGAAAGGTTAACTATTTCCCTATGACAATCTGGAAAGAGAAAAATGAATAAGGTCATCTATAAAGGTTTTAGAAGCTGCCGCTTTGTTTCAACAATAGTGAAACACCCTGTACAACTAGACCTTAGAAAACATCACAATAAAATTAATTGCAAAACGAACATCAGCGTTGCACCTTTGTGTAATTGCCGAACTCCAATATAAACACACAGACAATCATTTTATGAACAATCTGATAAAGACTTTGACATTTTTCATTAACATTTTCTTAAGTTCAACGGCGTGGTGATTTAGGAGCACACACACTGATTCCAGAAAAGTTTCACATGACAAACAAAACATTCAGTTTAACGATATTCACTAAAGCAAAAAACAGGATCTACTGTACAAACTGTTTCAACTACGTTACAGTCAGTGTAAGACTACAAATTTCATTGCAGTTTTATTAAATTAAAGAGCAAGGTAACGCTACTGTAATTTAGCCTTATCAATAATTTCACAAGCAATAATTTCATCAAGTAATATAGCCTTATCAATAATTTCACAAGCAATAATTTCATCAATAATTTCACAAGCAATCTGTCTCTCTTCTAAGTTGAAAGCTTTTTAATCATTATTATGGGTGCGTCGTCTTTCTGGAAAGATCCATTTCACCAAGACATACTAATTTTAATAAATTGCTGGATTTTTAATTCATCATCATGTTTATGAGTTCTGATTTTAAAAATCTTAGAAAAACTTACATAGTAAGTTAACTACGGAATTTGATTACGTGAGATCAAATATACCTAGCAATTTTGTCACAAGCGATGTGGTTGGTATAAAAACGATTTAAGGTATTTACTTAGTATTTACACTACTAGCCAAGTTTCCCTCATTTTTAAAACTTCCCATTTAAGAAAATATAGTGGTGTGAATGTATTTTAGCACAACAAGCAAATTTGTTCGGATTTGGACGTTAGTGTAAAAAGAGCCTTTGACAATGTGCTGTCTTACTGTGAATTAAAAAAATGCTCCATTCATCCTTCGAAGAAGTAGCCCATCTTTGGCATTTCCAGGAGTTAGATGCAAACCAAAACAATTTTGATAAAACTACAACAGTTTCTTTTCCAATAGTTCAATGAACGCTGTTGCATTGAATGCTCAAAATAAAGCAAAGTGCGTTATGTTCAGATTCCGTTGCAAACTAAATGCCAGTGGCAGCTTTTCATTAGTTCAGCATTTATTCAATGTTTATTGTTGAACGGACGTGTGGCCTAGTGGTTAGAGTGTTCGCTTCATGTCTGGTAGGTCGTCGTTCGTATGGTTCGAATCTCGGCCTGGTCGTGATTAGACCAAGACCTTAAAAATTGGAACTTACTTCAGTCTGGCCAAGTGCTCGGCATAATGTCTGTAGCAGGGAAATTCTCCAATACGGATGCAATCTTCGTCGGAGTCCGGTCGTGTTGCCTACTGCCTTCCCATCGGAATAACCTCGTCGAAGACCAAGTGTGTGCGATTGAGAAATGGGCGATCTCTTCAACACCCTAAACAAATCTCTGCCCGGTCGATCATCGATGCCACTGGAAGGACAATTTCTTGTGTTTGTGCATTGTCTCTCTCGTTGTATAAGAACTTTTCGCAAAATGTTCTCGTGTCTTCGTCGTTCTGATCGCCGCGAAAGCGACGGCATGGGCCATGTATGTATTGTTGAACAATGAGGGAAAATGGCTATTAAAAGATCACAATTACTACAGCAAAGAAAATGGCAAGCACAACGCTACGAAGAAGCTCGTTCCTGACAACACAATGTGCTTGAGGTTTTATAAACATAAAAGTATAAACAAAACCGTATCATTTGACTTGAATGGGCAGTTTATTGTATTGCTCTTGATCAACAATCACGTTTAGAATTGATTGTACGTGAGATGTCTTTGTACAGCATTGCGCTGGATTTCTCCGGTGGCCTTTGCTTTCACTATTCCTTGGATGTTTGCTCCAATCTGTATACAGAAAGAAGTTACTGGAAAAAAAGTAGTGTTTCTGAATGTGAAAAGTTTCGAAGGTTATTGTTGTTGCTACAAATGATGGTAGGAAGAGAAAATATTGCGATGCTCGTTCGACAGTTATTCTACGTTTTGATTGCAAAATTTTTAATCTGTGCGGCAAAATTGTAAAAACTGGAGCAGAAATTTTTTTGTGTTTCAACGGATACTTAATACGGACCGTGGATCCCGAGAAAATAATTTTATTGTTGCTTTGACAACAAAACTGAACAAACCCACAGTTGATTTTTGCAAAGTTATGTTCCTTAAAGACTTGTCCTGCTCGGATAATGATGTTTTCAACGCAAAAGAAAACATTCAGAATTTTGAGCAACACGTAGCAATGTAATTGTTGCAGATATTTTCTACTTTATTCTAGCTTTTTGATGTGTTTGTGGAAAGAGCGTGGAATCACGCTGGCCAGCACTTAAAATGGGAGAGGTTTGGGTAGTTTTAGAAATTCACATTTCAAAATTTTGTGAACCTTAGCTTTGGTTGGTCGTTTGCTTTTTCTTCCGAAATATATTTATTGTGATCTTCACAGATTGAATGAACTAAGCAATGATAGTGATGACATTATTGGCATTAAAGGCGTTGTGCTGTCAACTTGAGTCATTTCTGTAATAATGTTGAGCTGTGTGTGACAGAATTTTGTTTTGATCGTGATCCACTTGTTTCCCAGTGAAGACAATGAAATTTATGTAACTGAACAAGATTTATCACACTCTTACTTATCTGTGATTTAAAACACAGCTGCCTCATCAAAACAAGTTGCAGGTAATCAGCAGACAAGTAACAAAAACATTTTGTTGTTGAGTTATTGTAGCACATTGAGTTTCATGCATTTTAACGAAATATTTGCGTTAGTTCAGAATCGTTGAAAAAGAAGTAAATAGCCTCCCATTTCAAGCTAGTGTGAAGTTACATCGGATCTTTGCGGTCTGAGTCGTTTTCGTATGTTCTTTCTTTTTTGTTTGCATGTGGTATCTGCTTTCCATGTTCCATCTATAGTCAAACGTTCGATTTGTGCAATTTGAAGTGGGAATTTTGACTCGTTGTGAGTGGCAACGACCTTGCGTGAAGACAATACGATTTCAAAAGATTGCAAACAATGTGCAAGCATATTGATCTCATTCATCAGCCTTTATTCAAATAGAATGTTTAGATTTTCCATGGTTTAATATGCACTGTACGCAGTGGCATGCAGAAGGGTCAGCGAACGGGGCGACGGGCCGGGCATTCAACGAAGGAAGAATGCAAAGAGTGAACTTGCAAAATTTACATTTTATTGAAGCACTGTACCTAGACGATTCTTCATATTGTGAGGCTACTAACACATACAGCATGAATTTGAAGGAAATTTGCCTGAGGTGGCATGCAAATCTATGTTAAACATGCTTGTTCAAATTGGATATATGAGTAAAGAACACTTTATGTTTCGATGGTGTGTTGTCTCCTCGGAAAAATACATTATAGGCTTATTAGCCCTTAACGCTTAATTTGAACAGAAAACTACAGTCAGGAAGATAAACTAAATTAGGTGAATCTTTCTACTATCGAGGTATCAGTCAGTCACAAACCGTACTTGTTGGTATACAGTATCTCTTTACTAACGAACTATAAACGAAGTATAAAAGCGAATATTTCCAGACAACAAATAAATATTACAATTTGCATAAAAATAACAAGCTCGCACACACAGGATTGAAGTTATTTTAACCAAAAAATAAATTGGATTCTTCTTCATATTTGTTTCCAGAATGAGTAACAAGCCTCACGTTACATAAAAGTACAGATAAAAAGTAAGTCTAAAGATATTTTAATCACAAGTCACAAGGATTCTTCCTCATTTTGGCTTCCAGAATAAGTGGAAGGTTCATGTTTCTGTATTTTAAACTTTTGTTTGTATGTTTTGCACACTGTACCATGCAGACGATTTGTAGTTTGGTTCCTTGCTTATGCATGCCTGATTCCTTCTGGTGATAGTCTGCCTTAGAAGTAGTCTATTTTTGACTGTTTCTGCTTTCAATCCGTTAGTGGTTCTAGTTTTCATGCCACTTATCTGTGGACATATTCTTTCTACACTTGCAGAAGGGTGTGGTAAAAAGGTCAAAATAAATATGTATGTTAAGAAATATGATAACAAAGAAAATCAATCATACCCAATCTTAAATCTCCGCTACGCAGTAAAACCTTAAAAACCCCAGATCTTCGGAAGAAAAACCTAGTAACCCAGAAATGCATTGAAATCTACAGATCTGTAGGCAAATTCCGGTTGTGGCACCACTGTCTACAACGTTAAAGTCTCTTGTTATTTTTGCCTAACGTGGTACTAGACTCGCACAGCTTTTCTCTTCTACATTCTCACTCCAGATGAAGTTTTGTGGCATAATCCTTTATTCCTTTTGCACGTGGCCAAGGTCTGGGCAGGGAGCTTTGCTGTGTTTGTATTTCTCACATTCCTCAAAACCAGAATTTGGTAGTGGGGAATACAATGAAATAGTCGCCCCGGACATCATTAGACCTCTGCACAACCCTGACTGTACACCTGTTTCACTAAAGATAAATATCTAAATCAGTTCATGTATTTAATTTTGTACCACTACAGGTGTAGAAATGGAAGCGGACGAAGAGCATTGGACACCACCAACCACTCCAATGCCGACAACATGTAAGCAATTTCATGTTACTATTTTAAGTGCTTTGAGTTTGCTGATTGTTTTATTGCTGACTATATGATGCGCAGCTGCGGGAAAGTTGCACACATAATTAAAATGAAATTGGACGTCACGTTGCTAGTTCTATCGCTTTGTCTCCGGGGCAAATCGGTTCGTTTTCTGATAAATACAACATACATATCTCATTTTTGTGGTTAGAACACGACCAAAGTCAATTTCGTGTTTGGGATTTAGAAAAAGTACGAAATCCTTTAAGGTTCCTGCAGTAAAGAAGCAAAGAACAACATATCCAATCACACTGCATGTTACTTGCGCGATTCTTTAAAAGTACTTTTGAAAGCAAATATTTTAATCTATACAAGAATATTAGCATTCTAGTATATCCTGTATTTTCAAAAACAAAATATTGAAATATAAACAGACAAACCTACGCACATCCAGTGATTAAAAACTGCTTAGATATATTGTGGAAAGTAGGATTTCAGTTGATACTCCAGGATTGAGACGCTAATTAGCACGTAACAGCGTCTGCTCAAACTGTTTTTGTTATCCCTCTGGTTGTACGTATTGTTCTCATGAACGTTCCTGCTCATTTACATTTGTTGTTCGATCATGATGCTGACCTGGTAAGAAATTATGAATCAACTATGCTTCTTGCCTAATCAAACAACTGCAAATCCGGTGCTGATAACGTGCTACTGAAAATAAAAAAGTCATCTTGGGAGAATAGGTCACAGTGCGGCAGTAGCGGATCCAAGGGGAAATGATTGGGGCGATTCATCTGAATGAAACATTTGAAAGTAACTTTATTCACTAGGATTTTGTACAATTCGGAAAACAACATGTCAAAGCCAATTCCGAATAAGTCAGTGGTTCCCAACCTTTTTAGTGTCGTGGACCCTTTTGACGATTTAGCTGAAAGCTGTGGACCCCCTTAACAAAACCAGTTAAAGCCCTGCTCAGGGATGTGCTTTAATCGGCCGAAAGCAGTTTTTCATTTTCTCATTACTTAGAATTAACCTTTGCAGCTGATTCTTTCAGTAGCTGCAATTTTATGTGCTCTGTCGAGCAGCCATAACGAAATCTGCATAAGATTTGTATTTTTCGAGTTATGGGGAGTAAATGCCCAATCTGGCCCTGTTTTCATCACGTGTAACAGAAAGATTTCCGTCATTTGGCCTTTGGCAACTGTCGTGCAACAAAAGGAATTGGAAGCAATCAGCCCAATCGGCTAACGACCAGCCCTGGTTCCAACAGTGTTAGTGTTCACTCATGGACCTGAGCGGGGGTTACTACGTACAAGTGGTCTCTTCAAGAAAAGTTTGTCAATCATTTGATTTGCAGGTCGAAAATCATGAATGCTTCGTGAAGCTTATCACGTAACAATTAAAATCTCTAGGCTTATTAAATTGCTCCAAGCTTCCGAGTAATCACCCGACTGGGTTCTGCTCATAGGCGCAGCCCCCCAAACTTCTGCCATATCTTTTCATTTTGTGCTTCGAGAGGTGTTGAGGTGTTCTATCAAGTCAAATACTGTTCCTTGCTTGAAGTCAAAATATTTAGCACCTTCAAAAATTTGGTTTTGCTACGTTACTTCACTGCCTATGCTTTTCTTCACTTTGCGATAATTCAAACTTGCAGGTATCTGTATTCGAGTAACTATTCTCCACAAAAGCGTCACAAGTGAATCCATCTGCAATTTGTTTTTATAAGAAATCGATTTCATGTAAGTGTAACACTGCACACACTCAGCCCTGAAAACTGCAAGTAATGCTTACACACTCAGCCCTGAAAACTGCAAGTAATGCTTACTGGTGAAAAATTGAAAGGCTGAAACAAGAGTAGAGAATGGAAACAAATTCACAGGGCCGGCCCTAGCAGATGCGGGGCCCAATGCGAGACTTGGGCGTGGGGCCCAATGAAAGACCTAGGCGCGGGACCCCACTGAGCAGTGACTTCATGACGTCATCGTGTTCAGTCAACCGTGTTACGATCGTGGTAGATCGCAGATATACAGTGCAGCACTAACACGAGAATTGAGCACATTTGCTAACATTCGAGAGGAAACTTGCTAGTTCTTACGAGAGCGTTCTTTGTTAACAAAGAAATTTATATGGCGTTTCTGCTGAATTCTCAAGCGCAAGGTGTATCTGGCAAAAATGAACAATCTACCCAAACACTATGGCGCGGGGCCCCAGAGGCGTAGGGCCCAATGCAGCTGCATCGATTGCATCGGCTTAAGGCCGGCCCTACAAATTCAATAATAAAATTTAAATCAGTTAATCCAAACATAAGCTGCAGCCATTACAACGCTGGAAAATACGTCGTTTCTGAATGTTTGTTTTCACTGAAACTGAAAAACTGTCTCACGCCACTAGTCGAGCAACGCATCAAACCCACATTGACTTTCACCGCTATGACTCAAAATAGAGCGTTGGTAAAATGTGTAAGAAAGAACAGGATTACGTTTTTTAGGTTGGCAGCCGGAAAATATGTTTATTGTTTGACCAAATATTGTCGATGTTATATCTTGCAACGTACAAGTCGCTACATAAACACCGTAATTTCCACATGTCAGGTTTTGCTTCAACGACAAGGTTCAGCGTTTTGTAATTATTGGTGAAACACACGTAACCATTGATTTTCTGTATTTCCATGGTAACCACAAAGCCTTCACATAGTGCTTGCAAGCCATCGAGTTGCTTTTTTGTCTTGCTAGCAAGGTGCGTGTAGTTTCTTAGCTTTTAAATAATTGCGGTGGTTCTTTTGCAGGTAAGCACTGCCTTCGTATTTAAGCTTTTTCTTCTCTCTAATAGAGTTAGCAGGTGGGTGAAAGATATACCCCGGCATGCTAACAATAACATCAAATTGGACAAAAACCACGCCCTCCAAAATGTGACAGGAAAGAGAACCTACAGGTGTGGGCTACAGGATAATAAGATGCGCTCTGTCACAAACTTGTCCTTGTATACACAAGCTACTCAAGGCAAACAAAACAACATCAAAGTTCTCAGTGAATTTGATTTAATAACAACTTGCATACCTTCATTAAAGTGCATAAAAATGTTCGTTCACATAGGCGAGATCTTGTGGCGACCTATGGCCTGGATTCTACTTCTAAAGTTGCTCTCATGTTTGCCTTTTGCAAGGTAGACCACCACTGCACGTATTTTAGTATTTCGCTATTTTGCTTTCATCTTATGCATTTAAAGGTCATGGACCCACAAACATCCTTCTGTGGACCCCTGGGGGTCCATGGATCCTCGGTTGGGAACCGCTTGAATAAGTCTTTCGTCATGTTCGAAATGTCTCACTGTTTGCAATACAAGGACATCCTGTTGTCCATTGTTTTGTCACAGCAGTGTTGTAAATTATACTTCATCTCTCTTGTAGTAGCGAAGGTGTTATGAGACTTGACTACCAAATCTTATAGAAATCGCCCCCTCCTGACATTACTAGCTGGATCCGCTCCTGAGATGAGGTCACTTCATGATATGAGAGACGCAAACATTTTTTTCTGCAAGAATCATCGGTTACCTCAGCAAAGCAATGGCAACAAAGACCAGCAGAAAATTGGAACATTAACTAGCAAATAATTCAAGCATACAAAAAAGTTCGAAGCTGGTTGAACTTTGACTGATCCCAAATAGCAACCGATAAGACAGAGAGTGAAAATCACATGGTTGTCCAATATACGTTTGGGCATGCTGTCCCGCCTATCAGAGGCATGTAGGCACAAACTGTGTTTTCAAAGCAAAAATATCTTTTTCTTCCCAAGTGGAATGATTGTTGATTGTTCTAACAACAGTTCTGTCTCAAAAGTGCCTCTCCTACAAAAAATTTCCATCGTAATGCCCTCCCCTACGGAGCCTCTCTTATTCACTAAGGTCGCTAGGCAACTGACATTTTCAAAAAGTCGGATTTTGCAATTTGGTAAAGTTGCACAAAGTTTAGTTGAAATTGCTGTAAACATTTAATCTCTTGTGTGTCTGCATACATCTTTTACGTCTGTTTGTAGGATTGTAGTTCATTTAATTTATTTGTTTATAGCAGACACGAAGTCCATAGTATGAACACACACACTCTGCAGAACGCAGGTTGATAAAACAGACAATACAGAACGTAGTACAAGACATTGAAGCTGGCGAAATCACAGGGTTACAGACACTTTTTGCAACTGCATTGAAGACAGAACCATAGGGTTACAGACACATTCTTAACACTATTGTTAGCTAACACGTAACAAAACTAGTCCGATATTGTCTAAATTAGCCCAAATATAGCCCAACATTTGTAGCAAAACTAGCAGTTGGCAGTGCAACCGCCACTGTTGTTGCAATTGCAGTCCTTTTACAACACACAAATGATTTCATTTACAAAGTAACCTGAAAAATACAAAATAGCAACAGGTATTAAAATCTTAACAGCAACCAAATAACCATCAGTGAAACCACATATTGCAGTCCAAATAAAATTTCAACAACTTCAAACACTGACGTATTTTTCTTAAACCATATCAAGCATGTGCCTTCATGTAGAAAATATGATACCTATTTTCATGAACAAAGAAAAATGAAACTAGCACAGTGCTTTGCAAAAGAAGTAAACACATTGGCGCAAGTTTTACATGCTGAAACATTCAGTGAAAGTGTTAACAGTACAAGAAATGCATAATTGCATATTGGTATATTTTGCTTTTATCTCTGTGTAATGGCAATTATAGTTCGGGTTCCTACTATGTCTTCCTATTACCAGAATTGCTCGCAAACATTTCTATGATTACTGTATTCCAACCAGCCCCGTCATTCTCAACCCACAAGACTATCTACTTCTAACAACCTTTTTTTCCAAAAGGTAACTCATCTTTCACGGCAATATTCCCTTACATTTGGCTTCAGGTCTTGCATGCATATAAGGTTTACTCGTACTGTCAATTGTCAAATAGTGTGACTATAGACCTACGATGTGGCCACAGCAACACCACGTACTTGTCCACAAACTTAAGTCAGAATGAGACAGGTGTCCATGCAATCACACACACACATACGATCACGTGATCTCGAGGCTTGACCGTACTGACTCTAACTTCATGAGATAAGAAACTAACGATAAAAACCGGCGATCACATTATCTCATGTCAAAACAAACCCCACGATCTCAGCAAAACTGACACAAATATGCTTTTCTATGAAAAAATATTTCGGAAAAACAGCCCAAAAAACAAACGCCCTCAATCAAACTAGCCCAAAAAACCTCAACCTGCAACCGCAAAAAATGTCCTGGAACGTAACAAAAAACTGTAGCTCAATTGGGCGGGAAACCGCCCAACTGCAACGCTGAACAATATCCTCTTGCAGAAGTCGAGACATCTACATGACAACTTTATAAACCCTTCGAATGTTTTCTTATATATGTGCTATTGGATGTATATTTTTCAGCATCAAGTCACCACAAGGGTGACACAGCCGAATCTGATCGCAAATTGCTTTGCTAGGAAAAGAATTTGTATTGCTTATTCTGTTACGTGTGTTCAAATATGACCCTAGTGTTGCTTACCATAACAAACCCTCTATGATGGTGATAATAGGGAATCTTCAGTAAAAAGTAGAAATGTCAAGAACCTGAAGGAATATTTTCTAGAAGCAATTCTTCCGGAATTTCCAGATTTTCAGATATAGTTGTCTATATTTGGAAACAACGTCAGTAAGATTTCACCACCTAAGCAAGAGATCATCTGGGATTACACATCTGAAGAACATTATGGTGACACTCGGGCGGTTATTTGTTTATTGTAATACATGAAAAAGTCACCACAAATGAAGAAAAGATTGCGGATATGCAGTATGTGAACGTCAAATACCTGAAAATGTGCGGAGTGATGCGGCTTAACCCATCGTAACTCCCTAACGTGACTGACTACAAAAAACACCAGACCTCCAGCAGGCCGCGACATCCAAACGGAAAAACTTGCATGACCGGTAGTTGATACGTTTGGGAAAAACTTAGCCTAGAAAATGTGCTGAAGCCTAAAACTTGGCGGTTCATTTGCCAAAGTTCTGTTTGTTCCGTTGAATTCTGATTGCACTTACATACAACGGTTGGGCAAATGACTACGTCTCGATAATGCCACAACAGTTGTATATGTTATGAATCAAACAATTCGAGGTTGCATTACAAAGGTCCATGGAGCTTAGATGGTGGGTTGGCCAAGGACGTATTTCTGGAACCCACACTTGTTTCGGTTTCACGTGGTGGTGAAATATGTGTGTTAAGTTGATTGAGAAACGTAAGTTCGTGAACGAGAGGTTAAGTATGAAAGTTGTATGTGAAGTTCGAAAATAAGTTATGTGTACATTTGGAGCGTTTGATGAAAGAAAAAAGTACTTATCAGAAAAAACACTACCTACTTAAGAAAACATAAGAAACCTGCGAGCATATTTATCTTGGTTGCTATTGTGTCTTATCTTTCGTCAGTAAACACATTTTTGTAAACAAAAGTAATTATGAAGAATACAAGTTTCAATCATATTACAATAACAACGGATACATGTAAGTAACATAGAGTTTGTGTTGAAATTCGAATGCACAACTACAGTCCTTGTAGTAAGGGTGAAGACAGTTGTTTAAAGACAATTCAAACGTTATCCGTGAGTGAAAACAAACTGTTATTTTAAATTAAGAATGTAATTTTTTAAATAAAAATAAACAAGCAAGGAAATACTTTTTGAAGAAATTCATTGCCAAATTCATTATTAAACTCTTCGCTCTTTTCCTATCAATTCCCCGTAGTCCTAACCTAACACACATTTTTTCTTGGAGATGCCAATGTGATGGACAGAAACCACGAACTTTTTACTTCAACCCTGTATAACCAGTAGTGCTAGTTTCTGCTCAACGAGCGCCGTTTCCATCTACGATGTTTTTAAAAATTGGGGCGTTGAAGAAATAGATGGAGGAAGTAGGTTTTGAATGATACTGGAAACATAATCCTACTGTGAAGTCATAATGCAGGTGGCGGAATAAAAGATTTCTCAACGACCCACCGGGTGATTGTGAAGCCCGCTCGCTTGTATTAGTCAAGAAGAGGAGTTTAGACAACTTGGCGTGAAAATTACCTTTTTTATTTTGAATTGAATACGTAACTGTTTCAGTTGGAATATTTCGCCTAGCAGACGAAAAAAAAATTGTTATTGCACAATCGTGCAACTCATCAGAGTTGCATCACGTAGCACAAGAAAATTGCTGGTAACTGAGACCACGCTCAAAACGTGCAACTCTAGTAGCTTGTGAACAGTGCGCTGTATACCATACACAGGAGAGCCCTGAGTGAGAACAGGTTCTTGACAGCAACCCAGAAAAATAGATATTCAGCCACTGCTCTATTTAAAGTAGGACTGGTATTTTTATTAGTATTATATTTTGCTACAGCATTCTTACTGCGTAGACATTTGTTGCAATTTAAACTATTGGTTTTATGAAAATTAGTCTCCTTCAAAATGTAGATACTACAGTGTTACTGTTTTTTTACAAGGCATTTCGTTTACATTAATGTTTCTGATGATATATGAATTGTTACTTTTGTCAACTGTTCAAAAGTGCAAAGGCAAATGAAGCAATACTTGCAGACCGGAATTCATAGTTAGTAATACTTTCACTACAGGAAACCATAGTTCAAAAATTAAATATTTAACAGTTTGTCATGCAGCAATGGGTAATTGATGACTTACCCTTTTACCGTTGTAATGACCTTTAAACAGAAACTTTCTTTTTCGCTAGTTCTATCCTAGATAAGTGAGTAGACAAACAAAAACGTATTTGCAGATCTGCCATGTTTGTACCTCAGTTTACAAGAATGGTAGGCACAATTGAACCAACAATTCAACAAACTCCACGAAGTGCTTCAAATGCTTTAGAACACAAGCTTAAATAAAGCGTTTTAGTACTGTATTACCAACGTGTTATACTTATTATACCTAAATTGATTAGCCAACAGGATTCTAACGTTGTTTAGATGCGAATTGAAAATATTTTGTTTGCGTTTTGAATGCATGAAGCAGGGTTGTGAAGTATAACCCCAAATTTCGGGCTCCAGTTTTGGACGCCTCGGGTATCAGAAGTGTTTGGGTCCGGCTCTAGTTACAGCTCAAATCAACCAAAATTGCTCGGGATCCTTCAAGCTTCAGTTCCAGAGTCTTGTTTTTACGACTATCTTCAATTACGTTTTGGTACGTTACATTGTTCGTTACGTACTGTAAACTCACAACGTACAGTATTTGACACGTCGTATTTAAAACTGACCAATAGGTTTATAACTGAAAAGATTAGTTGCAGCAATTTTAACATAATTTGCTCGTTTATCTTTCAATGTGCCACCTTCTCGTTATCTTTAGATGTGCCATCTTCTGGTGTCACCTGCCAAACTTCACGGAAGGCGAACTCCAGTTTAGGATACAAACACGAATCATTTTCATCGGTAAGAACTTTTACACATCCACAAATTGCTATCAAAAAACAATTTCTTTTGGCAGTATTTCTTCGACCAAAAATGTGGTCCGAGAATATATCGTAAAACAAGCGTAGGTAAACTTTGTTTGTTGTAAGACTGGATTGCTCAAACAGGAGAGCGAGATGCCCTTCTTAACGCTGGATATTTGTTTTGGTCGTCTTTACCTTTGTTTGTATTATTGCAAAACACTGTTGTCAACACATTTTTTCTCACGCCCAGGTGCGATTTAGAAATCATCGTCCGACCCAGCATGATTCATGTCTTGAATACACTGAACCAGGCCCGTAACTAGAGGGGCGCAGTGGGGACTAATCCGCCCTGGAAAATATTTTGCTCCGTGCAAAAATGTGTTCGACATAGTTTATAACCATTGGACATGGTTCAAAAAATTTGGACCCCCCAGAAAACTCTTCGCCTCCCCTGGTGTTCCAAGCTGGTTACATGCCTGCACTCATGCACTGAACTTGAAATGAAGAGCAACAAGATATCCTTCGAAAAGTTGCCACACACTGATGAAATGTAGTCGTGCGCCCTGTTTTGTTGAGAAGTACTGCCAAAGCTGGAGACTTCAGGGGTACAAGAACATATTGCATCAAATTCCTAGGAGTGCAGAGCATAAAAAATTTGGCAACTATTGCTGTAAGCTCTTAGAAAGTGCGCTTTCACAGATTATTTTGAAAGATGTGTAAATAGTCGACATCCGTTTCATCGGAAACAAATTTTGCACCTTTGAAAATTGTCGTAGAAAAATGTTAAATCTTTTTTGTCGCATCTCTTAAGCAGTGGATTTTGGTCCATCCAGTTGATTGCAAAATAAGCATGCAAAGTGAAAATTGGCGTTCCGTGTAAGCTGTATGCGTTGTATGCGCGCGCAAATGTTTGCGCGCACATACAGTCCGCACGCAGATTTGAACCCTAGTGCACAGGATGCTATAGATTAGTTCTGAGCAGAAACATAGGTTCTTTTTCAAACAATTCCGAACTTTTTTCCATATCTTAAGAAGTATAACACTGAGCTGCCACAATGTTTCTCGAGGTAAGTTGCTTCAACATAAAAATTAAAGTGTAATGTTGTGAATGATATATTTCAGGATCTACTGCGCTGCGAAGACTTCAAGTGCGTAAGAAACGATGATATTGGCGAGCTTGGGAGCGGTGTTTATTCCATTGTTCGATTAGCCTATCATGAGGCGTTGAATAAGGTTGCTGTGAAATGCTTTTCTGTAACCGGAGATTTCCTTCAAAGGAATCGCTTGGAAGAAAAGTGAGTAACCCAATAAACAGTTTCTTTGCAATATTTTATGACTTTTGCATTTTGTCTTTTCTGACAAAGCGTTCAGGATGCTAATTTTAAAGGTGGTATTTATTCGAATATAACGCGCAAAATTGTATGCCAAAAACACCAACGCAAAATTCGGTGCGCGTTATCGAGGTCTTAGATTTTTATGCCTTCACGCCAGAGGGTACATGAGTTCAGGTGCGCATAATAAACAAGCCATACGCAAGAGAACACGCAAGTACGGTGTATTTCGTATAGCCTGTTTCAGCACAGCACAGGGGTGCAAAAACGCGGTCGCGCACTAGCAATGCGCGACAAAAAATTTGGTCAAAAAAAAAACTTTAAGCCTTCGTTGCAAAATGGCAGCGCGCCTAACTTTCACTCCCGCTGTATCTGTGTTGCACGACGTTGGGTAGCTTCGGCACCCGGCTGCGCTTTACCAGAGTTCGACGAGTCGTTGCACGATGCATGACCTGGATTCAGAATGCGGCCCTAGTTCTTTCCGTATGCCAGAGCTTCTGTCAAATGGGACAGCGCTTCGTAAAACCGGCGTGTTAGCGTTTTACGGCGTGGCATCTGTGGATACAATGCGCTGTAGATAAACTTCCCTGTTTGCAGTTTCAATGCTACTTAGGTTCTATGATGTAATAATACAAAATGTTGCAACATAAAGGACGACATCGACGTTGCAACATGTTGTGTTCAGTTTGAGCGTTCCCTGTTTCAATTCAGTGTTTTCACTGGTAACATTTTTATTTGGATACCCCGAAAAGTAAAAAAATTTATAGCAATTTTCAATCAAAAAATTAAGGGTGCGCGTTATACTTGAATAATAACGGATGCATATAAACATCTTGAGCGTTTTACGAGGCATGAAGATTGAGAGTGGAATCCAATGTTTGTGATGATGAAAGCATACACGTATTTTTTGGCTTTTATGTATGGGGACTAAACGTTTACCAGGATAATCAATCCCTTCCCATACCTGTATTACCTGGAAAAACCAAGATAAGTTTTCACAAGAAACTTAATTTTCACAGGACTAAGATTTTTACGTAACTGTAGTTACATGTGGAAACCTGCTCTTTTGGAACTAATGTATGCAACTTACAGTGAGTTTCTGGGGCGTAGTTCAACGTGATTCTATCACTTTTTTACATACCGGTAGGTCACTGGGGGGTAGCTAAAGTTGTCTGCATCAGTATTTTGAACTTTTAAGTATTGACTAAGCTACTGTATATTGTCAAAATCATGGGCGTGAACGTTGCAAAAAAGGTGTTCAAAAAGTAAAAAAACTTGAAAAAGTAAATAAAGGTATGGGAAACAAAATTTTAAAGATTAGAACCAAATATCTTTGTACCTTTTTTCACTCAGACTACATTGTGCCACATAAAATGTTTTAGTACATACGCAAAATTTTTTTCTGGAAAATCAAAAATAACTCAAAAAATATAGAAGCCTTATTTTGTTGTTTGTTTCTGTTAGAAGTATTAACGATTTAAAAACAAACGGTGGTCCCAATGATTTGTTGACATGTTTTTTTAAGGTTGCTACACGCAATTTGAACGATCTCTTCATTAAGCGTATGCTTTTTCGTCCGCAATCAGCAAAACCTGAATGAAAATATCATTAAGCAATTCAGCCGGTGGCTGCAATGGTTTGTTGTGTTTGCAGTTTGCCTTTCTTAAAACTCACTAAAGCGCATTTGTTTCAGAATCACTAAGGAAATGAAAATTCTCAAAGAAGCCTCCAATGATTCAGTGGTCAAGATTCACGGTTGGGTTAAATGGGCTCGAGCAACGGGCATCGTCATGGAATATTTGCCCTCCGGCTGCTTGGGTCAGTTTGTTGATGAAGACGATAGATTACACCCAGCACTCATTCTTCGCATGGCTCTCGAGATAGCATCAGGGCTCGCTCATCTGCACAGCCGGCAGTTGGTCCACGGCGACATCAAACCAGAGAATATTTTGTTGACTGAGGATTTGCACTGCAAGATTGGCGACTTCGGCAGTGCAAGTTTGCATGGTTTAACAGGTGCTACAACAGCGACAAAAAGTAAAAAGACAAACTACGACTGCACAATGGTTTACGCAGCTCCAGAAAGGATGACGAAACTAAACAGCAAACCCACCAAAGAGCAAGATGTTTACAGCTTCGGTATGCTGTTGTATGTCTTGATGAGTGCAAAACAACCACTTCAAGGTGTATCAGAGGCAGCTTTCATTGACGCAATCAAAAAGGGTGATAGACCAGACAAAAGCGAAATCGAAGACCTTAAAAGAAACACTGAGGTACCGCAGATAGTAGCTGGTTTAGAGGACGCCATAGACGCATGTTGGGTTCAAAGCCCAAACGATCGTCCTTCCATGGTTGTGGTCCAGAATAAGATGCAAAATCTTTTTTGCAACGTGGAAGATGTGTTGCTTCAAACATTGTCTAAAGACATCTCCGACAAAATTAAACAAACACTTGATGTTGCAAAAGTGGAAGAGACACAAGAACTTGTCGAACTTCAACATTTTTTACCAGAAAGCGGACAATTTACGAAAGGTTTGTTTTTTCTTTAAAAATAACTCTTAATTTTCTGAGAGCTAGTTGTTACAAGCACTAAAAATTGTTTGTGCGCAGGAAACATCTTGAATGTTTATTATTTGAACAATGCGACAAATGTTGCCATTGATTGTTCAAAAGTGTCCTTCTCTCGAAGCACACCAGGTGGGAATATTTTCCATGTTTCGTGAAATAATTCGACTTACGACTTGTGGGCTTTATTCGGTTGTCAATACTCTCTTTGATAAAAAGGGATTTTGCGATTTAAAAGATGTACTTCGATGTCATGTATTAGTCAAGGAATTTCATATGGGAATCAGTGAAAGGCCATAAGGCATAGCACAAAATATTTTTAAAAATCAGAAATTTCGATTTTAATCAATTAACCTCATGAAATAAAGTCGTTGAAACGAAGATGCAAATTGCGATACGAAGCTATAGAAATGTAATGAATTGAAAAAGGACAAAATGAAGCGTCGTTTAATTATGTGTGTTTTATAATTGTGTATGCATTACTTTTTTCGCTATTTTCATGGCGAGACTTGTGAGTTCATTCGCGACACAAGCTATAGGGTCAGAATACCACGCAGCCACAGATTCCGGTCAGCATTATGTGTTACACTTTGCATGATTTCAGACTTGCTTGAAATGACAACATCACGTTCACTAATCAGTTCGATGAACTAGATTATCAAAAATAAGGGACTGCCGAAAACAACCAAACTCATTTATATAGTGACATAGTGCTTCTTCTTCATCGTTTGTGCCAGTTCGTTCAGTCCACTGTTTGACCGCACTAGATCTCGGGGCAGTTGTTAAGCAGCCATTCGATTGTTTCATCATTCGGAACCGTTAGACCGTGCAATCTATGAAGAGGTCGATGGATTGGACATTGGAGGGCAACATGGCTGACGATTGATTCTTCTGCGGCTCACCCACAGGCCGCAGAAGGGTCCATAATCCATTTTCGTAAGCAAGAGCGGAAACGTCCAACACCGGTGCGTAGACGGTTAAGTCGAACCCACCCCGTTCTTGGAAGGGCCATTCCAGAAGGGTGGGTGCCGGTGTCGGGAATGAAAGTGCAAAGTCTCGTAGTGTTGTCCAACCACTCCGCATTCCATCGGTGATCCGCCCAAAGCGACGAACTGGTGTTGTCGTCGTCAGATGAACTGATGAATTTTTGTTCGGCACGTATAAATGGTTGTCTCGATCTCAGTTGCCGGGCATCGCCAGTTATTGGACTGGTAAGCGCTGAGTGGAGCAAGTGTCTAGGCTCCATGGCACGGCGTGCTAGAGACAGTGTGGTTTCTTTGCGACGAAGCACAACAGCTTGTATGCCCGCGAGGGTAGGAAGGTTGTCGGTTGGTGTAGGACTCAGGCATCCGGTCATAATTCGCCAGGCGTCGTTGATGATAAGGTCAATGAGATGGGTGCGAGCACTCTGGCATCAGGTAGGAGCGCAGCGGTACTCTACTGCTGAATAGACCAGGGTAAGGGTGGCTGTTCGCAACGTTGTTGCTGCAGCACCCAGCCAGAGCCAGCAAGCCGCCTCAGGAGTGCGACGCGTGATATCAACTTCTTGCAAAGTGACTCGAGGTGTTGGCGATACGTGAACGACCTGTCCAACGTTACTCCGAGGTATTTGTGCTCGGAGCAAAAGGGCAGGATTTCGTTGTTGTAGTTGACTTTCAGCTCACGTGCAGCCTTTTTCCTATGAGGGGGAAGACTGCTGAGTGCTGACACTGTTTTGCTGACTGCTGAGCTTTCACTTCCAGATCTGGTATTCACCAACGGTTGCCTTTTTTTGCTTATAGCGACATTGTCGTTATTGCGACAAAACTAAGCTTAATCAGTTAGATTTTGGGTACTTTCTAGACAGAAGAGTAACAAAACACAACAACATCCATTTCGAAAAAAGTCACACAAAAACTTTTAGGATTTAAGTCCGGATTTTACGAAATTGATCAATTCTATTATTTATTTTCATGCCCGATTTTTCTCTCGGGAGGGTCGCGGGAACAGCAACCATAGGAAAACGCGAAATATCTCACGATCAACAACAATCTCAGTTAGTTCTACTAGCTCTACACAAAGATGGGACCAGAGAAGTTCGGATAAGCAGTCACGCCACCTGGTCCGTAGACAACAGCTGGACCGCTGTACCATCGGTGTAGCCAGTAAGCGTTGCCTCGCCAATTATTGGTGGGACGTTTGGAAACATGGTCGCACCAACATACAGTTTAGCTGGTATCTCTCGATTTCGAAGAATAGGGGCTCGGTATTCAGAGCTTTAAGAATTTCACAGCTGCGCATTTTATCGCCATATTGTCACGCGTTAAACTCTTCGCAAATATCCCGTCTTTGCCGCTTGCACTTGGAATAGTACTGCATTTCTGCAGTCATTATTCAAGATTCATAAACATGTGTGAGATCGGAGAATAGACCGAAATAAAAACTGACAGCTTTTCGGTGTTTGAAAGTTTCCTTTTGTCAACACCGAGCGATAAATCTAACGCAGAGCAACGTTTGTTTTATCAAACCTTGTATCAATCTTCTTTTCCGTCCTCTATCACTTGTTAATACCCCTTCAACTTGCTTGAACTTCTCGACCAGCTGCAGTGCATTGCCGCTTACTTGCAGCAAACACCTTTGATTTGTGGAGACTTGAGAGACACAATTTCTTGGTCTTTTGTAAGTGGTAATTTTCATTCCGGCGTGGTCGCACGCAGCTCCAAACCGATCAAATGCATATTGAAGATCTTGTTTAGAATATTCTAGCAATATCAAATTGGTGGCAAAAAGCAAAAGATTGATTCTGCGGCTAACAACAGTGATACCCTAGTCAACTTTGCTGTGACTGTCTAATTCATGTAGGCCTGCATTATGAAGAGAAGTAGTAACAATGCACACGTTTGTCGAGTTCAACGCCCACGGGGAACTGCTGTCATTTAACTCGTGGGCACGGACACAAACACCTGAACAGGAATACATTGACGTGACGGCAAGTAAGAGGCGGCCGTTGACATAGTATTCCTGGATCACTCCCCAAAGCTTTTCTTGAGAGACTCGCTCACTTGCTTCCCGTGGTCGAGAAAACATGTGTAGATTTCATTGAGTCTGGTTGGAGCGTTTCTGCCTGGAAAGCCCCTCCGAAATTGCAGCTGGGTTTGCACAACTAATTTCGTCGCGAAACAAGTCTCTGCAATCTTGATGTGATTTTCGCTACCGAACATCTGGCTGCTTGGTCCACTGAAGCTGAGAAATAAAACTGGAAAAGTAACTATGATTCGCCTGGAAAACACAAGCCAAGGCTAATTTGATATGAAATGACAGCAATAATAAAATGGATACATCTTTTTGGACTACCTTATAATAAAAGCCTGCAGCCTCAATGCGTAAAATCTGAAGCTTTTGACACTGCAAAATTTTCGCGCACGACGGATATTGGGCCAGACGTACATCTTTGATTTAATTCAACCTTTATCCAACGTTTATTTTTTTTGCCAGCTCGACGTTTACTTTTGTGTAGTGAATTGAACATTCAGATTTCAGCAGTTTCTACACGAAGATTTATCAGTTGTCTAAAAGTGTTGTTTGTTTATCTTACCGAGTTTTTTGTTTGCTTGTCGCAGATGCGAAAATCGAGTTGATTGATCTGTTCGAATCAAAAGGTAAGAGACGTTGGCATTTTTACTTCTTGTACTTCTTGTGGCAAGTTTTATTTTTCGGCACAGAATGAACACTTTCTTTGTTCTTAGTGTTTCGCTAACCTGCAGATCAAGCCAAGAATTTCAGGGACAAAAATTCCTTGTTGTTGAAGACTGTTGTTAAACGGCGCAAAGTTTGTACTTTCTAATATGTGCAACAGCTTGCAATCACCGTTTCTGAAAACATTATACTTGAGGTGTGGCAAGAAATGATGCGTTTCGATCTCAGCTTATAACTGTCAAAAACTAATGATGAAAGAACAAACGACTGTAAATTCAGACTTTAGGCGCATAATCACCAAAGCTTCTGGTCTCACATTCATGAAACGGTTTGGTTTGTGTCTTGAGCATTTGCGAGCAGCCATTTTGTGCATGTTCACTTCTCGTATGTTGTTTTAGACAAGAAATCGTGAACATTAGAAACAAAACAACCATTGGCATATCGTCTGCAGTGAGATCCAGTTCGTTTTTGTCTTTCAGACACATCCAAATTACCGAGTAAGGACGGAATAAGTTGGCCAGAGTTAAGGCGGAAATATATCTTTTTACTGAAAGACGGAAAGTTCGCCGAGGCCAATGAACTGGAAGAAATTATGTGCACGTTGATCGTAAAGAATGTTAAAACTTCTGCACAAGCTGCCACGAACTTTGCTAAACAGATTGTTTTTCCCAGAAAACTCGAATCTTTCATGGTTTTCGATTCTGCTGTAGAACTCAGTAATCACGTTGAAAACGTGGAGAATCGCATTGGAATGATAGAAGAGTGCATTTACGGCATGAAAGAGAGCTCTAAAGCACTAATCGGAGGAAGTAACCCCAATCCAGTAATCGAAGCTATTGTAGAGCATCACGTAATTCCACTCATGTACAAGAACCTGAACAAGATTAAAGACATGTCAGAAGCAGCCGATACCGAAAAGTGGAATCAAATAAGGTGGAGTCAATACCATATCTCCTACACCTTCTGCTTAATTGGCAAGCGAGATGAGGAGAAAAACCTTCTTGAAATCACCCTAGAAGATTTGAAAAAGGCAGGTGACGGCAAGATAAGACAAGGGAGATTGCTAGGTATATTGCTAAACAACCTGGCTGCTGTCTACGAGCACAAAAAGCAGTTAAAGGAAGCTGCGAGGTACTATCAGAATGCCATCGACATTTGCAAATCGGCCGCAGATTATAAAGATGAGACAGAAAGAGCAAAAGACCTCAAATTACGAAAGAAGAACTTGAAGCGTGTGAAGCCAAAGCTCTTCACAAGAGTGTTGCTGACAAAAGCTAAATCATCACCATCTCAAAAAACACCTTAACAAAGCATAACCTATAGGAAAACCAATTCTGGTTTAGTGTCTTATAATGAAGTCTTCGAAGTAGTTGAAGGAAGTCTGCTGCATTTGATATCCGACTACAGCGATTACTTCAAAACATTTGGATTTTTCTTTAAATAAGAGAGGTTAACAATAAGTATTTTTTATTCGTTTTGTTTACTTGTCTGCAATTACTGTTTTTTGAATCTAAATGATTCTGATTTATAAAAAAACGGCTTCAAATGCACAGTCTCTGCAGGCCTTAACAGCACTTTTTTACAACAAATAACTAGAAGAACAGTACAAAATAATCAAACACAAGACTTGAAATCTTAGGAAAATGGAGATTTTTGGTTTTGTTATTGTTTTTTCCTTTCATCCCCAACATCGGCACCCCCCTCCTGTAATTGTCCTGCCAAGAACAGCGTGGGTTCGGCTTAACCTCCTTCGCACCGGTGACCGACGTTTCCGCCCTTGCTTACACGAATGGGATATGGCCCCTTCTGCGGTTTGTGAGCGTAGCACAAAAAAAACAGGCCGTTTGCCATGTTGTCCTTCGTTGTCCGATCCAACAACCTCCCCATGAACTGCACGGCCTGGCGGTTCTGAGGAGACAATCGACTGGCTGCTCAACACCTGATCCGAGATGTCGTGCGGCCAAGCAGTGGATAACAACTCGCTCAAACGATGAAGATAACCAATGAACATTGCTTGGTTGTTACATTTCGCACACAACTTGATACAGTACAATACCATCTCAGTGGCAACGAAGTACGCTTAACAATACATCAGCGACCACAGAACGAAAGGCTTGCTGTCAAACCGTTGTTTCAGTTGCGGATTTTGTCAACTGATGCCCTCACAACCATTTGCTAATTGCTTACCTCTGATTAGAGTTCCTGGGGATGACAAGCTCTGATCTAAAATAAATTATTTTGAACGCCATCCGTAGTTTGTTAAAAATAAGTCTATCCTCCACATCTACATGTATGCTTTCTCTGTGCTTCTTGAGCCTAAAAAATTTGTTTGCTTCTTGTAATGTAATAGGTCGATTTGCTGAAATCGCTACCTTCCGTTTTGCGTGACTATAAACTTGTCGACCAATGTATTGTTTGTTTGTAAAAATTTTTTTTCATTTAAGTTAATTAATCTATTTGGTTGAAATTAAACACTTGGATAAACTCTCTAGTCTACGTTGAAAGGCTCTGCCTTTCTTAATTTTTTGTGAACTGTTACGCTCTGTTTAATCGCGTGATTTCTCTCTGACACTCGTCATCGCGCACCTGTGTTATCTCCAGAGGAAAAGTGTGTTTCTTAGACCGCTACCAAACGCCGATTTTCTTAGCAGTGACTGGTTTATGAGGCTCTGGGAAGGTCAGCCTTTTAGCTTCGAAAAAATTTTTAGTACTGTCGTTGTAACCAGCCACAGTTCGTGTGTTTTTCTTTACTTGTTTTCAAGTGACAACATTTCGCCTGTAAGATTTTTCTTACATTCACAGGACTGAGAATGCATGGAAAACGCGAAACTAGTTTCCCCGCCAATAAACTGTGACTGATTTACTTGCTGCCATCTTTGTTGCCTATAACTATGAAAAATAGATGCGCTTGCAAGTTTTAATCGTCGCAGAAGAATGAAAGCAGAAAACAGGCAGATTCCTCAGACGCTTGCCGCAAGGGTAAAGTTTGTTACCTACGTAGTTTATCATGCATTGAATGAGATCCAATCCATGCGGTTTGAATATAAAGGATGACAATAATAACGGGCGACAATGTCTCAACGAGATTTCTTTGTGACCTCGTTTCCTTATTCTTGACTGTTTGAGTACCCTGGATTGTACAGCACTTTTTGGTTTGTTGTTTTCAAGGTTAATTTATTATTTTCTCTTAACGTGAGTCCTGAAGCTTGTTTAAATCTGATGTTTTAAGCAGTTTGTTAACAGTGATTTGTTAAATTGGTAACGGAGTAGACTTTTTTTGTTTTGTTGAATTTTCGTTGCTTTTTCATTCACCCAATCCTCTTGTGCTTTTTCATTCACCCAATCCTCTTATGCTTTTTCATTCACCCAATCCTCTTATGCTTTTTTATTCACCCAATCCTCTTATGTAAACACGGCATTTTCGCGACTGTGGTGATCGTCGACTGCGCTGAAATTAATTGAAGCGGTTGCAAACGTTGCGTATGAAATTCACCAAAACTTGGAAAAACATGGCGTTGTTGGTTATCAATTTGAGTTCATGGTGGCCACAGGCACAAAATATTTTAATATTGCAACAACTGGCTGTTACGTACTAAAAGTGATTTTTAAAGGAGAGATGCAATTGAGTTCGATCAAGGGCGGATCCAAGGGGGCGATTAGGGCGATCGCCACCCTCTTAAACCTACGAAAGTAACTGCATTCACAATAATTTTGAACAATTCGGAAAAGAAAATTCGCCATATAAGGTCCTTTCTTCGTCCATTGCTTTGTCAGAGCAGTGCTGTGAAGTATACTTCATCTCTCTTACAGTAGAGAAGCCGTTATGAGACTTGACTGCCAAATATCCCCTGAAATCGCCCCCCCCCTAACCTTACTGGCTGGACCCGCCCTGGGTTCGTTGTATTTCTAACTCCTTTTCACTGACTTTTTCAAGCGGATGCTGATATACAAATAATAATTAAATGGGTTAACAGCAATGATTGTGATTGCGATGTATTTGACTTTGGTAAAAAGCAAATCTGATCTGACGACAGTTCGATTCTAGTGTTCTAATCATGAGATTTAAAAGCTCCTACGCATTGTAGGAAAGTTCCTATGCATTGTATTAAAATAGTGCTTGTGTTTCTGTGATGGCTTGGCTTTTGTGCGTTGTTTGTACTTCTGGTGTTAAATTTGTGGTGCATTTAGCTTATATTTGATTGCGTACGTTTCAAATTAATCCGAATGGGTTCTTTTGTAATAAATTTATCGTGTTAATGTCCATCTCGTGATACTGAGCAAATCCTTTTCAAACGAAGCATTAGCAGTAAATTAATCTACCTAAAAAGGCAATGTTGAGGGATGGACGATTAATTAGGGTTGACAGATGTGTTTTCTAAAAATACCGGCCATTTTGACAACAGTGAAAGGTCTAGACTGTGTCCTAAGCGTGTATGTAATGGCACCAGGGTTTGAATAGAATTTTTTTGAAAAGAACGCTTTTTTGATAATGCATTTATTTATGTGCTATTTTCTTTTCTATTTCATGAAGCTCCCACAATGCTTGGTTTAAAAATTATTTAGACAGCGCTTTGTGAGCATAGTCATGCTGAGCATGAAGCACTGGCAAGCTAACCTACTTTAAATAAAAAACGATATCTGCAGGGTTTATTGTGAACAGAGGCGTTTTCTTAAACCCGCAGAAAAAAAGCACGTTGCAAAAATTCAATTCTACATGTCGTCTATCATATTCTGAAATAAACATCTTTCCGCACAATTTGGTATTTGCTTTTCGACCGTAGTATTGCCTATACGATCACCACAATAACAACTGATAAGTTCTTGCGTGCAATATTCACTTCAGTCTGCAAAAAACATTATCTAGTTGAACTGAAGGTCTTCAAAAGGTTTCTCAGCACCTCCTGGAACCCTTAAGGATTGGCTGAGAGATGACCTCCCTGTTGATCTCCTGGCTCTTGAGCCAATCATAGTCCGCTGATCAAAAAATGTGTCGGTTCAGTGCAGCTGGCGTGAATGCGAAAATGCAGTAGCCTTATTGGCTGAAGAAACTATGTGATCCAGAATGTATGATGAAGCTTTTTTCTATGTTAAATAAGTGCAAACCTCATTACAAGCATGAGCGTTGGGGGAGGTGGTTAGGACTTGTCCCCTTTAATTTTGAAACTTGACATTTTCCTATCTTATTTTTAGCGAAAAAGGATATTGTCTTAGTTTCGAGTGGTTAAAATGAAATTTTGGCGCTTTGCCCCCTCTCCAAAAACATTTTTGGCTACCCCTGGAAAATCCATTATTGTCCCCTCCGTGGAATATTCCTTCGACGCCCACGATTGCAAGGGGTTGATTACTCTAACGTCGATTCTGTGAATAACATGGCATCTATTTTCAGAACGGTGGGGTGGCAGTTGTCCTAAGTGGCAATTGTCCGGGTGGCAGTTGTCCGGGTGTCAGTTGTCTTGGGTGGCAATGTCCTAAATGGCAGTTTTCCTAGGTGGCAGTTGTCCGGGTGGCAGTTGTTCTTTGGCAGTTATCCGGGCGGCAATTGTCCAGCTGGCTGCATACCAGATACCCAGATGATGATGTCATTCTTTCGCAGTCGAAGTGTCGTTCGTTTTAACGCTTGTAAAGCACTTGCTAAGATTTCGAATGAAAACCAGCTGTTGGATGGCTTGGCGCTCATTGCATGTAATAGCATTTGTTCACGTGATTCAACTTTTTAGCAACGCGTGTGACAAAGAAAGGCCTTCAGGTAATAACTGAGTTAAAATCGGTCAGTGTTCTTATAAACCCCGTCACCAGGTTTTAGCACGATTCAAAGATGTGTTTGCGGCAGATATGTTCTTAGCTTCCTGGCACGTAGTCATGTGGTGACAAAGCGGATTGATAGTTGGGAACCTGAAGATGCGTCACGTGACGTCAGTCAGATGTTTTGCATTGTTTTAAGTGATTAATGTAAAAATCATTGATATACTGAAAAGATGAAACTACTTCGTGAAAGGCTGCAAAGAGTTTTTGCTTGCTATTAGTGTTTTATTGTAAGGGACATGCTGAATTCTCGATATGAGGGAGGTCGTGGCATGGCTTTATTGTAAGCAGTTTGTTTACGCGAAAGTGGTCTAGAATTAGTTCTATGTAGTCACGCTTGCTTTGTAGCGTCTCTATTTGTGATGAAAAGAAAAATGTTGCCTATTGGGATTTTCATTTTTTTCTTGGCGCTTTTCAATTTATGTTTGGAAGTGTGGAATGTGTAGCATGTTTTCTTTCAGTGGTTTTGATTCTGTGTGTCCGAGGTTTTCTTCAGCAACAGGTTAATTTTTTTGTAGAATACTGGCGTTAACTGAATATTCATTATAAATCCTGGGCTGTCGGGAATTCTAGCGCTGCCATAACATCGGTGGCAGCCATTTTCAAAAAACCCGGTCGCGAAAATAGAAGTTTCTGCTACCAACCAACTTTTAAAGCGCAAGGCATCACCTTCCTACTTTTCTAATGCTGGTGGAAGCAGTTTCGTGATGTAGTCTTTTAGCTTTTTGCGTAACGTGAATTACACTTGGGTTTATGAAAGCTAGTGCAGTTGGGATTTCCATCAATTTTGGCCCTGTTTTCTAAATGTACATACAGTAATGAAGCAATACTGGCCGCTCATTCGGTCTGGAGTTCGACCCAGAGATCAAGTCATATGTATATAAAAATCTGCCCAGCTGCGCCTAACGCAGATTTTGAAATATTGGTGTGAAGAGTGCAAATGGTAATCTTCCATTATTTTTGTAAACGTTCACCGGCTTTTATCTACACTTAAATTCTCCCCACATATTAAACCAAACCTTTTTTTTGATGGAATTGATGAGTAGCTAATTGCTATAAGTACCGAAATGGTTATCTGTCTCGTTGTGGACAAATTTAAAACCCTGCTCAGGTAACCTCTGCCCAATTTGGGCAAATTGTTCGTCTACTCAAATTAAAAATTAGTTAACGTTCACGTAGAAAGCTGGTTCTTTCCGTAGCTGCATTTGTTTAGACGCTCTTTCGAGCAGTCCTGTCGAAATCTGCACAAGTTTTGTAGTTTTCGATGGGGAAAAAACATTTGGCCAAATTGACCCATGGTTACCTGAGGTGTGACAAAATCCCTACACAAAGATCCCTCCCAAGGTAACCTTGACCAATTTGGGCAAAAGGAGTCGGTGCATGTAGGTTCACTAGCAAGCCGCGCCAGCAGCTTTTGACCGAAGCCTGCACGGGAGTAAGCCACACGAGTGCAAGCACTGACGACGCAGATCAATTTGGAGCGAATGGCTCCTGCTCAGCTCGTGGTTTTGATTGAGAAACAGGCAGGAGAATGTGTGACGCCTTCTCCGTTAGAGGAAAGAAATTGGATCCAGAAAGAACCTGCACCTGGTTGTGTGTGCACTTGTGGTGAAAGGTCAAAGTATTTTATCGAGTATGATGAACCTTGTGCATCTCTGTTCCGAATTAAAGTTTCTAGAACTTTGGCTTAACCAAAAAGGGGTTGCTCTTGTTGTGCGTGCACTTGCGGTAAAAGGCCAAATCACTTTGTTGAGGACATGAACTTTGAGAAAAGACAAACGTTGTAGAACCTGTCCACCATCAAAGCAGAACAAAACGAGGTTCACGTGCCAACTGCCAACGATGGGGAGCACTTATCTGCATTGATCACTTTCAAGTTTTCTGCAACAATTACACACACCCCTGGAATGCTAACCTCGGGTGATTTCAACCCAGGAAGGAGTGGTGGCCACGTAGTGCCTAGGTGAAAATCACTTGACGTTATGGTTAGTGTGAGTTCGGGTGAAAATCACCCCACGTTGTGGTTAGAGTGAGTTTTTTGTTTCCCTGTTGATGCCTTGACATTGTAAAAATTGACATAACTCCACTCATTTATAGTTTTAATATTTCAATTTGGGGGGCTTAGCCCACCAAATTCCCCTGTGGCGACGGGGACTGGCCGTATGTGAGACATGAAAGTCAATAGCAGTGCCGCGATCAATCTGATTGCCCAACAATTGTCGTAAAGTATTTGCCCATTGTGGGCACGTTTACCTTATGTGCCTGCTTCTCGTAAAAAAATTCGCCCATTTTGGGCAAGGTTGATTAATGTGGCTGAAAATGGCAATGAAAATAGAAAAATTTCATGTCTCAACCTAATTTACTTTTATTGCAGATAGAACCACAAGCTTGAAATGAGGTTCTTTTTAAACCTTAAACCAACCGCCAATGACGTCTAGGAGCGAAATAAATTGCTTTTGTTCTTCATTATATAAAAAGTTTTCCAAAATCAACACGTTGTTTTTTTCTGATCGGATGAGCTTGAGCAGACTTGCTAACTTGTAAAAAAACCGCGCACATGTCTAAACCTGTCAGTTAGTCTAGTATAAGCGAATAAGCTAAATCTGCCCATTTTAGGCAAGGACAACAAAAGTGTTTGTGCTTAGAGGTTACCTGAGCAGGGTTCAGCAAGCGATGACTAAATTATTCTTTGTAACGACCAGAACCAACCAGTGTTAAAAAAAAACATCATAAGTGTGTTAAATATGTCTCATGGGTTTGACTGACCTTTTCGTCATGGTTTTCAGTAACAAGAAACGAAAATATGTAAAGTTAATATATTTCTTAAACATCGCACCAGTAGTACTTTTTGAAACGCGTGATTGACGTCTTCATGTGTTGGCAATATTATCATTATAAATGTTTTTGTCAGATGCTGAGTATTAGCAGAATAGCGATTAACACGCTTTGGGAAGCAGATGCTTTATTTCATATATGATGAAACAATGCTATTTTGGACATATTGCAATTTAGTTGAAAACATGAATTTACAAAAAACATAAATATAGGTCACTTTGAAGAGGTATGCATAATCTACATGTGGTTTGGAGTTACGAAGTCATCGCTTGTGCATGTTGCTTGTAGTTGGAATTCCCTCTATTGTTTCATAAATCTGATAACTGTAGAAAATTTACCTGCGGCAAAACATTGCTAATATCGCCTTTTCTCTTTGACACTGTGTAGTTAGTTATTTAGCGGTTAGGTAGCTATTGAGTGATAACAGTTTCACCACTGCAAGTGATAGAAAGAATAACATACATCCTGACGTGAACAGTTTAATGTAATTGAAGATGAACCGCAACTGTTTAGTGACGTTCACCTCATTCTCTGAGCTTCAGTATCTTGTAGCCCTGCAGCCGTCGCTTTTCGTAGTCGATTGAAGGCCAAACAAAGAGAGTGATACGGGGGATGATAAAACACACGTAAAATTGTGGAAGATTTATTGCCCCGTGTAATAAGACGGGAGCTTTCAAACTCCGCAAAGCATCTGCTTTCAAATCGGTCTTTGTTCCGTTTCTCATCTATGGTCAGGAATCTTGGGTAATGCTTGGAAGAGCGATATCTCAAGTGCAAGTGACAGATAAGTGATTTTGCAAAGAGACCAGTGCGTGATAGTTCACGACAAAGTGCGCTGCTGTGAAATACGTAAAACCCTGAACGTTGAGCTACTCCTCCGATTAGAGAGATCCCAGGTACGAGGCGTGTCCTGCTGAACACACCCACTGGAAAATACCCAAGATGCCGACCAAGTATCCGGTGGTGTAATTGAATAGGCGACCTGGTTCACTTTTATCTTGGTATGACGCCAGCAGAACTATGGGAGGCTTCTGAAAACCGTGAGGTGTTTTTAGTCTTCATGTTTTAGCAGCTCCTTCAGTTGCTCTCCTGAGAGGAAACGCTGTTGCGAAAAGTGGAGTAATTTTAATTTTAAATAAATTAAAGTTTGAATGGCAAGTGTGGTCTTTGCAGATAATTTTTCAAAGAAAGGCTTACAATACAGATTTTTATGGGTAAAGCACTGCTGAGTTATTGAAACCCGCTTCTTCCTGTTGACATGCCAACCGCGATGCTTGCTAGACATTTGACGTCACTGATTCTCGCGATAGTTCTGCCATTTTTGTCGTTTAAAGGACCAGCTGAAGCGAATGGTGAGTTCGACTTTCTATTGTTGAACGTTGAGTCTGTTCCACCTGTATGTATCTTAAATTAAAAAAGTCTTAACTTGTGCCACGTGTTTTGTCCAATTCAAAATTTAGTCACTACACTAGGCCAGTACTTCCCAATCTTTTCTTACTTGCAAGACCCTGACTGCAGCAATGTTTTTTTTTATAAAGTATCTCAGACCGCAAATTGTTTTATTTCTAAGAAAATGCATTGTCTTCAATACATGGCGTGATCAGAAAGTCTTACTGCAGATTCGAAAATATTCAACTGAAATCAACCTTGTAATGCACTTGTTACTACCTTAACCTTAAAACAAAACGTTATAATTGAAACTTACAAAATAAATGTGCGTCGTTTTATTACTTTAGTTTTTTTCTTCCTTCGCTATTCATTCCAACCAACATTTTTAACTTTATTACCTTTGCATGTGTTTTGTGATTAGTTTGAAAAAAGGGAATATTGGAAATTTCAAACGTTCACCAACCTCTTATGTTTCAACATCGTTTATATGCGACGGTCGTCGTAATTTATTTGAAACTTAAAAATTAATTGGTATTTTATTTAATATATGAAACGTTTTATGAAGAAGAAAATAATATTTACCTCGGTTGACTTTTCCCGATTATCGTGAATAGTATTGTTTGGCTTGAACCATAACAAATAAAAATGTCTGTTGTTTTTTACTTCCTTGGAAATTTTTGGCGCTTTTGTATGTACATTCAACAAAGGTTTTTACTTTGGTCATTTTCATCTCTGTTGTGAATATTTTTCAAAAAGTTTATTTTATAGATTTCAAACCTACACCAACATGCAATGCCTCATCATTATGGTGGAAGTCATCGTTTATTTGCGATGGTTACAATGACTGTGTTGATAATTCGGATGAGATCGGTTGTCGGTGTCCAGACGATAAGTTTGAATGCCCTTGTTACCAGTCTGATGATGGTTGTACATGGAGGTGGGGATGCATACGTCAATCGAGGGTGTGCGATGGGGAGAACGACTGTGGCGACAATTCAGACGAGGCCGGATGTCAGTGTCCAAGTTATAAGTTCCAATGTCATTGTTACCAGTCTAAGAATGGCTGCACATGGGGGAGGTTGGGATGCATATGGAGATGGAGGGTATGCAATGGGTTCAACAACTGTGGTGATTGGTCGGATGAAAAGTTTTGTCTAAACACAAATGCCTATTGTAGAAACGATGAGTGCGTTGAAAGGTCGAAAGTAAACGATGGAAAAGTGGACATGAGAAATGGATATGACGAGTTTGTATGTTGCGGGACTCAGGGTCATAAGTGTGGGTGCATTCCTGGTAATGACAATTGCAACTCATCTGGAAAGTGCATTCCTAACATTTGGATCGGTGACGCAAAGGATGATTGCAACACAAGCCACAGTGATGAACCATGCACAGCAGTTAAAGGTGGGTGCGAGAACTGCCAGATTATAATTAATCGATGTTCAACAAATGAAAGTAAAACGTTGTTGCTGCAAAATTCAAGTAAAAAGACCACAGTCTGCCATATGAACAACCCATCTTTCCATCATCTGAACGTATCAAGCAAATGGATCTGCATTTCATCTCTGTGTGGAAAATGTTTAGGAGATATCTTCCAATGTGAGAACGGACATGTCATAGACAATGCTCATTATTGCGACACAAAGGTACATTGTCAAGATGGGAGTGACGAACAACAGCAACACTTCGGTTTTCGATGTTCAGGAAAGTCAAGAAAAAGCACCTGTGTTTTGCCGCAGAAAAATCTTTACGATTCGACGTCTCAGTGTGCAGATGGTTCTGATGTATGTTTCGTAGATGGCGAGTTCCGATGTTTTTTATGCTTGGACGAAAAACTCATTATTTCATCAAAACAGGTTTGCGACAAACATATCGACTGCTTTGATGGTTCTGATGAATTTTTGTGTTCCGATCAATCGGTTGCACAAACACTTGCTGGTAATGAGGGATCAAGATGTCCCCTAGGCCAGATGCATTGCAACAGTTCCACTGAATGTGTGGCCATGGACAAAGTTCTGTGCAATTTTTCAGTTGAATGCAAAGATCAAATCAATCGAAGGTTTTGTCGTCACGAGAAGCGATCCAGTGGTTTAATGCGCTGCAGAAGCAGACATGCGACAAACAACTACCTCATCACTATACTCGCCACACGATGCGACAACAGACCAGAGTGCGTGGATATGGAAGACGAATGCGAGTGCGAACCTCGACCATCGTTTTGTGATGATAAGTGTGGAAACACGAGTCGCAGATATTGGTTTGGAAACCGTGTATGTGATGGATATATTAACAGGATCAACTATGGTTCAGATCACTGCAATCGAGAAGTGGAAGAAAACTGTCCGATGAGGTTTCCCTGTAAAAGTAAGGGATTGGTCAGCATCGACACACGTTATTATTGTGACGGCATATTCCATTGTGACAATCACTCTGACGAAACAACCACCGATTGTCTGACGAAACGATTCAACTGCACAGCGGCTGGAGGCGCCATTTCCATCAGCAAAGCGTTTGTTTGTGATGGAATTAGAGACTGCAACCAAGGTGAAGATGAGAGTCGTCAGTTATGCGGAGAGAAACGATTTTACTGCGAAAGTGGAAAACCAATATCAATCGATAAAAAGTTTGTTCAAAATGGTATAAAAGACTGCGATAGAGGTTTAGACGAATGCAAAACTCTATTTTCAGATAGATATGAAATGATCGCCAATCCTCTTCTTCGCTCATTTTTTTGGATCATGGGTGTTGTGGCTTTGATTGGAAATCTAGCCACAAGTGTTCTAACATTGATGGAGATGGTTTCTGGCAATAAAAGCAGTACTTGTGTTAACAAGAGAAATAATTTCGTGAAGCTAGGAAATAGATTCTTTATTTTCAACCTTACCATTTCCGACTTTTTAATGGGCGTGTATTTGTTAGGAGTTGTTTGTCAAGGAGTGAATTATTCTGGACGTTATTGTTTTGTTGATAAAGAATGGAGATCAAGCAATCATTGCTGGATACTTGGCACAGTTTCAATTTTGTCATCAGAGGCATCTGCTTTCATTATGGCATCCATGTCCACGTTCCGACTGGTCACAATTTACAAACCGTTTTTGACTCGCGCTATGAAATTCAAATGGATCGTTCTCGTTGGCATTTTATGTTGGTTTTTCTCTTTGCTTTTTGCTTTTCTTCCATGGATTCGATTAAAGTCTGGTTATTTTGTGTATGAAATTTGGTTTCCCAACCATTTTTTCAAAACTGACACGGTTTCCAAGGATGATCTCTTTGACATAGCCAGTCGAGTTTCTGGCTCAAATTTGACTCGCCAATCTTGGTTCAGTGTCAAGGAGACAGTTTCAGATAAGTTCAAATACCATGAAATAAAAGCAGAGATTGGGTTTTATTCTCAAACTAGTGTCTGCATGCCACGTTTCTATACTTCTACCAGTGAAAGTGCTTGGGTGTATTCCACGTTTTTGATTACACTTAACTTCATGGTCTTCATCTACATGGTGGTCGTTTATGTACTTGTTTACAAGAAAGCCACTGGCACAAAATTTTCCACACCTGCTAGGAAAGATACAAATCTAGGTATGCAAAAACGAATTTCTAGAATTTTGCTGACTGACTTTTTCTGTTGGATTCCAGTGTGCATTATGGCCTACTTGAGAGTTTCAGGGGTGTCTCTACCCCCCGATGCTTACATTGCAAGCGCTGGGTTTCTTCTTCCGATAAACAGCGCAATGAATCCTTTGCTTTACTCTCCGCTCATTGGCCAGTGCATGTCACGTGCACGAAAACGTCTCACGAACAACCTGCTTGCTATCTGTCCACATTTTTACGGGGCAACAAAGGTTGACGGCACAAGAGAGTAGTCAGAGAAAAATCCCCACCAGCTGTTAATGTTTGTTCTTCCGATAGAACAAGAATCTGTTAATGACTGGCAATTGGAACTTCAAGAAATCCGTGTCAACTGTTGGTAAATTTGCACATTTTTTACAGCATCAATGACAAGCATCTGATTTACTACCCTAGCTCTGCTGACGTTGCAGGTTTCTTGTTTCATAAACGTTTTTCAGTTTTAGAAAATTAAATTGTCTTTAGGCAGTTTTTTTCGAAACCTGCTGCTGTGTTACACAATTTTTAAATCTAGTGTTAAAAATATATGGATTTTTGAAGATAGGAATGAATAGGAAAATAGCAAATATTTCCTGTTTTGCTGCCAGAGTTAACGTACCTGTATTTGAACGACTTCATGGGCTTGGTTAGTGAATTTTACTTACGACGTTTCTAGGTTATCAAGCTTTTTTACAATTGTTAAATACATTAGAACACATTCTTTTGCAGCGTGAACAGTGGCGCAGCGGGACTAAGTGTTATTCGGGACCGACCATAAAATTGCCGCCATTTACATCCCTAAAATTTGCTCGCAAGTGATTTACAATGAAACGAAGATCATGTTTCGTTCGTAGGAATAAGCAAGTATCTTTAATGTCACAATCACTCACTCATAAATTGAAATGGGTCTTGTTTTTCATTTTCGATTTTGGTTCTTGCTTTATCTGCTTGTTCGCCAAAGTTCTTATCATTTCTCTTCCTATTTTTTCTGCATTCTTTATGCATCTGTGGACCCGGTGCGAAGCAAAATTTCTGACCTCTGCGAAATTTCTGACCTATTATTTTTATGTTATTTTGCTTCTCAGAATAAAAGAATAAAGTTTAGCGATTGCTTTTTTGATGTGCGTTGTGTAAATTTCAACTTTTTGTTTGGATGTCGGGTACTCACAACAAACTACAGTACGGGAATAACTGTAACCACTGAAAAATATTGGACTTAGCCTTAGACTCAATTATTTTTCTTTTTCTCAGCCTGACCCAAACCCTAACCCCACACACATACCTGAACACCAAACCCTAAGCCCTAGTTATCAGATTTCTCAGCGTATTTGATATGTAAAATATTACTATGCGCATGCGCAAATGGCGTGAAGTCAGAAATTTTGCAAGTTAGAAATTTCGCTTGATGCCGGAATAATGCGTTATCTGTCCTTTGACTTTCAGTCTGCGGCAAGCGGCATGACTTAGCTAGAGGGTATACGTAGAATTCATCGCAGCACTACATTATAATAATCGTGATGGCGTCATTCATTCCTGTGCCCTTTATGCTTGTGTTTCATCAAAGTAAATGTATTAGCGTCATCAAGCGTATACTTTTCTGTCTCCCCCATGTATATATCCTCGTGTGCTTTCGTGTATTTGTGTGCTTCTTGTTAATGCAATGTATGCATAAGTCCAGGGTGTTCCATGCGGGAGTGAAGACGTTGCACAATACCTTGTTCGTTAGCAACAGACGTATCGAAGAACATCCGCCTTTTTATTACTCAGCTGTGATTAAAACGCCTTAAGTTCGACGCAAATCGCTCTAAACACCTTTTCCACTACAGCCACGCTACTGTTACAGATAAAGCCCTGTTCAATAAAAACCTTCATCACAATTATAACTAAGTATATCGCTTGCACTAGCCTTCGGTTTTCAGCCTGTGTTTCATCGCCGCTAATTTACAAAATGAGAGCAACACTTTTTCTAAGCTTTTCTTGTTGAAATGGTTTTTCTGTGAGTGCAAATGTTATGTGCACCGCTGAACAAAAGAGTCGAAGCTTTTATGAAACGCACATTCCTTATCGACAGGCACTGACACTGATTCACTCCATTTGCAATTCAACCTTACAACCTGAGCTCTAAATAACCCACGCAAACACACCAACTGCATAATCTCGCTTCTGGAACGTCATTATCCCTGACCATTATTTTATACAAAAAAAATCAGTTCTATTAAATTTTATCAGTTTGCTCAGTCCACGATCACATTTCCAAGTTTTTTAGACTAGAGATTCCAATAAAAAAAACTGAAAAGACTTAAAATAATTTGAAAAAATTAATTTTAATCGACATCTTGCCCCCCCCTGGTGTCGCTCAGGGCCTCCTCTTGCTGCGCCACTGAGCGTGGATGAAAAATGCTCCCCCTACCAACTTTAGAACTACAAGATAAAAACGTAGCATTTGTCCTTTTTATTACGTTGGTGAAAGGGCACAAAGTTAGCAACATCACCATTGGCCAAACTTAGCCGCCTTTGCACTGAGTAAGTTGGTTCATCTTCAAGATGTATACATGCGGTCTGGCTTCATCAGCAGCCTGCGACTGAGGCTCCGAGAAGCAAACCAGATCACATCACATATCACTAAGCTGTTCCAAAGAGCGAACTTTTAATGTGGCACACACTCTAAATACTAATTGTTAAATGCTTATTCCGAAGTTCAATTTGGCTGAGTTGCATGAGAAGAAAAATCGACTCGACCGTGACCACAACCAAAAACCGTGCTTTAGACAGAGGGGCTCGTTCGAACTATTCGCTACAGCTACCTCCATGAGCTATCCAAAACTTAAGGCCTCATTTTGCGCCCGCTACGCATCTGGCGAGGCGAATGGAGACGGCGCAGAGCGCTTCTACTCCGGCAGACTTCAAAGAGCGCAAATGGCAATGTCGCCATACGTTAGTAATTGGAAAGTGATACATCACTTCGCCACAAAGATAGAGCATGAACTCGGCAATGGAGCCGACCTAAGTTCCGCGGAAGTTGTTGGTATCTCTGCGACTAGGAGTAGTGATTCTAACACTTTGGAGCTGGACAATGGGTGGAAACTCTTCTCCTCCGGCGTTGAGCCAGCAAAGTTTGCCCAGGCTGGAGTGAGTATACTTGTAAGCCCACAGTTGGCAAGCTGTGTTGATGAATGGGTCCCACCTGGAGGAAGAGTGTGCATGTTGAGATTGAAGCTGCTGGACCGCTTTATTTGATACAAGCATACGGCCAAAACCCAGGTACACCATACCCGGAATTGGATTAGGAAATTAGAGATACCTTGCGAAGGGTTAAAATGAACCAAAACAAAATCTTTTTTGGAGACGTCAGTGCACATCCTGGGAAACAGTCTGGGTTTGGAAGAGTGTGATCAGCCAAAACGATGATGCTGACATTAACGACAACGGAAGACAAGACTCCTATACTGCAATTGTGCAGGAACAACGCACTGAGCATCATGAACACTTTCTTCCAACGCAGTGATGTACACAAGAACACCTGGTGCAGAGGTTCTGGCGATCAGCAGTCACTCAGTAATTTCTGCATAGTTTCAGGTGACTTGTTCAGTTCAGCGCTGGACATTCCTGTCAGAAGAGATGCAGAAGTGTCGACCCAACAACACCTGGTGATCTGCAACTTGCATCTGGAAAAACCGCTGGGGCCAACACAAATGTGCAAGGCCAGGAGATTCTACCGAATAAAGAGGAAGGACCAGACGGACAGAGATGTCTGAAAGACCTTTGTAGACAGCGCATCATATTTCTGAGAGCTTCCGGAAGCACTGTGTACGCGGAGACAGAATGGCGACTGTTCAAAACCGTTTAGTGTAGTTTCAGCTGCTGCTCGGGTATGCGGGCAGAAACGACATGGTGTGGCGATTAATGGCAAAAAAAGCAACCCCTTGATGGAACCAAAGGGTATAGATGTTGTTCAAGTAAAAAAAAGTAGCTGGGTCGGGAACCTGCGACCCACGCGAACAGTTAATGTGGTCCGCATCAGAATTTTCGTTACCGAATTTAGATCGCGACATCGCTTCAAAACGAAACTCCATGACAACATGCAAACAGTAAGTCAAGAGAAGTCGCTCTCGCTCCTTGACATAGTTTTTTCTCCTCACTTTCCTTTGGAAGATAAAAGGTAAAGTTTTGAAATAAAATTTATTAATTTTTGTGGCGCGCCAGCGATATTCCACAATTCACGCGGCCCGTGATAGTAAATAGGCTCCTTATTCTTGCTGTACGGCGTAACTTGAGAAAAACACGATAATGTGACGCAGGGTCACAAAATGTAATGATTTATTGGAGCTTGCTAAGCTTTGTTGTAATTGAAACAGCAACATACAGTACTGTATCACAATAAAGCCAGCTCATGATTATGTTTTGCGACCCGTTGAAATGCATCAAGCCGTACAGGTCAAAGGTCAAAGGCCGTTTTGCAAAACTAATTCTGACTTTTTTATTCCGACTATGCTACCGCCATGAAACAATCACCACTGGAGAAAAGTCAGACATAGGTTTCAGCAAACTCAGTTTATTTTTTAAGAATCATTTGAATGGAGGTTTAAATGTGCGTTTAAAAAATCGGTACCACTGTAAAAGTAAAGTGTTAGTACGAACAAACAGGCTGAAATGGGGAATATTTTCGCAAAAACATGGTTGCCAATTCCACCAGTCAAGGTTTCATAAAACTATTTATATCTATGTGCCAGTATACTCTCCAGTATCATCCATGTTGTATACCTATAATAACCACATCTCAGTGGAGGTGTGTATGTACAAGCTCTGTCTATTTTGAAATTGGCTAGAGCAGCTATGTCCAACCCGCGGCCCAGACGAAGGTTTTGTGCGGCCCAGTTTAACTTTTCGTTGTAGTAAAAGTATCCTACATACTGCCAACCTGTCCTAATTTTGATAATCTTGAATTTCACGTTTTTGATGCAGGTGGTCCTCAGTGCCTCTTTATCACGTCTCTTACCATTGCAGTTAGGATACGAACGCTTTCATAAATTAGCTTAAGCTGCATTTAGTTTGCTAAAGTCACAGAAAGTCATTCAGTGTACGACCCTCATTAATATGTCATTCAATGTTCGGCCCTGGTTAAGATAATGACATAATTTTTGGCTCAGTAAGCCATTTCGGTTGGACATAGCTGGGCTAGAGCAATCTAACTAAGAAGTACTTAGGCTACACCACGGATACTACTTGCATCATACCTTTTACTCCTTAATTTATAATCATTTTGCCTATAACATCACTTACTATTCACTAGTTATTACCAAAATAGTTTACAATAGCAGAAAACGTGAAGGAGTAACAGAATTAACGTAAAACAGGCCTGCACAACTCAGAAAGATCGAAGGGCCAAAGTGACCAACATAAACTTGTTGGGCGCAAAAAATATTTTATTTTATTTTATTGTAGCTTGAAAGAATTTCTGAAACGACAGTTGATTATATATCCGAAGTCGGGCTGTTGCAACATTTTCTGTAATTGCGAAAGCTGTCGCTGGTAGCATGCGGGCGGCGGGCCTTATGTAGTGCCGGCCGTATGTACGTAAAACAAAACAGGTCACAGAGTGTTAACAGTAACAGTCTTAATCTATTCTAAATCATTCATCATGTCCCTACCTCCAAAATCTTATTGCAGAAATCTTCAATACATTTTTAGCTGCAGGTGTGAATGCTATTGTCATGGCAACTAAGTGGTTATTTCTGTGCTTTAAAATATGAAAGTGTGAACGTTATCGTCTGTATGGTTCTTTTTTCGCTATTTTGCACAAATATAAGCATGCTGACTACCAAGATTTCCTCCGTGAATGTAATAGGTATCAACCATATCACAGTATGAAAAAAAAAAACGTTTTGTATTCTAAAGCACAGGAATAAAAACTTAGTTGTATTTCTTCTCTTTAGTTTCTGTCCTTGAATTATGTAGGTATAGATTAATATTGGCGACTGTAAGGTTGCTTGCCCACGACGTAAACATGACACGAAAAACGTAAAAATTTTATAACCTTTGCGTTGCGCAGTCTCACTAAGCCAAAATGTATTGTGAGCAAAAATCTGATTCTAATAATCTGCAGGGAAATCCGAACTGTGTTTGAAGCATTGTTTTATAACGGAACTTAAGAAATCTTTATCAGAACATTGCTCAAGAGTGTACGCTTTCACTGAAATGATTAAGAACGTAGATCTGACTTCAATCCATCGCACTTCTTCGTGGAAGAATTTGAAATCGCAAATCCTAAAGACGCAGCTAATATTAGCTCTAACAATACTTTTCATATGCAAGAACTAGAGTCCATTGTGAAGCAGTGCTGGCAACAGAATCCATCTAATCAACCCAGCATGTGTGAGCTTCGAGATTGAATGGAAAGACATCAACAAACAAAATCAAATCTTCAAGAGCAAACACTAAGCGTTTCTCCGAAATTAACGTCATAATTCATTATTCCTGAGGATCAGCAATTGGTGAGACTGCAGTGCTTCTCGGCGATAGATGGAGCGTTGGCTGCAGGTGCATTTCATAAACATTCTGCATTGCCTAAAAGACCACGAATATTTTATTTTCTTTTAATCTCTGTCTATGTTTAGTCAAAAAAGAAAACCCAATTTAGTACGTGATCATTGTCCAGCAGTACCATCACATCATTTCTGCTGCTAATCTCACTGTTGGTGATTGGGTAACGTATGAACTATTGTAAGAGTAAAGTTGTTGCTTGCTTATTGAATGTGAGGATAATGAATCAAGCAAACTGATGCCAGCGAAAATCATTGACTCATTCAGTGAAAATCAAAATCATTAGTGCCCAACGATTCAACAACAAAACCACGGATACAAGCATGTCGCCCGAATACAATAAGCGTTAGTAAAGAACAAACTAGAATATACAGCATGTGTGTACAACATACGACGACGACAGAATGCGCAAATGTTTACAGCAAGGACACATATGCCGGTGAGCATAAAAAGAGAATCCATAGCAATAGTTCTCAACCACTATTCGGCTTATAAGCACCCTTTGTGCGGTCCTCAGCAGCTTTTCAATAAAACCTCCAATATTTTGTGTAATAGACTTCGTTATGTTATGAAATAAAACGTTTCAATTGACTTTGTGTTGAAATTTTTGTAGTGCGATTCTCAAACAAAGTCGTAAGACGGGATTTGACTCTCTTCAGCGAAATGGTTGAGAACCAATATTCTGTAAGGCAGCATCAGATTACTGAAACATGAACCGACAACCGGCAACCCCGTTCCAGTTCGCAGAAGTTCGCAACTGCGTTTGTTGGGTGATGTAACAGTATCCATGCAGCAACACTGACAGTCCGAAGGAGGGCTGGCGTCGTAAAACCCGCTTTTCCGGTTCGACGACGTGAATTCGCTGATTCGGTTCTTTCCATCGCTTTATAGCTCTTTTGAATGTGCAAATCAATCCGGCCAAAGGCTATTTGATTTTGTACAAAAACGGTAGTCATATCGCAGGTTATTTTTAAGGTGTTTTAGGGAACCTATTCGGGTCCCTAGAAGCAGAGAAAATCATCATCGGGTCCCTAGAATCACAGAAAATCGGGTCCCTAGAATCAGAGAAATCGGGTCCCTACAGGATCATATCGGGCACCTAACATTTTCCTTAAAAAAATACCTGCATATCGTTAACTGTCTTGATCGGAATCCTAGTTTTCACTTTTTTGTCGTACGATTACTTGCCTTTCAACTTTGCAATAATGCACACTGAAATAATGTAATTATTAGCTTCTAAAATATACATTTACTCTCTAACCCAAGAGTTCCTAAACTGAGGTACATGTACCTTTAGGGTACATTTGCCTATCTAAAGGTGTACATTAGAGGGTAGAAACAGAGGGGAATATATATCTATACATTGTTTATTTCCAAATATTTATACATACTGTATATCAGTAATTATTATTGTCAAAACTGATCATATGCTCATTGTTTAATCTGTCTCTAATTTTAGGGGTACATGCTCATCTGTCGAAATGCTGAAGGGGTGTATGGTCAACGAAATGTTGTGAACACCTGCTCTAATTGAACAAAATCCAAATGTTCGCAGTTTTTGCTATAAGTACTTAGCAAGTAATTATTGATTGAGATAGTTTTCATAGATGTCGTCTGTATTGTAAAACCGAGATGCGGTCAGGCAGAGTTCAGCAAATTTTAACTTCATATGCAACGTTCCACTTCAAAGTTTCGAGAGTCGTTTCAAAGCAACTGAATAGAATAATAGTGGTCAAACACTGTAATTGTATTTGCTGTGTTGAGACATTACCTCAATGTTTTAGAATGGGTAATTCCAAGCTGCGTATTGGAAGCAAGAAACGTACCTAATAAAGAAAAAAATTGGTAAAGCATTCATAGATTCCAGTGCAATAAGTATTCATGAAAACCATTCACCAAGTAAAGTTTGTATGAGTAGGGAGCTAACTGTTATCAGAAACCGGATGCTTTGCTACATGTGATAGAGGTTGATATTCTCTCAATACTGGTATGAGGCAGTAGTGTCGCTCAAGATCGAGACGAGGTTCTTGCATGATTTTAACGCGGGACTAACTCTAAATAAAGAATCACATCTCAATGCCGAAAATGTTTACTGGATAAATTTTGAAAAATAGTTGATATTTGAAATTTGGTATCCTGTCGCTTGTGTTTCATCAAAGTGCAGAAAATGCATTAGCGCCATCAAGCGCATACTCTACACTACCGCAATGTATACATCCTCGACTTCATTTGTGTAATTGCGTTTTCCTTTTCTCTTAACTGCGATGCATGTTAAAAATCTAGCGTTTTGCGTGTGGGAGTGAAGACGTTATACCATACAATACAATGTCGCCTATTGTTTTTTGAACAAGAACACGATTTCAGTTTCCATCCACAAAAAATTTGAATTTCACCATTGTGGACACTACTCAAAGCCTCTATTGCAAACATGAAGAAGACCTGCTGGGATATTTTTGCATTTAATAAATCTCTACTTGCAGTGGCACTTATCCTATATCTCGAAAATTGGCTTACAGAAGATAGAAAGAGGGATTTTTTGGCTTTAAATAAAGAACTTCTGGAGAGCAAAACTTGTCTGCTAGGGTGCAAAACTGTTATGGCAACCAGGACAGATATCCATTTCAGTTGGATCTCTCTGCCAGGCCCAGATTGCTGTGGATCTGGGCAAAACAAGGATAGACGCTTGTTATGACCCGTCACCCGCTGAGTTGCTGTGCTACTGATCCAGGAGACTGCAACCCCATTCAGACTTGTAACTTCTTCACGACTCCATTTCAACATACAATTCGGTCATCAACTCCAAACCACGCGAAGAAAATTACCAAATATTTGATTTGTGTTCGACGAGAAACCTGGTCGAACTTTTTTCAGTGTTCCAGTGCTTTTGACCCTAATCAGCATGAATCTGTTCAGTGTTTGTGAAAACAAACTCAACTGCAAATGGTTAGGTTTGCTCTTTTGACCATGATGCAACTGTGGGACACACGGTTTGTAAGGAATTCACAGCCTAATAGTATAGGCAGAAATTTCTAAAGAGAAAATACTCCATTACTGAACCGATACAGCCCACTGGTGAGGTTGTGTTCGATAACAAGCCAATCATCGCTACATGTCAAAAGTGATAGACAATTACAGTAGACATCGCCAGCTGTGAAGCAACGTACCAAACACCGTGGTTTCGTAGCCATTCTTCAAGTCGATTTGGTTTCATTTCAATCCTTGTATATTTTTCGTCAAAAAAGAAAATCAAATTTATCACGTGATTAATGTCGAGCAAAACCATTGCGACATTGCTTCTGATAACCTGGTAGCTGATGATTCGGTTTCATATGAATCCGGTGAATAACGTTACGTTGTTTACTTTCTTAAACTTGAGCATAACGAAGCACCCAAACGGTTGCCACGAAATGCGTTGCAGTATTGAACGATGCAACACTCCCCACGGGCGCATGCGTGTCGCCCGACTACAATAAGCATTAGTTTTTACTAAAGTACAAGCGAGAGAATACAGCGTGTACTGTACAATAAACGAGGACGTCATGCAGAAGACGCGAGCGTGTACAACAGTGTTTTTCAACCTATTTGCTACAGCGAAACCTTCCGCAAATGTTTGCGTTGCTCATGGAACCCCATGGTCCAAGTGTCTGTCCTACTTTTTGTAATAAACCTGTGAAACAGTTAGATTGCTACAACCGCATAGGACTGTGGTTGCGAATTTCGTCCAGGCAATTTCGGGTCTGTTTCGGCGGAACCTCTGGCAGCCACTCGCGGAACTCTGAGCTTCCGCGGAACCCCGGTTGAAAAACACTGGTGTACACCAACGTCACGGTTGATAGCGCGCTTGAAAACAGGACCTCTAAAGCAGCATCAGATTGCTGAAACATGAACCGACAACCGGCCAACCCGGCGGTTCCAGTTCGCCAAGGTTCGCCCCTACGTTTGTTGGGTGATGTAAGAGAATCCATGCAACAACATTGACAACCCGAAAGACACTTGGCGTCGTAAAACACCCACTTTCCCGATAAATAAATCGGAAAAATCATGATAAATTCCAATTGTCACACAGCACCCTTTGCACAAGTGTGATCAGAGGCCAACACAAAATGTTTTCGAGTACCAAAGATATTTTAATAGTTTCTGGGTAATATTGAGCTGTTGAGTACGCAAATGATATTATGCATTCCTTATTCGCGACCAGATACATCAGGATGTCTACATTTTATTGTAACATCACATTACTTCCTTATTAAGATGTTAAAAATACCCTTTGAGATTTAATCTTTTGGCTCAATTTTCCACAGCAAAATTTTTTATCTGCAAAATATGTATGTTTTTGCACTTTATGCAAATCTTAGGTTTGGTATACCGATGTTTTGGAGAGAACCGAAACGCCATTTAAATGACTGCTACCCCTCTTTGGTGGACCTAAAAAGATTTAACAAGAAAATACTTGGAATTTTACCGAGATTTAGAATCGGCGCAGTAACCTGTGCTTCACTGTGAGGAAGTACCTGTGCCTGAATTGAGAGATTTATCTGTCATACCAACGGGTAATGATGGGATTCCTAAAGAGGTAGAAAGCTCTGCAAGTGACAGCGGTGGAAGTGTGTGCCTAAGTAGTTGAGCAGTTCTAGAGCCATTCAACCAGGAAAAGCTGCATGTGTGATCTTATCAAGGATCTCAACACATTTGAAAAGGCAGCAGAAATTTCCGTATCTCGACTCAAAAAAAAACAAAAACTGCGGTGTAACTTCCCCATCCCGACTGAAATACAAAATTCCTTGGAAGAAATAGTGTGTGGTTTGACGTCACCGGTTTGAACATTACAAAAACCAGTTTTTTTCAGTGGTGAAAGCTGAGTGTGGATATTATTTAATTTTCTGAATTGCTGCCTGATTCTCTCATAAAACATGATTTGCATGTATGGAAAGCTCTCTGCAATAATGATCGCCGTCTTTCACGATATCGCATCAAAACTGAAAGAATACTGCTCTGACATGCTTAAAAAGACAGATACAGACTCATAAAACTTGTAGGATTTTGGGGAAGTTGTCGATAATAAAATATCAAGTGAAAATTTTCAAGAAAAGTTTGGTGCAAAGTCCAAATACTCCAAAAAATATGGAGATCCCCAACGTTCAGCCAAAATCTGCCGCACACGATCCTATCATTTTGTTTTGTTAAACTAAATTTTAGAATGTGGCTAAGTAATGACAAAAACTTAATTTGTTTGAATTTTTCCGAGATTGAACAACTTTGTGCATGAAAATATTGAAATTTGAGTGCGCACTTTAGGTTTTGATGTACCGCTTTCTAAATTCATGCGCTCGTGTAGGGATTTTAAAGCAGTGGTTTCCAACCTATTTTTTGCCCGTGCCCCACATAATCACCTATAAAGTTCTGATTGCCCCCCATGTGGTGGCATAAAATTTCCAAACATAAATCAAGCTCCACATGTTTACCAAACTGAAGAAGAGTCCAAAAATATTAAATTCGAAAATCTGGACCCAGATCTGGTGAAGTGCCTAAATTCCCAATATAAAAATCAAATTACCCCAGGTTGGGAACCGTTGCTTTGGAAGGAACACGGTTGATACACTTGTCGGCACAAACGATCAATCCTCCCGGTTTATTTCTGTAGCAATAACTTTGACAGAAAAGCCTAATTAACTTTGAAGTTATCGCGTGCCCGCTTAACCTTTGGTGGTCTGGGCAAGTGTGAGATGCTTAGCACCTTTTGCAATGTAAAACAGATGTGCGTGGTGCTGGTGACCATTTATATTTTGAACACAACATGCAGTTACTGCAACTAGCGTCCATAGGCATCCAGTACAGGACTGCTCATAAACCGCTAAAAATAATAAAGCAAACACAGCCTTCAAAAATTATCTGAAAGAATGGAGAATAGTTTGGGTTTTATCCGAAGAAGGCTGGATAACTGAAGCGTAAAAGAGAGACGTTCTTTGAGCACTTGCAGATGTAAGCCCGCCGGAAAGAGCCACACTGAGAGAAGGCGATGTTTACCTCAAACTTTCTTTCGGAAGGACAGGATTCCTATAGCTACCGATGACAGGTCACATGTAATCAGACTTGCGTTAACTGGTAACGTTCAGTCAAAAAAATGCTACAATGAGGATGCTCAAGCTAAGGCTCCAGGAAAATTATTCTTAAGAATTTTAAATCGTGACATACGTCCACTGTATCAATCAACGAAAGTTAGAGAAGATAAATATCGGATTTTTGATCTTGTATTTTAAAGTGCGTTTTCTTCTTTTAGAGAGACGATAAATATCGGATTTCTGATCAAGTATTTTAAAGTGGGTTTTCTTCTTTTAGGTGAAGGCACTCTACAAAGAATCAGAATCCTGCTGCAGGTTTCTAAAAACAAAACAGACCTTTTCATAACGAACAAATAGTGATATTGGTGTTTTCATTTTACATGAACAGACAATAGTATAGATGTAGACAAGTAAATATAGGTAAAATTGTTTCTATCAGTTTCGAAATTCGCAGAGGCTAAATTTGAGAATAACTTAGGTGTCCTTTTACTAATTAACTGAAATGCGATTAACATTTACGGTATATAGTTTTTAGATCATTTACATACCTGACAAACTATACTATCAGCATTGGCTGCTGAGTGTGGATATAAGGTTTATGGTTCAGAAAATATGACGGTTTTTGAATTCGTTTTGCACATACAAAATTCATTTTCCTTTTCATGGAGTGCCGGAAAAAGATCTCCAAATGTACATTTTCTATTATGAGGATGGTAAAACAAAATTTAAATGACTGAAAGTTTTCGTAACCCATTGACTGCACTGGTAATGGTGTATACTTTGGCTGTCAGAAAGTTTCCCATCAGCTGCGGTTTCGAGCACAGATTATTTAAGTTAAAGATTCCGTTAAAACACTTTTTAACTGCTGCACACAACAAACATATTAACAAGTTGACGCCAAATACGATTGGAACGTTTTGGCAAGCTGAAAACAACACAGTATTGTTTTGCAAAGCAAGCGGTTAACTTTAAAAAAAATCGGTGGTGCTAATGTTTTGCCTTCGGACAGAAATTCACTCGACAGAAACCAAACATTACCAGCCTGTAGTCTGATGTGATTATTGCAATGCATTAATGAAATACAGCCTGGCAGCAACTGGTCCTTGAATGAAAGGTATCGACATGGGCTTTGTAATCACAAACATACAGCGGTCGATCAGTTTGCTATAAAATTTAAAATATTTGTTTTGAATGCATCAAGACTGGAATTAAGATTGATAATAGGTAGAGGATGCAGAAGGGTATCGGATATCAGTTTGAAATTGTTAATAGAATAGGGTTTGTAGAATTTGGCTACCCGTCCAACAATGAAGCAAGTTATATTGCAGCTCACTCTATATGTTTGAACATATCCACTTCTTCATTCAGTCACGTTAGGCCGTGATTAAAGGAAGAGAGCACCACTCAGCAGTCAGACAATATTTTGTTGAAAGCTAGATTCAGAATTCTAATTAGCTTCGTTTTTTTACATTATTACGTTATTTGGGAATCTTCTTTCAGGCTAACGTCAGACAAACGTGGAATTTGTATAATTAAGGTTGAAGGATGTTGCATATTTACAGAAATTCACTGTGATGTTCATGGTTGGTAGCCCTGCTGATATTCTACTATGTACGTTCGTTCAACAATGTGATTGTTGAGGAGTTACATAAGGTCAGGAAATGTGGAAATGAAGCTCCTGAATTCTTTGCAACAACATGGATGGCGACAATGATGTGAGTGATTTCTGATGAAGCTTGTTTTTGAGGATTAAGCTTATTTTTATCATGGTTCTTCGCTTGATGTAGTAGTTTATGAAAATGTGAAAGCAATGGCTGAGGCAGTGGTGTAGGAGACGGGAGTGCAGGGGCGCAAACGCAACCCCCAAAGTTTTGATTTGTTGAAAATTTTGGAAAAACCCTGAAAATTTGGGCAAAACCTCTAAAAATCTGAGTTAAATCTTTGACAATCCTGGCAAAAATGGCGCCAAACATTTGCAGAAAAACACAATGATCTTTTTTGGAGGTCACACCAAAAACAGGTCTTCCTTTTCTTTGTGGAAGAAAATTTGTGGGCAAAAGGCGCACAAAAGCTTTTCGGGCAAGTTTGGTGTAATTCAGGCAAAAATCTTTCACACCCCAAAAATTAGCCTGCTCCTAGACCTATGTGCTGAGTATTCAACGATTTGGGGAATCTTTGTAAACGATGCTAAGCTGATGTCGCCAAATTTTATTAACATTCATTTTGATCAAAAAAGCTATTTTCAATAAAATGTTCAGGCTCTTTGCTCAAATACCTCAAGAAAGAATTACCCATATGTTTAAGATAAGATCAGCGGGTTTGTTATAGTTTTTGTATAGGAAATTATTTTTTCCATTTGGGCATAGCAAGTGTAAAAAGGATGGAATGGGGATGATGTTTATTACTGCTTTCACTTTTCGATGTCTCGCATTTCGAATGCAGAACATCGCGCGTTGATTGTGCCCACTCACCCAGGTTGCTGTTCAGGGTTAAAGCGGGAAGAAGCGCATCAATTGGGTGCCAACTGAAATTTTGATTCCTTTCTAATCACTTGATAAGTAACTCATAGTCTTTTTATTGGAGCTTTTGTCACAGATAAGAAGCTTGTTGCTTTAGTTCGGACTGGCGCGGACTTGCCAACCTATGAGTACATGTTTGTTGTGATTAAACATCAAGCAGTTTTAGCCTGCCTAAATCCAGCGCAGAAGGGCAGTAACTGCTGAGGAAGACTTGTATGAAAGTCAGACACAAGTGAACATGGAAAAATAGCCGCAATTACTGATCTTTTGCACAAGATTCATAAACGCAACAAAACAAGGATTTTCCCACAGTTTCTAGTTGTTGATGTAGAAATGGCTATTCTTCATTCATTAAAAGTTTGCTATCCCTTCATGTGACAATAAAGAGAAGCGTAGCTTAGTTTGCTGAAAACAGGAACATCGCATATACAACACCCGTTGAAGTTAAAGCAAATCGAAAATACAAAGGTTCTTTGATAAACCCGTCAACAAGCAAAAGTACCCAAAGGCTTGATTTGCGGACTGTTTAATAGAACTAGACAAAGAAGTTGTGCTTGCACTTTCGACAACATAAGATCTTGCTTTTGTGCTCCGGCTTACTGTTTGAATACCTTGTTTGATTAGTTACTTGTTGGTGTACAATCTAAACAACAGCGTGTAAAATATTTCCACTTGAATAACAAGGCGTTCATCCATTAAAACTTTTAGGAGTTTTCGTGAAACAGAATGAGTCCAAATGTGCTGCCTTGAAAAATAATATTAAAACTCAAGCAAGACTGTAAGCAAACGAGCAAACATTTTAGTACCAGCATGGTCGGGAAAATATGCCATGCCAGTTTGCTTCACTTTAACTCAAACACCAATCGTCATTACAAAATTAATAAGATTGTTAATATGACCAAAAATTTTTTTTGAAGATCGTGGAATTCAAGCCGTCGGATTTCGAATGCGTTGAAGATGATGACATCGGCGAGTTGGGATGCGGGGCACAGTCTATTGTTCGATTGGCCAAGCACCAATGTTTGGGATGGGTTGCAATCAAATGCTTCGCTGTTCTTGGGGATAGAGTCAGCCGGAAAATATTCGAAGAAACGTTTGTTCTTTCATCAGTGTTGCAAGGCTATTTGTTTTATCTTTTTTTCCTATTTCTATTTTCTGAAATTGCTTTAAAGTATTTCGACTCTACGCTTGATTTTAAGTAAAAACCGCGGGCAAACACTAAAACTATAACTATTTGCGTAGCCTCCGACTATGACGCCTTCGATAAGCCACATGCTGAACGATAACTTAGCATTGAATCAGCCAAGAGACACTTCACATAGAATGCCTACGATAAAGCTTCTTCTCCACCTAATAGCATTTAATTCGTACAGAGCAAAAGACAGATTTGAAGGAAATCAATTTATTGATTTGTAACATTTTTCTTATTTTTATTTGGACTGCCCTACTTACAAAATTAAAAGCGTCAGTGCGAAGATGCAGGCTGATACACGTAAAATCTTGTCAAGTCCTCCCTGTTTTCACAACACTAATATAAGACTTGTCCTCCAGTACTTTCTCGTATAGTAATCCATGTTAACTTCATGAGCATGTCTCAGCTCAACGGTGAATTAAAAGCATTGGCTAATCTGAATATGAATAGAACAATTTGACTAAGAAATACTTTGGGAATGGCGCACGTTGTTTTCCATCATCTGTAGAATTTGTAAACTTTTTGACGTGAGACATGACTAATAATTAAAACTTTCCACCTATGCTCTTCTTTCAGAGTCAAGAAAGAGCTGCAAATTCTCAGGGCAGCAGCCAACCCATCAGTGGTCTCAATACACGGGATCGTTAAATGGCCAAGGGCAATGGGACTTGTTATGGAGTTTCTGCCTGCGGGAAGTTTGAGGCAGTTCGGTACACCAAGTTCAGGTAACTTACCGCCAAGGCTCATTCTCCGAATGGCATTTGAAATTGCTTCTGCCCTCGTTCATATGCACGAGCTGCCAAGCGGAAAGCGTTTAATCCATGGTGACCTGAAACCAGAGAACGTTCTCCTCACTGCAGATTTTCACTGCAAAATTGCCGACTTTGGCAGTGCCGAACTCCAAGCCCTTACTGGATCCGCAACTGCAACAAATAAAAAAACAACCAAGCTTGATATGACTTTGGCATACGCTGCACCAGAGAAGCTGATGAGCCTAAATAGTAAACCTAGGCGAGAGCACGATGTGTACAGTTTTGGTATGCTTTTGTACGTGCTGCTCAATAGAAAACTTCCTTATCAGAACACTGCTCAAGAAAGCGCTTTCATTGAAATGATTAAGAATGGACGGAGACCTGAATTTGATTCGTTGCACTCTTTCATGGAAGCATTTGAAAACACAAACCTTGAAGACGCAGCTAATTTTAACTCTAACAATGCTTTTCTAATGCAAGAACTAGAGTCCATTGTGAAGCAATGCTGGCAACAGAATCCATCTGATCGTCCCAGCATGTGTGAGGTTCGAGATAGAATGGAAAGACTCCAACATCAACAGTTAGATGCAAATGATCAGGAACAAACAATAAACGTTTCTCCGACGTTTACTTCATCATTCATTATTCCTGACGATCAGCAATTGGTGGGACTGCAATACTTTTCGCCTACGGATGGAGCGTTTGCTGCAGGTACATTCGATAAACATTTTCTGTCGTCTAAATATCCAAGAATATTTTAGTTTCTTCTCAATACTTCTTTCTTTTCAGTTAAAAAAGGAAACATAGTTCATCACGTGACCAATGTCGAACATCACCATTACAACATTGCTAGTGAAACTGTGTTTACTGGAGATTCGGTTACCTATGAACCAGGTAAATCGTTTTGCTCAAATGAGAATGGTTTGGAAGATTTCATGCTTTGGTGCAGAGTATTTTCTTTGAAAAGGTAATGAAGAATGGAAAAATAATATTTTCCAGACTTCTTGAAATGTGTGCATTTTTTATGTGTTTGGCATTGTTCATGAACAATTACTACACTGTTTTGATGTCAATTTGAGAAAAATAACAAAATGTTTTTATATGATTTCAATCGCTAAACACTCACTGACAATATATGCAAAATTAAGCAAAGCGTAGCAAATAATTTCTCCAAAATTTAATCCTGGCCTTTGTTGTGAAAGATAAGTTAAAAAAGCAAACAGAGTATATTACTAAGCATTCACTTCGAAACCATTTGTCCTTGCTTACATCTGGCAATAACAGCTTTACATCTTAACGGTAACGTTTTATTTACACTGCAGAATAAACATAATGTATTGATTACATTGCAAAGTACAGACCTGTACAGTGGGAGCTGAACTGTCTAGTAAAATTTCTGCTAAACAAAATTCGTACACCTACTGTAGAAATCTAATATTTGTTTTTATGAAAATGAAATTGCAGCCCGAATAACATGAATATATTTTATTGTATAAAATAAGAAAGCACAACCCTAAAGAAATATTTGGGACTGTATATGATTATACCATATGTACTCCAAATATTAGAGTGTAAAATTTATAAACAGTTTATTCAACTCAAAGTTTCTTTTGTTGCTGAAAACAAAATTTCATGCCCAATTAGACATAGTTTTCATAGTTTTCAAAACTGTTACGATATAATTTATTGAATTTTCATTGCTTCAGTATCAGTATACCACCCACAAAAATTCATTTTGAGCAGAACATCAATCAGGAAAGCGTCAGTAGTAATCATTTGGAAAGCAATGAAATAAAAACCACAGGTTTAGCATAATCTCCATCAAACCCTTCGCAAACTTCAAGTGATATATAAACACAGATTTCATTAATCGTAAAACGTGTTCAAATGAAAAACAATTTTGCAAATTTTAACGTTTTATTACGGAGTCGAAATGTTTTACCTGCAGGTAACGAAAACCAAAGGAGTCAAATAGGAAGTGACGGAGCAGAAACTCCTGGCTCTCAATCAGTCAATATACAGTCAGAAGGTGAGCATTGAACTTCAGGTTTCGATTGTGAAGTCATAGGTGTTTGCATAAAGATAATGTGACAACATGGCAACTGTATTTCAAAAATACAACAAATATCATAAACATTTTGCGAGATAGAAAAATAAATCAAATAACACACTACAAATTGTTGAACCTAAGTTTTGTGTTAGCAATAAAATTTTTTGGTTAATTTTTCTGCCGACTTACTTGTGTTCGTGAAGGTCAACAGAACCATGAACAGCCATTTTGGCGAAATGTGCAGAGAAGTTTTAAGAACGAAACGGTTGAACGTATCTTATTTTCGACATACGTTTCAAAGTGGTGTAGAATATCAAATCAAACGATTTATTTTCTTCGTAGGAATTGACAACGATGATGCTGGAGCTGCATTTTAAATCTTAAACAAAGGCAACGATCCATTGATGGCAAACCTGAATGATATTAGTTGCTTTAATGATAGAAGCTCCACGTTAACCGAAAAATAAAACGCACCTGTTAAAAAGGACACAAGTGATCACATTTCAAAGCATTCTTTCATTGTGATTGACCATTGCGTAGCTGTATAGAGTTTGAGGAGATTTATTTTTTGTTACTTCCAAAAATTATATCTTTCAACACATTGCATTTCTGCAGACAATGCACCAAACATGATACAAGTTCCACAGGAAATCACTCTGAATGAACTTCTCGAATGCAAAGGTAATTATATGTTTTTTCAGATTATCTTTATTCATTGAAAAAAGTTGATTTGGAAGTGAATACGAAACTCCGTATTGAACAGAATAATCAAAATTACATCTTGGAACCAACATGGGATTTTGCGCATACACGTGACCTAGTTGTGCGCATTGATACCCTGCTCACTCCCGAGGTATAAATCTGATGTAAATGACTTTACCTTTGCTGACGTGAGCAGCAATTAGAAAATTTGGTGTGGACGTATTTTAAAATACACTGATTCAACTAGTGTTAAAATGCCGTATTCGTTGTCCAGCAAATACGATTCAATCATCGCTAGATTAAGAAGCCAACAGTCAAGACGGTTGTTAATGAAAAGTAATTTAATCACAGACAGCAACAAACGCATCGTTCGGTAAATCGCTTTTACCAGCCACTTAATACGTTGAAAAGGTTTTTAAGATGAACACAGTCAGTGAGTGCGTTTCAGTCAAAGCGTACCAATCGTCACTAGCTGGTTTTCAATGTGGAGAAGTGCTTTAAAATATTTTGCAGAAACAAGAACAGGGTTGAGAAAATAAAATTTTATAGCGGTTTGTTCTCCTAGCATTTAAATACATTGATTAGGTTTGCGCAAATTTTGCAAGAGCTTTAAACTTTTTGTAAGAATCTATAAATTCAGAGTTACGTGCCTTTCTCCACTGTCGTCTAAACTACTGTATTTACAAATGCCACTGCACGCCAGGCCCGTAGCCACGGGGGGCATTCGGGGGCAGTGCTCCCCAAATTTCTTTTGTACCCCCCAAATTTTTTTGTGTCCCCCCAAATGTTGTTGCCCCCAGAAAAATTTGTTTTAAACATATAGGAAAACCAAAAAGCTTGCCCCCTCAAAAATGTATTGTGCCCCACCAAATGTTGAAATCTGGCTACGGGCCTGCTGCACATAGATGTGCTTGTTGTTGAACAAGAAGTACAGTGTTCCCCTTAAAAAAACACTTTTTTGCAAATTTTACGATCCATTACGTTTTGTTCACTTGATTTTTGTTAGATGAAATTATCCTTGGCTTTCTATTTTTTTAGTTGATTGCCTCTCATTCTGTGTTAACTGGAATTTCTATCTTTCGCTAATCGTGTGTTTGCGCTTTGACCGCTTTCAACAACTTTTAGTGCTTTGTACTGTTGTGATACACTCTGACCATTTCTTAGAGATGATGAAGTAACTTCGGCTTTTTTGTGTTGCAAAATTTGGATGATTTTGATAAAGATCGATATTCAAGTACAGACCCGTTCCAATGGCAAAGCTACGTCCTGTATGCGGCAATTTCAATTTTTGCTATATTAGGTATACTCATAATGGTCTTTATTTGTAGATAACGAAGCTCTGCCACTTGGATTTGAAGAATGGCCAGAGTTGCGGAAGAACTATAATTCTATGTTGAAAAAGGGGAAGTTTGATGAAGCAAAGCAACTAGAAGAAAAACTTCGGTCATTAATTCTGAAATGTGAAGATGTTTCCGCAGAAGAAGTCACACAAATTGCAGAAAACATGTCTGCTGCGCAGAAACAAGAGTCTTTTGTGGTCTTCGGTGCAGCCGCCATTTTGACCGAACGAATGGGAAACTGTGAGGACAGAATCCGAACATTGGAAAAATGCATTTACGGGATGAAGAGAAGCAGCAAGGTGTTAATCGAAGGCCGCAGCTTTTCTTCATCCCTCAAGGCTATCATAAAAGACTATGTGATTCCTCTTATGATGCTCAATTTAGAAAAAATGGAGAGCATGCCAGAAGTGGATACTGATGTGAAATGTTTGCAAGTATGTTGGGGTCGTCACCACATCTCTTACACTTACTACTTATGCGGCGAGAGACTGAAGGAGAAGGAAACTCTTGAACAGGCCACACATATTATGGAAAAACATTTTCAGGATAATGTTAAGAAACACGGAAGACTTTACGGGATGTTGCTCAACAACGTTGGTGCTGCATGTGAGCATCAAAAAGAGTTCAAAGAAGCCGCTAAGTACTACAAAAAGTCAATTGTTTTGACGAAAAAGGCAAAAGATTACACAGATGAACTAGAACGTGAAAACGACATAAAGTCGAGAAAGCAGCACCTGGAAAAAGTTAAGAGAATCAAAAAATAAGTTTCACCTTAACACTGCCAGCGAAGGCAAATGAAACTACACGATTTTTAACTCTACCACTGGGCCATTCCAGTCAAAAGTGTGAGAACACAATTAAGAATCAAGTGTGGTGGTTGGTAACCACACTACATAACCACAGACGTGTTTTTGACATGCTGAATATATTGAACTGAGATTGATCAATATGAAGTGTTGTTCGTTTTGTAAGTTTAAGCGCTTGTTTCATATGAATAGCATACATATGAATAGCATTTGTTTTGTTTTTTTCTATTTTGCCTTGTTTTCTTTCGTACCTCACTAATAAGTTTTTGTAACTTTTTTACTTTTTATATTACCATTATTTTAACTTCTTTGTATTGCTAAAAATACTCTACCCACACCAAAGTC
>Ga0210059_1000328_pt1 | contig 56792 bp, 28 predicted proteins | sample Ectturendosymbi2_FD_188042 | JGI IMG/M metagenome (GOLD analysis project Ga0210059, IMG submission 188042) | Ecteinascidia turbinata endosymbiont from Florida, USA - Sample 2 (SPAdes) (version 2) | ecosystem: Host-associated > Tunicates > Ascidians > Unclassified | place: Key West, Florida... | reverse complement strand
TGAGAATAGTGGCAGCAAACTCCCTTTCATTGTTAATTGCTGAACTGACTTAATTCGCAGTCGCGCTTTCAAGGATTAATTGTCTTGCCACGCTGAGTTAATCGATAGTGCGGTCTGATAGTTTGCTGTTGCCGTGTTTGGTAGAATCGCTTAGTTGTTTCTGTTGTATTTCAGAAACCGTGTTTGACGATCAATCGCCGTTGAAGTTTGACGCCTGTTGGATTTTGTGACAACAAAGTTTGCCCTGATTGATTGCCCTCCGTTTGCGTTGCTGTGGGGAATAAGAGACTACAGCCCTGTGGTGCACGGAGTTCGTAAGGGTCAGGTTTAGGCGAAAGTCCGTCAGGCGCGCGTTTCTCTAATTTTCTGCGGACTAGCTCCTCCACGGCTCGCATCTAAAGCTAGCTGCCGCAACAGTTATTACACTAGGAAATTTTGTGCAATCTTGAACTGTAGCGGGATCTAAAATCCCACAAAATATATTCCTAATGCCTTCTTCCTCTAATTGAAATTTATTTATTAATTTGTATGCATGAGGAAACATCGAAATTTAAACAATCAGTCCTAACCCTTGTTTCGCCTGCTTCTTCAGTTGGCATTACAGATAATAAAGTTATATATGTAGCCCCGACAATGGTCTTATATTAGGACATGAAACCGATTGAACACGTTCTGCTTCATCCGATATGAGTGCTTTCTAACCTAGTGTGCGGATGCAAACACTGTAATATAAAGTTGTCTTTATATTATTGAACACATTGAAGTTGCTGATGAATTTATCACTTCAAAAAACACAGATTTCACGAGATTTTTGAAAATTAAACCTAGACACCCAGGTCGACTAAACAAGCAGATCTGGGTGGAAAAACCTCGCAGTGGGAGCTCTGCATGGTCACATGCGGAAAAACGCCTACTTCCGTAACTCGAAGTGAACATCTGAGGATTTATTGCCGTGTTATTGTTACGCAACAAAGACCCACAGTGGAACAATCCGCTCGCTGTTTGATCGAACGCAACTCGTGCGCGATATGCCTTACACGAGCCCCGACACGCGCGATAGGGTGAGAGACACTATTATTTTTTGCAGTAGCATTGGTTGGAGACGTGTCGAGTTTTCCTTTTATGCCGGATAGGTATCGTATAACCCTTGTACCGCTTCACTGTTGGTGTGTCCATATGATTGCGCAATTACATGCACACCAAAACAAGTCTTTGCTCAGTGAAAAACTTCCTTAGAGGGAACACTGATTTCATGATGCAATTTTAAACACATGAACTAAGAACATCATGAGACTTACTTTACGTGAACCAAAGAGTGACTTCTTTTGCTTTGTAAATGGTTTAACTATTAGTATTCACTAAACCTGAGATTGGCAAAAACGTTTGAAAAAAACTAGTTTTGATTATACCGACTGCAAATGGTATACCTATTAGTATTCACTAAATAAATTTTCTGTTACTTTTTAAGGAACAGGTATTTTTGTACACCTGTATAATAGTCATGCAGTTGGCATAATTAATCAAAACTAGGTGTTTTCAAACGTTTTTGCCAATTTCAGGTTGCCTCGTCAGATTTCTGAAGGGAAATTGAATATGACTGACTACGCAGCCCACTTTTGCAATTACTAACTAAACTTAAACCTTCAGAAGTGACTACTGGCAGCAACAACTATCGAACTGCATTTCACACTTAATCTGCCAAATACAAAACGCTTTTGTAAGCAAAAAAGAAAACAGCTTCAAAACTTAAACTCTCTTTACATTAATTAGGTGTTATAAAAAAAAACAGGCTACACATTACAGAAAAACAATTAACATTGTAAGTACTACGTTACAAAAACGAATTGTGATGGGGGCGTTAAAAACCGCGCAGTTCACTTTGATTTTCATTGGCAACAGATCGCACGCACTCTAAATCCACGCGCCGGCATTACACAAGCAGCAAGTTTGCGTTGGGGTAGCGTGGGGCCCTATCAGAAGCAACAGGTCAAATCGTGTTAAAACCAGCGTTACATACACGAAGAAAACCATGCATTTTTAACATTTACTGCTTTAGCAACGCATTTAGTATGAAGCACAACGCATCGATTGTGGAGTCATAGCAAAGAGTCTACATGCACTGAATGTCCTTTCTGCTTCCACAGAAATGGGCTGGAGAGTGAGCTTGATAGTGAGTTTGAAGATTTGCAGGGCGTTAAAAAGTGTAAAACTCATTAGTAACGTTGCTTGTTTATCCGGTTAACCGACAGAAATATATCAGGATATCGGATAGCAAAAATCTCGCGGTTATCCCGTTAACCATTATCCGGATAATACAACCCTAGTGGTCTTATGTTATTGGATATACGCTGTTTATGACCTATATTTACGTTTGCAAATCAACGTTTTGATGAAGTTTGTTGACACAACATGCATATTATTCTACACCAGGGGTTCTTAACCTTTTCAATCATGTGGCCCAGTTAATAAACAAACAGAGAGTACATGGCCCACCGAATATACAACTTCTCCAATGGGACAACTGTTGCGCATGCGTAGAGCAGAAATAAAAACAGCTAAAAACAACATTTTATAATGCAACGTGTGCTACTATCAATGCGAAGGCTGAACCTGTTTGTTGTTAGAAAGTAAAAAATTCCAAGCTCAACACATAATTATGCACAGATCAAGTCTTCTTCCACATCAAGCCTGCTTCTAGAGTTTGTTTTCATGGCAACAAGAGCGTTGTTTTCGAGGTTTATCTCGCTAAATGTACTCAATTTCAACAATAAAAGGCCGTGGCCCGTCAAAAATTTCTCCGTGGCCCACAGGTTGAGAAACCCTGTTCTACACGCACTCTCCTTATTCGTTGTAAAATGTGTCACTGTAATGAACATAAATTATATCAGCACTCCAAGTTACGAGACCGGAGCAAAACGCAGCACTCAATGCTAAGACAGAGCAGTTCATAACTGCAAAAATATAAGGCTGCGCAGTAGAACAGTCGAGCAAAACACACTCAACGCTATGACAGGGCAGTTCACAACTGCAAAAACATAAGGCTGTGCGAATGTCTGGAGGAATAGTAGTCGAACAGAGAAGGTATGCGGATGTGATGGCGGACACCCAGGGTTAACAGCGAAACTACACAAAAATGTAAAATCCGCATAAAGTGCGCAAGAAAATATTCGTTTTTTATTATGTGACCGTTATATCTACAAATACTGGGAGAACAGTACAGATACGGGCTTGTGTGAGCCATTATGATAAAGCTGCCTGAACTGCCAATTAATGACGAGGCTCGAAAGGATGCGCATATTGCAAGCACAGGTGTGCGACTATATTACCGTACACTCAGGGTTGCCACATCAAAAAACGAAACAGGAAACTAGTGATGCATGAGAAAGTCAGCTAAATCAAGCAAGGTAAAATAGGACAGTTTGAAATTTGGCTCAGAAAATCAGTTAAACGTCCATAATTAACCTTCATTTCTTTTGTGATTTCCTTGATCGCACGATCTGGAGAAAGTCACGTCACTGTCAGTTTGATTGGGTGTGCGCCGCACACCTAGAGTACAAGTGCCTAGTGTTGAAGAATGTGAGAATTACCGACATTTGAGCACGTAAGAACTAGTGTTAACAAAAAACAAGTTTCAAAAAATGAAATCCATGCAGCATGTGTTTGTAATCTTACAATAGGAAAGATCATCTGGTTACAGCATTTAAAATTTTGTAATTTCACTCTTTGGATGCCCCCCTGCCTTGGGTGCCAGGGGCCGTCGTCCCGTTCGCCCCCTCTTTGCACGCCACTGAGTGAACTGCAAGCTCATCACTGCATGACAACAAAACAGTTAAATTGGCTCTTATGCAGTGTGAGTGTCATACCGCCAAATAAACTGTCGTTGCGAGAATTAAACCAAAAATCAGAATCAAACTGCTGATTTCAGATTTTCCGGAAATTTTGGTTTTTAGTGTCAATTTCCAGCTGGGCAGATGCCCGTTTTGCAACCACTATGCGGTCGATCATGGTGCGGCGTTAGGTAGGAACTGGGAAGTTCAAGCAACACACAGCAACCGCTGATGAAAATGAAATACTAGGTTCGCTGTAAGTAAACCCCAAAACACTGCGCGCATCTTCCCAATTTACTCAATCGCTTTCATGACGTACGTCTGCGAAATCCACTTTTCACGTGCACTTTTTGTAGGTTTGGTGACACACTCTTTATATGGCATTTAATGCGCCTTTTCCAGCATCCAAGCAGGACACAAAAGGTGTCTGGTAATTATAGATTTTACTTGAATATTCACAAATAGCTCGATATACGGTGCTGAAACCTTCAGAGGACTCTCGAATGTGGCAAGGTTGTTTAAAGGAAATATTTTTTTTTATTCATAGGCGCTATATCTCGCATGTCACAAGTCATGAGATATATAGCGCCTATGAACTATACGGGAAGCGCCAACAAAAATTTCATACGGGAAAGCGCCAACAAAAAGCTATACGGGAAGTGTCAACAAAATTTTTTCTGGTAGTGTCCGCCTCTCAGTTGAAAGTTTGAGTGTTCGACTAACGGCCACTGAGTGAATCGCTGTAGCGCTCCTTGGGCAAGAGCGTTCATCTCAACCACCCAGGCAAGAAGCTAATTTCAGGCTTCGGCTTGCAGCCAGTTGCCGTCACCGAAAATCAAACAAAAAATTGCAAGATAATATTTAAATCATATTTTGTGTCTAACGGTGTTCGCCGATATAAGTCTCAAAAGATTCGAGCAACACGATTTGGCTGTTTTAGCAAGGCATTCCTCACAAGGCTCAGTACGTCGGCTTCTGAAAACCCACTGCCCACTTTGCGAAGAGGTCTGATATTTTCAGACCAAGTGGATCCGAAAGAGTAAAAGAACCATTTACTTCGAACCATTATTTCCATTTCTGTCAGAGAAACAATTTCATCTACGTCCATAAAATTTGTCAAATCTTTCCAACAACTTTGGAAGTTCATCGAAAAAAAATTTTTCAAATAATTTTTTTCCTCAAGGGGAACAAGAAATTCCAACGAGTCATAAATTTGCTTTGTAAAATTTTCCACGGATGGGGGTGATGCAATGTACACAAACAAACCGAAGTGGTCAGACGTTTCTTCTCTCAACATATTTTCTACTCCGCTAGCTATATCACGAGCTGTAATACTAGGCAAAATTTCGCAAGCATTTCTGAACTTAGGCCCATAGTGAACAACGCAGTGGTATCTGTACCAGTCTTTTTTATCGTACCTCCAGTGAATGGCAGCGTATGGATTACCATGGAAAACCTGCGCCACAAAACGCGATGCGGCGTTAACAATGCAAGAGGGCCTGCGCACTGCCTCTATTATGGCAGAAAATAAATTGTTGTCTTCAACTCTTGATGCGCTTTTCGTCGAAGAAGATAATGGAACTGCATGCTGCTGTCCGTATTGCATCTTCAGTGAGTGGAACGGCTGAGCATAAATAGCGCACCGCTCAGACGTCCCAAACATCTTTCGAACAAACCGTTCATCCGATTCAATCCAGAATTTCTTCGTCTTGACTTTCGCCTTGGGAAGGATTTGGATAGGCACTGATGATCGTTGGTGGAAGTTTACTTCGGTGCGATTGAAAATATTCATTTTTGTGTCGGTTTCAAAAGTTAGCAGCTGGCGATTTGCGAGCCCCTTTGCCTGAACATGAAAAGGATATGTCAATTTCCCAATCTAATCTTGTATTTGCTCTTAAAACCCACACTTGCCTGACCTACTCCAGTCTTAAGCCTCTCATTTCAAAAGGGTGACAGGGCAAACATTTACAAACTGATGAAGTATTTTGTGGTCACTACAGCAAAATATGAATGATAGAAAGTAAAACTTTGCATTTACCGTGTTTCCCCGATAATAAGACAAGGCTTATATGAATTTTCACTCCGAAATTTACACTAGGTCTTATTTTAGGGGATGTCTTATTTTTATATATCAAAAAATGAAGTTTGAAAGTAATAATTAAGATATTTTAAAATAAACAGAAATTAGGAAAAACTATCTGCATTTACTTGTCATTAACATGTTTTTTATTCGGAAACTTGTTAACAACAATTTATTCAAAAACAACCATATCATCATCCTCTGGAATGTCTAACAGGTCATAGGTGAAAATGACGAGTATGCATCGAATGATGTGATTGGCTGAGATTAGGGAAGTTTTGTCGTCACCAGTCGACTAGGGCTTATTGTAAGGGTAGGGATTTTATTAAAATCATCCTCAAAAATTACGCTAGGTCTTACTATCAGGGAAACATGGTAGTATTAGAAGATTTTGATAAGCATCAGTCTCCTCAAACACTAGCGTAAAATTTGCGGGTGTGGTCAAAAAAGTTTTATTTGGGACCAGTATGTTTGCTTTTAGACGAATACCACTATTTTATTTGGGATACCGCCTCTCAAAGCACAAAATGAGTATACGTTCTAAAAATCTGGGGGTAGCCATGGTCGCCCCTGGCTACACGTATATCCTCAAACCTTTAATTTTAAAGTAAATTTGCCCACGGATAAATCACTGTGGCAGATGCTGTTATAAGGCCTACGGGACAATTAACAAGCGACACCTCACGTACGCTGTATATTTGAACATAGAGGCCTATGATAAACTTAAAACTACTGAATTAGCTCAATGGCAAAATGTTTTTGTAAATAGAATTATATCACGTTACAGATATGTAAATAAAATCTATTTCTTAGCTCTAAAATTCAAAGAATTACTTGTCAAACTTGTTTGGTATAAACTTTGTTTTAACTGCCTGTGTATAAGTTATACCTGTCAGAAAAAGTCGGAACCAGATATTTTCATCTAAAGTCTCTGGAGAAACCACGTATGTTATTGATGGGAGAATTATATTTTTTAAACAAAACTGGGTAAAAATTATCATGAGTTCAAAATCATTTTTTGGGAGTACATGGGTTGCCAAGGTAACTCTTTTAGAGTGGGGATACTCTCCTTGGTAAATTCCTAGCCCCAATCTGGTTTGCTTGCACAGGCACTTAATAATCAAAAACTGTATTATGCCCTATTTTGAATCTACCTGGTAAGTTATAACTGGTGTGTTTTGTAGCTTGGATCGTGGCAAACCAAGCTTACCTTCCTGCTGCACCATCGCTCCACATTTTTTCGATGCGGTCCAATACAAGTTTGACAATAAACAACTCCATTAATGTCTTTCCACCTCCATCACAAACTGATACATAATAAATTGCTCTTATTTGAACAAAGGTCATCTTAAACTTAGTAAAAACAGGTTGAACGTTTTTTTCAAATTTACCCCCAAAATAGCAAAAATTAAAACCTCCAACTTTTCCAATGCGTCAAAATTACCCCACATTCCGTACAAAATCCAACGATCACGAGGCGTCATGTTTTTTGAATAGAAAGCCAAAACATACTGGTTGGCTCCTGAAAACTTTTAGAGAATCAAAAAAACGTGATAAGGTAATTCGAAATGTTTACTAGACTTGCCTTTACTCGAGCTGCAAAATTTCCTAAAACGCCATGGATCGACTCTAATGTGGTTGCTTCATGAACTGCTTGGTTGAGTAGGACAATTTTGACTTGCGCATAGAATTTAAAATATTATCTTTCAGGTAGTGCTACTTTCAAGATCAAAATCTCTGAAGCCATAAAGAAGCCATGGTCAAGAATGAGAAAAAAAGTTTTGAAAGCAGACCATAGAGAGCACTTCTTACGCTGCCAGAACGAAAGCACTTCTTACGCTGCCAGAACGAAATTTCACCAAACTTTGTTTGAATCGATCAGTTTCGAAGCCATTTTCCACTACAGTAAAAAATCAATTTGGCTTGTGTAACGTTGAATTTGCTAACCAGCGCAAATCTTTGACAAACTACACAATCGCAGAATAAAAAATGATATCAAATTGACAACGTACAAATGATTTGAATTCGAACCTGAGAACACCCACAGTCAGTTGTGGTGAATTTCTGTAGAACAAAACTGGAATCAGTAACACCACCAGGCACGGACGTAGAGGCCAGTGCTTGAGATAAACCCCCTCCAGCCGATGACAATCAAATTTCATGATTCAAATTTAAAACGGTCATGTCACCTTTGATTTCATGAAACGCGAATGCGTAGGATCCTTGTTTTGCACTATCATTATATAACTACGTAACCTTATTTTGTCGGTCAATTTTCGGTCTTAGACGGAATTTTTTTTAATGAACGAAAAAAATTAAGTCAATTCGGTTACAATGTCTGAAAATATCGACTAATAAATACTGTTACGGCGGGTTTCAATGCTACTGTGGGACACATTACCGAAATGTCTCAGTGACCAAAATGTCTCATCGAAAAGAACCCAGACGTAACCATTGATAAAATCAGTCAATTTCCATGCACAAAGTTTCAATAGGATATTTTATAAAATTGTGGGAAGCATGTAAGCTAGAAATGCTGCATACCTGGAAAAAACACACTGTTTTTATCAATGGTTAGCGGAGGGTCACACCAGCACCGTCGCCACAAACAATGCTCCAAGCTCCCCTCAAATTGAATTATGAAACGTGTGTTTTTTCCAGGTATACAGCATCCAATGTTCAATCCATCGACCTCCTCATGGGCTGCACTCACTGACGGTTCTGGACGATGAGGCCATCGAATGGCTGCTCAACACCTGCCCCGAGATCTATAGTGCGGCCTAGCAGTGGACAGCAACAACTCGCTCATACGACGAAGAAGAAGAATGATTTAGCAAGGGTGGTGTCCACAGATAGCAACTGATTTCACAAAATGTTAAAATGTATTTTCGCAAAATTGGTGTTTCGCTTAGACGTACGTAGGAGAAAATATCATCAGAAACTACGTGATTTAAATATTTAGACGATGCGATTGAGTGAATAGAACAGAAGAGCTGCTTTGACGTTAACCATACCCGATTCCAATTTTATAAAGTGCCGCAATTTATATTGAAAATGTGTTTCCAAGCTTCTTGAATTTGTTTACAGTTGTTTGCTGGCACATAACTGTACTCGCTGTTGGCTATCGCTTGAATTTTAAACAACGTTTTCAGTGAATGGCCTGCATATTGCTTCTTGATATTCACGTCATCACCATGTTTATAAAGTTTTAGGTAGGCCTACTCATAAATCAATACCCGTTGACTATAATGCCCTGAAATAAAAATCGTTTTCAAGACTTGCAGCAAAATTTAAACAAGTTGTAGATTGTAGATTAAACAACGCAAAAAAGAATAGATTTTAATGATATAATGATGGAAGTATTGAAAATAATTGTTTTCATTGTAAACAACCTGAGGCCCATAACGTAAATGAGGTCCAAGATGTTGAAATACGAAACAAGAAGGCTACGTTGTGTACAAAACGAATCAGCGTATTTCGCAGTTTAACGCTGTGACTTTCATTCACTGACAATGTGTCAACCGTACTAAAAGAACTATCAGCATGCTGATGAAATAAAGTATGATGCAAATCTTTTGGAGCATTCCCCGCCAAATGTTTTTATGTCCATTACTGAACGTCACCACTGCCTTCAAGTAAAGTCCACGAGTTGGTTGCTTCAGTCACGAGATATAACTTCTGCTGTGATCTTTTCGGGTTGCTAGGACACCACTCTGTGATGAGGCTATACCTATGTATTGTTCGCTGATTGATCGACAGAATGGGATCTCTGCAGACGATTTAAAAGAAATAAAAGCTTGCGTAAATTTCTGCAAGCGCAAACATGTTATTGGGCTAGTACAAAACGTTTGTCTGTGAAGACCCACACCTCTGGGAACAGAGGTTTTCTTCTGGCATCTGCAACTTTTCCTGCAAGCTTCACCATTTTGCCGTATTCCGCTTACCGTACCATACGTTCAAAGATACTATTGCTTTACAGTTACTCGTTGATTTTCTAAACTGAATTTCCCCTCGGTAGGGTAGGGGCAGCAGGAAGACATTCTAGGATATTTCAAAAAACCTCGACTTTTTAGCAACCTTAGATGTTCCTGCCAGCTGCGCAACAATGCGCTACCAAGCAAAGCCAAAAGTGTATTCCAGCCACTTCCTTGGCCGCCCTCTGGATCGTTTTCCCGTAACTGTAGCCAACGGAATGTTGGCTCGCCAACCACATTTGGGCATTCTGGTCACATAGCCCGACCATCGCAGCTGGGATCTCTATTAGAAGTGACTCTAACTATCATGACTTTATGAATTTACCCAAATGCGCACTTTCATTTGTAACGTCACGTCACGAACTGTATTGTTCAGATTACTTTGTAAATATTTATATTGACCATTTTACTTCTGTTGGATAATATGGACAACATATAAACAAGTGTCATATGTCAACGATGAAGCACCTTCAAGATAACGTCAAACGAATTGGAGCATCTTCTTCGTAACTCTTCTACAGAAATACAAGAGACAAAATTTCTCAGTTTGTTGACATTGATTCTCCTGTCGGGAGGTACGATTCTAGTAGAAAGATGTTTGTGGAAATAAGGAACAACCAGTGTTCTACAGAAAACAAAAATCAGTGTAAGACTTTCTCAACACATCAGTAATAAATCGATAAAAACTGTTTGAACAAAAAACGTTAAAGGTTTTTGGTGGGTATCTACAAAAACTGTTGAACTCTTTACATGAAATCATAATTTTTCTCAAACAGTCACGAAAAAACATTTGCAGCTGAAAAGCGTATTACTTGACGAAAAATTTGCAAGTGATGCTTTGCAGAAAGTCAAAGAAAAGATCAGAGAGAAAGGAAACAGGGGCTGCGATACATTGGAAATATGTAATTTGTGAGAAAAATCAGCCTCACTTCTATTTGTAAAGATCCCATCGATGCCTCTATGCATTTTTATCTTGTAACAGAACTTCATGCCTCACTCATGACGTCACGCACCATCACCATCGGTGAGTATCCAGCTAAGTCATGTGACTGCGTATGCTTTGCGCCATTACGTCACTACCGAAACAGCCCTTACGTTTTTCATTTTTCACAGCGCTTTTCTCCTGAGTGACCAATAAGAACTTGCAGCATGATGCCTGCATTTCAATTTGCAATGCACTGACGATGACAACTGCAGTTATCGAAACGTTTGCAATATGTCGTTGATATCGTTTTCGTTGGCCGTGATGTACATTATAAAAATCAGCCTCTTTCTGGCTTTTTTCTTACGTAATTACTTCCTATAATCTATTTTACATAACACTTCACGTGTTTCTGTGGTGTAACGCATTCACGCTTCATTCCAATTTTGCCGCCGATGAAAAATTTTCAGAAACGACCAATATCATTTCGTTGAAATCATTAATTTTTTCTTTTCGTAAATTTTTTACAAAAGGATGTTTTCATATATATTTAACGTTCGGGGATGGCCGAACTATGGAAGTGATTGCTACATGTTTGCCTATCGAGAAAGAGGTTGATGAACTTTCATAAAACACTTTGCAACAACCTTCATAAAACGCTTTGCAGATACTATTCTTTTTTATTCTTGTTAAAAATAGGAATTTAGATAATTATAAGCTTGCGTTGTAGGTAACGAAGAGTTCATGCCTGGTGTTTCCTTTGTTTCAAGATTCGGCGGTACAAAAGGCAAAGCGAAAAGAAGCCTTGTGCAAAGCTTAAGCAACAAATTAAACTGGTAGTGAACAGCCCTACACATATTTGTTATTTTGGAAACTGGTAGATACCTGAAAAAGACAGTTGTTCTCGTTATTGCCACGTCATGCAGTAGGAAAAGAGACATAATAATTTAAATGTAGCAAACACCGAATTGCCTTCTCTGAAAATATGTAAAACAGTGGCATATATTGATGCTTCCAGGATCGAGGAAGTCAGCAATGCGTGCTTGATTTAATTATTAGGATGAACAAAAGCTGATCAGTCATAACCAGCTCAGGCGCGTATCCAGAAATTTTAATAGGAAGGGGCAAACAACAACCGAGTCTCAACATATAAATATTTAATTCCCCCTGCTTTTAAAGCATCAACAGCATCATCCAGAAAACATGAGTTTATTTGTGCTTTTTTTCCTGCGATCAATTGTGTTCAGAATAAGCCAGAAAATTAAACGTCTGTTTTCATTGAATTGAAAAGTTTTGAAAAATTTGTTTTTAGTGAAGTTCCAAGCTTCAGCTTTGGATCAAAGCCACTACTTTCTCGTAAAACTTTCCTGCAAAAGCGCTTGTGAAAATCTGGATGTTATAAGTGCAAGATTTACAGTATGCTTTGTGCAGGCAATACTGCAGTTGAGCAAGGAGTCTTCGCGGCCGCCCTTGCGATTGCGCTTTTTGTATTTACACGCTTCGTATGTGCACCCACCAGTGGTGTAGGAGGCGGGGGTGCAGGGAGTGCAAGCGCACCCCCAAAAGTTTTAATTTGGTGAAAATCAGGGCAAAATCCCTTAAAATCCGGGCAACATCTGTGGAAATTTGGGCAAAATAAACGCTTCATGTACACTAATTTTTAATAAATGGTGCCCAAAATCAAAGTGCAGACGTTTTTGTTGAAGGTCATTTTTTGGAGTTTTTTCGGGCATGTTTGGGGATATTTGGGCAAAAGTCCTTCGCACCCCCAAAAATATGCCTGCTCCTACACCTATGGCATCAACACACGGTCAATCGAGTAGTGATTTTGCTCTAAGACACCAACTTCCGAGGTAGGGTTTTTATAAAACTTGCGCATACAAGATGTGGATCCTCTTGTCATCCATTTCTTGAGCAAACAATTGACGTATGCTGCTGATTAACGTAAACGCTACAAAGAGTCACCCAATGCGTTTGAAAAATGTTTGGATTGTATGTCATTTAACGCTATGAAATGCGACTGCGGCAGCATACTTGCACTAAGCTTGCTTCCCAAACACGAGTAGTTATTTAGCTAGCTATTTAGAGTTAAAAAAACATCCTAATTCACAAATATGATAAAGACAATATTGTAAATTGGGGAAAGTTATACATCTCCTCTAAATAAATTTGCATATGTTTGACCCACTCAACCTACATAAACTGTAAAAGTGGTTGTGAATTTGCGAAAGAGAAGCCACAATCGGTCAACACCACGATCCACGGCTCTGCAGTAAAGTTATGAAAATATTTACCGCCTCAGCTTAATACAACGGTTGGATGGTCGATTTAGCCATTCCAGGGTAACTGCTTGAAGTCTTTTTAAAATCTATTAATGTTTAAAAACAAAATTCAAACTTATCTCGCGGGAAGGTAACGCAAATCATTGATGCAAATGGTAAGACTTCACATAATTGTGATTGAACCATCAAAATCAGTGGTGCCAAACCTGGGGTTCTGTCCCATATATGGGTCTTTTAATAATGCCTCACTGGGTTTTCTTCTGAAGATCTGGAGTTTTTGATGCAACTGCATAGCGATGATTTACCGTGGGGTGTGGTAGGTTAAACTTTGTTTCTAGTCTCATCTTTATCTCGTTTTATCTAAGTGCCGTAGTCTTCAGCGAAATTGATAAACAGGCAACTGATACCATAGCCAATAAGCTCTAAATATTAGCCAGCTGCAATGAGTTCAAGTGACAGAGATACTAATGAAACAAGCCAAAAGAAAAGGATCAAGTAGTGCACACACCAGTGTGTACCACTAGTACATTGGTTGAAAGATCCAGATCTCAAAGATTGGCTTCAGCAGGACAGTGGGGATGAAGATTTTAGTTATTATAAATGCTGCCAGTTCACACTTAGAAATACGAACAAGTCCATGTAACCGTGACATACTTATGCAGGCAGACACATAAGTTCATGAGCAACGTTACATGTTCACTAGCACATTTTGTGACTTACTAATGCCCAGATACTGTAGTACAAAGTTTTACCTGATTTTGTGTATCTTCCTATCCGGGCTTTTCTGTTCAAATTTTTTTTTAAATTTTTATTGTTTTTTTCAAAAATTCCCATTGGCAACCCTGGTCATAATACATGTTTAAATCATCACAAATAAATATCTAGAATGAATGCTACTGTTGCTAAACAATGAATATGCCGTAAAACAGGAGTTTGAAATTGGATTGCTTCTTTTTCAAAGTTTGATCTTCAAGACATATAGAATGTGTATCACTGCCTTATTCACCAAGTAGTTTTGAAACAGTATAAAAACAAATCTACAAAATACATTTAATGCTAGGGCTGACACTGCAGACAAGGATATGTTATATATTTGTAGCACGCCAGATTTGTCAGAGAGGGCTTTTGCGATGGTCTTAATATGAAGCTTTCATCACCACCAGGTGGGATACAGCAAGCCGGTGCGCAAGAAACAGCTTCGAAAAGTGTTACTTCTTGTTTTTACTTGGGGTTATTGCTTACGAGCAGTTAGATAAAAATTTGCATTTCTCATAGCCATAATCATCAAATTCCACATGGAACTTAAATCTCAGGTAAAGGTCAGCAATGATATGAATTTCCTAACACTAACTGTAAACCATGCACAGCGTTTGAATCGTGGACAATTGGTAAAATATTCTGGTTTGACCAGGTTCAACTATAAGCTGAAGTAGGATAGGTTCCTGAAGCAGTTTCGTTGATTTGCACTGAAGTGTTTTGGCTTGTACACCAAAAGCTTGATTAACCTAAAATATTTTGGTGCAATTTTTTGGAATTGTGTCGGGGGCAATTGCCCCCCTGGCTATGCGCCTGTATTAGATTAAGTCATTTCTGTGCAACGGCCATTCAATGTCACCCGACTTGAGTAGGGACTCAAACTTAGCACATACAACTGCAATCCATGTTTGAGTGGTCATCTGTTTAGCTCAAAAACACGACCACACGCAATGGACTTGTGCACATTTACAAGTTTTGTAATTCGAGCGTTAGTCATAATCCAAGTAATCCAGACTTGAAACAAGCATAGGATAATGCTTTGAGAAGGAAGAGAGATCGTTTATTAAAGTGTTGTTCCTTTACGCAATTATTTTTTCTTGAAGTGATAAAATGCAAAAGCAGCAAAATAGGTTCCTGCGCCGAAAACAGTATGTAGTTGTGGGCAGTTCACTCGATTGTTTTTTACATTGAAGCATTGCTTTCAAAGTTGTGGTGCTTTGCTCTTTTGATGTCTGAACCAGGGGCGGATCCAGGAGGGGGCGATTGGGGCAATCCCCCCAAAAAAAACCTACGAAAGTAACTTTATTCACCATGATTTTGTACAATTCGGAAAACAGCATTCGCGATATAAGGCCATTTTGTCATCCATTTTTTGTCACAGCAGTTTTGTGAAGCATATTTCATTCTTCTTGCAGTAGCGAAGCCGTTAGGCGACTTGACTAGCAAATATTACCGAAATCGCCCCCCCTAAACTTACCGCCTGGGTCCGCCCCTGGTCTGAACCTCACGTAAATGCAACCTGCAGAAATTTTTCAATTTTTTTTGTCTAGGAGACAAAATTTGTTGATCGTTGGATTGTGCTAAACGAAAAATGTACGAAATGCTGATAAACACTGACAGCAAAATGCAAAGCAGAAGATTTAGCAATTTCACACGTGATGCAGATGAAATTCAATAGGTGTACGTTTAGTTATATCAACAGTCACAAACGTCGACCATCAAATGAAGGCTAGCATAATTACTACCTGTTCAATCGGATGGCAATGTAAATTGACTCCAACAATCCAACAAGTTGGTTGTTTGGACCACCAACCAAACCTGGATAAAGGAATCGATTAGGATCGAGTTGAATCTGTGGTACAACAGCAGTTGACCAGTTTGTACAAATACATTGACATGCGCAACTTTCCTTTGCAAAGATTGCTTTGTGAGTTTTGGCGAAGGTTGCTGGATCAAATCTTTTTTCAAATAAAGAAAATAACTTAGTGCTTGAAGCACTAGTTACGATAAGCTTTTTATTGCCAGGAATGATGGTGTTTCTCTGTTGTGTGAAAGTTTCATCACCAATAGAAGTGCTTAGGGGAGTATCTTTGCTGTAATTTGATGAAATATGTGTTTTGAAAATTTGTTCCATCCATGGAAATGTCTGACTTATGCCTGTACTGCCATTAAACATTTGTTCGAAATTTGTAAGTGATCTTTTCCTGCTAGTGGCATCACGTCCGACATACCGGTGGTTGATCGGTTGCACATCAGAAAAAAACCCGAAAGCTATGAATGTAAAACAGGTAAGAATTAAGCAGAAAAATAATATTTTGCATCGACTTTTTCTCGCTGACAACAACTTTGCAATCATCTTTCCAAGAAACGTTTGGTAGCAAGAGTAATTACGCATGTTTATGATTGCAAGATGCAGAAGCTTTTTTCGTTGATGCAATCAGTGACAATTGACAAAGCAGCAAATTAATAGATTAAGGGTCACCGAAGTTTAACCACTACGGATCTAGACACAAAATACAAGTTGAAAAAATGCGGTTTATGGAACCGGGAAAAAGCTCTTTGGAGGTAATATAGCAGATGAATACTAAGGAAACCAATCGTAATGCTGGATTTTAAAGTTTTAGATAGTTCTACATAAAAAGACAACAAACTTTCCGCAGGTTAACTTGCATGTTAAATATACTTTTGCTTAATATAGATTGGTGCGAATATTACTATATAACGTACTGGTTCAAGGTAAACGATATATCAAACACCTACTAAGCATATTATCAGCATCGTTCAGACACTGGCATGGCCTTAATTGATAATGCCTCTTTCCATTCCTCACGCCTGGTTCACAATTTCGTCAATCCACTGTGACCATTTAAAACTGTTCAATTACTTGGATGAGGCGCATACTAAAGACTAGGATTTTTCATTTGGTGATTAGGCTTCACTTTCCAGCAGTGTTTATTCTTTCGTGAATTGGAGGTTATACGAAAGGTTTTCAAAGAAAATGTTGCGGTGTGGTTGTTTCAGAAGGTGCTTCAGGCCTCTAATGAATGATTTTACATGCTAATTAGAAAACACAAAATACCTATGGACTTCCTAACATTATCAAATCCACAGTTGAGAATATTGATAGTTGGGAGAAGTACCAGACAACAAATTTTTCCTGGAAGTTACGTATTTGGGGAGCTTTGAAAACGTAGGCAATGCTTTGCAACTAATTCCTTAATAGCTGTAATCATAGCAATATCTACTATCATCGTAAGTACGCTACACCTACTAGGGATCAGCTCCACCATACCTTCTGAAACCAATAAAAACGATGTGAAGAAAAATATAAGATTAATCATATAGAGAAAAATGTTAAAATCATGTAGAGCAAGGGTGGGCAATTAATTTGGCTCGGGGGTCAATTTGAGAAGGCCGCGTTTAGCGGAGGGTCACACCAGCACCGTCGCCACAAACAATGCTCCAAGCTCCCCTCAAATTGAATTATGAAACGCTATAAATCAGTGGAATTTTGTCAATTTTTACAATGTCAAGCCCCCCCCTACACAAACATAAAGCCCCCTTGCTGAAGACTTTCTGGCGACGGTTCCTGGCCATAAGTTGTTTGTAAATTAACCAAAATAAGATCAATAATGGTACACAGAAAAGGTTTTTAAATTTTTTTTCTTATCCAGCACAAGCAAATAAATGAGACAAATGTAACCTGTCACACTTTTCAAGAAATTTTTCGAAATTACCAATGAAACTTCTTTTTCAGATCTCCATCGATGCCTCAATTTTCAGTTTGAGAAGATGTATTTTTACTTTTGATGATTTTTATGCAAGAAAAGTTTGATCCTAAAACGGAAGATAATTTCATAGCAAAATTCCATAAGCAGAAAATTTGTATGACGATCAAGTTTTGTAAAATTCTGCTAATGTAACGGAACAGTTCTTTCAGCGTGTGATCGGAAATCATGTCAATTATTTCAAGCTGAAAATCCTTAGGTATTGTATCAACTTCAGCAAAGGAAATAGAATATATCAAACTCAGTTCAGGTTCAACTTTCCTGAAGTCCTGAAACCAACCGCTTTCTCCAAGCTTTGCAAATGTTTCCTGATCTTCAAAAAAAAAACATTGTCGTGCCTTCTGCTTTCCTAAAAGGAGAAAGTGACAAAACTTGCTCTCACCTTCTTGCCTTGCAAACAGTCCTACATTTGTTTGAAGTAATCTCACATGCCTCAAAATTTCAAATTTCATTTGCAAATAGTCCTTTTCCCCGCAATATCGCATTAAAATAATTTAATTTTCCGAATATATCACATACGAACATCATCTTATATCTCCACTCCTCACATCACATTTGGATCACAAAATCACATGAAATACCTTTGATATTCAGACAAACGAGGAATTCATTCTGTAATTCCCAAATTCATTTCACTGTAAGATGTTGCCAAGGCTCAACCACCGAGCGCTATTGTGGTATATTACATCTGTATTTTGTCTTTACGTCCTCAAGATGGAATTTCACATACTGTCGTTGATTGAGTGCTCTTGCTCTGAGAATGTTTACAACGCTGACTGCAGGATCTGTAACATGTTAGGTCCAGTGCAGTTTTACAAAGACCTTCTTGATGCAAAATACAATGAAAAGACATGGTATCAATATCATCGTCAAGGAGACAAGGACGTTCTGTTTTTTATCTTATTTCTTAAACGTTTAATTATGTCCACACTTTTTCCAGTAAATGCTTTGATTCCATCTCTTGTGACCCTTGCCATTTTATTCCATGACAAGGCATTTTTTCACACCACCCACGGCCCATTCAGATAATTCCTGAACAGCATGGGTATTTTTTATCGATTCTAAAGCAAAACGTTCTTCTGCGATGACCAAATATTCATCAATTCCACGGATAAAGACAAGTACTGCGCTATGTCTTGATTATTATCAGTGCTCTAATCCATTTTCAAAAAAAGCCTCAAATCTTTGCTCGTGTGTTGCGGCGCACTGTAGACTTTTTTGATAATGAAATAGTGTCGAATCTACTTTTCATTCCTGGGTACAGCACGCTCGCACAACCCAACAAGCACTGTTCAACAAACTCGCCATCAGAAAATGACTTATTGTTTCTAGCAAACTGGTTGCTAGTACCATAAAACTTGTCTTTGTAGCAATGTTCTGAAGTGTGCCGTTTGTTTCGTAAACACGGCAGTTTGATTCTTTGGATTTTTCAAATGCTCTGCAAGTTTTTTCTTTCGGACTTCCTCGGACATTTCGACAAACTACTAAACTCGCTATTGCTTTGTCTGATGTTGTCATTTTACGACTAGAAGCAAGTCTCGGTTTAAGTTAGCCTCAGAGTCAGAGCACTAACGCTTACTGTGATAACTTAGAGGAAAGTTGAGATATTTCCTGAATTCTTCCGCGGGCCACTTTAAACGCTATGGCGGGCCACTAACTGCCCAACCCTGATGTAGAGGATATGTTAAAAACTGTCTGCTGGGCTCATAATTTTACATTTTAATGACATTTACAAGTTGCAAATACCAAAAATGATGCCTCAATTCAAGTATTATCGCTGTGTACCAGCAGCATTCAATAAACTATTCACAACGTTGCATGGGCGTCGAAAGGGGGCAGAGGGGGACCTTTCCCCCTGGATTTAGAAAATTTCAGCAAAAAAGGTTGTTTTCTTAGTTTCGAGTGGGAAAAAACAAATTTCACCACTCTTGGCCCCCCCTGGAAAAATTTTGGAAATATCCCCCCGTGCCCCCCCTGGAAAAAATCCTTCCGATACCCATGCAACGTTGGAAAATATACATTCATATAATACTAGACAAAAAACATCAAGAATTTATTGATCCCAGGATAAGATTGGCTACCGGGCAAAAAAAACTTGCTTAAGGCAGAGTTGTGCAACCCGCAGGCCAAAAGTGGCCCAGGAGTTGAAGTTTTGAGACTCGCGGAAGGTCCAGATTTTAGACGGGTATTGCTAATCTTCCGTTGGTGTCCAGCGAACTGTCCAGCCCGCGGAGCTTGACACATGCAGCCGTGTCCCGTGAACCAATCTGGTTATGTGCATTTGGCCCGGCGGTGTTGCATAGTTGCACTCCCCTGGGTTAACGGATAAGATTTTGAAGTCGTTTTGGTCCAATTTAAAAGTACCACCTTTTTGTTCTTTCAAAAAGAAATGCGAACTATACCTCCTAAGCTAATATTAACCCTTCTCAAACTGGCCGTATTAGCCTATAATATGAGCTGCCTTGTGTATTCCTCATTGGATCCTCTTGTCACCCACCTCCTTATTCACTATTAGGATAGTGGGGGCCTAACTAGTATAAAAGAGCAATTTGAAAAAATATTTTAAGGTAGCCAATCTTTTCCTGGGAAAAATAAACTATTAGGTACCCCGCAAGAAATGGATATATGGTATTAATGCGCTTGGGATAACGTTATGCGCCCTTGATTGTGATAATATTGTTCTTGATGAAATACAATACAGTGCATAGCGTATGTCCAGCTTTGCTTCCATGACTGCTTTCACACTGCATTGTAACGTATACGGTGTTTTATGCTATTGAAGTGATTTCCCAAATAAACCTGAATGAAATTCAAGGCCGCTCCGGCTGCAATATAGGCTTTGGATTCTATGATCAGCCATAACTCCTGAATGGATTGGACTAGAGAGACACTGAAAAAACCCTGGATGCGGAAACCAGCAAGGAATCCAATAAACGTAACAAAAATAAACATTTACATTTGAGAAAAATCCATAATTGCATATTTGCGGCACTGATTTTTAAAAATTTTCAAAAAAATCAAAAACTCGTTCTCTGCATCCGTTTAGCTTTTCCGATCCGGTTTTTGCGCTTCACCGACCGCCGGAATCTTCAAAAACAGGATCCTTTCCAAAAAGTCGGATCGGATCATTTAGGGGGGAACATTATGGGTCAAAAAGTGTAGGTTAGAAAAATTGACTTGTAGATCACGTATTGGGGTCTAGAGAATAAAATACCGGGGACAATAACTTGGTGTGTGGCCTAAAATATTCTTGGAGCTATTCTGAAGCTTTAGAAACATTGGGAAGGCTGCTAGCCTAAGGGGTATGGGAGTTATGCATGGCTAAATATAGACCCAGAAAATAGCTCGGCTACCTAGTGGATTTTTTTCTTTTCTTCACAAATAAAACTTTCTTGTCAATATTTTGGCTTCAAATTTGGTGGGATGGTGCAAGACACCAAAAAACATATTTTCTAAAACTTCGGTGGAATTCGTGGGTACCGACTGTCAGAATAGTGGCTTGAACCTCAAAACCTCCCCCCAATCTTTGGATATTGCTCCGTTTGAAGTTTCCCCAAAATTTTCTCAACTTGTTTGATTATCATTGCAAAGGTAAGGTCTTTGACGACACCTTTTGTGTAGAAAATTTGTTTCCAACACTTTGGGTTTGAGTTCTATGGCTTTATTAATGGAAGCAACTGGTTTTCCTAGCTTATGTGAAAAACGGGTTTTCTCCAAAAACGACGCCACAATGACGTCGCAGGTGAGCGGGACCTATCTCAGTAGTTGCGTTGCTGTCTTACGGATCCGCGGATGTCTTCATTGAGTCTCTAGCTCAATCCGTTCGTGAGTTATGGTCGTTCATAACTTTAAGAGGCACGGTCGTGGCTTTCGGAGGTCTTAAAGCTTTTTTGATAGGAAAGGAGCATTAATTTGGGTTACTGGCGCAAGTTACCATTTTCCCACTATTGTGCTTGTTACGCCATAACACAAAATACGAATGAGTTTTTAACACGATCATTTTAATCACAAAGAACGCTCAAACCAGCAATCGCGCCAATTAATGTTTCCCGACAAACCTAATTCGAGCAACCGCCCACTCGCACCCAATCTATTGCATACGTAGAACGCTCAGTAAAGTGGAGTATGTAATGCATTCTGGAGATCGTTCCACGAATCGGTAAAACTGATTTCACCGCGACCGAGCTGGCCGCAACAATCAGGATAGTAACAATCAACTTTTCAAACACGCCATAACCAAATCAACTGCTCGCTTCACTAACAATTCTACAGCATTTATACAATGCAGGAGCCGGAGGTACAGCGTGATTAAGCCACTTGAAGAGCAGGGATTGCTTGTCCTTGTGGTGCAGGTTATCCGTGGTCAGGAAATGATTACGAAAGCGCAATCTTGCCCGAACAATGTTTGTTGATGAAAAAAACGACATCGCACCAAGTGTTCATCAGTATACATGCACTTAATGACCACAAAGTTTATTCACAAATTTGTTGTTTTGGTCCCTATAGACTTGCTACAATTTTGGAAATATTTGGCTGGTTTTAAGTAAACCACATGATAAGATAGATGTTAGAACCTGAAGAGTCAACCAGTTTCTTCAAAAGCGTGACTCAACAGTTGCAAACATGACAAAAATGGCAAGGATAAGCAAGAGAAACGAAAACATTCAAAACCCCTTGCAATTTCAAATATTTCCTTTTTTCAATAGATCCAACATGAGCTTAAAAATTATCATTATCCTGCACGTTTTAATAGAATAAAGCATTGCAATTTTTTTATTTCTATATGGTTACATTACAAATCATAATATATGTACTTACGTCAATTCAAAAATACTGCCCAAGATTTCATTCAAGATGAAATATTCGTTAGGTGCTTTGACGCTTTGCGAATATTTTTTGGAAATACAAAGCAAGGTTGATATTACGAAACCTGTTTATGACTTATATATATAATAAAAGTATATTATCTCACTTCACCCTGCTGTTCTACCAAACTGCTTTATCATTAAAATATTCGTATCAGAGTTTTGTACAATAAATTGTGTAATGTAACACTTGAATCAAAAGCTCCAAATATTCCAAAAAATCATAACATGGAATTTTTAACCAAAACTATACGAGCCAAGGATATTACAATTACTTATGTTTAACTGATTCTGAAGACTGGAAGTCGTTCTATGCAAACTCGACCGTTCTGCTGTTGTAACCTCTCAGTTGGCGTTGCGTTGAATGTGCGATTCACCACGAACGACATGTGCGCGAAGAATAACACCCATATGTAAGTGGCGCGAACAAGCAATAGTGATCTCGATGGAGTGATCTTGGTGAGTGACCTCTAACAATGCTTGTGAAGCTGGTGAACAGTTGATTGTACTTCCTGAAGGTAACGACGAGAGTGATCTCGTCGGGTTATCTCCATTGTTGCATGCTGCCACAGTGTGAAGCTTTGCGCACTTGCTGCTCGGGCTTTCCGATCGCAACACTGCCACTTCCTGTGTCTTTATCTGGTCACTTGCATGGTTATTCAAGCTGCCTGCTGGCTTTTTCCTGGTCAGCTTCAGGTAAAATCAAACGTTGCATTTGTGAAATCACTTTCAAGATATTTGCTATTACTTTTAAACGAATGCGAAGAGGGAAATATTACATCATTTTGTTTAATCGTAATCTAAGCGACTGTGGTGGGACGATGGTTTTCATAACTTTTTATTTCATTTGCTTTGTTTAAGAAAGCAAGGTGCTTCTTTAATTGCGCATAAAATATAAAGAAGCCTATTGTCCAAAGTGTTCGTTGTTCGCAATGAAAGCGCTAAGTGATTTATTGAAGCCAGGAATATGCGTAGACTGCTGAACAAAAGCGTCGAACAGATTTACTAACAATTGGAAACCAAGCAACCACTATTTTATGCTTGCATCAGAAACAGGTGGTTGAGGCAAATAAGCACGATTGAAGAAATTGCGCGGATTGACTTACCAATTAAAATTGCCCGCAAGTTGAATGTGAAAAACTGTTCTATAACAATGAAAAACCAAATGATACAAAGAAAACCAAAACGAAACGCAATGCCTCGATCTTTTTTTCGAAACTTGCACTTCAACGTCGATGCAGCAAAGCTGGAGTGCATACATGCACTGCTGTAGAAACAACAGAAAAGAAACGACACACATGTCCACTCACGTGTTTAAAAGCGGCATGCGGTCTCTTTTGAAATTCTTAAAGGTTTCATAAACCAACAACTGCATATTCCCTTTGTCTTCTCCTAATAAGTCTGCATTATCTGCTGAAGTTTTAACTGTTTTTGTTTACAGAAATTCTGCCAAAAAATAATCTTCACTTAGAAATAACTTTTTATGATTTTCAATTGATTTACATTTTAACTCTAGATCTGATTTTGTTCAACTCCATCCTGTAGATTAGGGCAACATCGCTCATTTCACAATTTCTTATTTTATTCCTAACGATGAATGTTGGATATTAGTGACCTCGTTTCTCTTTTTATTTTACGATTCGTTGTACACTATTACAATAAAGTAATTTCCGCGTTGCTTGACTTACAGAAATTCTAAGTTTCTTGCAAGTTGTTAAGTTGAACTGCTGACTAGTCTTCTAAATGAAATTTGTTCTTAAGAAGACTTAAAAACGCTTCTAATCTCAGCCTTACCTGACGAATAGCACAAAGCATGTAAACAGCAGGGGCTAACTTTGCATCAAAGAAACTCTTGTTTCAGCCTTGGGCACCTTAAGGTACATTCAGTGCAGGGCAAAATAATTGCTTGCGTGAAATGACGTAGCAGGAAGTTGTTCACTGGATTCTCAGCGCACGTTTGCAAGACATAATATTCGTTACCTGCAGTTTTGCAATGGTAACTAGCAAAACATCTGAATAATAACTTTTTTGAAGCGACAAAACAAACGTAATCATGTAAATCTTGTTGGAAGTTTTTGCCTAACGCTACAATGTTTAAGTCGAAGGATTGTTGCTAAATGCATTCAAGGCAGTGTGCTTTGAATGAACGTATCTGCCCGAGCATCTGAAAACATCATTTCGCAAGATTTGTTGGTTTCGGCAAAATTCGATATTTTGTCTGAATCGCACTGAGAAGAGTTTGTCCTGGTAAAAGGTGGTTTCATAACATAGGCGTAGCAAGGGTGTGGACCAGGGGCCATGCCCCCAGAAATTTCTAACATATTTTGTCATTTTGTGCTTTGAGAGGCAGTTTCCCAAACAAAATACTGTTACTTGCCTAAAGTCAAAATCTTTGGTCCTCCAAAATTTTGGACTGGCTACCCTACTGTTTCATGATTGCCGATTTACTGCTGTTAAGAGCTCTAGTCTTGCTGTGTGCTTTCGCGGAATCAGCCGACTGGGCTCTGCTTTCTTCTTTTGTAATGATACAAACTTACACATAACTGTATTCAAGTAAACGATTTCCACAAAGGTGAAGAGTTTGAATCCATCAGCAAATTTATAATAAGAAATCAACTTACGTAACGCTATGCCCATCCTCAATCCTGCAGTTTACAAGCAATGCTTCCTGGTGAAAGGTAGAAAGGCTAAAGCAAGACTAGAGAATGCAACCAAACAAAACACTAAAATGGGTTTGAATCGCAACGGAAGCTTCGACAGGTAAACTTCTTGACAATACAGCTTTTCCAAATAATAGCTTTCACTGGAAAACTAAAACTATGTGACCCCAAATGTCGTGGAACCCAACAGACAAACATGCCGCGGTTATGACTCACGTACCGTTGGTAGGCCGATGAATTACGGAAGGTTGACAGCGAAATTCTTGGGAGCGTTTTGAAAATGAAATGCCCAACGCTGTGACAAGAGTTAACGACATAGCTATCTCACTGGGTGGGGAAATAGGTCAAACCAGGGTTGGGATCCCGGAATTTTTGCGGCCAAATTGTCTAAATTTGGCCGTTTTCAGAAGTGATTGGCCGCAGTGGCCAGTGGCATACGAGGCGGGGGAGGGGGGGCCTCCCTCCAGACTTGAAAAATTCAAGGCAAACTCTGTTTTCAGGACAAGCTTAAGTTGCTGAAAAATCATGAAAGATAAAAAATATTTCAATACAGTGAAAAATTTCATGGCAAATTCTGTTTTTCAGGGCAAGCGCAGGTTGTTCAAAATTCTGAATGATAAAAAATATATATTAAATACAGTGAATTCAGGGCACACTCTGTTTTCAAGGCAAACACAAGTTGTTCAAAAATATTGAATGTAAAAACTATATTCAATACAGTGAAAAATTTCAAGGCAAACTCTGTTTTTCACGGCAAGCGCAAGTTGTTCAAAATTCTGAATGATAAAAAATACATATTCAATACAGTGAATTCAGGACACAGTCTGTTTTTCAGGGCAAGCAAAAGTTGCTCAAACGCCCTGAATGTAAAAAGTATATGAAATACACTACAATGTAAAATTTCATGACAAACTCTGTTTTCAGGGCAAGCGCAAGTTCCTCAAAAATCCTGAAAGATAAAAAATATTTCAATGCAGTGAAAAATTTCAGGACAAACTCTGTTTTTCAGGGCAAGCGCAAGTTGTTCAAAATTCTGAATGATTAAAAATATATATTCAATACAGTGAATTCAGGGCACACTCTGTTTTTCAGGGCAAACACAAGTTGCTCAAAAGTACTGAAAAATAAAAAATATTTCAACACAGCGAAAAGTTTCAGGGCAACTCTGTTTTTCAGGGCAAGAAAGTTGTTCAAAAATATGAATGATAAAAATCAATGACGGCCGTCAGGGGAGGCAAGGAGGGGAGTTCCTCCCCTACCATAACCATGAAATGTGCAAAACGAATTGGGGATCCAAAATAACAAATTGAATACAAATATGTCCTTTCATGTTGAAAAGGTGCAATTATTGTATGATTCTAATCATTTTCATAGTCAATACATCTGAATTTGCGTATTTCTTCTTCAAGTCAGGGGAAAGTCAAGAAGGGAGGCAGCGACTGCTTGTGCTCCTCTCACCGCGTGGCTTTCGCATTGACCAGTTTGTAACAAATTGTGGTGGTGACTCTGGTGAGCGCTTGCCGTGCAATTACCTTTATGTCAGCTCTGTAACCTTCACGTCAGTAACAGTGTAATATTTGTATACACTTTTAATATATGTACTCCTTCTACTATATGCTCTCGCATTCCATTGACTGGCACTTACTTGACGTTGTGTATAATACTGTATACTGAATATACAGCGTTATGCCACATCAGTAGCTGGTCAGACATGCAGCTACAGTGGTAGGGCGGCGAAGGGAGACAGCCAATATCTGTGCCTCAGTGGAAACGTTTGATTGTTACGACATAGGCAATTCTATCCTACTGACATGGCATCACTGGCGTGACCGACAAGCCGCGTTGGGAAAACTTGCTATGAAAATGTGTGGACTACAACATGATTTTGTGACATGAATTATCTACCAAGAAGCCTCAGCAGACGTGCTAGGTCAAAAAATAACATTCAAAACCAAAATTGCTTTAAAAACTTTTGGAAGCGCAATGATATACTTTGACTTTGAACGAACAGCGGAGACTAAATATCAGCGTTCACAATGCTAAGGTAAGGGAAAACCGAGAGATTCTTAAAGACCTCGTTAATGTAAATTGCTTCCCAGCCAAACAGCAATTAGCATTTTGTAGTAACGTTGAGAGTTCTTTCCTCCAATCGTGGCAACTATGTGGAACTTTTTCATACTCCTTGCTGCGAAAGATGAAAGATTAGCTAGACATTTAGAAACATCTACTGTGTTTTCTGGCTTCGCAAACATAATTCAGAACAATTTAATTGCAGCAATAGGTGATGTGGTTAGATTAGATGTGATATAAAGGAGATAAGTGCAGCCCCATTTGTTGCTGCAGAAGTAGATGAGTCAACAGATGTCACAAACAAAGATCAGATCTCTGTCATTATGTAGCTAAAAGCGAGCTGGCTTGTGAAGTGAAGAAAGCGTTCTTGGAATTTGATGATGTGAGTAATGACAGACGATCCGCTGGTATATTTTTTTAAGTTGTCCTTCCTGTTTCATTTTATTCATGTTTGCTTATTTTACATGGCGAACAGCCAGTGCTATTTAGTCAATTTGTGAAGTAAATTGGTTAGTTTTGCTGCGCACCAGTGCGCGGCGTTAACCTGCCGCGCTGTGTACAGACGTGTTGACATAGTTGCTTCATTCAAGTTTCCAAGTGTGGATGTGCGTTTGGGGGCGAATGAAGCACCCGGGGATGCTGTCCGTGTGAGGCTCAGGGCTCTCACAAATCCAACTCCAAAAATCCCTAAAACAGCACCAAAAATCCCGAAATCTGAGGTGGTGCAATATAAAATCGGAGTGCCATGATAAATGTTAAAAATAGAACCAAATATAATTTGCAAAATAAACTGAAATAGTCTATTTTATCACATTTTCGTAATTTTCCAAAAATCCCAAAATCCCTAAAAAGAGTCAAAAGTTCCAATCTAGGGACAAAATCCCTAAAAGTGAGAGCACTGGTGAGGCTGTCATCTTCTAATAACAAAGGGGAGGAACCTTAAAATGCGGATGAACATAGTCGCGCAAATGTGCTCCGCGTTGCTTCTGATTGCTTATTGTGGCCGCATCGTATCCTTGTAGTGAGCCAGTCGCTTTATGTGCTTCGTATCGAACGTGTTTTGTAGTTCTTTCGCCAGTGCGTTGAACCTCCGGTTCGATTTAATTTTAGGTGGGGAGGATGAAGTCAATTGGTGCGTGTTGTTGCGCACTGGTGATCTGCAGCACTGCGCGCAGTCGTGCTTTTACTTTGCATATTTCATTGAAGTTCTCCGCAGCTGCCGATCATACTCAACTGATGGTCTCCATTCTCGATTGGATCACTGTATGAATTCTGAACGTATGCATGAGTTGTAAGACTGTTTCAACTTTTCAGTAAAGCCGTTAAACAAGTAGGTGACAAGTCACTTCAGTTTTGTCCTCCTATATGTTACTTTTTTTCAAATCTAGAATCGCCATTGTACCTATGTGTGTGTAACAAATTATGACGTGAGATAGAAACCATAGGCAATAGTCATTCTGCAAGCAGCCAGTTGAGTGGTGAATTTACGCTACTCCATGCAATTCATACACTCGCAAATTTGGCTTTGAAACAGACAGTGCCTCCCCAGTCACGAACCTCACCGCACGTCACTGTAAAAAATATTTATTCAGTACAGCGAATTCAGGGCAAGCGCAAGTTACTCAAAAATCCCGAATGTAAAAAGTATATTGAATACAGTGAAAATTTTCAGGGCAAACCCTGTATTTCATTGTAAGCGCAGAGTTGTTCAAAAATCTTGAATGGTAAGAAATATATTCAATACAGTGAAAATTTTGAGGGAAAACTCTGTTTTTCAAGGCAAGCGCAAGTTGCTCAAAAATCCTGAACAATGAAAATATTTTCAATACAGTATATTCAGTGTATATTCACTTGGGATGATCCGTGTAATTTGGGCTAGTGTAGTGTGTAGTCTGGACTAAAGTCGTGACTGGTTATAATGACTTTGAACTGAACTTTGAACTGAAGTCCTCGTTTTTTTAATGCCAGATTTTTCGTGATTTTTTTAGAACTCTTCTATAATCTGTTGCAGCATTGACCTTAACATCACATTTTAGCTGACTGGCTGAGGTAGGGAAATTTTGAAGTTAGCTTCGTGAATGCAGTGTGTAATTGGGACCAACCCTGGTGACGGTTTGTGTAATATGGACCGGCGTTACAAATGACAATACTTCTATAAAGTACTTGGAAAGTGTTTTATAGGCTACATTTATAGGAATATCGTACAGTACTGTACATGGTACAATCACAGTATACGCATACGATACAATACGTGTAGGCACACTGGAACATGCATTTTGAGTGCGTGTTTCATTTCCCGAGGTGCAATCTTTAGTCGAAGCGGACCGCACGGACGTGCAGGTTGCTTGGCCCCTTTGAGTGCGCCGTGCGCGTCTTTAAGTGCCTTTCTGAAGCACACAGCAACGATAACACAGGCAGGTGCAGGGAGTCAAACCCTTCGATCCGGAACCGTGACTTTTAACCTTTGCCTTGCGCCATTGATGTCGCGCATATATTTGCGTCAGTAAAGGCGATTACCATAAAGTTTCTTGTCTGGGAGAACACAACATGTAAGGAACATCACCCCCTTGAGCTAACAAGCAAGGTAACTACAGAATTTGCCTATAACAGCACCTCTAGGGGATTGCATAAAGAACGTTTTTGCCGAAATGACGTTATAAGCGAATTGAAATGCATGTAAAAGATGCCATCGGGACCAAACAAAATGTAGCGTTATAGGCGAATTGACGTTACAGAAGAAGCCGTTAAAAACGAATTCAACTGTATAGAACAGATTTACAAGAGGTTTCAGGCCCCATTCGGATTAAACTAAAAAAGTTACTTTCAGGGCAGATTTTTTCCGCTCCCCAAGTAAAATGCCTTCCCGTACGCCTATGGCAGTGGCGTAGTGAAACTAAGTGTCATCCGGTGCCGACCATAAACGTGCCGCCCTGTTTATCCTTCGTATTACTTCCAACAAATCAAAATGAAGCGCCTGATACCGGTGCGGAGGCGGTTAAGTCGGACCCACGCTCTTCTTGGGAGGGTCGCTGCGGGGGGTGGGTGTCAGGGATGAAAATGCGGAGTCTTGTGGGATTGTCCGCCACTCCGCATTCCATTGGTGATCCACCCAATGCGCCACAAGTATGTTGTTATTGTCAGATGAACTGATGAGTTGTTGTGCGACGGGTATAAATGGGTGTCTCGAATTGAGGTGCCGTGCATTTGCACTCGATGGACGGGTGAGCGTTGAGTGGAACAGGTGTCCATGCTCCATGGCACGACGTGCTAGAAACAGTGTGGCTTCAGTGCGACGAAGCTCAGTAGGTTGGATGCCTGCGAGAATTGGAAGGTGGTGTAGGACGCAGGCATCCAGTCACAATTCGCAAGACGTCGTTGATGGCGGGATCGATGAGGGGGTATATGAGCACTGCGGCAACAGAGCGCAGTACTCTACGGTTGAATGAACCAGAGCTAGGGTGGCTGTTCGCAGAGTTGTTGCTCCAGCACCCCAACCGGAGCCAGCAAGCTGCCTCAGGAACGCGACGCGTGATGTCAGCTTCGTGCGAAGTGACTCGAGGTTTCGGTGATACGTGAGCGACCTGTCCAACGTTACTCCGAGGCATTTAGGCTCGTAGCCGAAGGGCAGGGTCTCGTTATTGAAGTTGACTTTCAGCTCACGTTTAGCTTCCTTGTTGTTAAGGTGGAAGGCTGCCGACACCGTTTTTGTAGTGCTGAGCTTTAACTTCCAAGTCTGGAGGTATTTACCTATGGTTGCCATGTCTTTGCTCAGCACTTCTTCCACTGCCTACCAATCTCCATCAGCATGCATGATTGCTAGATCGTCAGTGTATGCATACTTTCTGGAGACGGTGGTCGGCAGGTCAGAGATGTAGATGTTGAGAAGGGGCGCCAGGGCAGATCCCTGGGAGACGCCGTTCTTGATGCGTCGCAACCTGCTCCTTTCGCCGTTTCCGGTGGTAAGCGTCAAGCTGCGATTGCCAACCATCTCCATGATCATGTGGACCATGTGTCTATCAGGCAGCAATCGCAGCAGCTTGCAGGTGAGGCGCGGTGCCATAGGCTGCTGTGAGGTTGACAAACACAGCTCCGGCCTTCTTAGCCGAAAAGCTATCCTCGATGTCCTGTAGTGAGCCCCTCGGTGTTCAGCTGGAGTATGTTACGTCGTGGGTCTTCGGCAGCATTTCTGCTGCCGCGCCCTGAGAAGGGCGTTTTATGACCCACCCCATGCCGAACATATCCAGCGTGGGTACAGTGGTTGTTCTCGTATTGACAGGTTTGGTTGACATTTTGTGGCAAATGTCATACAGGGAGGGCCACGTGAAGGCACCTGTTATCCTCCCCAACCACTGAGTGGTTATCACCAGTCACAATACCATTAGTCTGAGTGTAGTAGTTCTGTCCATGTTGGGTGATGACATTATTCAAACAGAAAAATATAAGCTGTACCAACGTGCCTACTGTGCGTTGTTCAAATTATGAATGTGGTATAAGGGCACAGATCAGCGGCTGCTTCACCAGTGATCGTTTAAGATTGGGTAAAGTCCTTTTACATCTGCTGCCACAATGTGAAGTTCAGAGTTAAAAAGTTTTGCTTGTACGTGAGGTCCTTCACGATTCTGCCAGTTTATTAAGTCAGTAATGTTACTGTCTTTACAGCATTCATTTGCGTACGATTGGCAAAATTTGGCAGATATAGGTTGTAGTATGCTTTCAATCATAGTTGTAACACGTGAGGTGGTTATTTTGCCCGCATATTGCAATAGTCTCACAGGTTTATTGAAAATGTTGGTTGTAGCGAATTCTACAGGTTTAATTTTATGCGTTTTAAACAGAAGATACGTATATGCAGTTTCATTACAGTTGAAGTATTTAGCTTTGACTCCAGATACTGTATATGTTGGAAAATACCATTGTTTTCATTCATACCAATGCTGTGTAACAAAAGTTTGTCACTCGTAGCTCCATGTCGATGTAATTCTACCACATACTTTTCACAAGAATGTCGAATATTGTCCAGGTGTGTATTTATAGCTTTTGAATTCCGAGGTATATTTTCAAACGGACATATTCAAAATTAGCAATTTACCGTCTTTATCGCCTTTACATATAACGATTACTTTGTTGCTGACTAATTTTTTGAGTTTGTCCAAGCTTTGTCTAGTCTTACCATTTATGTTGTTTTTCTCGATATATTGTTTGTCATTTAACACAATGTCAGATTTGTTCAAAATCATAGTGTTTGCTCTTTGAGCCATACTTTCTTGGGCTGCTTTAGCTTTCCTTCTCTTGTAACGTTTGCGATCTTGTCTCTTCTTGATCGTTTGAGATTTAACATCGCCTTTAGCTAATGGAGCCACACTACTTCTTAAGAGTTTTTGTTTTTCTTTGAGCCAGTTGAACGTTTTAATGAAGTTCCTTTTAATATGCACACGATAGCTAAACAAACTGACACTCATATTAGCGGGCAAATTTGATGCTTGATTACGGAGGTTTGCAGCAGTTGGTTTAGCTTTATAAGTGGGATGAAAACTAAATGGCATCTAACTTGCCACACACTTTTGTAAACGAAAAGGAGTATGAATCTATAATAATGGCCAAAGCGCAAAAATGTACGTCTGTATTCCTCGCATTTCAAAATTCTTCATATACTAGGTATTGTTTTTAGTTAGAAAACATATCACACATCTCAAATAAGCCAGCCCAAAGACGGCGTATGCGTTTACGCACAATTACAATTTCCTATGTTTCCCCACAGTTTTTTTCAGTCAGACGCATTTTTATTGAGAAACTTCAACTGCGGTGTGTTGAGTTATATCGGCTAGAAAGTGACTTCGCTGGTTTCGTATTGAGTGACGTTATATTCAAACTTTTCATACAAATTCCGTTGCAACTTCTGTTCTTCTGCGTTCAAGCATCTCTTCGCAAGCTAATGGAAAAATATCAGCTTCCTGATAAACGTTAGTACTTTCCCCCATTCTGCCTTTCATTCTAAAAGGTCTTATGTTGGCGGACCAGGTTGATCCAGAAGAATAAAAAAACCATGTACTTTTGGTCAAAATTTCCATTTCTGTCATGGAAATAATTTCACCAAAATTTATATTTTCATCGCTTTGTTTCCAGCAGCCGTTGTAGTGACGTTCAAAAAAGGCTTCCAAAGTCACTCTCTTGTCGAGCAATTTATCTTTCCTAAACAATTGATAGACCTGCGACGTGAAGTTTAGCAACGACGGAGGAGAAGCTGCATATAAAACCTGTCTGAGCGGTTCACGAACGTTCCAATGGAAAAGCTTTTTGTGTATGGCTCTAGTTATATCTAGTGGTGTGATGTAAGGCAGGTGCTTGCAGGCAGTTGCATACTTTGCTTGATTGTTGGCAATGCAGTGCCACTTGAACCAATCGTTTTTATCGTACCGCCAGTGCAAAGCAACGAACGGTTTTCCTTTAAAAACGGATTTGACGTAACGGGCAGCAGCTGTTACAATGCAAGAAGGTCTTCGAACGGCATCCAAAACTGCAGAAAACATCGCCTCGTCTGATATTTTTGAAATATTTGCGGCAGAATTGCGTGGTAAATCTAAAGATGTAACTCGACCTTTCTGAGGCTGGACCTTGACGGTTTTGAAAGGCGAGGTGAAAATAGCGCAACGCGCGGTTGTGTCAAACAACTCTTTTATGCTTTGTTCATCTGAGGGTACCCAGGTTCCATATCGCGGTTTGTGCTTTGCTGCAGGAAGGCTGTTGATATAAGACGCTCCTTTCTGGTTCGAGTTCGACGGGTCTTTCAGTAAAATTTTCATTTTCGTATGTGCCTGGAATCGTCGAAAAAGTGCAACAGATGGCTGCTGTGCCTGCAGACAAAGAGCGAAGGATGGTTGGAGATATTTGCTTGTTAAATATAATTGCGTGTTTTCTCTAACAACTAGTGTCGTAAACGCTTGATTTCATGCAATTCAAAACAGCGGATGTCATGGTCGTTCCAGCGAATATCAACAGCGCAGGCTCTATGAGTAAGCAACCTACCGTGAAAACAACATCAAAACTATTGTGACACTCTTCACGAAGCTGCTCCACAGAAATGACTGAGAGAAAGTTTCGAAGATTGTCGGTATCAATCCTTTTGCTCGGATTTAAAACAGCATTCCAAGAATGATGTGCATAGAAGTAAGGGAGAACAAGAGTTCTGGGGAAAATTTATGAAGTTTAAAAGTGTATTGCAAATTAACAGTTTATTCCAGGGGTCGGGAACCTTTTTGGCTAAGGGAGCCATGAAACCTATATATTTTTAATTGTATTTCCGTGAGAGCCATATAATATTTTTCAACATTTAATGCAACTAACTTATTAACTAACGTGTGCATTTTTAAACAAAATCACCAATTTTAAATAATGGTAAATGTCTGAATTTTCTCTTTAATAACATGCTTCTTACTGTTAATGCGACTTCTGGTACTGCATGGTGTTGCTGATGGCTTTGTAGTCTGGTGGATGGAAAATTACAGAAAACGTTTCATTCGTTACAATCGTGTTGAGAAAATATCAAGCGAGCCAGATGCCGTCATCAAAATAGCCACATCTGACTCGCGAGCCATAGGTTCCCGACCCCTGGTTTATTCCAATAAACGTGTGAATACAACACGTACGCATGTCTCTAAAATGGTCGCATTTCAGAGCAAAGCTTTCACTCAATTTATCAATTTTTGAGGAGCTTGTTCGCAAACGTTTTGCAAGAATGTGGTTTTGTTTTAGGATATAGCTTCATTTCAGAAAATACTTCAGCTGATGCTAAGAACTAAATGGCAAAGATTGCTTTATAATACCTGATGGCACCGCTCCATTTACTTGATTTTTACAAGCCTAAGGTATGCTTGCATGAGCAACACAGAACTAATTTAAAACAAAAGTGTAAATTTACGTGACGCAAATTTACTTCAATCACTCAATTATTCGTCCAATCATGAATTCATTCATTCATTCCTGCGTGTATTAATTCTGTCAACCATGGATTTATTCATTCTTATTTTAGTTTACTTGTGATAAGGCTGTAACCACAAATGAACTAAAAAACAGCACAATTTTCACATACCGTAGTATGTGATGCAAAGCAGTTTTACAAAGAAGCTTGGAGTAAAACTGAATTTTCTAAGCTGACGCTGCGGTGAGCTGTTACACCTTGGCGTCCAGCGTTCTAAAAGTGAGTGTTTGAAATACTCTGCACGCATGTCACTGATAACAGCGATCACACAAACGAACATGAATGCCGTTATTACAGACATGAGGGCAGAGGATTCTCTCCTCGGATAATTTCCTGTAACCGAAGAGTAACGGAACGGTCGTTATCGAAATAACTAATGTTACGGTTCTCAAATATGAGGGTGTGCGGCTGGGTGAAAATAAAATAGATGTCAGAGGTTGAATGATGTTTGAACGCCAAATAGGATCACTACAATTTTGAATGGCATTCTGCGTCGCCAACCATAGCTGGCAATTTAACAGAGGTCGAACAGATTTTGGTTGGTGGTGCTGTATTAGACTTTTGCATTGTAGTGGAATACTTAACTTATGCGTAATATAATTTTAAAAATGTGCCACAAAGACGTTGATACAATTAAAAGGTAAACCATGGCAAGAATATACAGTAAGTGCGACTTTGAATACGGAATATCAAAGAGTGCGGTTGGTGCTGAATGTGAAATGTGCGGATTGAGTTTTTCCTGATATCTGCAAATTGGCGTACTTATTTAAACGACTAGTTTTTAATGCAGCATTTTTCGCTTGAGAGTTGATCAACCAGTGCAACAGATAGGCTGCAAGGTTGATCGCACTAACATATCAGAGTGATAGGCCGAACTTCTCATTCAGCAAAAACAATGGCAACTTTATGGGGTGAGCACTTTCTATGGCTCCAAGTTACCATCCCACATTCACAATTAATCTGGTGTTTGTCGCTTCACAGAAGTTAAATTAAAAACAAACGAATGCCCTAAAATTTCCAGGTGTAGCCGTTCAATTTTTGGTCGCGAGATAAAAATAAAGAACAATGTGTAGTGTTGAGCCTTGAAAAACATTACCACTGTTTGAAGGTTTAGGAATGGGTAAAATCCCATGTAAATGATCTGGGTTAGGTTAACAGTCTTGTCTATTCCAGTTAACAGTTTGAGTTCATCAGTGGCTTGATTAGACAGATTGCTGGCATGCTCATGAGATTCAAATGCGATGCTCCACAACAGCAAGCAGATGAATTTTAGGAAAGCATATAGGCTTCCAGCTACTGATTGCTGTAACGTGTGCACTGGTGTCATTGAAAGTCTAGTGAAGATATGTGCACAGCACACGATCATTTTTCAACGTCGCTCCGCAAGTTAGCAGCCGTCGGTGAATCAAACATGGATTCGTCTGATAACATTCTATAGCAACAACAAATGCAAAACGATAACTGAACAAAGAACAATCACCAAATTAAAAAAACTGCAAAAATCTGCGTTTTTTACAAGCAAAACTGCATATTGAAAGTTTTCAAATGTTTTGAAACTTGCTGATCTTGGGAAGAATTTGTAATCTAGCTGGTCAATGGATACCTCAAATTTAAACATGGGTGTATCGAACTGTATAAATGCTGCTGGTTGACTTAACGGCAGAAAATTGGCTTTGGAGTAAAGGACTGGGGCAAGTTTTTCGATCATAACGTTCAAATGAAGGCCAAAGTGGTGCCAATGAATTGAATCGCAGTTTCAAATCCAGACCTGAACAGATGAGGAACCGTCTGCAAATAAACGAACTAAAAGCAATCGCCTGAAGAGTGGCCTTCGTTTTGAAATAAAGCCTGGTTCACCTGCAACTAAAAACTTGAGTGGCAGATCCAGAAAGGACAGTGATCTTCAACTTGTTGATCTGACTCTTGCAAATTGTTAGTCGAAAACACACAACATTCATTTAGAAAGTGCTAATTGGCCGTATTACGTTTATATAAAAATTGCATTACATGCCGCAATCAAACTTTAGTTTTTATTCAAAACAACATGCTGCGATTCCAGTGTGATAATTGCTGTAGGTTTTCTAACTTAATTGAAAAAATCTTATAAATATTAAAATTTCGCCATGACAACACTGAGTAAAATTAATTGCAAAATTAATTTTTCCATGAGTAAAATTAATTTTTATGTTTAGAAGAAAACACTAAATTAGGACAAAATTATTTTTTAGCACACTTATCACACAAGCTTAACCGTTGTTGTGTTTGTGACAATGTTTTGTTAAATGCGGTTTACTACTTTATTAGTGTCTCTGTTTAAGCTCGAAGTTAAAAATCTTTCACGTTATGTCCACTCTTTCACTCATACCTGTTTAGACGTATTGCTAGGTAAATGGAATCCATCAATCCGCAAAGTTGGTTGTTGGGGCCTCCGACTAAGCCAGGATACAAAAAGCGGGTTGGATCTAATCGCAGAAGCGGTTTTACTTGTTCTGTCCAATTCGTTCTCTTGCAGCTCCATGCACATTGCTTAGTTGAAGTGCTGTCGTTGGTCAGAGCAGTCGAAATAGATTTTTCTTCTAATTTCAGTAACTCCACTTTCATGTCACCACGGTTTGGATATCTTACGTTTTCTGCGATATTCCACCCATCGTTAGCAGATATTTTCAGGGGATGGGTGACATCAGCCACTTTTAAAAATTGTTCTGTTCTCAGCGAACTTTTCGTGAGAGTGAATTTGGTGGTTGAAAATGATTTAACGCCATCACTTTCATGCAATGTTTTCCTCGTATTTTTCGAACAAGTGTATGGCGTTAGGCAGGTGGTGGAATGAAGGTGTATCCAAAAAAATAAAATTCCCACTGCAAAGACTGAATTGATTCCAAACAATATCTTCAAGATGAGCTTATGTGTGCAGCAAGTTGGTAGAAACCACTTCATTGTGTCTTATATTGGTACAAGTTGTTAGTGGCACCAGTGAGATCCTTCTTTGATAATTTCAGTAACGTGCGCATTTTTTCTGCATTGCGCTAGATCGTTTTAATTGGTTTCTACTGCTTCAAATTTTTCAATCTTATTCTCTCATGTGCAAAGACAAAAAATGTAAAGTGTTCAGCGATTCTATAAATGCCAGCTTTGTAAATGAAATATTAAAGAATAATAAACACATTTCCATTCGCAATTGGCCCAGTAGTGGCTGATGAACATGAGCCACCTAGTATTAATCTACTGCAACTGATTTTTTTACGGCATGAAGTGCTGCTGCAGAGAGGAAAGAGAAGAATTTGCCTTGCAAAAATACAAAAAATTCTTTCAGGGCTATTAATTTTCAATTTTAGGTCTCGGTAAGTTAAAAAAAAATTTGTACCACCTCAAACATTTTGCCTTGTTATGGTTCGCAATATACTTGCAGTGGAGTAATTAGGATGTATACAAAGCAGTGTATTCTACTTCACAGTATTATCAGCGTACCTGACCCAAAAATTAAAAAGTGAAGATTAAATAAAGAAGTATTTACTTATAAGTTTCGTAGATTGCTTAATGTTATTCCAAATTTTGAAAAAACCACCATATCGACCGGTTGGACAGTCGCGGTCAACGGGTGACGGCCTCACGTTAAGTATTTCTCGCTGTCTCAAGCTCAGTGGGTTTCCGAAAAACACAAGCACATGAGGAAATTATGTATCTGTCATGATTAAGAATTATGAAGCGTAATAAAGCTAATTTACCTAGAAAAGTTGGTTCAGAAACAAACTATCATCTGTTAAATGCTCTTGACGCTGTTCTATCGCTCCAGACCATCAACAACATGAAAATATTCACTTTCAAGCAGGGGCGTAATGAGGTTAGGTGGCACTCGGGGCACGAAGCAAGTTTGTCGCCCGCATGTTCGAAACTGTCTTTCGGAAGCAAATGTACTGTACTGAAGGAAGTACTTGTGATATTGTTGGTACTTTTCGGCGCTTCCCGCAGTGATTTGGCGCCTCCATAGTGACTCGTCGTACGGGAATTGCGCTCCCCTTGCCCCCCACGTTACGCTCCTGCTTTCAAGCCCTCAATTACGTAGGTAAGCAGGTTTTCCAAGTCATCATCTGTCAAGAAAGCTGAAAAGTTTCAAGCTATCATGTTCCTAGAAAAGCCGATTTGCAGCAAAACTACACCGTCTGCTAATTTTCTTATCTCTGCTTCACAACCCTACAACGGGTTTTGTTATGTCAACGCGTCTTCAACGCTACCGAAGCTACACCACACTCAATTTGGAACAGCTGCTGGGGACGATGTTACGTAAATTCCGGAACACAGCATACTTATGGGGGTGCTTATGTAGTCTTTGGAATATGTCTGCAAATTTCCAAAGCCATAATGGGCTGCTAACTTTTGTGTTAAAATGTGCGTCAACAAATGCAGAATACTTTGTTATATAAACCTATGTAACCTGTCACATCTCGTTTACACATTTGGCTTCATAGTTCTTACTGATCACAAGCCCGGTGCTTCTTAATTAATTATGGATTTGTCAATTGTGAGGGCTGTATGGGATAAGAGTGAATAACTATCAATTTTTACATAGATTTGAACACGGCCCATCTTGCGAAAAAGTGCCTAATTGGAAAAAAAGCTTTTGAAGCACTTGAACTACTCAAATGCTGCCCAAAAGATTTTGGAAAAATTTGACAAAACCGACATAGATTGAATGTCAAAGTGTTTTTTGTATAGTCAGGACCGTATCAAATGAACGCGAGCCCCTAGGCAAAGTCGTGACCGCGAGGCCCCCTAAACGCTTATTGCACCTGCATGGAATTTCACATGCCCTCGTTTCAAGTCTGCAGAAGCACCGGTCAAAAACGTCAAAACTGATACGATTTGGCGGCCTATACTTCAGAGACAATTAGGTGTGACCATGTACGGCGGTTCGTATGAGGTTAATTTGTGCAAACAGAAAGTTGTATCACAAAAAGCGATATTTTGTTACCATGACACTACACAACAACCTTTTTTGTCATAGGCTGCCTGACCATCTTCACAGCTGCACACATCGTCCATTCACGTATGTATCGAGGAAAGATATGTCTACTCTACATTCTCTCGCAGACCAAATCGTACACCCTTTAGAAAAGATGTTCTCAACGAAATATAATGCAAAAGCAACTTGAACCGTATTACTTGACTGAAGTTTTGCGATGGGAGCTTTGCAATAGTTACACCAATATTAACTGTTCCGTGATCTAGTGGACAACAGCGCTTTGTTTGATCTAGGACTGATACCCTCGCGATCACCACAAGCACTTCGCAACTAACTGTTACGTCAGCGCATTATAACGTTAATTGCAAAGGCGTTATATTGCGAAGAATTCCTAGTAACGAACTTATTGAAGTCTCCCTCGCCTCTGTCAATGTGTGCTTTTGAAAAAAAGTCAGCAACGAAAAGTTTCATGACGCCGTATTTTTTGCACGCGAAATCGTTGATGATTGTCTCCAGGCCCGCATCTCCAAGAATCTCATGCTTTATGCTCATTAGAGACCACATGCTTAGTTTTTCTTGCCCAGTTGAACTTCGAAGATAATTCGTAACTTCGCAACATAGAAAAAGACCGCTCTGCAGTACAGTTGGAAACCATGAGGCACAGGTAGATGCGAAGGGCAATATTTGGAATAGCAGAGTGCAGCTCGTGTTTCACAATAAACAGAATACATTCGCAATTCTATACATTTTCCGTCACTGTGATCAAGATTAGCTTTTTGCTTGTCCAAAATGGTATTGAAGAGGGCTGCACATTGCACAACGACAAATGTCAAGGTTGTCAGTTTCCTTAAACTATATACTAAATGCAGCAATCAAAAAGCTCTTCAATTTTGACGTGAGGTGAACAGCCTAAAAACATGAAAAAACAGTACAGGAGTGTTTTGATATTCAAGCGCGAGGCCCCGGGCATTTTCCCGATTTGCCCAATGACCCTCTGCGTTGTCAAAAAACAAACTAAACTAGGTTCAATTATACTAGTATTCACTTGCAAACGTGTTCTTTAAATTTTCACAGCATAACACAAAACGTCTAGAGTTAGAGATCATCTAAAAACTTGCAAAATTTTGCTCAAGTGTTTTGTCGAACGCCATCAGAAAGTTTTAAAAGCATTCAAAGTCACATATTGTGTCCTCAGCAATCAACCTCAGTTCATACCAAAGGAAACGCACGATTGATATGATATTTATTGATTGTTGCACAGGACGGTGATGTGCGGAATGACTGCCTGCAGCATTCTTCTGCTCAACTGTGAAGATCTAGATAGATAACAACTGCTCAGGAGCCTGAAGCATTAATCAATTGCTCGTTGTTTCTGTTTGTGCCGTTGCGAGCAATGCTTTTGTAATATTTTTTACATGTCGCGTTTTGTCATCCCCGGGAAATGCCACGTGGCGTTGGCTAGTGAACACCAGGTGATCAAATTTTTCTTTCGCTTCATTTTACAGTACATAGTTTGAAGGTATTTAATAGTAATTTTGTTGTAACACGAGCCCAGTTAAGTTTAGCATTTGGCGAAGGAAGCATGTTATGAAAAATACCCGCAAATTTTCCCAAAATGTTTCATCATGCTCAAATGTTACGCATATTCCCAAGTGTTATTTTAGTTAATCTTTGAGAAAGTTGGTTTCAAAGATAAAAGTCGAGCAATCAAAGCACAACCATTGTAAGCTGCATCGTAATTTTAACTATTACAACAACTAAGGGAGCTTAAGCACATAGTCCGCGTCGAATCTTTCCAAAACAACGAAACACGTTCTGTGCAATCGTCAAGTATCCGTCTGGAGCGATCTTCTTGTCTATACCTACTGAAACAACAGGATCATTTTTCTTGTGATAGTATTCACCACGTTTGCATAGCATGGATCTGATAAACATATGCCAAAATTCTCCTCAAAGGGTCAGCATCCCAGTTTATTGAAAAAACTTCAACTAGCTGCGGTTGATTCACGTCTTTTGAACACTTTGCAATGCGCGATGGGTTTCTCAAGTTTACCTCATCAAGCAAATCCTGAATTATGCTCTATCTGAACTATTTGCCACTACAAACCAACTGGCAGCTTACCACCATCAGCCATGCATTGCAGGATGAGAGTAGCTTTTACTGGCAAAACTTATCAAAGAATTCGTACCAAGCACAGTAGTGACTCGAGGCTATCACTACCAGCTGCCCACTTTTTTATGTTGACAGCGCTTCCTTTCGCCACCCACTGCAATATTCTACCTACGAAACTTTCCACTTGCAAAGGGTAAAGCACACTGTGGGAAATAGCAAGCAGTTGTTGCTTGATCTGCATCTACTGTATGAGTTACTGTAATCGCAAGCATACGAGGAACACAGGACCTCAGTGGCTTCATCATTGATGTGTACTGTATTTTATAACTGACACTTGTTATTGCAAAGTAAAGCACAGTGACGGGCAGAGCAAATTCCCTGGTCAAGTTTATCACAAGCAAAGCTTAGATTAGCAATAAGTATCAATGAAGATAAACTATTGAATTGAGGATTACCATAATTGTTGATCAGTTCGAGAAGCTACCTGTCTCCAGCTACGCGCACGAATATATTTGACTGTGACATGATACTATTCAGAACAATATACCGGCTACCATGACAAATGACAATCCTAGCAAGGAATTATTGCACATACCGACAAAAACAAACCAGTGATCAATCTATCACAACTGAGATTCATGTCAATTTTTATGAAGTTTTTCCAGTAAGATTCAATGATAAATTTAAACGTTAGGCTGGTTTTCCTGATACTATTAAAAAACTTGCCCAAATACTTTGAAGCTCACAATAGATTGCAATTGAATGTAGGCTCTGAATCCGACATCAGTCTTACCAAATTGTCGCAGTCAAAAAGCTGGGCAGTGTTGCTAGATGCTGGTTACAAATACAGCTCAATGTCCTCATGAAATGAAATAAGGCCAAAAAACTCCAAACTAACCCAAATTAAAGCCCAAAATTTGCGATAGAACTAACAGCTTGCAGTGAAAGTAACCACCATTGTCTTATTGCAGTTGCAGTTTTGTGCAACACGCAACTGATTTTTCTTACAAAGTAACCTGAAACATACAAAATAACAACAGGTAGTAACATCGTAATGACAATCAAACTATTATTAATTTTACACATTGCAGTCTAAATAAAATGTCAACAATAGCAAACCCTGGTGCATACCATGTCAAGCATGTGCTTTGATGACTAAAGAGAAAAAGAATCCTGTTTTCTTTATCTTTTGGAATTTGAAAATGCAACTTCAATTCGTCAAACTAAGAAAGAGGACAGTTGTCAATTTGATTTTATATACTGCCTAATAATTCTTTAAGAATAGATCAAGCCTTGAGATCACGTGATCGTGGGTATGTGATCTGATGATCAACAGTGTTGATCTTGTTTGTGGACGAGGGTGTGGTGTTGCTGTGGTCACATCATCTAGTCCATTACTGCAGTTGCATGGGCGTCCGCAGAATTTTTCCAGGGAGGAAACGTCAACATTTTGCTTATCCTTTTCAGGTTGCTGAGGATGAAATGCAAATGGACAGGGACCGAGTTTGCTAAAACGTGGGGAACAAAACTTTATTGTTTGCGCTTCGAAAACCATGTTCATTCAAACGTAGTACGTTGTTTTTGTTAAATTGGCAAAATAGGGGCCAAATTATTGAAATGACATATTCTGGGGCCCATTGGCCAAGTGCCCCGCTGACTACGCCCATGATGATGGTACAGCAATTGGCACTGTGCAATGGTGCTGTATCTAGCACTGCGTTAAATATCAAAGCACATTAATTCTTAGAGTTGGGCTTAAATCAGGTTTTCTTAAGGTGTTTTAGGGACCCGATTCGGGTCCCTAAAATGGAAAATCGGGTTCCTAGAATCAAAGAAAATTATCAAAGGAAATATCTACAATTTAGTCGGAAATTTTTCGGGTCCAGACAGGTCCACACCGGGTGCCTAACATTTTCCTTAAAAAAAAACTGGCTTAAATAGACAGATGTATGCTCAAACCTTGTAATAATCAATTGAAATTTGGTCAGTTCCGAGATAAAATATACTGCTACTAATAACCACAAGATTCTCACTAGAAACACTAAACCACATAAATTAAATCAAAAACAAACCGCAAGATCTTTTGGTAAACTAGCAGTGGCAACCCTGTTCTGGTTGCAGGCGATAGCCCAGCGCAGGTATTCGTAATTGAGCAAAGTTTTTATACACGCTAATTCGGTTAATTCAAATTAACCAACACAATTATCAAAAATCATGATAATTCAGTTTACATAGTAAATTTGTACGCTGTGTCTACAGTTACTCCAGTGATAATGTTTGTTTTTCTTATTTGTTACCTGGCTTTATGCTGGGGTTTTCCAACAGTAATGTAACCATGAAACGTGGACTACATTGTTTTTATGACAACATATTGAGGGGACAAAAATCCGAGAGGTAAGGTCACTTTATTCGAGAACTAACAGCTATACCATTGTGTGTTTTTACTCCAAAGCCAGAGTCGCAGTTGCTACGAATAGGGGTTTTTAATCCGGAAACGAAACAGAGTCAGTCAGACGAATTGAACGACTCTACCACGTGTTACCCCCGTTTCGGTGTTTTTAAGTTAGCCTAAAGCCTCCCACATCAGTTCATAACAAAAAAGCGACAAAATTTCCATGGAGGAATTTTGTTTGCGGTTTAGAAGGAGTAAGCGTTTTATGAACGTCCTTTGCAGGGACCGAGTTCAAGGGACGACATGTCCCCACAACTTTTGGACATGGGAGTCGCAATATCTTTTGACCCCTCAACATTTTGTGATAAAAACAATGTAGTCCACGTTTCATGGTTACATTACTGTTGGAAAACCCCAGCATAAAGCCAGGTAATAAATAAGAAAAACAAACATTATCACTGGAATAACTGTAGACACAGCGTACAAATTTACTATGTAAACTGAATTATCATGATTTTTGATAATTGTGTTGGTTGATTTGAAATAACCGAATTAGTGTGTACATAAATTTTGCTCAATTACGAATACCTACACTGGGCTATCGCCTGCAACCAGAACAGGGTTGCCACTGCTAGTTTACCAAAAGATCTTTTATGACGATACAAAGAGCTGCAGTTCGGCTGGGCTAACACTAGACGGCACAAGAAGTTAAGGATCATTGATACAACACACCAGTGGTTCTTAACCGGAGGGCGCACCACCCCAGGGATGCGTCAATAAATTTCCAGGGGGGCGGGAGCCCTTACGCGCTCTACAACATGGAAAGTTTGATCGGTAGGTTTACAAACAAATACACCAGTTTTGCAGCTTATTTAAAGTCAGGGGGGCTTGAAACAAAGGCCAATTACTTAAGAACCACTCCTCTACACTAAACAGCAACCACAGGACAAGTTTTAGCACGCAAATAGTATCGTGTTGGCGACTTTGTGCAGTAGGCCTGATGCACGAGTAGATAATCACGCCCATGCCAAAAGAACGATTATGAAAAAAAGTTTCATGCAAACTTCAAATATATTTGCATTCAACAAAACCGAAAATATTTACATTCAGTAGTGAGTGCTAAAACTGGCAGAAAGTCAAACTTGCAGAGAAATCAATAGATATACTTAATGCCACATCGGAATATAGATTTGTCTTCTTGCATCGTTTCTGAATGACAATTTTTCAAACAAGTATTTCATTAAAAACAAATAATGTTCATCACGGGGAACCTCCTTGGAGCGGGGGGCGTGGGGCAATTGCCCCCGTTGCCCCTTCTTAATCCGGCCCTGTGGCAAGTGCTTGTTCAGTTTATAGCAAATTCTTGGCAAAAATGTTTGAGAAGTAGCGATGTTATTAGCAATATTGACTTTCCGATATGCTTTTTTGCGGCACCTATTTTTTCCATACTTATCAATTTTTTTTGGAACATAAAATTGGGATAGACTTAACAGTTTCATCTACACTAAAAAAGCCTTCAAAAAACTATACATTTTTATTTTGAGACGTTTCGGATTATTCTTAATCCATCTTCAGTCAAAAAATAAAGTATTTTTTTGTAAAGTATACTTTATTTTTTGACTGAAGTATACTTTATTTTTTGATATATAAAGTATACTTCAGTCAAAAGAGCAGAGATCAAGAGCAGAGATTCACCGGAGTTGCAAGACTCCAAATCAGTATTTCTGCAGTTTAACACTGCTGACCTCCCTGGTGAGGTAAAACTTGGTTACTTGTTTTTCCACGTTAAGCAGTATATTCCAAGGCCGTTGCGGTGTTATAAATGTAACCGCTATGGACATGTACCCAGCCATTCCCGACGTAAACTACGTTGCTCAATCTGCAGCGGCGAACATTAGTATAGTGAGTGCCGCGCTGCTGCTCCGAAATATTAGCGCCACTCCGCTTCCGCATACAACTGCTGTCCCACTGGAACAAGAGGTAATTTTTTATATCACTGCTTTGTCTTAGTCTGAGAAAACGTAATCAGCATAAGGGGTTGACTAGCATTGTGAAAAAACTACAACTTGAGTCTGAGGAAGAAAGAGTGGCCTAGACAAGGGGTGCTGCAACAAATGAAAAGGAGATCCCCTTTAGTCAAAAGTTAAACAGCCAGGCTAAACTGAACTCTAAAACCCTCTTGAACGTGAGAATTGTGAAAGGTTGCTCTATATGAAAATGTTCAATTTTTTACATAGAGTTTTTTTTATAATGTGTAGCATATACGAATGTTTTGGAATGATAATCAGATACGCTCTTCCAGTATGTTTTGACTAAATAGCGCACCCGAAGAGAAACGCATGATAAAAGATATGGTGAGCCATTCAGGTCTGCAGCACAATACTGCAGATGAGCTTGCTTATCTTTAGAAAAGTGTAAGCGTCTTCTAAAGCCTGTCCTTTCCAGGTGTATTGATCGCTGCGGGGCCTCCTCTGGTGCTCCAACATGCAGATCACTTGCATATTGCCTCTCCTACGCAAATGTGCCTGTAGGAACGCCGTGAGGAGATGCCTCTATTTTCGAACAAAGGTTGCTGTGCGACGTGGCGCGTCCGAGTACTCAGTGGTAGAGATGGCACGGGCCGCTAATGGTGCGGATTTTGGGCGGGGCGCTGGGGTTGAACGAGCGGGCCGCTAACGATATTTTTAGCGGTTGGACTTCACCGAGCCGCCCGCTGATGTTGAAAAAAACTTTAAATTTTTTTTGAGTTGAAAGAACAGCTCGGTGGCAATGAAAGTGACTGAAATCACTTGACATTGCTTTGCCGTTGCTGCATTTTAAGGCAAATTTGCTTTTCCCATATGTGAGCACACCATCAGGCGCGACTGGCAGATACACTTTAAGAAAAATTTCGTGCATGCATGGTGATAACTTCTTGCATGAGCGTGGCGGTCAACGGTTTTGGTGCTGAGTTGCTTCTTGGATGAAACGTGTTGTGCAACATTATGATGGCGTGCTGTAGGTGTTTTTGATATATGCACCAAATCTCAATCGTTTTGTAAGTAAGGTTGCGGGGTTTTACGTTTAGAGTTTTATGTTTAGGAATTTAGGTTTAGGCTAAAGGTTGAAGGTTTTATGGTGGGGTTTCAGGTTTAGGCTTGAAGGATGAGAGTTTTAGGTTGAGAGCAGAACGGCCTCCAGAAAGTAGTCGATAGGGGAGCTTTACTTTTGTGTGGGGGTCTTGACATTATAAAATTGGCAACAAATCCACTGATTTATACAGTATAGTTTCTTTAGGTTAAGGTTTTATGGTTAGGGTTTTAGGTTTAGGGTTTTAAGGTTGTTTTCCGGGTTTTAGGTTAAGGGTCATAGGTTTAGGGTTTTAGGCTTACACACTAATCCAAGCATGTAACTTTGTTTATTGTGCTTGTCACATGATATGTCCACTTCAATCAATCATGTTCCACAAAAAGCAAAATAGACCTTGGAGATACTTTGCCTCTCTTCACCACGTTGCTTGAAGCATAATTGGCGCCAGCTTTAAGGTCACCACTTGTGGTTTAGACTATTCGCATGCATTCTATGCATCATGCTTTAGTTATTCATCATTTCACTCATAAGCCTTTGCTTGCGATTTTCAGAACTGAAAAAGCGTAATACATCTGAAATCGATTTCCTGGTGATATGATTTGCTGATTGATGCGACTGCATTACTTTTGTGGAGACTTAATGTTGAAATAGTTTATGGGGATTTTGGGGATTACAGCAGACCTTTTATGCAATGAACCTACGTACAATGATCGTAGGACGACATAGACAATGAACTGATAAAAACAACATGCATTTTGTTCATGCTGACAAGTGGTTGCATTACAAATCACTCTGAATAAATTGTTAAACACTTTTGAGTTTGTCTGAACATCTGTAGTTGCTTATTCTGAGACATGACAAGGTCTTAAAAATAAACGTTTGAAAACCGTTGGAGTGACCAGCTTCAGTTTCACAAAAACATAATTAATGATTTTGTTAGAGAACATTTTGTTGGCGCTTCTGTTCTTGACATTACTTTGACACCGTGTTTCAGGTTAGATATTTCCGTTAACTTTTGCAGGAGTCTATGCTTTCCGGCACAAAAAACGCGTTATTTCTGTGTTCCTTGTTCTTTTCACAAGTACAAAGCTTATACCATAACAGAAATGTACTCAACGTCCTTTGCTGCTCTAGGTCTGACGCGAAATCTGACAGTATAATTTTAACCATCGACGAGCATGAGCTCCTTATTTTTGAAATTACTCTTCGAAAAACTTTTCGTTCCAGCCGAAAACAAAACAAAATTACGCATTCACGGAAGAAGTTGTTTTGTCAATGAAATATATTCTAGGCCACTCGCTATCTTCCTCGCATCTAATGCCATGACACCGACAAAAGTTTCGTAACTTGCTGCATATCTATTGCATTGCAGTAGCAACTGGCTGGAGCCAACAGCAGTCACTTATTTCACAGCGATAGTGGAACACAAGACCCAAACTTCTACCCTTGATTTTTTGTCTGCTCGTCTTCTCTGTCACCTGGCCCCGCCAGTGAAATCCTATATTCGTGGCTTGATTTTTGAGTCACGGTATGCAGTTCAACAATGTTGATATAGGTGTTATTGACCGTGGCTGTCGCGGCTAATGAAACTGTTTAATACAACAGCACGAGCCCAACAATTTTCAGTGAGGGTTCTTCCGCAATTAGCAATATGATCGAAGCAGTGTTTCCTCTACGAAAATTTTGCCCTGAGCAAATGTTTATTTTGTTGCGCACGAAGCGCATGCAACTGTGCAACCATGCAGACACATAAAACAGTGAAGCGTTCCTGACGTTGAAAGGGCTATGCCGTATATGTACATACCGTATTAAATGTAGAATGTTGGACGTGCGCGAGAATGAGATAGCACTGTGCAAATTGTCTGGTGGCACTGCGAAATTGCCCTGCTTAAAGGGAACACTGGATCAAAGAACAGTCGTTCCTAGACTGACAACTAAACATTATGCAAAGAACACCGGGAACTTCCGTTTTTTTGTGTAAACAATATTCACCTCATTGAAATCCGTGTGACATAAACCGACATGACAAACCAAGAAAAAACAGTACCATCTTGATACGGTACAATACACCATCGAATTTGTGTAAATATTCCATTAATTTATTTCTGAACCAAATTCCTTTTACACTTCCCCCTTGTTGTTTTGTTTCGTTCGATGTTCTTACCTTCTCGCATTTCTACGTTTTCACACTTTCATCGTTTATTTACGTTTCTACCGCCATTTTTTCTTCAGTTTATTTATATATATATGTTTGATTTCTTTTTCCTTTTTCGTCTGTACTTATCGTGATTGTATGGATCTTCTTTTTAATAATGATAATAAGATTAGCTTAAATAATTCCTCTACGGGAATTATTTTTATTTTTTGCTTTTTATCAATCCTTATCTGGAAGCGCTTAGTGTGCAGTGTCCGTTTGTTCTCGGCCTCGTCACCATTCAACTCTGTAGTTTCTCAAATTTTAGTGACTAAAATCAGCAAAAAACACTCAAGCAAAATTTTCACGCCTGACTTGATTGTCACATGTATAGCTTTGTACCTATAAATGTTACTGCTGTGGATGAAGTTACCCAGTTTTATGTAGACCAAGAAGTCAGTTATTTCTTTTCAAGGCACATGAAGTTTAATGTACACTTTAGTTTTTGGCATAGCAGTGGATGTTGGGTATACGCAGCGTTTTTTTTAAGGACAATGTTAGGTACTCGATATGGAGCTGTAGGGACCCAATTTCTCTGATTCTAGGCACCCGATGATAAGTTTCTCTGATTCTAGGGACCAGATTTTCAATTCTAGGGATCCGAATCGGGTCCCTAATACACCTAAAAAAAACCCTGGTAAACGCATTAACAAGTATCAGATCTAAGGCGAGCGGGACCGCGTAAGTAATAGTAATGCCTTTTTGACTCAATTGTTGGCAATATCACGACTACTTATCGCGAGTCAATCATGACATTACAACATGCAGATTTTCGTGTACTTTATGTTAAAAAATGGGTTAATTAGCACTGGAATTTTCTTACAGGTCCCAATAACGTCAAAGGCACTTCGTCTTGACGCCAAACTGCCACAAAAAAATTTAAATCCAAAACAACCTAATTTTTTAATGAGAAAGTACACGAAATTCTGCATCATACGACACTATCATTGACTCTCTACCGCGATAGGTCGGCAAGTTATGAACGAAATTGCCTCAAAGCCGCCACAGTAGCTGTCGCGGTCCCTAAACGCTTTTGTGCAGTTGCTATTTCCACTGTTAATCTTTGCTAACGAGTGGCATTGATTGTTGAAACGATATTTGCTGTTCTTCGCCTGTGCTCATTCTATCCCAGAGGTTCCCAACCTTTCTCTGAACATGTGTGACTCTTTCAGCATTTCAACAGGTGAGCATGTACCCCTAACCTTCTTAAAACAAAAATGCTTAGTGAAATAACAGAAATCCCCTGAATTTTTAATTGAACTTTTAGTTTTTAGGAACTATAAAAGTATATAAATAATATATTAATGTAATTTTTCCTTCTTTTGCTAACCTCAAATGTACCCCCTCAGATAAGTAATGCACCACTAGGGGGACATTTACCCCAGGTTAGGAACCCCTATATTCTATCCATTGTTGAAACCAGTGTAAGAAGCTGGGTTATATTTCCCTTCCTAGACGGCAGTGTAGGAGGCGGGAGTGCAGGGGTGTAAGCGCACCCCTAAAAGATTTTATTTGTCGAAAATCCGGGCAAAATACCGTGAAAATCTGGGCAAAATCTATGAAAATGTTCACAAAATACCTGTAATTCTGGACAAACTACCTGAAAATACGGATAAACATGGTCCCCAACGTTGTTTGATTTTGAAAAATTGGCGCCCAACGCGGGAAGAATCACACGAAGACCTTTTTTTTGGAGGTCATCCCAAAAATGATGAAATACTCGCACAAAGAGTTGCCCGAAACCTTTTCGGGAAAGTTTAGGGAAATTTGGGCAAAAATTTTGTGCACTCCCAAAAATTTGACTGCTCCTACATCTATGCTAGACAACCATGGCGCTCAAACACGTTGCTTCTTAGAAAACGTGATCGCATTTCCTGGTTTCTAAATTTCTGCGGCACAACATACTGCGGTGTTCAGTATTCTTAATGACGTTTACAGCAACGTTTCACAAACTCCTTCACGGTACAAGTTTCGCCTTCAGACCTACAACAGATTTATAGACAGGACTACTTCATGCTCGAACATAATTTTAATGTGAGATTCATAGTCTTTTTTTCCATGACAAGTGTGAGATGCTCAAATGAAAAGCCTCGATCTATTTAACGCAGTGTTGTTCAAGCTTCAGAAAGACGGTTCGCACTCTTTTGTTCACGAAAATTTCATTCGCAGAACAAAGAGTTGCTGAAGAATAGCCGTAACATCAATTTAGACTCTAAGAAACGCTGCAGAAATTTTGTTTAAATTAGCCAAAATAACGAATACTAACTGTAATGATCGAAATTTTGCTTAATTAGTCAAAATAACGAATACCAACTGTAACTGTAAAATGATAAGTATAAAATGTAAAATTGTAAAAAGCATCGGTGTTTATTGATTCCAAGCATCAATATATATTAATCACTGGGCTGTCTCTGACATTTCTTGCCATTTCCGACCAGTTCGTTAGAACGTTTTGCTTCAACGCTCTAAACAGGTTGAATATGTCAGCGAACAGTTTTCGTGTTCATGCCCAGCTTCTTGGTCAATGATTCACAGTGTAAAACGCAGTGGATACTCACAACCAATGTTGCGAATTCCATATGAACGCAACAACACCGTTTCTAATGCCAATCATAGCACATGTATTGTTGGTGGACACAGCCTTATAGTTAATACCATGTCACGCCGTGTAGTGAAAAACAATTGCCCAATTTTCCAAAGAACTGTCTACCGTGGTGTCTATAGCGTGTAGTAAGACAAAACAGGTAGTAATTATCGACTATTACACCTTTAATCAATTGATCTTGGATGGTGATACATATCAGCAGTTTCACCGAATTGCATCAACAAGCATGGTCAACCCCAGTCGCGTCTGAGGCCAGCGTCGTGTATGCAAAAGTTGCGCAAAATTCGTCACGTTGTAGACCACCGTCGCAATCCGTGCAAAGCGTCGCGCTAAACCGCAACGCAAGTTAAGTGTGATTGTTGTGACTAAATTCGCTGCAGAACAATCGGGAAACAGCAATCATTGCAGGTCAAGGAGCTTTGCGCGATAAAATTTGTATTTATTTACATTCCACGGTGTTGTCTCCAGACGCCAACCTCTCGAGACAGTTAAAGGCTACAGAGTTGATGCGAGCTTTCGAGGAATCAGACTACTGGGCTCCGCTTTCACAACATTCCGATGATTCAGATTTGCACATATCTATGCTGAAGTAACTAAATTTCGCGAAATGACACAGTCGAATCAATCATCAAGTTTTTGATAAAAAACCGACTTCACGTAACTACGCATCCTTTGTCATGAAATCTGCAAGCAAAACCCTACGAGTGAAATGCTGAAGGAAAAAATTAAAGCAAGAGCAGAAAAGGTAAGCAAACTCAATAACAAAGTGAATATATCAAAATAAAAGCAACAGGAAAATAAGGCCCTTTTCTCTGTGTGGAATTTCTCTTACAAGATGTATCATCTTTGTTTGGCGTTGTTTTTCCTTTTCATTCATATCTTCCCTTCCGGCTTGGCGTAGATGTCCCTGTTTTTTCAACTGCCTAATAAAACGAAATACTGTTCTTTGACTTGCTAACTGCCGTGCGAATAGATAAATTTTGAGAACAACGGTGGCCCCGGCCTCCGGCGAATTATTCCCAAAACTAGCATATATGGCCTCCCGCAGGTAACCAATAACTTTTTTAACAAACATGCAAATTTATACAGGGAGCTTCGTATAAAAGCGACGATGCACGCAGTTGCTACACCATAAACCGTGTTGGATTTTGCGTCGATTAACGAGAACAATGAAAGCTGGCTGCTCTTCAACTCAGAAGTTTTTTTGTGACAGTAATAAACAAATGGCAGCGTTGTGCATACCCGACACCAACCCAAGAGACGTAAAAGAACAAAATATTCCCAAGAGACCACAAAGATTGAAATCAAAGAAACAAAGACTGTCGCAGTGAACACGTCCTACCGCAGTGAACTGAGCGAGATAAAGCGCAAACTTTTCAGTGTAAGTTACTAAAGCATGTAATCCTTATAGAGCGAATGCAATTTTTTTCTGGATGTTTTGCCGACTTTACTGTCTGACGAACGCGTATGTTTGCAAAGTCTTTGTTGTACTACGAATTCAGTTTCAAGTTCCAAGAACCAACAGATATGCATTGTGACTGTGAGAACTTTATTATTTTTAAACACCCATACATGTTGCGCAGCACTTTTAAAAGACCATATATACATATACAGACCAAAGGTCACTCAATAAACATCTCGAAAATTTTGGTCTTGCTAAGGAGTAACCTGAAAGAGCAAAACCACAAATTTTAAAATTTTCGTGCACAGTGTACAATAAAAATTAGCCATTCTGTGTCCAGAAATGTGCCAAAGTCATTGTTAAATCTGCCAGACCGACATGAAATACAAATTGGTGTAAAAAGGCCAAAAAAACAAACCTCATTTGGCCTTTTTCAAAAAGAAAAATCGAAAAGAGGTAAAAGAAAGCCAAACCTTACGAATAGCCAAACTTGCAACAATGTTCATTGGCTCATTCGTTGCAGCAAAAATTTAGCTTTATGTCTCATAAATAAGAACAATAAAACACGACGCAAGAAATTTTTTAGTCGTGAAAGATGACCATCAACGTGTGTAAAGATAAAGCTCCTTAGAATGAAGTCTGAAGCGGAACGATCCCCGGTGCGGTTCCACTTGCACAAGGGTCGAACCCTCAGTCTGCGGAAGTGATTGAAGCCAATTGTTGTCGCTATCTGCGTCTCAACCCATTCGACCAAAGAAGCGCAGATCGAGGCATTTTGAGTTTCGACTTTTTACACCAGGGACTTTCATCTGGTGCTGTCCCTTCGGACTTTGTCGATTTTCTATGTAGTGGCACGAATGTGACCACTACAAGTCGACGATGGGACATGTGAAAACAATCGAACTTTTTAACACCACTGAAAAGGCGAAAACATGCCAAACCATGAGGTACATTCCAAACCACCTAACATAATAACAATTTTCTGGAATTTGACATTAAAAATGCTAACTTGGCAACCCTGGTGGTAGTGTTGTGTGAAATGAACCTAGTCGAGAACCTGAACAACTTTTTGAAGACAACCTGTCAATCAAACGATTAACCTGAACCATGAAAAGTAACGGATTGGTTGCAAGACAATTATATATGTTACAAAATGAAGATAACCACACTTGAGTGAGGCAAATTTGCTCCTAGCTCACAACATAACTACCTACATTGATGGTCACAAATGAGACCTGTTGGCAGAAATGCCTGGCAGGCAGGCTGTGATGCAGAATTTTAACAGAGGATGAAGCTCTGCGACGCTCTAAGTGTCTAAGAAGTTCTGGTTTTTAGTAAAATTACAAAATTAGGAGAAATCAGACCTTTTTTACATCAGGAAACGAATACTAACCCGAAGATTTTCTGACTGACGTACAGAGTATCCGCTGCTGCCCTGCTATCGGCTGTCGTCTGCCGCGTTTGTAAGACCTTTCATGTCACTGATGTTGCGGCCATTGGCCCAACTATGTGGACAAATGCGTATGGACTGGAATCAACGTGTTGTACAGCGGATTGCTCATTAACCACTTCTTCCTGGGTACCAGGGTTGCCAGATTCTTCAAACATGAAAAAGCCAAACACTGTTTTTAAAATGAGCAGAAGGGAAACAAAATTATCCAAACACTAGCTTTACAAAAAGCACCAAAAAGCGCCAAACACTCGGATAGATTTTGGTGCTTTTCTGCCTTTTCTCGCTTTTTAAGTTGTGCTTTCTGGAAGCAATGGAGACATTACATATTTTACCGAAAGGTTCACCCTGATGGCCACTTCTTTAATTCAAACAAATTTATCCAACTCGCATTATGCTGCCTTTCACCAAAATACGATTGCTTCCACTTTGGCAGGTGAGACTAGAGTTTGGAAAAACTGAAAATATTTCATTTAAAAGAATATCCAAGGACGACGATTCTATACGCTACAAGATCGTAGACTAGTCTATCCAGTACATGCACAACATGAGAAAAACATAGTAAATCTCACAAGCTACAACCTAAACAAAAGTAAACCACACAGAGTACTCCAATTTGACCAGTTGTGTCTAGCTGGCCTGATATCTACAGTACCTATACGCAAGCTGATAAGAAACGTCATATGCGCATGAGACAGCTACTCCTTCGGACCAGGGCCGCCAATGAGTTTCATTGAGAAACACCCAAAGACTCATCACAATCCCCTAGATTTGAACAGAAAATCCCAGGTAGACAATAAAATCAGGTGCATCTTTCCACTATCTGACATATCTTGGCATCAGTAACTGTGAGTCACAAAACGTGCTAGTGAAGATATAACATTGCTGTTGAATTTCAGTGTCTGTCTGTCTGCATCTTTATGTCGCAGTAACGTGGAATTTTATGCATTTCTAGCGGTAATCTGGCAGAATTTGCAGTAACTATCATCTTCATTCTAACTGTCCTGCTGTAGCCAATTTTAGAACGATTTAAAAACGATTTTGGTCTTTCAATCATTCGATTGTGAATTTCTGTGTGTACTACCTAACTTTTTCTTTGGGTTTGCTTCATTGGTATTCCTGTCGAATGAACTCATTGCACCCAGCTAGTACCATACCAATTGCTTGTTCATCAGTTATTTAGATAAAACAAGACAAACAAAGACAACTAGGTTTATGAGGCTCTGGAGAGGTCAGCCTTTTAGCTTCGAAAAATGTTTAGTAATGTCATTGTAACTAGTAACAGTTCGTGTGTTTTTCTTTACTTGTTTTCAAGTGCCAACATTTCGCCTGTAAGATTTGTCTTACATTTACAGGACTGATGATGCGTTGGAAAACGCGAAACTAGTTTCCCCGTCAATAAACTGTG
>Ga0210059_1000327_pt1 | contig 56840 bp, 31 predicted proteins | sample Ectturendosymbi2_FD_188042 | JGI IMG/M metagenome (GOLD analysis project Ga0210059, IMG submission 188042) | Ecteinascidia turbinata endosymbiont from Florida, USA - Sample 2 (SPAdes) (version 2) | ecosystem: Host-associated > Tunicates > Ascidians > Unclassified | place: Key West, Florida... | reverse complement strand
ATAGTCGTACGACAGAAGCAGCCAGCTCAAACGATGCAGAGAACATAACTGAATACGAGGCAGCAAGAACACTTCGGTCAGAGCGCAGTAATTACTCACGCCTCAATAAACGAAAGGCGCTCTACCGATAAGCAAGACGGCTCCGGGCAGCTGCAACAATCAATCGATCGAACTACAAGCAACGACCATGCACGTACGAACAGCAACCATCACATCGGGCGCCATTTCATAGCATGTTGAGCACTATTTTTTATCTTATCGGGTGCCATTTCATAGGAAAAAAATGTTGTAGAAAAAACGTGAAATTTCGTGTGACTCAACATTGACTCGAGCTTGCAAACCAATGACTCGAAATGACTCGACAGTTCTCGTGACTCGACTCTAACTCGACTCGATCAAGTCATGACTCTGAATCAACTCAAAAAAATTTTGGATGACTCTTACTCGACTCTGACTCGAAGGGCTTGTGACTCTGACTCGACAAAAATGACTCGGACACATCACTGTTAAAATGTATCATAACTCCACTTGGAGACACAGTCAAAACAAAAAAATTACCCCAATAATGCTGATCACTGAAGCAAAAAAAGCTCATTTGCTTGTGTACAAACGAATTGGGTTTGTCGGTCAGATGCTTGGAGATTTTGTAAAAATGACTCTAACTTGTGTTTCGAGTCACTGCTTTTTACTTGGATCACGTCATGTGGTAAAAACCGTGACTCGAGTCGAGTCACCATCGTTTTTCAACGTGACTCGAGTCGGGTCAGCAAAAATCGTGATTGTAGTCGAGTCATTCTCTAACCCTGTGGTTCTGCCTCGAACGCCGTTGTAAAACGTTCTGTTAAGAAAGTGTCTGTAACTAGAGGTTCTGCCTTTAAAACTGTTGTAAAACGTTCTGTTTTGTCTGTTTTTATGAACCTGCGTTGTGCAGACAGTATGTACTTGTACTGTTGACTTCGTGTTTGATTACAAATTATATTCATTCATTGAGTCGAGTCATGCTATCACTGCTGTTTAATCCAGCAGATTATGTGATCAGTCGATTGACGGATTTTATGTAATTTGCTTTAAATATGGAAGGCAAAAATGAATTTTTTCAGCATTTGGTTTGTCTCCGTGAATAAAACATTTCGTTTGGAACCATAAAACATATTTTAGATATCTTCAACCGTTGAACCTCCGTTGAACGCGTTCATGGTACCAGAAATGCCGTTGTCATAACAACATATCAAACCATCCGTGGAACCTGAGAGCAGCTGGAACCAAAAAGCGTTGAATGAAACTTACGCGTAGTTTTGGTAACTTAATCGACATAGATTCTTCAGCAAGCAACTTCATTTTTGACTTCTTTAATTTGCTGTGATAATTCATGGTTGTAAAATTGTTGTTTTGAAGGTTTGTTGTCCTGGTTTTCATTTATGATATATTTGTAGGTTCAAATGTTTTTAAGTATAATGACTGTCATTGCAGATCTTAGGAAGCTTTGATAAGTTTTCCTGCTTAAAAGGTGTTATTTGTTTGTTCGTACAATAAGATGTTTCTCTGTTGCACTTCATTCTCTAAATTTGATCCTACTGATGCAACTTAGTTAGGATGTATCAAAGGCAAAAAATAGGTTGCCTGTAAAAGGCGGAGCTCCGAAAATAGCGGAGCTTGGTTGCAGAGGTTTGATGACGTATCCGGAGTGGAAAAAAGTTGCGTTGCAAAATCAAAAAAAGGAAAAAAAGTGAAGGAAAAATGTTGTATCATTGCAACTTAATATGCGTTTCCCCCAAACATGGAACACATGGAAGTTCGTGATGTTTAAAAATTTTATACATTCACAACTGTTGAAACCTATTTTTTTGTCCCCGAACCGTTGTGAAACTCAGATAACAAAAATTATCAAACTTCAAAATAGATTTTTTACCGTAGTGTAACATCACGTTTTTGCAGTAAAATTATTTTTAATACCGTCCACTTCTCATTTCTCAAAGAAAAATATCAGTTTTAACAACTCCGGTTACGTCATCAAACCTCCGCAACCAAGCTCCGCTATTTACGGAGCTCCGCCTTTTACAGGCAACCTAAAAAATAGATCTTAGTATAACAGAGTTTCAATCCAATCATTTTATATACTTTCTTTTTCATTGTATTATTCTCCGCCCTTTGTATGATTCTGCAAGTATTTTTTGTATTTGTGTTTGTCATTACTATATTTTATTTCAAGGATAATGTTAATACTGTTGTATTTTTGTATACAAATGTACTTAAATCAACAAAAGTTTCAATCCAAACTCTTGCTCTGTCAACTTCCCCACCACATTTCTGGATCTCAAAAATTTAGTTCAGTGGTTTAAGCAAGGAAACATATTATGACATGAAAGTGTATATTATTAGTTATAACATTATATCAAAAGATAAGTATTGTATGGTGTACATGCAAGCAGTGCTTAAGAGGGACAAACACTGAGACACTGCATGAGAAACTATATGCGGGTGTTGTCATACACTACAGAAGCATTTTATAATGTATGAAAAATAAATATTTATGAAAAGCATTAGACAATCAATGTGAGCAGATTAAATTGTGAGATGAAGATACATATTTTTAAACATAAATGTATAAATTATTTATAACCAACGCATCATAGTTCCTAACAAAATAGGTTACGTGATGAAGATGAACACTCACATTCTTGGGGATGTAATACAAAATGTGAAAGGTATTATTACAGGCAACATGGAGGTGTTTAATATTAGTATTATATTAAGATTGTGTGCATTTGTTTCAGTATTAGCTGGCATACACTAGCATGCAACAGGCAAAATGTAGAGTTTTTTTGTTTATAGTAAAACACTAAGAATTGTTGCCACACTATGGAAAAAAGTGCTTCTAAAATGTGCAAGTTCCTTTTTCAAAACTTGTTTAATGTAGAATTAAGCAATTTCACTTTCTTCTAAATGTCATTAGCATCCTTCTGTGAGATCTGAAGTAATACACTAAGATTTGTCACTTGATAGAGCCATAGACTTGACAGTATGCCATTCAGAGAAACATTTAATGTTGTGTTATATATTTTTTATACTTCTAGAAAGGAAAAACTATATAAACTGTCTTATTGTCATTAAAAACGATTTCATGCTCAGCAGTATAATCACTGGGTTGCTTAACTATTGTTCTGGTTTGTTGGTCTTTTTTTGAGAAAAAGACTGAATAACTGCCACCCCATAGTTACGGTCAATAGACTAAACTTATGTTTTTCAAAATGATTCACTCTTTTAGAGTCTAAAAATAGCATTGCATTCATATTTAAGTCAATTGTTTTGTTGATCTTTTTTATTAATTTAGTTTATTTAGTGAGTAATGAAATAAATGGAGCAGTGTACCAGAAACTAATATAATGCTAATATAATTTCTTGTCTTTATATAAAAGTGTTATGTAAATGGTAAAATGAAAGACTTATAAAAAAGATTATACGTTTTAAGTGAGGTCGATAATGTTAGATAAAGATGCATCTCATTGAAGAAATGCATATAAATTTTTTTTTACCAAGCATCAAATGTTGTTAAGAAATTGTTAACTTGTTGCTTATGAACACTTATCTTCTTGAGAAGGTTATGCAAAGTTTGATAAGTTTTGTTATAGGCATTGCATAGTATATCATTACTAGATGGTATACCTATTCTACAATTGGCTAGAATACTTTAGCATGTAATAGGTCTGTAACAAAGTGTTTTTAGCACAGTTGAGCAATGTGTGAAGTTGTCTCTTAGTTTATTTTTAAAACATTAAGTTGATTTCACTTGTCATTGACTGTTATTGTCATCTTTAGTAGGACATGAAACAATACACCAAAATGTTTGACTTATTGATCGAAGTCCATATGCACACCATTTAGGTGAACATTTGATGCTTTAATTTTTTACAACTTTTTGAGAAAAATTATAAACTAACTTCTTTGTTTACAGTTGAAAACAATCTGATGTTTATAAAAAAATCAAATAAAATAACTATAAAAATTGAGACCTATTTTTTTTAGGCTAATAAGGGGCTACTTCATTTCTTTTGTTTTTCCAAAAAAATTGTTTTCATACATCTGGCTTTGTTTGTATAAGAATTTGCTTTCTTCATAAATTCTGAAACAAACTTGTAACTTGACAGAACAGCCTTGAGCATATTTTAGCCTCACAAATAAGAGTTTTTTGCTTGTTGTTTTAAATACGAAACACTAGTGTTTTATTCCTAGATTATGTGTAAAAAATGTGAGTGTTCATGTGAAACTTTTACTAGATTATAAATTCAAATGTATTGATAATGAACTAACACTTCATCAAAAGCTGCTTTGGTCTGTTTGTAATTATCAAAAAATCAAGGCAAAAATTTGTTTGTACTACTGTTTTCAAAACATTTATATTAAAAAGTTTTTCTACAACAGATGTCTTCAATGACAGTTGCATCAATGTGTTTCCAATGTAGTTTTTATAACAGCATTGAAGTCAGATTAAAAAACTATTAGGGAAAACCCAACAACTTCAAAATTCATTAACATGGTTGATGAAACAAGTGATAGTTTTGTACATTGTCTGTCTATTGGCTGTATTGACAAATGTTTCAAACTTATAAAAAAATAATTAGAGTTTTAAAGATTTTTGTATCAGATCACAATATCAATCAGTTCAAACAAATAGTGTGATTTTTTGATGTTGAAGTTATGCTTATGAAAGTTACATATAAGCTTTTATTTTGTTGGTGAAACAGATCTGCATGTAAAGGCAGTGGCTGCTTTGTGGTTGAGCTATGGCTTGTGATGACTTTCAGAAGCTGGATATTTTGTCCACAATTGGTTTTAATGGAATGGTTAATGGGGGACTCATTATACACCCTGACAGGTATGTATTGATGAAATGAAATATTCATAAAATGATGTAGTTTGTGAATGTTGTTTGCATAAGACTGTTCATATTTTAGGTTAACTTTGAAATGCATCCTTTTTTATGAATTGCAGCCAAAATATTTTTAATCATAATCTGAATCAACATTTATTTACCAAAAGTGAGTTCTACAGTTAGTTTTAGTTGTGAAAATGAGCATGATGTATTTGAAGCTCACAAATAAAGCATAAACATTGAAACCGTTTTAACAATCCTGGTACATTTATCGCTGAGACAAATTGTCTTTTGTTGTGATTTGGTTTATAGTAAGTTAAGGTAGGATGATCATGCATTCCAGTTTGGTCAGACTGCAATTCTAGTTTTAAGGTCAAGTCCTGGTTGGTTGCTGCATTTATTCTAAATGTCTCAAAATTCAGACCAGCTAGAGGTAATAGCAAAATTAAGGGTTATGAAGGGAATGATAAAGATGAACCATGAAATTTTCTGCTTCTATTTCAGATGAAAATGAAAAACACATTTTTTCTTTTCTGTTTATCTTAAGTGAATATTATACAGCTTGCCCTTGTATGCTTCACCATGTAAGTTATGCAACATCAACAGTTAGTAAAAGAGATTATGATAACTCTAAGTTTGGAGTTGTGCTGATCTACATCTACTCATCTAGTGTCCTAAGTGTCTCCGCAATGATCTATATCCTGGAGCAGATGTTTCCAAGAACTTCTGTCTTCCAGTTTATGGTAAACTGTTGCTTTATAAACTTCATTGCAAGAAACAATTCGGAAACTTTGTTTTTAGTTACAGACAATACACATATGATTAGATGTTTTTTTAATCATTTGGTGTAATTTGCTGCAAGATATTCATGTATGAATACAAGTGAAATTCTGACATAAAAGATACAGGACCATGTTCTCAATTTTTTTAGTCTATTGACACATATGTTGGTTTTAAGTGTAAATTTTTTTGTGTTTACCTGGATGTTATTGAAATCATCTCAATCTCCAGATATTACTGTTCTTTATGGGCTCAATATTGGAGTACAAATTTAGCTGGCATTATAGCTCCCTCTACAAATTGTGTTTGAATCATCTGTTGATTTTGTTGTCAAGGTATTGTCCCTAGGCTGAATGCCCACAGGGTTACTATACTTCTGGCCCACCACAGTGTGCCACAGTTGAGTTATAATATAATTATTTAGTTCAGCCAATGGCCTGCCACCAGTGCGGCATTCACTGCAAAAGTAGTTCTGTGGCTAACGTTGCAGAGTAAGTGAAGATGGGTGCCTGCAGGCCATTTGTGATACTCCACAAAGAGTACAAGGCAAGAATAATGAAACTTTCCACAATGATTCAGTCAACAAGAATGAATCTGGACTGTGTTGCATTGAACAAAGGAGGTTTCCAGCCCACAATTGCCAGTTATACACATATTGAGATGTCATGTGTGATTTACACTCATCAGTACCTTATGTAGTGGTTGAACTGCAGTATGAAACGAGTATAATTTGAATGCTTTGACATAGCAAGACACCAAGTAGTTTTTACCTTCATTCACCACCATGGACATCAAAAAGGGGCGTTGGTCCCCCTGGATTTTGAATTTTGATATTGTGAACATTTTAGTAGAAAATGTTTTTCTCTTCATTTCGAAGTTGTTAAAATTAGCACCCCTTGGATGGAAACGTATTGGACCCTGCTGGGAAAAGTCTTTTCAACACCCATGTTCATCACTAATATGTGATGAATAAGGCAAGCTTTAAAAATGCTTGAGCAGTATAAAGAAAGTCATTGTGCAATTAGTACCACTAATGCTACTAGTACCACTAGTGCCATTACCACCACTGGTGCCACTAGTACTGGCTACTGTAACTAAATTTTTTTGTTAAATGCAATTTCTGTGATCAGTATACATTCAATGAAAAAAAGGTTTATTATATTTAGAGTCACTTTTGGTTGTATGTTTCAAGTTACAAGCATTAACTAAGAATCGTTACAAGAAGCACTGTTTGCTAATTTATTTTTTTGTGTGACACCCCTTAAAACATTATTTTCAACTTTTTTTAATTGTGTGACCCACTTTTACGGAAATTTATTTTTTGTGCAGCTTGCTATGGGATATTGCAGTAAAGCAGCAATGATAAAATTGAAATATGAAAAGGAAACAACATGTAAACACCATGCGCAATCTACTCTTTGTGCAAAACTTACCGTTGCTCATTATACATAACAAGATTTCCCAATCTAATCATTAGAAAATCGGATAATTTTCAAGAAATGTTTTAGCTAAATACCAGAATATTGTAACATCATGAAATGTTTCGCAGCCCTCCTGAATAAACTTTGAAGACCACCAGTGGGCCACAGCATACTGGTTGAAAATCGCTGCCTCAAATCACTGTGTGAGGTTTGATGCAATTCATGCTCAGTGGTTTGCCACAATTAGCATGGCTACATTTTGTTGGTAAAAATTGATCATAAACTTTCCTTAGTGATGACATTAACCTTCATTGTTATTTTCTGAACAGGGAACATATGATTTATCCACTTGGAAACACTATCATAGTAAAGAACCTGAATACAAGTCAGCAGCAGTTTCTCTCTGGCCACACAAACACTGTGTCATGTATGGCCGTGTCAAAAAGCGGAAGGTATATTGCCTCTGGCCAGGTTCGTATGCGTTTGTACCTCCTCTACTGATTTACACATGACTTTGCAATATTCTGTTAAAAAATGAATAAATATTTTGAAATGTTGTGTAATTGTAATGGAATCTTACTGAAAAGCTCACATGGAGGCATGTTTCTTGTGCTAGGTTTTTTAAAACACAACTTTCTTTCTTAAAAGAGTAACCTTTTAGCATGTGAAAATCAGGACCTTGTAAACTAATCCTTTTGCTGAAATTAACTGCAGCAGTAGTGTATTTTTTGTGACGAAATAATGGCACATATACAAGTCTGTAAATCATACAGCATTGCATAGAAGAGAATGAATCAGTTAATAAACGATGAATTATGCACGTAGAAATTGGTTTCTATAATTTAGTGCAGATTCGATTTTGTTTGGTATGAAACTACATGAGCTAGTGAAATTCATGTGTAGCAGTATGCTGCAAACTAGGCAGTTTGGTTCATTGCAAATGTAGTGATAGCAATAATCTAATATTAATGTGTGATGTGTTGTAACTGTTGCAAATATGCCAGCAAACAATAAATGAAAAGACGTTTGGTGGTACAGAACTTGAAGATGGCATGAAGTAAGAGATTCATCCCAAAGCTTTTCGTCTGACACTCTTCAAGGGATATCGTCAGAATCAAGTGGAGATACTACCGAACTGGTTTATATACAGAAAAGAAGAGATCTCATTGGTTAAAGCAGTGGCCAATAAGAAAGGGCTTAGGAGATAAGAAAAGGCGAGTTGTCATTGGTTGAAGATGTAATTTGGACTTCGTCGAAACGTTGGAACAGTCAACCACTGGAAAGTTTAAGAGGTTCAGGAGATCTTCAAGGAGTAAACGAATTCTTTTTGTTTGCAGAGGATTCTGATCCTGAATCCTGAGGATTCTGAATCCTCTTCTCTGCAAACAAAAAGAATTCGTTTACTCCTTGAAGATCTCCTAAACCTCTTAAACTTTCCAGTGGTTGACTGTTCCAACGTTTCGACGAAGTCCAAATTACATCTTCAACCAATGACAACTCGCCTTTTATTATCTCCTAAACCCTTTCTTATTGGCCACTGCTTTAACCAATGACATCTCTTCTTTTCTGTATATAAACCAGTTCGGTAATATCTCCACTTGATTCTGACGATATCCCTTGAAGAGTGTCAGACGAAAAGCTTTGGGATGAATCTCTTACTTCACGCCATCTTCAAACAATAAATGCTTAACTGCTCTGCTACTTATTTTCAGGTTACGCACATGGGCTTTAAAGCAAACATCATTGTGTGGGACTTTGAAAATCGAAGCAAGCTTTATGAACTTCAGCTGCACAAAGTCAAGGTTGAAGCACTTGCATTCTCACCGAACGAACTCTACCTTGCCTCACTTGGTGGCCAAGATGACGGATCAGTAGTGGTGTGGAACTTAAAGACGGCTGAAGCTGTACGTTTCTGACTGTCGTCTATTTAATGTTTTGTTTTCACTGAGAAGTTACACTCGGAAGACGTGCTTCCTACTCGCAACTCGCATATGAAAAAAAATTGGTTTCCAAAATAGAACAACTCTTATGACATAAAAACTCTCGTTTTGCGTACTAGAAAACCTACATTTTTGACAGTTGTAGCAGCTCAGTGCGTACTAGTTTATAGCATAAATCTTACATATGTGCAGATTTGCGGTTCCCCAGCTGCTGTTATGTCAGCTGGAACCACTTTTACTTTAAAATACGCCAGCAACAATGACAACGTCTTTGTGACTGCCGGCGATGGAACATTGAGAGTTTGGGAACTGGACGTGGCCAACCGCAAGATACGGCCAACTGAGTGCACCCTGGGACAATTAAAGAGAATTGTTAAATGCATGGAAGTAAGAAAACCTTTTTTACGTTAAACCAAGAAACCTTTTGCCCGCCGTTTATCATTTTGTGAAAGTGTTTGCAATGAATTGCTTCGTTGATGTTTTTTGATATGTTTCTAACTTAAATCGACATGTAAAAATGTTTGTCCTGTGTTAAAACTCGACCCATGGTTCAAAACTGGTTTGCGCGTGTTGCAGGTGGACGCCGACGACACGTTCTTCTACTGCGGAACGACCAGCGGCGACATCTTGAAAATCAACTTGAAAACTAAACTGTTGACGAACTTTGGCCCAGCTAAGGACAAGTTCAAACAGGGCATCACCGATATAAAGGTACTGTTTCACAAGCAAGAGCTGAGCTGGTTGAACCGCCTTAGATTTTTCCACACTTCTCTTGTGAAGACACGCGCAGTTTCGCGCACGTCCCAGTCTCACCAATCACGCGCGGAAGTGCAAGAAAATTACGGGCGCACCAACTTTTAACTAAACTATTAACAAATTTCTAAAGATATTAGAGAGGAGTCGCCGACGCGTGATGTTCTGTGCGGAGATGTGTTCAAAGCATTTGTAATTATTATGAATGCGGATTCGCAAACTCGGCGTCATATGACAGAAAAGATAACTTGCAGCGATTTCCTTTCAACAACAACTGTTTTCTGCCTTCAGCTTTTAAAAAATGGCAGCCTCCTGATCGGAGCCGGTAACGGGACCGTCGCTCTTGTCAAAGGCAACAGTGACAAGTACGGCCTGGAAAAATCGCCGAGGATTGTTCGCGGCGCCGTGACCTCAGTTGCCTTGCGGGGTCAAGGTCATCAGTTTTTCGTCGGCACGGACAAGTCACAAATATACAGGTGGAGCAAATTTTTCTCTTAGATGCCAGGTTATTGATCGCGCCATGCATTCCTTGCTGATATCCGAAATCGTTTTTTGAAAACCGCATTCTATCCTTAAAAATGCTTCTTAATTTCGAGCAGATTTAACCTTACGGATTTCAAAGAGGAACTGGTCATGTCTGCCCATCATCACCCGGTGCTGGATATCGCATTTCCTGCAGAATCTTCTGCTCTCTTCGCCACCTGCTCCGGTGACGACATTCGCGTCTGGGACTTGCCCAAGTCACGTGAGCTGTTACGCATCACTGTGCCCAACATGATATGCAATGCAATCGAATACATGCCGGTGAGTTTGAAATCTTCGCTTCAAAAGTTCAACACGATGAGCTGGTGTTTCTGGGTCTTTTTCTTGAGTGTGTTTGTTTGTTAGAAAACATGGTTAATCGAAGCTGGAGCTACAAAAAGTGCTTCCGAAAAATAGAATTTGAAGCCTATTTTAATGCAACCCGTTATGGAATAGACATATTTGTCCAAGATTAGAGTTCGAACTGGAATGATCAAGGGCGGACGCAAGGGGGGTGGGGTTAGGGTTAACCCCCCTAGAACTAGATATTTTCCAAAAACTTTATTACCTGCGCAAAGGGATTAATTGTTTTCGCATACTTTTTGCTTGTTAATTTGTCGACTTAACGCAAAAAACACAGAATAAATTTGCATGCAAATTCCAAGGAACATTGTAAATGGGCCAAAAGTAATAATTAGGTTTTGGTGGGAATCTGGATTATTGTCTGCATCCAGAAACCATCTCACCGCTTTTGTAGACCTTTCGTCCACTACGCATGTTTAAGATTGTGTTCCGCGATAGTTCACTTTATCCGAAACCATTGCTTTTATTTTGTCTGCTGTGGCTGATCAGCGCAAACTTAGCCAAAACGTTGGTTTTGGAAAACGTGAATATGACGTCACAAACAGCGCACAGCAAATACCAATAACATCATATGCCACAGAATGAAATCCCCCCCTTGAACATTTTCTGCGTGCGGCACTGGGAATGATGCAGGCTAAAATTGAAAAAATAAACACTACGGTTTTGCGCCGACCTTACATTTGAGAAGACAAAGTTCAACTCCATCTGAATTTTACTTTTGTTATAAGAAGCTTAAAAGCAATTGCTTTGGCCGGTATCGTTTTCCGAAGCTCACGGCATGAAAGCGCGTTAGTCTGTGAAACATACAGGTACAAAAAACAAAAGGCATCTATTGTGTTGTCCACCAATACAAAGGCAACTGGCTCCCGATATCCACAGGTTACTTGCCACCAGTTGTGTGCGACGTGTTTTGCCTTTTCCGCATATGGTGTACAACAACGCTTCCCCAACCAGTGGGCCGTAAAGTTCTTTCATTAGGGCCGCAAAGCATTTTAAAATCTTGCATTCTTCCCGTACTTGACTGAAGTGTTTTTTGAAAACATGGCCGATTTTCTATTCACAGCTGGCCCCAGAAAATGTTGTCAGTAACAGTGGATCGCAAGCTGAAAAAGGTTGGAAAGCACTGGTATGCACAGGGATGGATCCAGTCAGTAACGTTAGAGGGCGCGATTTCAGTAACATTTGGTAGTCAAGTCTCATTACGGGTTCCCTACTGTAAGAGAGATAAATTATACTTCGCAACACTGCTGCGACAAAACAATAGACGACAAAATGGCCTTATATCACGAATGTTGTTTTCCGATTTCTGCAAATCATTGTGAATAAAGTTACTTTCGTAGGTTTTAAGGGCGACGATTGGGGCGATCGCCAATCGCGTAATGGGACTTGATTGGATCCACCACTGGGTGTGCAACATTATCTTCAGTCAATTCCATCTTGGGTTGTGCAAAGTTTCATTCACGATTCGAGCCCTGCCTAAAGTTTTGTTTCTTTTCCGTGATCTTCACCAGTTCATGAAAACACTGTTTAACAAAGAAACCAAGTTCAATTGGAATCTTTTCAGCAATCGTTGATTCTTTCTGTCTGCAGCTAGTTCCTTGTTGCCATCGCCAACGGTTTCCAAAATGGTAGCAAACCAGGATGTTGGGAGTGACCAAAAGGTTTCGTAAATGCATCCTCGAACGTGCCAAAAAGTTTTTCAAAGCTCGCCGAAAAGATAGCGATTTTGCAAATTTACGGAATAGATGTTTACCTGGTTACAACCTCCACCATAGCCCGGCTCCCGTCGTGTCATTCAACGAAACCATCTTTTTTACTATTAAAATACCTTTACAAGCGGCCAAGAGCGGAATCTTCCACTGAGATCGTTTGACGATTTCGCTTTTGAACGTTTTCTTCGCAGGACGGATACTCCTTGATCTCTGCGTGGAACGACGGAAAAATCCGGGCCTTCACACCTAAGTCCGGCAAGCTCTGGTACGAGATAAACAGCGCGCACAATTCCGGAGTGACCGCGATCGCGTGCACGTCGGACAACCGGCGCATCATCTCCGGCGGAGGGGAGGGACAGGTGTGTTCTGGCGTGTTTGTGCGCTTGCCGGGTGTGTAGCGTATAACCTCCGGAAGCGCTAAAATCACGTGTTACCGGAAACTAACGTAGCGGGTTTTGCAAAATGTGCCCCTGTTTTTTCAGCTGTGCGCAGACGACAAAAAGAAAAGTTAACTTTTGACGATTTTTTCCCAGGTCCGTGTCTGGGATATTAAGTACAATACGACGACGCCGACACAACGTCTGCGCGAAAGCATGAAGGAACACAAGTCGGCCGTGACTTGCATCAAAGTAGGTGCTGTTGTTGTTACGACGACAGGCGAAACACGAACCCTGCACACAGTGAAAGTGCCGGGAGGCATATGAACAGACTATGGGCGTCGTCGGATATTTTTTTTCGGGGGGAATAGTAGATTTTACCACGGGGCGGCCAAAGGATTTTTCAGGGGGCAACAGTGGTAAAATTTCATTTTTTCAACTCGGAACTAAGAGAAAAACATTTTTCTACCAAAACGTTTATAGGAAAATATCAAATTTCAAATTCCAGGGGGGCCAAGACCCCTCCCTAACCCCCCTTCCGACGCCTTTGTGAACAGGGCTGGAGTAAAGTGGGTGTCAATGCTGCTGCAACATTAGGCCCATTTCCTAAAATAGTACCAGATAGAAACAGACGTCGGGAACAGTTACGCCTCTACAGTCGGTCTGAATGCGAATGAGTGACGGATAAACATGCACCAATGCCGAGAAAATAAGCCTTCTGTGCACTTCAGCGTCAGGCCCGATTTCGTCTTAATCCGCCCCTGCGTATGGTTGGTGCAATCGAAACGTTTCTTTGTTGCAACGCCGCTTACCTTCCTGTTCTGCCGCAAAAATTACACCACTAACTCTGCTTTTGAGCACGCCCCTTATCGAACACTGCATGATCCATCCGCACCTCACCGTCTTCTTCTAGACCGCCGCAGAAAGTAGTTTGCAGCAAGTAGCTGTTTTCCAGTCGACCACTTCTTCTCTGGCAGGTTGCGAAAAACGATGAAGAGTGCGTGACGGCTTCCACCGACGGCACCTGCATCATCTGGGACTTGGCCAAGTTCATTCGCAAGCAGATGGTGATGTCCAACACTCTGTTCCAGTGTGTTTGTTACCATCCGAAAGGTTTTCAGGTAAGGAGAAAATGAGGTCTTAAAAACGACTACTGGTCATTTTTCAGCCCTGCCTGGCTGCTTCGGTTCTGGCCTGTACTGCAGTCAGTCACCACTTACGAATCAGAAATGCACTTTATAACTTTACTCAAAACGAGTTCCATTCACAACATGAATTTCGTTCCACAACTGCGGTACATACTCAGGGATAAACTGTAGTGTCTATATTTTGTCCGGTTGCGAAAAAGATTTGAGGCCAGAATTCCTCAAGACCATGACCGCAACACACTTGAAAACAGGGAGCCTATCGATGGGGGCCAAGCGGGCGCAATGCCCTGGGCCCCGGATTTTAAGTTTTGAGTGATATCGTGATTCGGAAAATTTCATGACATTTTTTTGCTCTACACTTAAATATTCGTGGAAGTCGTGAAATCCCAAATATTCCACCATCTGGCGCCGAAAGCACAAGACCATGGCCAGCATCACGTGGAATGGAGAACAAGGCAGACTGGTCTTGATGACTCTGGTGCTGGTGATTGGTGACTCCGGTGCCGGTGATTGATGACTCCGGTATTGTGATTGATGACTCCAGTGTTGTGATTGATGACTCCGGTATTGTGATTGATGACTCCAGTGTTGTGATTGATGACTCCGGTGCTGGTGATTGGTGACTCCATTGTGATTGTTGACTCTGGTGGTGTGATTGATGACTCCAGTGTTGTGATTGATGACTCCGGTGTTGTGATTGATGACTCCAGTACTGGTGATTGATGATTCCAGTGCTGGCGATTGGTGACTCCGGTGCTGGTGATGAGTACAAAACAGGCCATGTTTTTAGCTTACCACGACTGTGCTTTGCTCAGATCATCACGTCAGGAACAGACCGCAAGGTGGTGTACTGGGAGTGCTACGACGGCAGCCAGATTCGCGAGGTCGATGGCTCCATTTCTGGATCTCTCAACGGCATGGATATCTCACCGAAAGGTGACAAGCTTGTCACTGGTGGCGACGACAAGCTTATAAAGGTCGGTTAAATTCTGGCCCAGGCCGGTTTCGCTCGCGATACACGTGGCTGTTGAATTGGCAGGGCTGCTAGAAACAGTGATGGGTCGCAGCAGGTGGAGAAAATTGTGACTCTGTTTTGATTTAAACTGACGCAAACATCGCGTCATCTTCATGGACTTGGTTGTTATTATTTTACTACTGACCTCCGATCGGCCATTTACAAGTCCCGTACCGTTGATTAAACGAAGCGGTAAATCGTCTGTCAGTGTCGAGGAGGTCGCTTCTTCTGTTTGTCGCATGAAACACTCATTTACATTGAACTTTGGACTCGTTGCGATATTTTGTAGCCTTCTGGGTCGGCAAACTGCGAGAGCATTACCATCAAAAGTCTGAGCTATTCCGCGTTTGGAAATCTGTTTGGACCTGGGTTCGTTTTTCGCCACGACATTTTGGTCATTTGTCCCATAGCATTATTACAACTCGCCGTAACAATATCCACTAATCTGTATTTTCAGACATCATGACCGAATTGGCTCAATTTTGTTCGGTCATTTAAAAAAAATCCAGTGTATAACCGAAAAAACAAGCCCAGGCTTAGGCGTAAACTGAATTCTAACTGCAGGCATGTCTTGCGAGTGCGTTTAACACAGCCCAGTGTTTTTTGCCGCGCGGTTTTGTGTCAATCGCTGTGAAACTGACCGAGAACACGACATTTCTCGATACCCTCACCAGCAGAGATCTTTTCCTCCAGGTCTGGGATTACGACGACGGCACCGTGACCCACGTGGGCGAAGGACACAGCGGCAATATCACCAGGGTCAGGATGTGCCCCCACCAGCAGTACCTGGTCAGTGTCAGCAAGGACGGCGCCATCCTGATCTGGAAATACCCGAAGAGGAGCTAGAACTCTTTTGTTTTGGTGCGATTGCATATTTCTTATCACTGTTCTTATTTTTCGACGCTTTTGCCGATGTACCTTGAATAAACTGCATAGGTTGTCTACGTATAAAATGCTCCCACGCGCTCGAGTGATGCTTCCTGCGTTGACAAGTTCAAAATGTATCTGGTGCATTTACATTCGTTCCCCACCAGTAAATCACTTGCTCTTTGCGCCTTGCAAGTTTCATTTTGAAAGTCTCACTTCAGGCCAAGTCAACGACAGATTGATTCGACCTAGTCCAAACAACGTATTCGTTTTGGACTCGCTTTCATTCCTTTCTGAATTACATTAAAACAGGCCCTGCGCCCTCGTGGAGGCTGAGCTGGCTTTCGATTATAACAGGAATCATTTTAACCTAAGTGGGCGTTCTCTTGTCTGCGTGAAAAAAAATGAACACGGAGAATCAAACACATCAGGCAGCTCGACATCAAACTCGAACCGAGCAAGCAGGCTGCGTGAATAGGTGCATTCACGGAATTAAGCGTGCCGTCATTCTGACAACGTATTTCTGGCAGGTATCGTGCTAGCCGTAAAAGCGGCCACTTGCGTGCAGCAAACATCAGCTTCTGGGACGCGTAAGTTTATCGAATATGGAAGGTGGATGTGCTTGGCAGTCAGTTAACTAATGAACAAATCGTGCAATCGATGACGCGGAAAAACTCATGGAATCGAAAACAAGTTTTAGGTGATGATGTAAAATCCGCTACGTATTTATTTAGTAGATATCTTCATAAGAAAACATACAATCATTGTCTACCACAAAGGCACAATAGTCGTGTAAAGTGTTGACGCATTGGTACAGCTGTGCGTAACAACGATAGATAGTCTTGTAACAGTCATACGAATTCTTCTTTGAAAACAGTAGCTTGCAAGAAAAAAACAGGCTTTAAAGATCAAAATCAGGCATCAAAACATCCAACAACAATAAATAGAGGGCAGTACATCTGGAAACGATACAATTTTGCTGCAATATTTTGCAAAAAATCGTAAGTATGTGAACTTGTCCTTATAAAAGTGGTCACGCAATTGACTTTGCATTTTTTCTCATAGCTGCAGATCTGATCTATTCTCGCACTGCAAAAGTAAAACATGGGGGGGAGGTGACAATTAGCGCTTTTTCTTGAGGACCAAGGAGTACCTGGCCGACGACGAACAAGAAAAACTTTTGCAAAACCTCGGAGACGCTGCGTCAAGGGCTTTTATTTAATGCACATCTGGGGTAGGCAGCTGGCCCTATGCTTTTCCGTTTGTCCCAAGTCAACATCAGTTCTCTTCATTAGAAAGATGTTTTTAAAAGTTATTCAGCAGGTGCCAATGCTCTAGTGAACAGGAATACCAGCAATCAAGACCATTCTCTTTCTGGTCCAATTCTGCAAACTAGATCATCGGCGAACGTTTCGGAAAACTTTAAATTTCTGGTAACCGTTGCAGCTCAGCTAGCTTTTCTGTAAGCGGCATGCTGCAAGCGTCAGATTGACTGGGGCAAGCGGCAGCCTTCCGCAAATCTCACCGACGGCGATGCCGGCGTTCCCGGCTGCGGCAGCGTTTTGCACTGTGGCGACTGTCTGCTTTCGTTCTGTGGTGGTTGCGCTTATCTTCGGAATGTCGGGCTGCCCTTCTAACTTCTCCTCTCGTTGGCGTTTGAGCAGCCTGGGGCAAAGGCTTTGGCCTGTTAACCTGGGGCTGGTTTCTCTTCTTACTCATCTTGACAGCCTCGGAGGAATGTGGCGGTTTGGCACTTTTCGAGTTAAATGTACTTTGAGATTTCGGCTTCCTCCTGGAAAAAATGTTCAGTGACATGACTGTTATACAGCGTAGTTTCAGTTCACGCAAGTTTTAGTGAAGAGGTTAACTTTTTACATACAATAGTACAGCCGTCCAGGATCAGACTCACTACTAATTTGCTTCGCCACTAGCCAGCTCCTCGACAGTCGAAAGCCAAAAAACGAAAAGTGCAACAGCTCCAAAACGTTTACTTGAGCGATGTTAAAAGAAAATCTGATCTCAACCATGACATTCGCGATATTACTTGGTCCTTACGTGTTCGTAAGTAACCCACTATACTACACACAAAGAAATTTTTGTTTTTTATGTTAAGGAAGGTCGGCAATGATCTCTCTTTGGCTGTGCTCTTAATTTCAAAGACGAATCAAAGTAGACACGCTAACAAACTTACAAAATCCGTTTAAGACAGAGAAACATCTCACCGCTTAGTGTACTTTTTGTAGGCAATGACAAGTACAATGGCAGTGCATGCCAATACTCCAAGCACGATACCAGCAATCGTTGATGGTGGCAGCGACACGCTCTTCTCTTTTCTTCGGTCGCGTTCATTTTCTGTTTTAGTCCTGACCGAAGGAGGTTCTATGAATCACAGCATAAACGTGAATCAGATACGAGATCTACTTACTCTCAGACGGTTTTGATAAATTTTCAAAGATATTATGTTACATAATAGCACATAAAACGCTGTTGACCAGCGTTTAACACTCCAGCCAGAGGCAATAACTTTCTGCGAACCAACGCAAGAGCATTTTGATCCAATGTGGTTGCGTGGATAAATTGGAGAGAAGGTCGATTTCAGTCACCCAACCAGTTTTCAATCATCAATGTCTTTCATCACGCTACTTTTTCAATCGTCGTACACAACAACTGAAATCATTATATGCACTGTACATAAAACAGTAATGTATTTTACGGATGCTATAGTCAAATACGAGAGATGACATACTGTACTTGTGAAAACGCATTTTTGCGGATGTCGAGTATTGGACAGTGGCGAACACGAGACGTTTTTTCTTTTTATACAGCTAAACATTAACAGCAGCGATAGTACACCACACTAAAATTGGTATATTGGTATATCAACCATTTTGCAAAATAGTTGTAGCAAAATCGTGAATATCACTACAGCACTATAACGTTCGAAAAAAATAGATGATTTGAAAAATGGATAAACTATGTGGAGCATAAACAGGATATGCTAAAAACTATTCACAAGACTTTTATTTATAAACAAACAGTTTTGTATTTTGTTCAAGTTTAGTCGCCGGTCAAAATATCACAAAATACACAAGTACACCACCAAAAATATAAAACGTGGGGCTGAGACACCAAAAATATGAAGATTATATTGTCCAGGTGTCCCAAAGTTGCGAGACGTACCTTGGTTTTTGGCTATTATGAATAAATAACTATTAGTAGCTGACTGTGTCAAGTAAATATTCAAGACAAAAGAAAGAAAGACAAAAACAACTGATCTACCAAACGTCAACAAACAGCAACAACAAATTCAATCTCCAATAAACAATTAATCCACAGGAAGATATGATACAGACGAAAGAAAATATAGTACAGTCAATATTTAGGCATCAGCAGTGAGAAAAACGAATATCAACAGGAAAGCATCAAAACAAAAAATGATGATCGAGTAGTTCACACGAAGAAACAAGTACCATGCAACAGACGACATGAATTTGCCCTTGGCAATTGCAAAATGAGATTTGTTACGAAAAATCAAACCTAATTGTTATGTGCTATAGAGCGTAATAAAAATTATTTGAAATGTTTGGAGAATAAGAAAAACTTTTTAACTTTTACGGTGTGCCGGACCATGCCACTGCTCCTTTTGTTCAGTTTCTGGTTTTGCTTTCCAAATAGTGTTGCTTTTTATTCGTTTTTGCTGAAGCTTTAGAAACTTTCAATGTCTAAACGCTGGAAAAAAAAGCAAAGAAAGAAAAGAACAAGCAGTCTGACAGCGTTTCTTTGATGAACAAAAAAACGTTTTTTAATAGCAGCGTAATCTAAGCACTGAAAGCCGAAGAAATGTCTTTTGCATTGCAGCGGATATTTTGAGGTTTCAGATGTCAAACCCACAGAGCTCCTATATACAAAGGACAATCCTATGTGTAAAGAGAATCGTGAACTATGCCTTTGTGAAGAAAGTTTTATGCAACATTTGTTTTCGAAAGTGTGTTGACAGTCTTGTTTGCTTCCATTATTTCAAACCTTTGCGCGGATTGATCTTGTTACGGATTTTTAAATTTTACATGCTACGGCCAAGTTGTCTGATGGCAACTTTAATAACGGATTTGTATTGGAGAGGATTCTCAAAAGAAGCCTGAAGTTTTCTGTGATACATGAGGAGGTTTAGAAAAGTAAAAGCAAAGAGGAATTTTATACAATGAAACCTTACAAACATAAGATCTCTTCTATTCACAATGCGTCCGACCATGCTGCAAGGGACGCAGCGAATATTGCTGATTTTTGCTTTTTTGCTTTTTTTTTGGAAATATTGCTTTTTCCAACTTTCAACAAAACCCAATCAGCTTTCAAAGAGCAAAAAACGTTTGTAGCAATACTTTCTTGTAGAACTACATTAAAAGAGGTACTTACTTGGTTGAACTGGTTGTTTTTGTTTCGGACGTCTTGGCCTGACAGGTGGACGCCACAGTGGACCATTTCCCTTGTCCACGATCGACGGTCTGCGACATCAGGAAAGACTTTGCTAAAGTGCGTCAAGCGACTACAACATCGAAAGGCATTGTTTCAAGTTCACTTAGTTATCCCCATCGTGCATGAATCTAAGCACTACTGTGCATGCTGCTTCAACGTTCATTTGAAAATATTATGTTAAAACGAATCGCTGATTTACAGGTTTGTCGGATTGTATCACAAAGAGCTCAAGGAATATTCCATCTTTCGTGCTACATATGATCCATCAAGGCTGAAATCAGTAGCGTATCCTGTTCAAAATTTCGGGTGGCAAAAAAATTTGGGGGGAGCCATGGCCTCCTGCCCCCTTGGCTACGCCTATGGCTGAAATACGTTGTAATCAAGGTTGAAACATATGCAATCCGTCAAGGTCGAAATACGTTTACGTGTTATACGTATTCTTACGTATGTTTCTATGTACCGGTATTCTTTGAAATACTTTTGTACTATGTAAATAAATTGTACGTATTCTACTAACGTATTCTTCGTCGCTTTGTTTTGTGAATTGCTCGCTTTGCGCCCTGGGCTTTTCGCCAACAGCAAAATCGATATGCAAGTCCTGAATTACCAAACAAGGTAAAGTTCTCTCACATAATTTCGGATGTGATAATGGGTCGCGTTTTCAACGTACTTTAAAAGAGCTAAGTTACTGTACGTGAGGAAAAATCTTTTCAGTAAGCATTATGGCCATGCAGTAAAATAATTCAAAAACCTGTTTTGGGAAAAAATATTAGCACAGTTTTAAAAAAATTATCGTAGAGAACTTCAGATGCAACTGCATGCAGCATCATATGCTGTAGTTTATAAAACGTAAAACCTTGAAACTTTTAGACCACGGGTTCTCAACCTTCCTTTGACCATGTACCTTTCAGCATTTCGGCAGATGAGCATTTACCCCTAAAACTTTTATGACAAAAATGCTGAGTAAAACAACAAAAATTCACTGAACTTTCATAGAACTTTTAGATATTTAGAAATATAAAAGTAGACCCCGTTGTTGTGTCTCAAATTACTAAATATGCAATGTTTTAAATGAGCCTGGATCTTAAATGCAACGCCTTGGTTAGGTATATATTCCCCTAGGGGTACATGTACCTACCCCAGGTTGGGAACCTCTGTTTTAGACGATGTTGGCTTGTGAAGCCCTTATTGTTTAAAAAAGGAAACTTGTTTAGAATCACATATGCCAGTTAAGCTTCGTGAAAAGAGCCTACTGACATATATACACTTTAAATTCGCATGCTGTACTTTAAGAACTATATTTCGTTCCTGCACTTTGCGCGCTGGGTATGCTGAACAAATAAAATATGTTAATGTACTGCTGCATGACTCTCTGAAGGATGACAATGACATCCAGAGACAAAGCAAATAACTTTATGTTGTAGTAAACAACCTCAGAGGCGCCTTCACTCAATGATTAACTGCAATAAGAAATACTTTCTTTTGTACCTATTGCATGCCAACACATGCTTTGCCAAGTGTGACACAAGTACATACAGTTTGGTAGAAGTATAGCCTGTAACACCACTCATCGAATTCTGCACTACATCCCCAAAACCGTAAGTGTTCGATGCCATCAAGTTACCTACTTCGTGAAGAGATTTGCCTCCTTGATTAAAAGCAATCTGCATGCATACGTATAGCTATGCGTGCATCTTCATTTCACTGTCTTTCTGCTCACTTCGAATGTCAGATGCGCTTTTACAAGTCTTCATTTTATCGAATATTGTTATCGACCGTTTCTGTACGTTGACGAACGAATGCAGCAGCTCCTGCATGTGAGTTGTTTCAGTGTTTTTTCATTTCCAGTGTTGCCAGCACGTACCAAATAACACATAGCCCGTGATGCGTTATCACTGTGCATATTTGTGTTATCTTACTGACCCCGTTATGTGATATGGACTATTGTGTGCCTGAAAGAAACAAGTAAATAAAAGATAATAAATATAAAAAAACTCCGCAATGAGGCAACAAATTGTAATTCAAAAACGACTTTTATGACTTATTTTTCTATCAGTTTAAAACCAAAAGTGATTTATACGTTTCACATTAGACATTGTAAGAGACAGGGGCAGTATGTTAAGTTTGCTGCATCCTCAGCAGCTATGATAGGAGACATTTATAATCAACGATACAAAATTCCGTTTGTGCATTACTGAAGGTGTAGTTGTTTCTTTTTCAGATTTTGGTTCAACGAATTATAAAATAAGTCAAGGTACGTCACACTTGAAAATCACAGATTTTGAACTGGTTTTGTTCAGGACGATCACTGCGCTGTTGGTTGAAGGAAGAGAACTACACTTTTTAGATTTCAAGTGCGTTTTTTCATAAGATTGCTAACATGTCGTTAACTTGAGTAAGGGCGTCACTGGATCCATTGACTTTCGCAAAGATCAATTAAATTGATTTAAACGCAAAAGTGGAGCTCAAATGCCAGCAGACTGCAGCAGCTTATCATGGCATTCTGGAGTTTTGTACACTCAAGGCCGGCGATAAAAATGAAACTTCATAAAACTTTTTTCTTCTTTTGAAGTTAAAATTTATTCATGCAGACAAGCCAGGACTTACACATTCACTCCTTGCTCATACATTTTATTGTTGTTCCTTTCGTTGACATCGACGTTTTGCTTGTTGTTTCGCTGATTCGCTGCGTGGTTCCTCGCGTCGATCGCCGCGTTGTTATTTCGATCGACCTCCATGCTATTACGTGTTGGCTGGGGGGCTGTCCGGGAGAGCGTCTGAGGGGGCAAGGTGAACCCTTGCGACGACAGTCGGTATCGTCTCCATCTCCCAGCTGAGTCTCTGACTACAGATAAACGTAATGCGTGCCGGTATTTAGTGCCAGATGACTGCTGCACAAAATTTCCTAAGCGATTGACAAATTCCTGAAACCGGTAGAAAAGAAATAAAAAACATTTTCACTACACATGGGAGCGTTAGAAACTTTCGTCATAAGAGTAATTAAATAAATCCTCCCGAAATGTCGCCTTAGGCTTTTGCCGCAAATCTCTTCTCTCCTCAACGCGGCCTCTGGCAAATGCTGCTCTCAGCCGTGTTCCTGGGATGATTGCTGGTAAGAAACGCAGTTTTAGAATCAGACTGATGTTTAGTTTTCAGCAATAAAGTAGATAACTAGGTCTCCTGCAAGTGAAAAAATTCTGACCATCAATCTAAATCGTACTCTTAATCTTTTTTCAAAAAACCTGTCATTCGCAATGAGGCTCCACTCGGCAAGCCATTGTCCGCAACGTTAAACACGTGCGAATGTACGTTGCGAGCATGGGCATCGGAAAGTGTAGGGCAAGGGGAAAGAGACCCAATGGATTTCGAAATTTGAAAGTTTTAACTAAATTTTTAGTAAAAAAAGAAGTCTTCTTTATTCCGAGTGGGTAAAATCAAATATCACCACTTTTGCCTCTCCTGGCAAAACAATTTTGGCTACCCCTCGAAAAATCCACTATTGCATCCCCTGGATAAAATCCTTCCGACGACCATGGTTGTGAGTATATACTTACATCTGTGCGACGGCAAGCGTGTTGTCATGGTGTAAGAGACCTCGAAACCTTTGTACATCGCCAGGACGTTGACTGCGTTCGATTCAAGAACAACCCGCATCGCTCGACCTGCAACGCAGCGCAGACTGTTCAGCAGCTCGTGACGATGCGAATAGATAAGTTTCATATCACAAGCGAGAGCTGAAAAAGCTTTGTTTACTCGATAACAAGTTGCCCTTTTCTTATTTGCTTCTTTTCCAACTGAAAACTCGGTATTTAAAAGGAGCAAACTCCATTGATTGAGCCAGAATGGACAGGATGCTGGAAGGAAAACTCTACTTTTTATCAATTGGAAGGCCTTACCAATTTATTTCAAGCTTTCAACTGTGTTCAATCTCACACGCAACCTATCAGTGCGAGTTGAAGTTTAACTTATTGTATTTTTTCAACAACAACTGGCTACAGGCTGACCCCTGAATTTCGGCTTTTTGTTGGGTCTCGAAGAGTGTTATAATTCAGTTAAATACAAGTACAACGCAGCAACATTAACAAACAAATATTAAAGATTGACACATATTTGAGAACAGGTAGCAGAAAAGATTTTGAAATCGTTTGCTGGTTGTAATGCAATTGCACACGAACGCAAAAGTTGTTTCAAGGAAATCTTTAGGATGTTACTATGATATATCTTCGACAGTTTGACTTGCTCAAGTTGCGAAACTGTTGTTCTGATTAAACATCAGCTCAGGAAAATGTATCGCCAACTTTCTACTCAATAAATGACATTCAAGGAACAAGTGTAATTCGGTCTCAATATGACAACAAGGACAAACTCAGCAATACTCACAGTTACTATTTAAAGGACTTTGGCGAGCAGTCTTAACAAAAAAAGTAGACCGGCCAGCTTGGGTTCATTAATATGGCGATGAGTTATGGCTGCTTTAGAGGGCAAAAAATGATTTTTAGCTTAGTAACAAAGCTTGAATGTATGTGTATACATTCAACATCATTAGGCACATTGTTGCACAATTTTCTGCCTTAAAGAGAATGACAGTTGTGTATTACAATTTGTGAAGTGGTAGCATGAAGTTTTTGTCATGGCGCAACTCTAAATTTGTAATTTGAGAACAAATGGCGGAACCAATATTTGTAGATAGTTAGGATACCAATATGTGATGATTTTATTGAAGTTATTAGAATGTTAATGTTCTGACGCTTAGATATCAGCCTAGGATTAAGATCGCGTAAAATGTTTGCGTGAGAAGTGGTTTTCATTCACCTTTGGTCGTAGTAGTTTGCAGGCTTTCGAAAACTTCACAGTCGGCTTTAGAACAATCATATCGTAGACAATTTTGCCATAATCAAGCAGAAGTAAAATATTGCTGCGATGTAGAATAAGCACAGCATGTCCGGGAGCTACAGATGTACAACCCGTTTAAATCCATCCATTCTTGCCAGAACTATATGTCATGTGACTGATTCCATTACATGATGCTTCCAACAACGAGAATTATTGAAAACGAAACCTAAATCCCTGTGATTATCTATAGTACTTCGACTAATGGTTTACTGAGAAAAATCAAAAGTTGGCAAACAAAGTTGTGAGGAAAAAAGTACATATATTCTCTTAGTTTGAAAAAATTGAAAACCAAACTGTAGCGCAGCCAGGATTTTGATTTGGGAGAAAAATTAGGGTTTTAAAAACTTTAGATCAGAAAGTTTTGCCATTGATGAAGAAAGTGAAGACGAAAGAATCTATCTAATCTTTGTAAAACGCTACCAATCAAAAGGCAACAGCGTTTAGGAATACTAGCTCGTGGTTTTTGTAGTTTGATACCATTTGCCTTCGAAATAGGGAGTCAATGATCCGATGCTTCCCTGGTGACATCTATGTAGCCAACATAGACCACTTTCAAACTTAACCGTTCTACAACACGGTATCATCGTCTAACTCAGTGGTTCTCAACCTTTTTGGCCCATGGACCAACTTTTTACAAAATGATATCCAACGAACCCCTTTGCTATGCTGGCAACTGACATAACCTATTTTACAGTAACGGTTACAATTTTCAGGAACGTTTTATCAAGTATTTATGGAACTCTCTGTGGTCCATTAGAAATTCCAGATGGACCATCTGGACTACTTTGAGAATCACTGGTCTAACTCTTTTAATAGCTGCCTTTTATAGTAAGCTGGAGAAGGTGCACAAATTATATGGCCTTAGAATACACACTACGTATTGAAAAAGCCCTTTCTCTGCCACAAGAATCAACCACTTTGATGTTGCCAGACTATGTCACTTATTGAGTAACATATCTTCAGCAGTGGCGTAACTGACGGGAGGACAGAGGTGCGCTCCGCCCCCCTCCCCGGCAGGCTAAATGTAAAAAATGGGCCCCCCTGTTAGCTTGTATTTCGGTATTTAGTATTCTTTTGATTTTTTGTAGGTTTTTGTTTTAGCGTTTTTCAAAGATTTCTCGGAGTGTTTTCCAGTGATTTCGAGTGTTAGTACAGACGAATCGAGTTAATCGCATAACCAAATTGCCAAAATTTGGCATGTATTTAACCGGAATATGCCATTATCCGTATCAGACACATATCCGCAAGTTTACCGTCTAGCGACACAGTGGGCCCAAAAGTCAGTCCCATCGCCACAGGGGGGCTTTTTGGAAGTAGTCCTCCAAACAAAGGTTCAACCCCCAAACTGAAAAGTGAAGCACTAGAAATCAATGTTGTTTTTATTAAATTGTCTTCTGTTTGTCCTGTAATTTATAGACAGAGCAGTACCTGCCGCTGTTACCTAGAATAACATAGCCTAATCATTTTGGTACATTTGTGAGGTAATATATTTGAGACTCGAGCGCAAAACATCATCATTCATTGCTTGGAGTGTTGAACGTGATATTAGCCTATATGCCAACTTGTATACGTCCAGAAGTCCGACTTACACCTGATTAACCTATTTTGTATAGTGATTGTAGTGAAAAAATTATATGGCTTGCTTAGGCAGTCTTCGTATTTTGTACTGCATAGAAGAAAGATACCTTTGGTGCTTATGACCAAAGTTACACATTTGCACAGCTTGCTACTCAGACAGCAAGATGGAGTTAAAGTGTAGTTAGAAGAGTTTATTCAGCAATCACTGCTAAGCTTTATAATAAATACTACGGCCAAAGCAAACGATACAACTGACATCTTGCAAACGTTTCGATAACAACTGTTATCATCTTCAGTGCATAGCAATAGGTAAGCTTGTCCCAACCGAGTAAAGCAGTTAGTTGATTATGGATGTTAACCACGTTGCGTCCACGCAGGCCCCTTGGCCTATGTTTGTCAAGGTCAACATTTATAGACGATTTGAGAAACAAAATGTTATTAATCTAAATATGTGCCATGTATCAGGAGGTTGACAAGTCTAGACATCAGAAAGGTTCATACATGCGTATTTCGGCCAGTTAAAAGGGCGATGCGCATGCTTTTCAAGCAAAATTCACAGCACTAATGAAAGCACTTGATCAGCCTCACTTAGGCGCTTTGATTGGCCTCAGGTTTGTTCCTTCGGTATCAGTGTTTTCATAACTAAACAACGGGCTCGGTTTCAATTTCCAACAAACTTTTGTCGGCATTTGCATTTCAATACATCTCTAAATAATCGTTTTTAATTAAATGACAATGATTAAGACCCTATTCCTTTTGTTAAGTTCTATTCTCAAGACACGTCTTGATGAAGTTTATCCTAACATATTTATTGCACTTCGGATTATGCTAAACTGTACCGATACTGTTCCCAGCGCTGAAAAGAGTTTCAGCAAACTGAAGCTGATCAAAACCTTCAAAAGGTCTTATATGACAGATAGCAGATTGTCCTCATTAGTCGTGTTGTCAATCGAAGCTTCATGTGGACGCTCTCTAGATTTGGATGATGTCATAAAGGCTTTTTCATGGCAAACGACTCGCTCCAAGCCGTGTTGATACTACAATAATGTGACATTGTTTATGATATTTTCGTGGTTATTGTTATGTAATACTTTTCATGTTTGCTACTGTGCCACTATACAGTAATTTGTTTTGTTTTGCTGTATAACCACGGTCCGCCAGTTTATTAGCCCTGCGATAGATCAATTACAACGAAAACGAAATCATGACGAATAGTAATGCTAATACAGCAACGCTTTAGTAATCTTTTTTAGAAATAACCATTAGGGGAGCCCTGTAAGCATTTCGGGAGGGGTCCAGTCTTGCCCAGAGTTGGGCTACTACGGCTCTGCTCATACCTATTGGTAATTGTTTGCTGTGCAGCTTCATATTTAGATAAAATTGTTTGACATTATTTGCTTATTAGTTGCTAAATGAATGTGGTTTTATCACTGATGCGGAGAGATCAATGAACTGCTCAAAAACTTCCGTTTCGGACTTACTACACTTGTTTTTTAGTTTACGCAGGCAGTGCCTAGAATCCGTCCCATGCCTCACCATTTAAGTCAAGCATTTGGTGCTTAGAAGAAAAGTGGAATTATTTTAGGAGTTAATTACCACGATCAGGGGCGTAACGAGGAAGGGAAAGGGGGGCACACTTTCTGGGCTCCGAATCACTGCGAGGGGCGCCGAAAAATCTCAACAATGTCCCAAGTACTTTCTTCAATACAGCACATTTGTTTCCGAAAGACATCAGGTTCGAACATGGGGTCACCAAAATTTTTTTTCCCCGGGAACCATCTAGCCCAGGGGTGGGCAACCCCTGGCACGCGTGCCAAACTTGGCACGCAAGCACTTCTATCCGGCACGTGAGCGAGGCCTCGGAAACGAGAACCTCCCCCTTTAAATGAAAAAGTTAATAACCTACAAGTCGCAGTGTTATCTGATGAAACTCGGTGTTCGTTTCTTCATTTTCGTTTGTTAACAATCCGTTATTTAATTTAACCCTTATGTGCTATTAACGCTATATGGCTACAAACAGAGCCGTATCAACCGCACGCCATGTCTCCCAATTGGTGGGGGGACAACACACTGCCACAGGGGTCCTAAATTCAGACACCTCACCACTTAGCCACCCAAAGAAAGCTTCGACCCCCCCCAAATTACTCTCCATGTTTTCATCTACATATGTTTGTGAATCTGTGTTCTTAGTTATGAACTTCATTAAGTCTCCTAATAGGAGTAGCCTGACCGATGAAACTAGTAGTTTGTGTATATCTCTGAAGGCCACAAAATATAAACTCAACGTAAAATCTCTGTCACCGGTCATGCAGCAGCAGAAATCTCACTGATATGGCACAAGAAAAGTAATCAAAGCTTTTTGTCGGACTAATATTTTCTTTGAAAAGTAACTTAAGTCTTGTTTAAAAAGTTTATTGTGCATGTTTTGTTTTGAAAGAGGCAAACCATTGTTTTTGTTTGGGCGCTGGTTTCAAGGTGAATAAATGTAAATTTGGTTATATTGTGTTTTCACTGTTTGGGTGAATTTGTATCATTTCTTCAAGGCTCTTCACATACACCTTTAAGGATGTCAAGTAGGACAGTGTGTTCTCACAAATTTTGGTTGGCACTCGGAAGAATTTTACCACCGATTTAGCTTACTTCGGCACGCAAACTGAAAAAGGTTGCTCGCCCCTGATCTAGCCTCTTTACGCTCCTGGGTTTGGTGTGTCTTGCAACAAATCATAAGCCTACATTACCCAGTCACAAGTCATTGATGGGTATCAATTTTAGATAGGATATGGTACATGAAAATGTGAAATCCTACTTTAAAGTCATTTACCCAATTAAAGCTCGTTACAACACTCGACAACTATTTTATGTTTTTGCGGAATAACGTATATGAGTTTTTGGAAACTAAATATTGCATACCCAAACGTGGCCAATGGACCCCCTTCAGCCGACCTTGCCCCCCTGACTCAAACCTCTAGTTACGCCACTGATCTTAAGCTTTTATTTAAACGGACTAATCTCGATTGTATTACGAACGTTGCGACAGAACTTAGTTTCAGGCCATTTCTCGATTACAACTGCACAAGTTGTGTGGGAATTGCGACTAAACGAATGTGCTTTCGGACGTGACATAAAAAAATTGGAGAAGATAATCAAGTTGAGAAATTGCAACTTTCATCGAATGTTGCATCCTTTCAACGTAGTTGCAGCCCAGTCACAAACGCGAGAAGTGCGTTCTACATAATTTTGCCAGACAAATAGTTGCAGACTCGCAAGCAAACTCACTGACTATCTAAAAAACCTTTGAACTCAAACATGAAACTGATTTGTGATCTAGCAGTATTGCGAGCCTATCAGTAGTTTTCGAAAAGTCAAACAATAATCCAATTTTACAGTAGAGAGGATTAGGATCTTGCCAATAGCACAATAGTATTTCAAAAACTTAAGTATGGCAAACACAATCGTATGGACAGATATACACTAGACGTTTTCGCCTTTTTTTCTGTCATGCTTTCATTCACGCCAAAGCTCAGGAAATAGTTGTCGCAAAATTTTAGGAATGCATCAGTCTTAAACTTACCGCTAGAAATAGCAATGGGTGGTGGGGTATTCCCACAGTATGGGCCGTCTACAATGTTCGTAAACAAGTCAGTTATTTTTACACTTTGGCGAGTGCAGCCTTTGAAATCTGTCGCTCCAATAAGGTAGAAAGACTTGAATTGAAGTCGTACTCTGTATCCGGTTGGGGCTTTAACTCTGAAAGAGCAATTTAGACCATGCTGATGTACGCAAGGAAACCAATACTTTTATTTTTCTGGTAAAGCGAGAAAAACATGACAAAATGCTTTGCGGCAGGGGTGTGGAACCTGCTGCCCGCGTGAACATATGATATGGCCCGCATCAGAATTTTCATTACCCAAGTTATTGTAGAACGCAAGATTTCGTCAGAACGAAATTCCTTGACAAGCAGACAGGCAGACAGTAAATGAAGAGAAGTCTCTCTCCCTGCTTGACAGTTGTCTCTCCTTATTTTCCTTTGGAAGATGAAGGTAGAGTTTTTACATAAAATTAATTGATTTTGCGAACCGCCAGCGATATTTTACGATTCATGCGGCCCGTGATGTGATAGTAATTAGGTTCCATATCCCTGCTTTATAGACTGGAGCTTACGAAGCGATGTATTAGGTCAAAATTAATGAAGGCTACTGAAAAAGAAATTTAGAATGTGCCATGTACACTAGCAATCCATCGTTTACGATATTTCCATTTTTATTTCAGTGAAGAGAGGTTTTGCTCACAGATTGTGCTATTTTGTTCTTAATGCAAACCCTCTTGTAACTACAAACATCTTTCCGGTGTGACTTACACCCAGTTGCATTGCGTTTGTGCCGAAAATTTGTTGGGAAAGTTAGGACTTGAGAAGACTTGCCATCTTCTTGATGCGTGAGCTACCATTTCTCGACAGCCTAAAAGCGTACGAAAAACAAGAAGGTGAAACTTGTGGTTATCGCCGTAGCAATAAGCAACACAGAATAAACTGATTTAAAATATGTAATGGTCAGAGATGGTCACAATTTCCCTAGCTTATTGCGCCAAAACGAATGTGAAAAATGCCGCAGATAAAGGTAACGTTAGTTAAAATTGTAAATTCAGTGCGCAACATTCGGGGAAAGAAAACAAAAGCGCTGGGAAGACTAACAGTTTAGTCTGAATAGATTTGCCGTTGGGGGCTGGTATTGTAAATAGATTATAAAATATTTTATTGTTATTTCAAAACAAACATGCTTTCTAAAAACATACATGTTGTACCAAACGTTGGTGCTGTGTAGTGTACATTTAGTTTCCATTACAAATTTGCTACAGCACGGCAAATAAACAGCTATTTTCTAATTATATTATCTTCTATATTCTAACTGAAAACCTACTCCAAGTTGACACCGACTCATTTAACTGAATATCTACAAAGTTCATGTCATTTTCATAAGAATGTTTTTAGTTGTTGAAAGGTTTGTCAGCATTTTTATTCGTACTTACTCTCCGTTGCGGCATGTCTTCTGGCTGACAATGCCCCTTCTCCCAGAAGACAAAATATCACCCAGCTGGATATGGCTGTTAGCATCTCATACGTTTTTATTCATTTTCTGCCTCTTGGTTATGACTGCAACATCATTCTGACAAAAGTAAAACAGTGAAATTCTTAATTAATTGATATCTTTATGCGTACATGTTAACCTTTACTTGGCAAATTTAACTTCAAAAGGTCATAGTATCAAACACTGCAGAGGCTTGCTGTTTTTCGAACAGGTATTATTGGTTACAGATTGATTTTTAAACTTTCCTGAATACCATAAAGTTCTCCAACCGTTTCGTCAAGACGCTTACATGTATTGTTATGAAAAAAATCCCATACAGACCATGTTGATTTGACAACTAGTAGTTGCAAATTTCAACAAGATGACTAATCCTGCTCAGCTGACACCCAAGATTTTGATCTGTAAGTGCAGGTATTTAGGAATTGGCCTTGCTACATGACTTCACTCGTATGGAGACATTTCACTGCTTGAAGAGAATACTAGCAAAACACAAATGTTGCTGAAGTTAAATGCAAAGCTGCTTTATGCAAAACCTAACCAAAATTTTGTGATTTAAGCAAATTTATCAAAAATTCCAAAGATTTTCAGACACTTGAAAACATATACAACTATCGTCTTTCTGAATTGCAAGTACGACTGTCCCTTAGAGAAACTGAAAATAGGGATACTACTGATTTTCTTTGAATTTATAAGATTGACACGGGCGTCAGCGGTTCCAGTCAATCACTTCATTTCTGCAACCAAAGTGATGAATACGTGTTTTGCTATAAAACAACTGCATTGGTTTGATCTTCATTTTTTCGAAGACAACATTAGCCATGAAAACAGCGGCTTGGCTTGAACAAACGGAAACGTATCTACCAGCGTTTAATTTTGACAGCCTCGGGCACTCCTTCTCAGCCAACCGCAAAGTAGGCTTTGCAACGAAACTTGCTCGGCAACTGTTTATCAGATTACTGCTTTCAGACATCAACGCAAAAGAAAGTAGACGCTGGCAATATCTTGGAAGAACGTATTTGCGCAGCAGGATTACTTTTCTCGTGGCTCAACATCACGCAAAAGCCAGCAGTAGGTCCTAAGTTGGTGACAAAAACGAATCGGTGTTTCTCTCACGACGTTATCTAAAATGTTTAATGCAAAAACTGCATGATGTGTCAGGAAAAGAAGCTCGTCGTTTGAAGATTGACATGCGCCACAAGTTGATATACCTTCGGTTCCCCAAAATGTTTGCTCATATTTGCCTTAGTACGTCCTATTGCTTAGAGCAGTGGTTCCCAACCTGCCTAGGCTTGCGGCACCCTGCAGAAGAGAATTATATTTTGCGGCACCCAGTGGCGAACCCATACAATTTTGCTTCAAGGTTTGATGACAGTTTGCAAATGTATTTTTAATAGTATATTAAAAAACGCATTAGCTCGCGGCACCCCTGGGTATTGTAAATGGCACTCTAGGGTGCCGCGGCACCCCGGTTGGGAACCACTGGCTTAGAGTAAAACCGCTTTTTTGTCGTTGTATAGTTTTATTTTTTAATGGCTTGCGTCGTTGTTGATACAGGAAAGAAGTCTATATTTTAACAAATTTGCTTGCGTTCCGTCTTTGAAGCTGCAGTTGTACAAAGCGCTTATTTACAAAATAAACATTTTCATATGATCGGCCATTTAAAGCTTCAGTTTGCTGTAAGCTTTCGAGGAATCAGCCGACAGGTCTCTGCTTTCATCTTTTTGCGATAATTCAAAGTTGCACGTGTCTATCTTCAAGCAGCTAGTCTCCACAAAGGTGAAGGTTTGTCGACAGTGATCCCTCCAAGGTACGCAACTGTACAAATGCGCAGCACCACCAGACCATTTGCGCAGTGAAATCTCATTCTCGCGCACTTGAAAAATTCCAAATGTAATATAGTATATATATTTCACAGCCCTATTAACGCTTGAAACGCTTCACTGGTCGTGTGTCTACACGGTTGCGCAATCACATGCGCACTAAAACAAACATTTGCGCAGTGGAAAAGTTTCTTAGAGGGAACACTGTTGGTCAAACCCTTCGAGTTTGTGAAGATTAGTTATAAGATCTGCCAATATTTCTGTGTGCCAACAAATTTGTTGGTAAGCTTCAAGTTAGAGATGTCCTTTAATTTATTTACTATAAGAAAATTAGAAAACTTTCTTATTTGAGTAAACATAAAATTCTAAAACAAAGGGTTTATGTTGTCGTGCGGAACCAGAGTCAAGAAATTTTAGTTTCTGTATTGATGAAAAGGTGTTACTAGCTCTTACACACTCAGACCCGTAGCCACGGGGACATTTGGGGGCCATGATCACCAATTTTTTTGTACCGCCCAAATTTTCTTGTGCCCAGAAAAATTTGTTTTAAACCTATAATAAAAACAAAAATCTTGCCCCTAAATGTGTATCTTGCCCCCCCCAAACCTTTAAACCTATGGCTACGGGCCTGCACACATTGATCCCTGTATGCGTTGAACTTTCGGATCTAATCAAACTTCGGAGAAGTCCCATCGCCACGGGGGTGCTCTTGGGGGTTCATACCCCCAAACAAAGCAAAAAAAACAAATTGAATTATGAAGCATTATAAATCGGTGGAGTTTTTATCAAATTTAAGAATGTCAAGCCCCCCTGAACAAACGTAAAGCCCTCCTGTTGAAACCTTTCTGGCGACGGTTCTGCTCCGGAGTCAGTTCAGGCTCAGATGCCTTGCTGGGTATCATGGCCGAGCATTGAAATCAGATTAAATCTTCATTAAACATGAAAAACCCATAGAATTGCAGTTAAAGTTTACTGCAAATATTTTTGAAAGATACGCGCGCAGCTGAATTTAATGCGGCAACGCCTCTCTAGCACTGCGTTTCTTGTTTGCAAAAACTCATTGATTTACGGGTTAACAAGCATTTTTTCCTTGCATGGACTTCATTTCGGAACATGCTTTATTGCGGCAAGCACCAGAGCAGACAAAAAGATTTAAAAAATATTTGATATTTCAATTTTTGGGAAAAATATAAAAAGGCACTGTAATCTTTTGTTTGTCCGCTAGGTTAACGTTCAGGGTATAACTTATAAGAAAGTTTACGTACAAAATTGTTGCAATCACATGTATTTGGACTACCACTGCATTTTGTGAAAAGTTGCTATACTTTTTTTCTGATGATAAAAGGTTAAACTACTTGCATTTTTGAAATCCTTCACTTTCGAAATGATGAAATTGACTGTTTTGGTTACGAAACTTCGTTACGTTTTCAAAAATTCAGGGGTAATTGCATAGGTTGCTCCAGTGGATGTGTGTAAACGAAAGGCAAGTTTTGTTTTTTTGCAGGAAATTTAGCTGAAAAGCGCATCACTTAAGATCTAACTTAAAGGAAAATGCTTTCAAGTTCCTAGTCTCCACTAAAGCGACGAAGTCTAATCTCAGTGTTTTGCTCCTCTCTCAGTGTTGACTGTGTTTATCAACTAACAGCTACTCTACAATGCGCTATGACTGACCATTTTTGTGCTCTTGTGTTATTCGATTTGATACGGACCATGAGTCTGAAGTAAATAAGTACATAAACAAATAAAAAATAAAGACAATCAGCAATTTTTCATGGGAAATCGATTTCACGTAACACTATGCATCCTCACTTCATGCGATGCTTACGGGTAAAAAGTTGAAAGGACAAAACAAGAGCAGATAGCAAGTAAAGTCAATACTAAAACGAATAAATCAAAGCACAGGGTGCGGCAAGTAAAAAAATTGGAAGATAGGTCGTTCTGAAATGATTGTTTTCACAAAACGTGCAAAATTATTTAACGCCAATAACCGAGCAACAAACCCACAATGACTGGATCATGCCGCGATGTCTACTCAAACGGAGCGTTGGTGCAATGCGTAAGCAGACCAGCGTTCGTAAAGTTGCCAGGCGTACTTCAAAAAACGCTGTGAAGGGAGGTACATACCAACATCGGTACCTAACATTCATTGGGTGGTAAAAAATCAAACGATGGAAAATGCTTGCTAAATTACAAAAATTGGTTGCATGCTATCAACAAGTGTTTACCTTTCTGTCAGCAAATAAAAACTAACAAACTGCTAAGCAGATGTAAGATTGAAAAATACTGTAAATCAGTACTTACCAAGTTTATTGAACAATACTATAACAGGGAAGGTTAAGCAGCAACACCTAATAAATCTTCCGACTTCGATGTATAACTGTATTCGCACTTGACATCCCGCAAGGGCTGAGGCATTTTTCACCCTCTTCCGCCTCTCGTGGCCCCTCTTAAGGTAACAATAAGAATCCACCAAGAAGGCTGCTGCTAAACTAATTGTGTTTCACACTGTTCTGTGCTATTGCAAATGTAGACTGACGCGATACAGAAGAGGTGCTATAGATATATGTAATGTAGGGTTGGTTTTACAAGTCCCCTATGTACACATAGCCGCCTACTGCGTGAAAGTTCTTACGATGTCTTGAAAGAAAATGGACGGTTTGGTGGCTTGCACTCTTGCAATTATTTTATCGAATGCATTGCATGTCAAACCTCTCAAATGAAATGATTCTAGTTGGTTCTTTTTGTGGGTACCTTCCTTCTTTGCGTTATTTGCTGTAGGCTAGAAATGATTTTCTGCAGAACGTTTTGCACTAGCTTCGGGAATTCGAGGGGCGAAAAAATTCTTATAGAAGGTATTATATGAACATGATGTAATTGCAAAAAATGACGTTTTGCAATTATATAGTTGTCAAGCTATATGCTGGATACACGAAAAGTTATTCCTAAAATCAAACTTGCCCGGGCATGTCCACTTCAGAGTTTACAGCTCAGTGATAAAGGCCAACTCTTGACGCGAATGCAGAAGATCAGGGTTTCGCGTTTGTAAGGGGTCAGTCAAAACCATCCAACGATAGAAACCGGTTACCACCCAAGAATTCCCCGGCGAAATGTGTGGATCATCCAGCAAACTGCCATGCGTGTTACGAATCCCCATCACACAGTTTGAAATCGACTCAAATACAGCCAATTTCAATACAAATCTTCACAGAAGATCAACAAATTGTCGTGGGTCACTGGGCTGCAACGGCGGCCGAAGGTAAAAATGATTGGTATGGCCAGCGGCTAAGAATTACTAGAAAAAAGTGAATGATCTGTGTTTGACAAAACATCAAAATTCAACCATAATTTTTTTACTGAACAGAAGCAGAGTCGTGTAATCAGAAGACAAAAAAACATAATCAGCCACACGTCACACATTACCAAAAACAATTTGGCATTTCTGATTTCTTGAAACAAACTCTGAAGCTATCTTTTGTACATTCAAACTTTCTGTACAGTATCTATGAACTGACAAATGCATTAGGTGATTCAGTCTTTGCGTGCTCGTGGTTGTTCTGAAGTACGTTTTCAAACGACGAAGAGACGAAAAAGAACGCTCTGCAGAAGCAGTTGTAACTGGCAGCACATACATGAGTTGCAGAAGTTTCCCAATTTTAGAAAAAATATCGCAATTCGAAGTAAATGCAAGAGTGCTAGAAACTACATCTTTCATTTTCACAATGACATCTGATATTGTATCACTCAGAACAACCAACTTTTAGACAACTTTGAGACATCCAGATCGTTACTAAAACGCTTTTTCACGGCTTCCAAGTTCTCTGCGATCACGCACGCTTTGCTTGCAGCCGATGCCAGCAATTCCTGGTATTTTGCATAAAGATAAAAAATTTCCTGGTTGAATCTCTTTTGTATTTCACCACTGATGCTGTCGGCAACGTCGATGTATATCATACGATAGAACCGCTTTCGGGGAACTGAATGTAAATGGCCTTTAGCCAGATAGCAGTTTTTTTGGAGGTCTACGGGCTCTCGGAATACGGGGATCCGTTAGTTGTAACTCCTGCGCTTGCTGCAGGGTTTTCTCCCAAAATGAGGAAAATAACTAGCACTACATGTTACTTCAGCACTGTTTTTGGCTTCAGTTGCAGTAATGTGCCTACACTGTAAGATTGTACTCAGCTGATCTATTAATGAAAAAAACTTGGTGCAAACCGCAATGGCAAAAATCAAAGCAGACGTCTCAAACTTTGTATGAATTCCACTTGCTTTGGTTGTAACTTCCAAGCACGTTGCCCGTCGTGACTAACAGCAATAAAAAGCAAAGTTTCCAGAAATGCTTTCCAAAACCGATTCGAAGAATTTCGTTCGGGCAAATCACCTCGTAGGACACGAAAGACGCAGTGCGGCTCCTGTTAAGGTCAAAACTGAGTCTCGATCTTTCGAACAAATCTCTTCGTTTTGGAGAAAAGTGAATAAGGTTGGAAAGCTGCTGAATGTTATCCAACGCGCTTCCCATCATCAGTATTTCCATTGAACAGTCTTCCACAGCCAAGTTCAAAGAATGACAAAAGCAGTGAATAAAATTGCTTTGGGATATTCAGATGTTTTTCGTGTTTGAACTCCAGACAAGCGACCATTCTGCGTGGATGACTCATGTTATAGGCTCCATCGTATACTTGCCCTCTACAGTCATTTAAGTCCAGTCCTAAAGCGGCAAAGTGAAACTTTAATGAGTTTTGTGGTGGTCTCTGCCTTAGTGTTTCCTGTTTTATAAAGATCGACCAAATCTTCATGAACGTCCAGAGTTTTGATCAGGGTTGCGGAGTCGGAAGTAAAATGTTCGACTCTAACTCCGACCTTTCCAAAATTTTCGACACCGACCGACTCCGACCTTTCCAAATTTCCGACACCAAAACCCTGGTTTTTATATCTACGTGTCTCAAACATATACTCACTTGCTCTGTGAAGCTGGAGTCCGTAGCCTCGTCGACAATAAGCGAAAATCACTTGTTCGCTTTCACATCGTGCACGATACTTCTCCAAACAGAATGAGCCGTGATTTCAATAGTTTCATTTTGGATGTCGTGCGAGGTCCAATTGTTTTTTTTTGTAACCACTTTGCTACCTTGTTTAGCCAGAAATTGTAAAGTAAGGTAACCCTTGCTTTGCCAGAAATTGTAGTGGAAATACTTTTGAACTAACTCTTTTGAGCATACGGTTGTTCAGCTTCATCCTGAGTCTTCAACTCCACTACAACTGACTCTTTTGCTGTAATTCCACCAAGCACGCACATTGTCACTATGTGCCGTTGATGACTCGTGTTTGCGAAAAGCTTGAGTGGCGTTTTTCCACGTTTGAAACCCGTACGGCGAAAACGCTAGTTCTGATTTCGACGAGTGAAGACATTTCAGAATGCAGGTCATTGTGCATGGATGACAAAAAGCGGATTCTTTACTATTATCCCATTCTAACCAATCCCACGCCTTAAACCTTACTGAAAACTTCTGCTATGTGAATCCTTACCAACAACCTTCGGAAACGACCTTTGTGGTGGATGGGGTTCGAAACGAGCACAGATTGTCTTGTCAGTACAGTACTTAGCCTATACTTCCGTTATCTTCTGCGTTCAGTGTGATACTTGCCTCTGTGCCACTACATTTTCTGGGCAGATCCAGCTCTCATGCTCTGTATGTGTTATCTCAGACTCGTGCTTGTTTGGTGGCTCTAAACTAGCGACCTGGGAATCAACAGAGATTTCATTTAAGCGTGGGGCATGCGCAAAATAACTGTGAATAGTTTTAATGTTCCTAGAGGGTTGCTGTACACTCGTGCTTCCCAAACTACCCCACTTGTTTCTCACGTCCTGAGATTATTCAATCAACCACGTTCCAGACTGCTAATACCAGCTACTCGTTACCTCAACGTCGAATAACTAGATTTGCGAGAAAACACGCTATGGTGCGATATTAGTTCTGCTTCTGAAGAATCGACAGTCTGTGGATCAGGACCTAACACCAAGGAAAGTTCGAACATGCTATGCGATTCTTTCGCGCTTACTGCGTGTAACTTGCTATCCAACGGTTTTGTTAAAAAACTACTTTCGGATGCTTGTGCATATATTGGTCTGGCCCGGCCATACCAATATTTTGGTTGGTATGGCCCTGGCCATACCGGCCATACCGCTTCCGCCGCCCTTGGGCTGGACAATTTATGGGTTTTTCAGTGTCTGGCACTTCGTTTATTTGTTGCAAGAATATAACTTCAAACTAAAATTCGTAACTTAATCCAGCAGCAGCTGGTGGCGTGACGTCACAAAGGATACGTGCGATTCGCTAATATATTCTGCAACTAAGAGTTTGGAGGGGAACTTATATCATAATAATTTGTCGTTTGGGAGAAACACGCTTTAACGAGCCAAGTGCTAATGGCTTCTCTAGCCACTTGGAACTTGCTAGTTCCGCAATCCGCATACTACTGCGGTTAACCCAGGCCTGAAATCGTTCTGTAAGATCGGCCTCAAGTATGCCATGCTAGCATTGTGACCCAACAATAGCGGATGACGTCAGAAAGGCAAAACCGCGAATAAAATACTTGACTTGGAGAGAGCGGCACGGCGTGCATTGTTGTGTAAGCTAACAATAGTGTGCTTTGAACAAGTAGGCCGAATAGCTAAGCCTTATAGCCAAGGCGCTCATCACAAAAGGCGAATTAAAGTGCTGAGTTACAGTAAGGTTTCGGAGGTTATTCAACATAAACCCGCTTGTTCCGATGAAACCATCGACAGCACAGCAGTCGTAGAGCTTTGGAAAGGTGGCTGCTCAACGTCGGGCGAGCCTAAGCGAGACTGCGGTTGTCTGAAGGCCGGCGCTGCATAGTGGCAATTTCCAGGCAGCAAACAGGACAAACAGCGGGCGATAGCCGCAGACATGAACCACGAATTGCGATTATCTGCATTGCTTGAAGTTTGTGCAGTTGGCGATTCGGATGCGTTGGAGGAAATACTAGGGTCTGGCAAGCTGGACCTCGTCAACTACAAGGATCCGGATTGGGGAGAGAGAGCTCCACTCCATTGGTCATGCATAAAAGGTGTCTCGTGTTGAAATGACTTGCAGTCCATGCAATTAAGCCCGAGTGTTAGATTTCAATTACTGCATCATATCAGTCTTGTTTTCACAAATTATTTAATTGATGGCCAGTGTTGCCTGCTCAGCATGGGCGTCGGAAGGATTTTTTCCAGGGAGGGGCCAATAATGGATTTTTCAGGGGTAGGCAAAAAGAATTTTGCAGAGGGGGCAAAAGTGGCACATTTTCATTTTAATCACTCGAAACTAAGAAAATAATATTTTTTTGCTAAAAATTTGATGGGAAAATGTTTAAATTCAAAATTCAAGGTCCATGCTACTCACATGACATGAGTTGGAATTTCTTGTATTGGTCACTACTGGACCAGGGATTAGCGTATGTGACGGGCAGACTTACCCCACTGCCTTCCTTAAGGCATGCCTCCGTAAAAGCTCATTAGTGCGACAAGCAGGGCCGGCCTTAGCAGGTGCGGGGTCCAATGCAAGACCTATGTGCGGGGCCCTATTGAGCAGTGGCTTTATGACGTCATCATGTTCAGTCAACCGTGCTATACGACCATGGTAGAGCGCACATATAAAGCCTTAGCACGAGAATTGAGAACATTTGCTAACGTTCGATAATACAGGAAATCCATCGTTGGTTCTAACGAGAGAGCTGTTTGCTAGCAATGAGATTTATAAGCCGTTTCTACTGAATTCTCGAGCGCAAAGGGTTCCTGGAAAAAAAGAACAAACTACCTAAACACCATGGCGCGGGGCCCCCAGAGGCGCGGGGCCCAATGCAGCTGCATCGGCTTAAGGCCGGCCCTGGCGACAAGTGTTCCCAATAGAAATGAACGGTGTATGTTTCGAAAGACACACTTATGCATTGGAATTTGTCCGTCTGACTTTCCAAGGACTAAGTCTAGTTACCTGCGCTTTTTCTTTCTGCACTTTATTATAGCAAGAACTTATAATGGAAAGACACTTGCCACAAATGGAAATTTGATCTGGGATGTAAGTTCGCAACAATTTCGACTTCCGCAGAATTTTCATAAATTTTGCGGTATGTTTGGTAAATTTCAGATGTTTGCCCCAGAAACTTTTTGATTGGATGCTTTAGTTTGTAGCTTACGGACGAAGATGTTGCGTTGAAATTGTGTTGTGAACTTGTGAAGTGGTCGTTTGCAGTGAAATTGACCGTGGTTTGAATTGCAAGTCAATAGTTAAACACTACAGAAGGAGAAACTATACAATTATATGTTGTTTCTTATGATTAGCATCGAGCCGTGATAAAGAGTAAGCGCTAGGTTTATTGCTGTTTGGGGCTAAACACGCGACTAAATGTTGTCAAATGTACTCCCATACAGCGACATTTTTCAGGCCTCTGCGCTCGTTTCCAAACGCACGGAGCCAACCTGATAATTTTCAAGTCTTTAAAAACATCGTATCGCCAGTCACTCACTTACATCTCAAAAGAGTGTTATTTGTTGACAGTAAAATGCGAGCAGCATCTCTAAACGATTAATCAAAAGGGAGTTGGCGACATTTTTCCAGAATAACACTAACTTTTTAGTATTTTTTGTCTCAAACTTTCGCTCGTGTTACTGACTCAAGACCGGCGTTCGCTCTAAGCCGGGGTTTCACAAACTGGGGTCCGCTGACCGCTGGGGTCCATGACGATATGATAAAAAAAAACGTCGAACATATTCATTGCACAGCATTTACACTGTGACAAATATTAGCAACAGTGATGCGTATTGGAAATATTTCGCGGGTTTTCGCAATCGTAAAACTTTTGTTGCGCCGTCTCAAAATTCGCAGTCAGATAGTTGTGTACAATGATTCTCGCAGCCCAGGTCTATGACGTAGTAAAAAAATCGATCCATGAGGTTGGGTCCTGAGAAAAAACAGATTCATAAACGGGGTTGCGTGGCCCAAAACGTTTAGGAACCCCCGCTCTAAGCTGTGCGCGCATAAGGTTTTCGAAGGATGTGCACATGGAAAATCCAAGTGCGCACACGGATTTGTGCCTTGGTGTACAGACAGTCTGTGCATTTGTTCTGAACAGAAACGTAAATTCCGATCCATACAACTTGAAATTTTATGTCGGCTGTTGGCAATAACCTAACATGAGTTTCTCGCTAACATGGCGTCGGAAGCGGTGCAGGGGGAGTGTCCTCCCATGGATATTAACATTTGATATTTTTGGAAAAAGTTAAATTTGTCAGCTGTAAAGCGTATAACGCAAGTGCTTCATTCGAACGTCATTCACGCAGGATTCGCGCAGTTTTGGTTTTGCGCTGATATATTAAGGAAGGGAAGTTGCACAGACCGACCAAGGATCAGGTGGTGTGAATACATCTCTAACCTGGCTTGGGCCGGTCTTGGTGTTGAGCCAGCAGAACTAAGAGGTTGCTGAAACCGTAAGGTGTTGTGAAATCTCCTGGAGTTTTTCCCCCGTGACCCTACCAAGAGTAAAAGCGGGTGTGAAAAGTGATAACGAAAGTTCGTTATATTATGGATTTCAATACGTACAATCGAAATTCACTCATTTGGTCATTTGAGTTAAGACGTTTGCGAGCTTTTACGTAATTAATCTTATGTGGTAAACAATAGAATTTGCGAGTTCTTCCATCCCGCGATTGTTTTTTCGAAACTTTCGCATGGTACGTGTTTACCCAAGCATTTGCTTGAGCATGTTTAGGTGCTGAGCAATGTTGATGTTGGAGTTTAAATAACGCTAGCATATGAGCTTCCACGTCTCAGATGAGATAACTGAAACCGTTCTTTTTTCGTGCAAAGCTTGAGATTTGAAACCGAAGGTAATAAAGATCGCTTTGCAAGTGTGCAACACAAAAAAAGAACTTACCAACATGGCGCATTTAACATGTTAGCGTGTATTTGTTAAAAGTCAAAGAAGCTTTATGCAGATATCTCGTAAATGTTTGAACGATGCAGCACAGCAGCACAAGAGTCGAATGCCAGGTAACAGCGTTGCCGGATTACACGTGCCCATAAAACTTAATCTGCTATATGATTTGCACTGAGATCATGGGCGTCGGAAAGGTGCCCGTCGCCTCCCCATGTTTTGAAATTTCATATTTTCCTATTAACGTTTCAATAGAAAAAGGTTTCTCCCTTAGTTTCGAGTTGGCAAAATGAAATTTTACCACTGTTCGCCCCCCCTGGAAAAAATATTTTGGTCACCTCCTAAAATCCTCTATTGGCCCCCTGGAAAAATCCTTATGACACCCATGATTGCCATTTCAATTTTTAACACCGCACCACTTTCACGCAAAGCGTCTGTTGTCGTAGTTGTTAGGAACCTTGCTGCGTTCTACAGGTAACGTAAAGATGGACTAAAATAAAAAATGGCGTATGATGTCAAAATTGTCGTTGTCTGATAATTGGCGTTGCTTCGCGTGAGCTGTTTCTTGCCTTATGTTCATGACTAGATTTATTGTGATTAATTTAAATCTGCGCGTGACTTAATCAAGCTATAAAAAATACTAGTGCGTATTATGCCACTTTAAGTCTATCCACCCATCATCACGGTGGTCATACCTTTATTGTAGAACGGGGGCGATGCACGAAACTTTATCCCATAATAGGCTGTGCTCAGTGCCCCGACCTCTGAGTATCTCTTAGAGCTAGACCTTACGCCCTGACGGGATAGTCATTCGCAAGCCTTGCGACGAAAAACAGAAAACAAGGTTCATCGATGAAATGACGCGAAGTTCCTCTAAGTCTGAAAAAAGACCTGAAAAAATTGACAGACGTGCTCGAGAAGAAAGCCAATTGCAAGAATGATTGTGACACAGTCGCACAGAGAAAAAGTTGAGCGAAAATATTTCGTTTGTTGTTTCGGAAAGCGACGACACCTCGAGAGTTCGTCAGATGCTGCACGGGCATAGTTAATACAAGTGTTGCTTAGTCGTGAATACTTGCACAGTGGGCAAGTTGGGGGGGGGCAAAAATTTTTTTTTGAGGGAAAGTATTTGATTTTAGACGAGGAACAGTATTTTGTTTGGGATACTGCCTCTCAAAGCTCAAAATGCCTAGGTATTCTAAAAATTTAGGGGGGCATGGCCCACCGGGCCCCCCTAGCTACGCTTATGTATCTGCAACAGATATTTGTCCGATATCTCGCAATCTCCAAAAAAGAGAGTTAAATTTTCGAGAACGGGTTTGAGACCGGAACTTTGTCATAAAAGCCTAGACAAAGGGCCCGAAAGTTTTCTGCTTCGCCAAAAATTTTTTGAATTGTTCAGAAAAACGTCATTGGCGCTTCAGAACGATATCTTTGTCGAATTTCGTGCATTTTTCACAACTCCTTTTAGTTTTTTTTCCTACCCGAAGACAGGACAGACAGATCAGTGGAAGATTTATCGATTTATATATCGATGGAGCGTTGAAAGTCTCGAGGCAATGTGCTCAAACCAAACACTTGCAACTTTCGAGACCTAAACTCGCGAAGACATGTCTCGTCTCGAAACCGAAACCAGGTTTCAAGACGCCATCACTGGCCTGTAAACTGGTTTCGCAAGTTGCGTGCGGTCTCTGAAGTCGTGGCAAACTGTAATAACTTCGTCATCAGTATGACATCTAGGAGGGATGGCTGGTTGCAGTGATTGTTTACCGAAGACGGATAATTCTAATTAAAAAATGGCCAAACTGATAGATGTCTACCACATCGTTCAGACGTTTCGGAAAAAAAACATTAACACTGATGTAAACAGTGGTGGTCCCCCCTTTCATCTCATTGTCAGCTGGTCGCTGATTGGTCTGGCAACTTTCTTTTCACCATTCTGATGGCTGTAATGATCTTCATTCTTCACCGTAATGTATGGACCGTGCATCCCTGGAATCTATTACTTTGGCTGGTATTTGTGGTTAGATTTTTTAGCACTCTTTCACGCAACGATGCGAAATACTCTTGGTTGATCTCTGCATCCCCGCACTTCTTTCATTGGCGCGAAGAGGTCTTTAGCGCTCTTAATATTAATTTTTAATCACTTTGGTGTGCATGCAAAGCCATGAGTCTGCAATTTGCGTCAGCCAGTAACTGCCACTGCGCCTTTCCTTAAATATTCAGAAACCGCTTTCCGTATACGCCATAATAGCTTAACCTATAGAAATAGAAGTATTTCTGACTTTTCATGTTGCGGTTCTTCGCGGGAAGAAAGTGCCATTCCAACGTTTGATCATAGCTTCCATAACGTCTGGCTTGAGTGTGTTGTGTGTGTCCTCATTGAGCTGATGGTGTACGTTGCATAGAATCTGTGGCGTCTTAGTATTTGAATGTGGTATTTCAGCACACTGCAATTTGCTGGAATGTGCTTTTTTGGTGCTCGAGTTAAGTCGTTGTCGTGATATCGCCCTCAAAAGCAAATTATATTTGAATCCAGAAGGACCCAAAACAACGTACAGCCTGTTAACACGAAACGTTCAAAAATAAACGCACATATCAAGCTCGCGGTCGTGAGAAAACAATGTAAAAATATGATTGGACAAGGCTGGCGTTTGCAAACGATACTCAAGACCGGAGGTGACCAAAATTAAAACATGAAAGACAAACAGCCCAGAAAAGATACCGGAGAAGTGTTGCGCGTGTACTGTCGTTGTTGCGTTGACAAAACGCTGACCTTTGTCACGGTGAAATGCGCAGGAAAAGGCGATATGACCCGGCGCTTGCTCGAGAAAGGTGCTCATCCTGGTGTGAGGACAACTTGCGGCTGGACGCCAGCTCATTACGCAGCCGAAGGAGGGCGCACACATGTTCTGAGGTAAGATCAAACAAGCTTTGCATCCAAACGCACCAACTGCTTTTGCAGTAAAGGTTTTAATCCCAGTATCGTTTGTTGGTGTGAACTGTAAAGCATTTCATTATACGATTTTTAATATTCATTTTTTGAAATACTCTGATTTCATCGCAACGTTTTGATTTTCAAGGTGTACTTCATGCCTGTCGGAATTACATCAGATTTTCCGAAACAATCGTGAACTAATAACTGAATTAAGTTGCAAAAAATGCTGCTTTTTAATTTTTTTATCAGTATTATTTAATATTGCTGCTGACCGAGGTTCTTTTTCATCAACAGTGTTTCATTGAAATTTGATACTAGTTGAAAAAAAAGCCATAAACCTAATTTTCGAAAATATCAGGTCATGATTAAGAAGTCAACAGTATTATCAGTTCTTAATGAGCTTGTGAAGTGTTGTGCATGAAACAATTATTTTTTTAACATTCGCAAAAATATCGCTATTTGTTGAAATTCTTTTTTTTTTTTTTTTAACGTTTGCGACTCCTGAATAGCAACTTATCGATAAAGTTGTGTCATTGTTTGCAATTTCATAAGATTATGATAAGAGTGCACCCATTTTTACTCGTATTTGCTTCAGCGAACATCAAAATTCTCTTTCGTTGAAAACACTGTTTATTGAAAAATTTTCCCATAGAAATGGTTATAGTCTATCAAATTTGTTTTATTATACTGTAAGGTCATCCGCATTAAAGTTTTTGAAAATGCAAGGAACAGACCATCAGAGGAGTTTTTGAAAATTTTATTGCAAGTTGAAACAGACAACAACCGCGTATAATACATTATTACGTGAGCTCAAGAAGTGTTTAATATGCTTGTTTCTTGCAAAGTTTTATATGATAGAATGTCGTATAGCGTGGGTGTTGTCTATATTGTTAAACAAATATTTTTTAAACCTGTCCAATCAAACGTGAATAGGTATACGTTGCAAAAATCAATTCGATAATGTTTGCATAAAAAATATTTCAGTGCAACAACATAGGTGTTCACGTGTACCAGCCTATTTATATAAGGTTCTTTGACTTCCAAGGTCAGGTATGTTCATCGATAAATGCATGCGCTGTAGGTCAAGGACCAAGATAGATTTGCAATCAATTTACTTTTCGCACATCCGGACATGACCTTAATAAGGGACGCGAATAGAAACGACGAACGCAACGCGCCGACTGCTGCGCGGACGCTATTCCGGTCAAGCAAGAGGAGAAAATCGCGCTCGACAGTAATTTCTGACGAGTGGACTTATGGCCAGCAGCGATATTACAGCACCAACTAACACAATTATGCACTGGTTTAGATTTCCTTCTTGATTTAAAATGAAAATCAAGTGATGTATTGATTGAAGAGGAGTGCTACAAAAAATTGTCTTTGTTTCGTTAAACTTATTGCAAAGTGAAATTTTCGCGTTTGCAGGGTATTGCACAGCTTTAAAGCACCAATGGAAAGAAGAGATTTGTTTGGCGACACGCCGAAAAGAATTGCTGAAATTTATGGACAAAAAGAAACCGTTGAATTTCTTAACATGTAAGTTCACGCCACGTCCCAAAGGAAAAATCGGCAAAAAACGGTTTTACTAAAACAAGCAGTTTTTCGTATATCATGTTATAAAGTTAACAAGTACAGTATATCGGTGCATTGCATACGCGGTCGTGGTTTGCACTGCGGCCCGCAGAAGAAAAGTAGGTTTTTGTGTTCTCCTTCCGCGTTTTCAACAGGAAACACTACGCAAACCGACGATCTAGTAAAGCGGACGTTTAAAAATTTACCCCGACACTTAAAAATGATTCGGTCAGCGAGAAGAATTGTTTTCATTTCATTGTTTCGTCGTCATGAATTCTGTTCTGTGTTGTAAGCCATCTTTTGAAGACAATTCTACTTGTTTTTGATATAAACTGTAGGACAATGTCTACAAAAGAATAGCAGTGAGCCGCCAGGCAATGTGTTTACGTCAGTCGAACTGTCGGTAAAAGACCGCAACACGTGAAATTGCGGCAGTTGTACTTCTGCCACAGACGTGTCACAGTTTGCTCAAGGCGCGTGACATTGAACAAGTCTTCCTCCGATTGTTACGTCTCTGCTAAAAGCGCAGCGAGATCTAAGTCTATACCACTAAAAGTGCGCATAAAATTTGACGCCAAGATTCATTTGAAAACTTCAAACTTAATGTAAATCGCAAGGACTTCAAGGTGATAATACCCGCTGTGAATCTGTGTGAAATTAGAAAAAACCTTTTTGAAATCGATGTTGCCTGTTTTCCTACAAAATATCAAGTGCAAGGCGTTGTCTCCTTTCAAAACCTAAGGTGGGGGGTGGACAGTTTGAATGATGCAATGGTCATTTTTTCGTGAGCAGAGCGGAGGCTGAGTATCGCGAGTGGCGGCGCAGAGCGGAGCTGTGCGGAGAAGTCGACCCGTACGACGACGAGGACGTCGAATGGTGTTACCGAAATAACGTGAAGCCGGAAATGTTCGTCACAGAAGAAGAACTCGCGGGTATGTCCGCTTGTTTGGGCGGAGAGGGCGCGAACAAGAGAGGTGCTCGCCTGTTTCAAAACGATCTGTCGCGTTTCGAAATGTTAACTGTCTGAAAAGTAAGTGCAAGGCTACTAAAATTGCACTGCAATTAGGCAATTACCCTCGAGAGGAACTCTTTGTAAAAGTGGACTGCAATTTTTGTAATAAAAAGCTGTGTGGAAATGAGCGGGTAAGTTTGCACGTGGACAGGACGTAATTGGAAGATACACAGACCTGCTTTTGTTTGTTGTTCCGTGTAAGGCTTACACAACGCTCAGTGACTCCAGTCAACAAGAAACTGGCGATGCGTGAAACCGACAAAAGACGTACGTGAACGTGTTACCTGCCTCCACAGGGCGAAGTAAATTAATGATGTTTAGAAAGTTACAGCTCGGTTAGCATCCGCAAACTTCGGAAGCGAAATTTCACAATGAACAACCTGCAAAACTTTTATGATCCTTCGCTGAGTAGCAAAGGGCGTTGAAAGGGAAAAAAACATTTGCACACAACCTGGGCGGGAAACATGTGTTGGCGACAGCAGCGTAGCCAGCCCCAAAATTTTTTGGGAGAGCAAATATTTTGAATTTAAGCGAGCAACAGTATTCGGTTTGGGACGCCGCGTCTCGAAACGCAAAACGACAAGATATGCTTGAAATTTGTGGGCATGGCCCCTTTCGCCCCCCCTGGCTACGCCTGTGGTTGATGGGGACAGTTGGTCTTGGTTTCTTGTTGCTGTTCTCCGAGCTCCAAACGTTGCGCTCGCATAAGATGTAACCACGGAAACGTTCAAATATCTCCGCTACCCCTCAGCGCGATTACTGACACGCACTGCACGTTTTTTCAGAAATAACCAGCACCGTGACCAACGCCAGCATCAGTGAGAGCCTGGCTTCGACCCAGCGATCTCGCGTGAAGGGGCGCCACTACCCGAAGCCTCACTCCCGGCGCGGCACGCCCTCCAGTGGAGGAAGCCGCTCAGGCACGCCGAAAAAGCGCACGAGCAAGTCGCGCAAAAAAGGCCTGAAGAAGACTTGAAACCCGTAAACTGGTCATAGGATTGCGATGCAGTATATGTGGCTATCAGCGAGTATCTTTACTCACGCAAGCAATACCTCGCGCACTTCAGGCGCAGTCTGACTGCGCTGTAGAGGTTTCTTCTTTCTATTTCGAAAGGACTTGGGAATTGTTCGATACATACTACAACTGCCTCCCACTGTTTTCGCTTTTTTTTTATTTGAAAAGAAACCTGATAAGTTTTTCGTTGGACTTTTGAAGAAAAATTGTAAATGTTCGTTCACACAATTTTGATTTCAGATACAATGACAATTTCAGTTTACAAAACGAAGGCATTGTGTTGCTAGCATGTAAAAACTAGACACTTGTGAAAAAATCGTCACAATTTTTTCAAATTGTAATGTAATTGTAGAACACGTTTTCCGTATAATGCTTACCGCGAAATGTTTGGGTGAAAAATCGAACTTCTGAGCGAGCGCTTCAACGCAACTGCTTCCTATGAATTTGTCAAGTTTTTCTGTAACTGCAGTTATTTTTTCTGTAACATTAGTTATATTTGTAGTCATTTTTTCCGGAACTATAGGCATTTCTGTTACTACAACTCCAAAATATCAATGTAACGTGGGTATTTTGCGATAACCTCCAATCGTTTACACTTCACAGCTGATCTGACTTGCTATGCTGTAGCAACGTAATATGGCAAAGGCTGTGGAAAGCTAAATTTGTTTAACAGCTCCAAGGTCGCATTTGCGTTGACGTCTGGACAGAGGTAGTTTGGCCTATAACTCCATCTTTTTCACGGCCCATTTCCACGCAGACGTGCAGGTTGAACCATCTCGGCAAAAAATTACGGACACTGAAAAAACACTGTTGGTTTGATGTGCTACACACTTTGATGCGTTTGCAGTAGAGAAAGCTGAGAATCCATTTAAGAAAAAAGCGTTTTTGTTGTCCTCTCAACTTTGATTTAGAACCCATCGCAAGTAGGGTGTGTTAATCAGCCAAGATCGGTAACTGAAACGATGCAGACAACGATTCACAAGTTTCGTTTGCGATTTCTTTTAAGGGCGAAAGGCACAATGTGTGCATTTGTTCCTGCCTACACGGATCCCTCTTTGTTTCCTGGTTTACCGCTTGTTACTTTAAAGGCACGACATGGTTTCACGGCAACAAAAAGTCAAGCAATGCTTGGGATTCAATCCATCAGAACTGCACACTCCGCTGGTGGGACGTGCGCTGATGCTTTTGCGTCCTTCTGACTGCAGATCGATTACGAAAGAACGTTTATTTCAAATCAAAGCTCACTCGCTGCAGCAGCACATGTTGACGTTCCGTGGCAAAGACGAAAACACGAACATTGTCGACTTTTCGTTAAAAAACGCATCCCGTCACACACGTTCGTTTTCGTAAAACAGCGTGAAACACATCGATCTCCTAACCCGTTGACTTTTGGCCTTCCCGCAAATGAGTGGCGTACTTACGGGAGGATGTGGACTTTTCGTAAGTTTCCTTTGGTCCTGAATTCTTTTTCTAACGCACAGTGTCACTTGCTGAGCGGTAACAGCAAGTTTGTTATTAGCCACTGTAGCGGAGGATTTGCGAACAACCTGTCCCCTCTTATGAACTACAGCTCGGGTACATCACTGTTTGCGCGTTCGCTTTCCCGTTCGTTTCGAATTTTGAAAGTTGTTCCGACAATGCGTTCGGCGTTGATGGAAACATTCTGTGCAAGCGTATTAACCAAAGCGAATCGAAACAAAGAAAACAAATCATAATGAAGTTCACGTTTTTCCTGCAGACGCGTTTCCTGCGAAACAATTGCGGGCGATGAAGCTGCGATTTGAAAAGTTGATAATTTGAAGATGGCCAGGCTTGGCAACGAAATGCAAACACAGCAGCACTTACCCTCGAAACCAGGAAGAAATTTCAAAACGCTGACCCCGCAATCTGCTGTCCGCAACGGTTGCGACCAAAATGTCAAAACAGCGCCCAGAACAATCTACCGTCACTTGTACTCTTGCGTTACACACCACGGTCGCCTGCCGGTTATTCGCATTAAATAAACCGGTGAGATGTATGTGTCTAAACTTTTCACTTTTGACAATGTTTCGACAATTTTCGACTTATTTTTTTCTGAAACAACACCTTATGTTCAGGAGAAGCGAAAATAAAAGGAATAGCCGCTCAATCAATGAAGCAACCATGCGTCCACTGCGCAACCATGCGTGCACTGCACAAGGAGCTAGTGTCTTTCGTCCAAAGATGCCATGAGTCAATTGGCACCTGGTTGCGCAAAACTACGTTTTCGCAGTAAATAACTTAAAAATTGGTACATAGCCAGCAGAATTTAAAAAACAGTTCGTGGCACTAATTTAAAAAGTTCGTTTATAGTAAGTATAATTTTTAGCTGTGACAGCAGTTAAAGAGCAACACCAAAACATTTTGATTTACACATGACATTTTGTTTTAAGTAAAGAGTTACAACAAAGGCGTTGTTACAGAAGGCGCTATGACAAATGAAGAGGCTTTATTTCAAATGTTATTTTGGCTTGAGCAGCAAGTAATTAGGAAATGAGTTCTGCATTTTGCAGGAAAAGCAGTTGAAATTTCTTCATCAAATATCGTTAGCACGATTTCTTCAAGTGCCGCACTTCTACACCACGCACCAGACAACGTTGATTAATTCTGGTCGGTCATCATACCGTTTCATGAGAAAGAACGACGGAAGCAACTCTCCGTCAAGAAAAACAATAAATCTACTCGCTTCGCAGAAAATACTCGCTGATCCCCGAAAACTCTTGTCTTTGCAATATCCATCGTTTCATTCATTGTGAGCGATAGTTTCGACCCTAAGATTTCTTATCGCGACTTGCTCTCGAGTTTTCCTTAAGCTTCAGTCACCAGCACCGCTGGTAGTTCGAGCTTTTTATCCGCTGTCAGTTCCGACTTGCCCATATCGAGCGTGTCGAAGCAATCCACGCAAATCGATGACACCGGCGATGCGGTGCAGCAGTCGCACGCATCGCTGTCGACGTCCGCTGCGCGCAACGAAGCTGTTTTCCTCAACGGCGTAGATTTTTCCGAGGACGTCATCGTGCCTGTTGCTGAGGAGGAGGACGAATCAATGCCAAAGGTCAACAGCGACCGCAGGAAAGACAGGCCTCGCAACCACAAGGACCGGAAAATTCTCGAATACAGGAGGGGGTTGAGCGCGCTGTTGATCGGCAGAAGGACGATGGCGGTCACGGCGTACGCGCTGTCGGGAATCGGCGTGCCCGTGACGTGGAACAGCGACATGATGCAGATCGGCACCCAGCACATGCAATCGGTCACTACCAGCAGCGCTATTCGGCGTTGCATGTCGGCGGTGCTGACCTGGGCGCGACTGACGCCGATCGAGCTTCTGACGCTCGCGGTCCTGCTGCGCCGCGACTGCGATCGCAAAATCGCGGCGTCGCTCCGGCAGGATCGCAAAATCGCGGCGTCGCTCCGGCAGGACGCCTTCTTCCACCGCTCGATCGACGATTGCGACCTAGATGGCCCCGGACGACTTCTCTCCGTTCCCATTCTTTCGCCAGCTTTTGATTTGCTGCCCACAAATTGAGGCTGATACGACGACTTGGTGTAGATTATGACGTAAGCGCTGACGATGTAAACGACGGAGATAAAGTTTACTACGATCATGCAGAAAGCGTGGCTCCAAAAAGGATCATCCGTGGTCACGTAGAGTTTGGGAACGCAGACGCTGTTTTCGCTGTAATAGCCGTAGAATTGCCAGTCGTTGTGAAACGGTGCGACACGATCAAGATACGACTGCATGGCGTTCCACGACAGTGTGTCGTTTGGGCAGTGAGTGGCTTCGATGGACGAACCAGCCAGAAAAGATACCATTCGAACGAGTGAATCGGCCGCTGTGCGATTGACCACAGGCTGTCTGATTTGGGGAAAAGGCAAGCTTACCCAGGCTGACGAAAAGAAAACATCGCGAAAAAACGGCAACAGCGGAGATGCCGAGTATGCGATAGACAGGACCCAGGTCGTTAACACGATCAAGGACAGATATCGAAATTTCAAGTGGTAGGAAGCAAATGGCCGGAGCACAGTATGCAGCCGCAACGTTGTCAGGGAAACCAACGTGAAAACAGACGCTTCCGATGACGTCAGTAGCAAGGCGCCGAGGCTGTGGCAAGTGGAGCTCGCGCGCCACTTGCGATCGAAAATTCGGTGCTGGTAACTGTCGTTCGTCTGCTTCTCGTTTAAAAATGAAAGCACTGCAAGGGACATGAGGTATACGCCCATCAGCAGATCGGCGAGTGCTAAATTGAGCACTAGGACGGAATTCCAAAGGCGAACCAAGCGCCTGTGGCCATTGATGCCACAGCGACCTTTCCGAAAGCGGCTGCTGCCTCTCAAGCTTGCTTTGAAGGCTGGAGAGAAGTGGAGACTCGATCGTTTGCAATTGCTTTCACGGTTGGTTTGCAGAAAAAAGGACGCTTTGGCAAAGCGGCTCATCTTATATAGCTCGGCCAGCATGCTGCCAATGACAGCCAGGTTTCCGATTAATGCAGTTACCGCCATGATCCATACCAGCACTTGCAACGCCAAGTTGTTAATAAGATTGTAGCGGGAAGACTGAATTTCGCTGTCGTATTCGTCGCTGCCGTCCTCGCAGTCGTTCTTCCCGTTTCCCTTCAGCGACTCGTCGATGTGCAGCGGCTTCCCGTGCGTGCAATAGAACCTGCCCGGGCAGAAGCGCTCGTCCTCGCCATGCGAGCAATCTTTCACGCCATCGCAAACCCTCGCGACGTCCACCACTTCGACATTGTGCGGTGTTCCCTCAGGCAAATAGAATAGCTGTCCAACGCTAGGGGTGTCTGGCGATTTCGTAGCAGTGGTTTTGGAGGCGCTTGTGTTTTCCTGGTTTGGGTAATGTGTAAAGTACATTTGATGGGCTGTGTCCGACAAAGGGGCTGTGGCTGCTGCGCGATTTTTGTGCGCGTTCTGGTCCAGAATGTCGCATCGGACTGTCATTTTGAGCAATTCAGCTTGATTGGCCTTCATCATTGACTGTTTGAAGACCATGGTGAAGTTTCTCTGTGAATTGTATCTCCTGAGCAATTCTGAAAAAAGGCAGAAATATTCTAAGTTCGCGTCAAAGCAGTAGCCTACTCAAAATATATTTACAAAACTCAGAGCCGTGTGATAGGCTGTTGGACCCCCCAAAAAAAATCCAGATGAGGCCCTTTAATATTAGCAAGCAGTTAGGCAGAGGCGTGCTTTTTCGAGCCAGTTGCAAATTAGCCCCTTGACCAGAGCTATTTTAAAACCTAACCAAGCTAAACTAATAATGTACAACTTAATAGAAAATAACTTCAATGAATTGCCAATGCAAAATAAGTGAAAACTAGCTTTATCACTTGTTAGTGAAAGCGAAACAAATATCTCTTCTTGTGATGTGATAGGAAATTATTTATGATGTAACTTACCTGTTTGGTGTAGTTGCCGTACTTGCATCAACTATAGTATACGACAGGGGTGTGCAACCTGCGGCCCGTGGGCCAAATGCAATACAACAAAGTGGATTTTTATGCCGGTCACTAGTACTAGACAGCCTGTGTGAAACGAAGGCGCGGCCCGCGGTCTAATCTGTTTAATTTTGTTTGGCCGTTCAGTAATAAAGGTTGCACACCCCTGGTACGATGTGAAACAGACAGTCTCATTAACGCTTGTGATTTGCATCCCGACGATCACAGAGCGCCTGGTGGGAGCTGTACAGCCTCATCATTTATTTATTTATTTGTTTGTGAGCAGACACGAAGTCCATAGTATGAACACACACACTCTGCAGAACGCAGGTCGATAAAAACAGACAAAACAGCACGTAGTACAAGGCATTGAAGCCGGCGGAATCACAGGGTTGCAGCCACTTTTTGCAACTGCATTGAAGACAGAACCATAGGGTTACAGACACATTCTTGACACTTAACACTATTTTAATAGCCAGTTTCAATGTAATCAACTTGGTGCGTGCTTTCACCAAAAGCTGATAGGTGGAAGCAGTGCGTAGAACTAACTGCTTCCTAACACTCCCTCTGCCTTCACTTCTAATAAGAGCGAATTTATTGGAATCTGGCACCATCCATCTTCATCATGCCATATAGCAAGTGAGATTAAATCTGAAGAAGCTTTTTAGGATGGAGCAAGCGAGCGTTAAACTTATCGAGATTATCCCCGGTTTTTCTGGTCGAAACTTTAAATTAGACTGTCTTAACACAGTCTGCACAGACATTGACATATGTACAGTATAATAAACTGACACAACAGCCTTCCCTCGTTTAAACTTTATATAACCTGTCTTAAGCAGCTTTCACGAAAACGTTTTTAACGTTGAACTAGAAACCTAGTCTGTCTATCTATACGCAACTACAAAGCGATTGCACAACACTCCACAGCACATTCATTATGACGTAAATTTCCCCGCGAATTTCAACGCACAAGGATGAAGCCAGCAAAGTTAAGTGGCGAAGGTCAAGAATTTATTAACAATTAACAATTGGCCTTGCTCTGACGTAACCACAACTTCACAAAAACTGCTGGAGCAGCGGTTCCCAACCTGGGGTACAAATACTCCCAGGAGCAGGGCCGGATTAAGGGGGGGGGCAACGGGGTCAATTGCCCCGGGCCCCCCGCTGCAAGGGAGCCCCCGTGGTGAAATTTATTTGTTTCAAATAAAATACTCGGTTGAAAAATTTTCGTGATTCAGAAGCGATACAAGAACACAACTCTATTATATTCCTATGTTTTGTCAAGTATGAAG
>Ga0210059_1000326_pt1 | contig 56885 bp, 41 predicted proteins | sample Ectturendosymbi2_FD_188042 | JGI IMG/M metagenome (GOLD analysis project Ga0210059, IMG submission 188042) | Ecteinascidia turbinata endosymbiont from Florida, USA - Sample 2 (SPAdes) (version 2) | ecosystem: Host-associated > Tunicates > Ascidians > Unclassified | place: Key West, Florida... | reverse complement strand
CATCAGGCTCGTCAGAAAACAGCTGTCCGACCTATGGAAGATTCCAACACCTGAGGGTCACAGTATCTCCGAACCCTTCAGGCCGGAAGAGTTTGCTGCTACCCTCAGTCGCCTGAAGCCAGGAAAGTCTCCGGCATTGGATTCCTTCTTCCCGGAGTTTATACTCCATGCCAGGCCGCCTCTCAAATCTTGGTTCCGCGACTTCCTCAATTCCTGCATGCGCCAACTCAAAATTCCAAAGATCTGGAGAAGAGCACTAGTCGTTGCGATCCCCAAGCCAGAGAAGCCATTGAGGGACCCAAAGAGCTATCGTCCTATATCTCTGCTGTGTGTCCCCTTTGAAATCCTCGAGAGACTCATCTACGTTCATGTCGAAACAATCATCGATCCACTGCTCCCACGGAAGCAGGCGGGCTTCCGACACGACGAAGACCAAGTCCAATATTTCTCAGCGGCTACAATTATTCTCGTTCTATAGATTGTTGGGCATAGGCGGATTCAGAGGGGGCTAAGGGGGCTGAAGCCTCTCTAAATTTTTTCAGATTCGTTTTTTCATCGATGGTTCCCGGCACAGAAACGTCCATTGGGGTGATGTTTTTGTATAGCTTTTAAATAAACCATTTCTTGCACAGGGATAGAGACGAAAATATCAAATATAAAGCTTATTTTGTTGAATTTGGGCAGTTGGAATGTGTTTATTCACCATAATGAATTTTCTAATAAATAAGTTTGTTAACATAAAGTACTTGCATTACATGTACGTTATATAAACCGCGCGCACATAAGCGTAGCCAAAGAAGGGGGCATGGCCCCTCCAAATTTTCTAGTCATTTTGTGCTTTAAGAGACAGTATCTCGAACAAAATCAAACAGTTTGACCCACCCAAAACTTTGGGCTGACCATGCCACTGCTCATGTAAGTATTCAAACTCTTGTTTCATTTGGGTAAGATTGGGCTTCTTGTGGGCAAAAGATGATCAAGCAGCAGACTCAGAACTGTCGCTGGAAAGTTTTCAATAGGTGGGCTTGACATTCTACAAATTGACAAAACTCCACTGATTTCTAGTGTTTCATGATTCAAATTGGGGGGCTTGGAGCTTTGTTTTGAGGGGCTAAGCCCACCAAAGCTCCCCAGTGGCCACGGGACTGAGCAGACTGTGGGCAAAAGTTGAATAAGCTGCAAATCATACTATTTTTTCCCACAAAATTTCATGAATGAGTGCAGCTCATGTTATTAGTTTTGCGAAGGCATTAAAATTACGCTAAAACGAACTTACAATGTAGTTAACTGCATGCTAGGTTATAGCGTTCAGTGACAGCGTAGATTCCAAAACAGCAAACTTTACCGTAAAACGTAGCTTACTTGTCAGGTAGGCTTAAAATGAAGTGCGCTAGATTAGCTGTAGGCTGTGCTAAAGATGGCTACTGATGAGCATCAGACTTGCCAACAACAATTTTTTGACAATAGTTCAGCTCAGCACAAAATCAGATGCTTTTTTATCGACCAATAAAATCTGCTGTCTCTAATACTTTTTTTCAACCTACTGTACAGAATTTCTAAAATTGCATTACCGCGATATAGTCGGGTTTCGAACAAAAAATTGAAAGGATGAGAAGTTGGTCATTGACTCACTGCAAACTTCACGTTTCCCGCTGTGACGTGAAAAATATTGTCTGATCTTTTTCAAATGCCCTTGTGATGCAATAAACACCTTCCCGGGATTATTGCTTTCATGTTTTTTTGTTATGTTTGTCTCTACGCGTACCCCAAGCGTTTCTGTCGGGGGAGAAACAAGTTGTGCTTGTTTCGAAATAATATACCTTTTTTCGACCTTCAAGTTATTTTCTGTGGTCAAATGACTTTGAATCAACAGCATTTTATTTAAATAGTTTGTGGTTGATTGTTTGCCTGATGGACAGGTATTTTTGTAAACAAATTTCGCCAATTTGGCTAGACAATCGTGATGTGCAGAGGCGTAACGAGGTTAAACGGCGTCTGGGGTAAGAAACAAGATTGGCGCCCCCATGTTCGAACCTGAGGTCTTTTGGAAGCAAATATGCGGTATTGAAGGAAGTGCTAATGACATTGTTGTAACTTTTTGGCCCCCCGCAGTGATTCAGCTTCCGGGGAATTGTGCCCCTTGCCCTCCTCGTTACGCCCTGGTGATGTGCAATAAAAATAGAAAAATTTTCCGAAAATAAACAAATTTTCAAGTCCGAACCCCATGAACTTCTATTCCATGCACATCTGCAATTTTCGAGCACAATACGGCATGGTCTTGCAGTTGCACACACTGCCAACAAGGTTACTGATACCATTTCATGTTTCATTGTGTAGTTTCTGTGTCACTTCTTCGCCTGCCCCACGCGTTTTTCGGCGTGGACCCGTGTCTGTTTTGCTAATAATAAAACTTTTCCGACATTCAACAAGTTACTTATTTAAGGTTAGATAAGTTTAAGAATAATTTCTGAATTGTTTTGAAGGCCGCTTCTGCTCTAGAAACGTCCCACAAAGCCTGGGTAGTGGTGGGAATGTGATTTAACCACAATGTCTATGGTTATTAACCGTGTTTGTTAAAAAAAATTATCTGAGCAGTTGGGTCTTCACCGCTATGCAGTCAGTACACATCAGGATGAAATCGTCCTTGAGCCCCACCTAAAAAAATTCCTAGATCCGCCTATGGTTGTGGTTATCTGATATCTAACCATAAAGTTTGAATTCACACAACAGACACGAAAAAAGTAATCGCCGAACTTCATTTCTTTACTCTGAGAAAAAATAACTGACAAACAGTGATAGGTCAGAAACTTCGCTTGACACCGGCACTCCGGCTCCATGATCATCTCTGATTCAGATACCTGAACCTGACCAATTTTCAGGAAACCTAAAAGTGTAGCAGTTGTTTCGTCACAAAAACAAACAACATTCAAGAGAAATACTGCCATCTGGCTGACGATAATTAATAGCGCCTCCAAACAAACTTTCCTCGCTAAAAATGACGAAGTGGTTCACATGTTTTGTCGCACATCTGGCAAAACACACAAAGGTGGTAGGGACCCCGCCTCCCCTAAATTTGGCGCTGCTGATGCACCGTAACTTTCTATAAAGAGGTTATCTCAGGTCAAACCCTACAGAGGTGACTGGTGAGGTTCTTTCATCATCGCGTTGCGGTCAAGTTTTGCGCAGATGCACTGGTAAACAACCAGTGGTGCCACTACACTAGTGTTTTTCCACTAGATCTAGTGTTTTTTATGTCTATCTAGTGTTTTTTTATGAGTGAGCTGAATGTAATTAATGGCACAATTTTGTGTAGTAATTGTAATTGTAGTAATTATTGAGACCTTTTGATTTAGTGCAATTGTAATTTGCTAAAAATTCTACCGAATTAAATCTTAACTTACACAAGACAATATAATCTGTTTTGAGTTAAACCCCTGCGAAGTCACTTGGTACTTGGTCATCTGTTAAAAGTTTCAGTGACCTGTGCAAACAAACACAAGCGTTGCTGCTGTCTCCCATTGTCTTTGTCTCTGGTTTACAATGTGAGTTGAACAGGGTCTGTGGTTGGCATTGCAACGCATTTTCTGGGCATTTCCACTGTGTGTTTGCTTTTGTAATCTAGTGTTTTCTTGTGAATAGTGCTTTTTATCGTGAAATTTATTAGTTTTCCGCAACAGAGTGAAAACACTGCAAACAACATTTGAGTGAAAACATAAGGAAGGTTGGGAGGGTCATGATGTTTGTTACTGTTTTGTGTGATTGTGTTAGCAATAACATTGCTGTTATACCAAGTAGAATAAAGCATTCCATTGCAACTGTGAAAGCAGCAAGACAGGCCTACAGCATCAAAGAAAGCAACTCTCACTCTGCAAATGGAACAACTGTTAGTTACTGTATGCATGGTTAGGCGTGTGGTGTAATGTAAACAACAAACAAGTAATAGGGCTGTCCTGTACAGTCAGTTACAGTGCCCAATTTACTAAGTTTGAGCATGTGTCTAGGACACAAAGGCCGTATTTTGTGGAGGTTCTATCCTGTACAGTACCCCCTCCTCACCTTTCAGCAATTTTATACATTTGAGGCAAAGGGAGCGATGTTTACCTCCAGGATCTCGCAGACGTTATTGACGTCAGTTTAATTCCTAGGCCTACAATTCTGTAAACAGTAAAGCTGAAGTATGGTGCCAATATCATGTCGCCAATCTTTATTGTGCAACATGTGGATATATGTCATACAGTAAGGCATGACATTAAAAATGAAATATTTATCATTTTCTAGAACTAAATACTCCAATCATCAACTAACCTTATTTTGTTTTTCGTGTCCCAACATTTATTGGATTACTGCTTACTGTCAATCTTCTTGTAATCTGTTTCTACCTGAACCTATGCCATTCATTTGTTATTTTCGATATTAAGGTATTGTTTTTCATTTTTTTGTTTGCGTATATATTATCTTCACGCTTTTGTCATTAGGTTATGCTCCACTGACTGTTATTGTTACTCGCAGACCATTACCCTTTTTTTCATCCTTTGTTTTCCTTGATTTTTTCTGTATTGTTCAATTAGAAATATTATACAGTAGAATTTGCCTAATTCGTCACCTCAAGGGGATTAGAAAAAAGTGACAAATTATGCAAACTGGTGAAAACTTCATCCGTCTATGATCATATTAGAAGCTTGTATACTTTATCATGGCAACTCATATACATACTATAGCGCTCTTATTTGCAGCAAAATACAAGTTTATGACATTATGGTTGAATACAACAATTAATTCCTCTGCTTTATCTGGACTAATCCATTCAATCAAGCACCTTTTAAATCTTTAATAAACTTTTCTGCGTTCTCTCAATGAGGAGTTGGGTTGCGCTTTGCACCTCGTGTATAAATTTGATAAACAAATTGCGAGGTGCAACAATTCTCAGATAAAGATCCTTAATTTGTTTGAATTCCCCCACGTACTAGCTGCTTAAACATATAAAGTGAAACTGCAAATGATGAATTAGATGAACAAACCGCTTCTCGGGGATAGAAAGAGGGGACGAATTAAGCAAATTTACAAATTATACGATGGCGAATTAGACGAACAGAAATGTACACAAAAGATAGGGATTCTGCCAAGACCGACAAAAAAGTGACTGTGCATACATTATTACCCTGTGCCCCCCTTACCATTACGCTTCAGTAGTAGAGGACGTTCGTGCAGAAGTGCCTTGCTGATGTCAACAAGTAGGATAGTAATTAAAAATGTTTTGCTCTAAGCCAGGGGTCTCCAAACTTTTTTGTTGGAGGGCCACATAACTTATTACACAACAGTCCGAGGGCCAAACATCTTACGTAATGTCTTTGTTTCAAGGTATGTTACATATTGCCAAATTTGTAAGCTTTTGTAAATTTATTCTTTTTGCATTATTGACGAAGTGTCGCCGTGGGCCGGATGAAATGGCATCGCGGGCCGGATTTGACCTGCGGGCTGTAGTTTGGAGACCTCTGCTCTTAGCTTATCAACACATAAAAGGATGAAGCAAAGGCCTAACAAATTTTTATTGATATGGTTATGTTCCACAACTCCACTTTACAGAATTTGAAATGCTTTAATTAAAATACATCATAGGTTCAAATTTAAGTGAATAAAAAATACGAAAAGACAACAAACTTGTGAGAAGCAACAGATAACAAACGTTAACGTAACACAGATGATGGTGGGTAAGCAGTGGGTGAAGAGTTGAGGTATGTACAGATGAGCAAGTGAAGCATGCACATAGGTGAGAGAAGTAAAGAAAAATGATGATTATGAGGCAGAGAGCAATGCAATGAACATGACATTTTGCAACAAAAGCATGTACTGCATGCTGTAGCAAGGGCAGAGAACAATGTTTAACGACACATCTTGAAGATGTAACAGAATTACCCATGGACCATTGATAATGGAGTACCATTGTTGCAGGTAAACAATATGTCCCACAGGCACATATTGTCACCAAATGGCCAGAGTATTCTGAATATATGGTAATGAGAGTCTAAGCCAGGGATGGGGAACCTGTGGCCCACATCAACATTCGATACGGCCTGGATGTGCATCAGAATTTTCATTACTCAAGTTAAAGTACAGCATCACATCAAAACGAGAAGCTCCATGATAAGTGGGTACTTGGATGAGTCAAAAGAAGTCACTCTTCTTCACAGGTACATAAAGGTAGAATTTTTGGATAAATTGATTTTGAGGCCTGCTAACAATAATGCAAAATTCATGTGGCCCGTGATAGTAAATAGGTTGCTTACCCCTGATCTAAGCTAATAACTCAATGTACTATAGTAACATGTAAAGTAATGCAAGGTATTCTTGAACATTTAACTGTTTTTATGTGACCTTTGGTAAAAATAAGCTGTGTTTTGTTTTGAGTACTTCAATGTATGTGCTGATAGCTTGAAAAATACACGATTGACTTTGTGTTTGTGAACTACAGCGTAACTATGAAAAAACTTTTTCATTATTTTTTTGTTGTATGTTAATGGCAAACCATATAGACAGTGTTTAACACATCGAAAAACCATGTAAAAAGTACACAATGGAGTATTGAAAACAGCGTGCAGTAGGGTATAACACAAATTAAGCCCATATGAACATTCAGCATATTTACTAAAAACAATAACAAAGACAAATATATAGGACAGTTTATTATTGTTAACAGACAATGGAGGGCAAGCAATGTATGAAGAATTGAGAAATATACAGATAAAGAAGTAAGCCATGCATACAAATAGATGATAAAAGTGAATGACAATGGAGGTTATGAACATCAACCATGATATTACATAAGATGTACATGACAGTAGCAAAAAAAAACAATTTTTAGCAACAAAAAGCAATACAGTTACCCGTTGACCATAAAGAAAAAACAAATTTGCACATATATTGTAACCTGTAGGGTACACAGTAGACTTGAACATAAGTAAACAGACATAGGTGGAAATCATATCAGCCAGTCAGAGATTTCAAGCATTGCAACAGATTAAATGATTACTAAAGGTTTAGCAATTCAAAATTTTCATTTGATTTAAGCCTAGTATAGGCTATCATTTCTGTCATTGAATTGAATGACAATTTAGCCAATCTTTCAAGTCCTGGCCATAGTTGGTGTTACAGTTTGGCAAACCTTTTGAAAATTAGCCAAGTGCTAAAGGGTGCTCAATTAGACAACCTGATCCACAGTGTCACATGATGTTGGCAATCTATGAACAGGACATTTCAAAATAGGACTGGGAGGTAGGATGTGTGATCCTTATGTCAAAGAATGTTTTCTCACAGCTGTTCCACAGCCCTTTGGAAGAAATATCCAACTTTGCATTGTCAATGGTATCAACTTTTCTTTCAAAGTTGTGCTCTGAAATTTAAGGAAGTATGAATTATATTTGTACATTTCAGCAGACCTGTCTCATTAGTTGTGTATTGGAGTCTCTCACTGAATTGTGCTTTTCTCTTCAATTTGTATACTACCAGCAGGTAATCTCTCTACCATGCTAGGATTTTCGGTTTTGATGTAAGTCTAGGGTTGACCTTGTGTAGCTGTATCTGGCTACCTAGCCACTGACTAAAAGCAATGTTGTATGCCCTAAGAAACTCAAGTCAAGTCAGTTGGCTAAGCAAGAATGTTTTTTGCAAGCATGATGTGGACTGGTTCATATGATGTTAGAAATAAAATACGCTATTGTTGTGCTCCTGGTCAGTGTTGATATTTGACAAATGGACCAAATATGTTCTACTTATAAGCCTGTGCAAACAAGGCATTTAGCAACATATATCCAATGGAGGCATTGGCCTTGTGTTAAAAGTGGATAAACTAGCTAACTGAATGCAGTAGTAAGCATTTGGAGCGAGAATTATTGATGTTAACTAGCAATACTTTTTGTGCAACCAAATATATGACAAGACAAACCTATTCTTTTTCTCTTTGGCAACAGACTGCCAGTATATCCTATAGAACTGTAGAGTAGCCAAATGTTTGTACTTTACTCAGTATTAGCTAAAGCTTAAAATAAGCCTTACTTTTAGTTAGCTGATTGTACAATTTTGATTATAATGTGATTATTTGCTGTTGTTGAAGCATATTGTTATTATTATTATTGAAATAAACTTGGCTTATCTCTGCATGTTCTAGGCCGGGAATTGGCAATATCAATGCTCACAGAGCCCATTTAAATCTTTTCCTTTAAAAATTGAACACTAGAAACCATAAACATATTTAACGTCTGAAATTAAGGCACATAATATTTTCTGCTCAAATTGAATCTGTTTTGACCTTTGTAGTCTCATCAGTGAGCACAAAGTTTAAAGCTTCCTGGTGGTCACTCCCGGAAAGTTGTGGCTGAGCTATCTAAAATTTGTTATGTTAACACTATTCAACAAACATCATGCGCAGATATTGCAGGATCACAAAAATCTTGTGATTTAGAATAGTATTTTAAAAAACTAATGAAGTAAGATAAAGTTTTATTCAATATAACTTCAGAACGTTTTTCAAAGTCAGTAGGAGCCATACTGTAGTAGAGGAATGAAAAAGCCACATAAGCTCTAAAACCTCTGGTTGTTAGCCTTCGCACGAGACATAGTGATCAAGGCGAGTAAAATGCAAGCATTGTGATCATGGGCATTAGAACGATTTTTTCCAGGGGGAGCCACTAGGGAATTTTTTTAAAACTTTTTTTACGGGGTCCAAAAGTGGCGAAATTTGTTCTTTCCCACTCAAAACTAAGAAAACAAGTTTTTTTGCTAAAATTTTCAAAATCCAGGATGGGCCAAAGCTCTTCCTTCCGGCATGATTGTGATGAAACATGCCAGTTGTATATATGTGACTTAATTTTGGATTTTTATGTGTTGTGTGAATGTGTATGTGCTGTTTTTTTGTATTTGTCTCATGATTGAAATTAATGTGGAGATTCTCATTTTATAAGTCAGGATTCAAATTGTTTATACTGTACATTAGGCCTGCACAACTCAAAGTGCCAAATTGATCAACATAAATTTTCCCCAGGCCACAAAGTCTATTTTTTTATACAGTTATCTGGAATGACAATTAATTATAACCGAAGCCAAGCTTTTGCAACATTTGTTGCAGTAGAGAAAGCTCTCATGGGCAGGCCTGCTGTACATGTTGAGAAAGCTCTCATGTGCAGGCCTGCTGTACATGTTTATACAAATGCCCTGAGTGCTTTTTGCACTCTCTGTGTTGATCCTGTATTTTTTTTGTATTGCAGTCGCTTTGGATTGTTATTGCAACTTGAACAGTATCATTTGTTTTTTCTTAGGAGTTTCTCTATTATATCCACTTTCTTAAAGACTCCAGTAAAAGTGCTGTAGGAACTTAGTGCACTGTAGCATTGTGGTTTCATGCATAGGTGTAGTGTGACCTACAAGACCTCTTCCACATCACTGAAGGCATTTTTGAGAATGTATCTTGTGCACAGAGTATGTTTTATGTAGCCCAACACAAGATCCTATGTTAGTTGAAGTTTATCTATAACGTCTGAAATTTTAAGAAATGGTTTGCTAACTGTTGTTCACCTTTTGACTGGTCAGTCTCATTTGTATTTGGCACCTTTGCACTACAAGCTTATTGTTTGTATAAATTTCTATGTTTATGCTACTATCTCAGTGATATGAATAGTTTATTATCCAGGGTTGTGTGATTTGTCTCATGTTCTCTCAGTTCATTCTATAAAAGTATACCTGTTCGAATCTTTAAACAGCCTGTGTAGAACGACACACAGTGACGTAGCACATTTTAGCAATAGCATCATTGTGTAAGTGGACACATACTTTCATAAAATTGTATGGGCAACATTACGACATTTTTCAAGTTAGTGATGTTACAAAGAAAGAATGTATATACACAGACCTTGCATCTTGTTGATTCCCAAAATATTTAACAATGCATTATGCCCACGTATTGTTAAGCAACAACAGTAAATCTTGCAATCAGACCTTCTGCAGTGTTTGATCAATTCCATGAAGCTTGTGGTTTTTGTGTGCATTTTTCTGACACAAAATAATTGGTTAGCATGCAAAGTTATTTTCAGTGCCTGCTGCTTTAAAGACCAGTTTGCAGTTTGGACCTGTACAGGACACATCATATACTATTACATTCAACAGACTAGGTTAAATTCTCAATGGATTCCACAAAGATTAGCATTCTTTTGTTGCTTGGTTTTAGGAAGCCGAATTATAGGCAATGGCTTATCAGAAAATAACTTTAAAGTCTGTTCAACTCATATATTGTACTCTAATTATGCTTTCATCACATTTTTGTGCTCTTGTGGCCATGTTATCTTGTGTTTTTGAGTGTAGCCGATTCATGTGCACACTTGTTCCCAAATGTATTTCAGGAACAGTGTATCTGCATCTTATTGGTATTGCTTTGCTATTCTAGATGGTTGATTCAAATCCTTATACAAAATATAGCATGAGTTATGTGAAGAACTACGACTAAAGCTTTTCCTAGGTTCTAGCAAGACGAAGTAGGATTGCATTAAGTCAAAACATTTACATATGACTTGTATTGATATGTGTCAGTTTTCTGAGTTAGTGTTTCACATCAGATGTTAGAAAGCAAAGCTTGTAGAGTAAATGTTGTTACAATGAAAATCTTTATTTTGTTCATGATAGATGTGGAAACATAAAATGCCTGTTACTTTGGAAGTTCGGAAACGAACAAGTTAAATGCTTCTAGAAGTGCAAGCATTGCAGACCAGTTGCTTGATGGAATATGGTGTTAAGTTCCTACTAAGTGTGTCAAGGAATGTGGTGTTACTCTAGTGCTAACAATGTCACACAATAAAGTTGGTGAAAGCCAGGTGGTGCAGGAGAGTAAAGGCCCCCCTGAATATTTATTTGGTTGGAGTTTCTGCAGACCAAGATGTCTTCAAAAGCTATTTAATAATGCAAAAGCTTTTCTTACGCTAATGGCATTGGCAAATATCACTCAAGGCATTGTTGAGAATGGTATCTTAAAGGTAAGTAACTAGGATTGTTTTAATGCTTATGCTGTCTTTTAGGTGGTTTGCTATTTTTGCCAAAACTGCTTGTTTGTTCCATTTTTTCCTGATATTCATATAAGAAATTTCTGTTATACTCACTCTACACTCCATTAACACTCCTTCTGGAGTGATCTATTGGTGCTCTTCATTTGTTGCACACCATTGGGCTGCATTCATAGTGAAAGCTACATTGGTGGCAACAGCACTGCACATAAAGCTTTCTGTTCCACTTACCCAATATCACCAAGCATGAGGCTGGGTAGATTAAGTTTTATTTTCAAGCATTTGGCATGACCTGACCAGGATCAAACCCAGCCTTCATGTGCTTAGCTCACTTATGTTTGTGCAGTTCCACGTAAAAGTTAAATAAGACATGAAGTGTAACATGTGATTTGAGTTCAGTGATTATATAAGTAACCAGTGTGCAGGATGATGCTTCTTGTTCTGGTAAATTAGTTCAGACAAGGATTTGAGTGCATGAAATATCTCACTTAAGGTTGACCTTGCTTTTGAGAGGAAGCAAAATATTTTATGTGACAGCAGAAAACTTCTTTGAAATTGTATTTGACAGAAATCATTATAGAGCAGTGGTTCTTAACCTTTTTTTTTATATATCTTGCCCTTTTCTTGAACAAGATTACCAGATTTACCCCCAATACACTCAATGATGCTCATTTATTGAAAATACAAAAGTAACAAACTCTTACAGCTTAGAATGATTTCTAAAATTTACATTTACTGCAATATATGGCTCAGTAAATTTACCCCTACGAAGATGAAATTTACCCCAGGTTAAGAACTACTGTTATAGTGCACCATGTAACTGCTACTTCATGTATAAAGAAATAATGCTGTTAAAAACTCTTGTCTAGTTTTCATTGTCGAAAAGAACAAAATTTCCTATCAAGGTTTTTTTGCAATGTTTCACAAAACCTGTGATTTTCGTTGTTTTCCAAAAATACTGTTGTTAACTGAAAATCAACATTTGATCACAAATATCTGATTGATTTTGTGTTTCTTGCAATATGGTTATCGTTTCATTTTAGGTTGGCATCACATCTATTGAAAGAAGATTTAATCTTTTGAGTTCAGAATCAGGATTGATTGTCAGTGGGTATGACATTGCTGGGTGTATCAGCTTACTTCCTATAAGTTACTTGGGTAAGTTGGATAAGGCAGCGTGCATATGAAGGTTTAAAATTTTCATTATTCCACAGATGATATTGTGCTCAAAATGAAAGTTTATTTTTCTTTCACATTTTTTAGGTGGAAGAGGTCACAAGCCTCGCTGGATTGGTTGGGGTTTGGTTTCTGCAAGTGTAGGATCTTTTGTTCTAGCACTTCCTCATTTTTTAAGTGGACCATATGAATACAAAATAAACTCTAACAATGGAGCTTCAGAGCCAAATTCTATTGCTGTAAGTATCTTTTTTTATTTGATTAAATCATCTTAACGCCATTGCTTACATGTTTTATGCTTGTATTTCTAATGTGTTTCATGGAAAGGCATTTATAAATATCCATCAGCTTGCCTTGAAATATTATGTCAGCATTACTGTTCCAAAAGCAAAGTTAATCACATTGTTACAGTGCACTTGTAAAAACTGAATCATCTTTCGTTGCATGTAGATTGCTTTTAGTTCCAGTTACAATACATCTTATCCTTCTTAGGATGATGATCAGTTTCATGTCTGGTGAAATTAAGAGTCTGTTTTTGTTGGTAGATGTTTTCAATAGTCTAAAAATAATAGTTTTTTTTAGCCCGTATGTATTTTGCAAGTTGTACTGGTCATGATCACCTAAAACATAAACTATACTTTGGTTATATGCAGGATTTTTACAATGTTATACCTTCAGTCAGGCAGTATAGCAATAGAGATCTTATGAAATGTTGTAATTTTGAACAAAATTTAATTGTGAATTGAAATTGGTTTGCTTACACTTCCACAACCGTAGAAATTATACAGTGGACTAACCTTGAGTTACACAAATGGGTAGCGTCGCCCTGGTGCGTTGTTTCGAGATTGGAAGGTCATTGCAAGCTTACATGTACCTCCTTACCAAAATCTCAGGATATTAAAAAATCTGCTCAAAGCCAATCGATATACGTGTGAATGAGTCGACAAGAGGTTATGCAGCAACGAAACAATAGTTGACAGTAACTTTACCCGCAAATGCACTAAACTTTACGACCAGTACGCTTAAGGACAGGTATTTTCGGGCAGTTGTTTGACTTTATGCATAGGATTAGTGCGTTTGATGCAGGTTGGGTACCACTGGACTAATCGATTTTCAATAATTGTAGAAGTTGTTGCACTTGCACCGTTTATCTTCAATTGCCTGTCTACAGCATATCTTTTTCAGGGTAACGTTTCTATATCAGATTTATGCGCGTCTAGCATGCCAGAAATTGCCGGTGGAATGCATCATGGAAATTCTTCTGGTATTCTTTTATGTTTTTATTTTCTTGTTGTTCACCGTTTAATGCTCGAGCAGAAAGTTGTAATTTTAATTCTGGAGGTTTGTATTTTGCAATTTTAGCATAGGTACAAAATTATGGATTTTTCAGTTTATTTTTACCAATATTTGCAAATTTGCGCAAATTTTCAAGTTGTGTGTTTGAGCTGAGTTGTGCAACTGATAATGTTTTTGAAACATTACGTAACAGATATTTTCTAGTTTTTTTGTTGTTTTTTTTGAGCGTGACAACTTCGATGGCCTTCGTACGTATTATGTGGTTAAAATGCTTTTATAAAGCTTTGCATTAAAACCGTTTTTGTAATTCCTGAAATGTTTTACTGATGTTGGTGCAAGCAACCACCTCGTGTTTCAGGTTCCTTTGACAGAAAATTTTGGTGCGATTCCTCAAACTTTCCACTTTTGCTTATAACCGCAGTCCAACTTCAGTTTCATATTTTGATGTTTCAAAAATATTTTTGAATTAACGCTTGTAAAGGGGCAGTGTAGGCAAGTCAGCATCATTGGCAAACAGCGTCTTTTAGCATTTCTACATAATGGAAATCAGTAGTATGAGCTGTGGAGCTGCCAAACGTGATGGCTGCATAAACAGCAGTGATGTTTGTTCGCCAAAGGTTGGAATAGAACTAAACGACAGGTTTCGCGCCCTCTTTTGTCCTATCTACGCCCTTACTGGTCTTTAATACAGACTGACGGAACAACAATAAAAAATATTTTCGTGTTTTATTGAATTTATCTACAGGCCAAATTTATTGGATTGTAGTAAAACTACCTTCTGGCTTTTTTATTCTTTCCAGTTTAGATCCTTTTTTATTCTGTAGAATGCGAAGGGGTGCCGAGAACTTTGGTGTCGCTCTTTTCACTAAAGCAAATGAAGTATGTGTTCCTGTTTGGGCAGTTCCTTATTGGAATGGGCAGCACACCTCTTTCCGTCCTCGGTGTAACTTTCATAGATGAAAGTGTGGACCCTCAGGTTTATCCAATTTATATAGGTAAGTTCGCGTTTCTTTTGACTGCTTGTTTTTCTTTCGCTGTCGTTCTGCAGAATTCGTAACACATTAAGTTACTTTACTGATAAAGAACTCTCGAAATAAGAAAACTAGGTCAAATTAGAAGCTTCCATATTGTTAATCCTTCGTTATTTACTGACACTTTTCTTGTAATTTAAACAACGAGCGGAACTATTGACTTACGTATCAAACATCTGGCGCAAATGAACACGTGATTTGAGAAACAAGCTCCGTCATTTTAAGTGATTTTACGTGGTTTGACCACCACAAAACACGATCGGCGATTTTGCGTGTGCTGCATCTGTCATTTGGCCTCTGGTTTTGGAGTCAGCTCGATCGGTGTCTGCGGGCGAAGTCATTGCAAAATTCAATATCTTAAACGACTGATCATTGCCAGTACGCACATAGGTTGTTGGCGACCTATGAAGCTATTTTGTTATCAGTAAAGTCTTCAGACTTGAATGTGCTAGAAATTCAATTCTGACGACATGCAAGCACAAAATGTTTACAAATTTGTGTTCCATTCAATGTGTTCCTCCTGTAAAGTATTGATCGTCTCGGTCTGCGGTTGTGTGTTTGAAATCAGCCCGACCGCGAGCGGCCAGCAGTGAAAGTTACTGATCGAGGCTTAGATTATTTGTAATTTGCCCTAGAGTTTGATATCCACCAATGCACAGGGCAGATGTTTTTTCAGACAAGGTACCATCTCTGTTCCGCATTTTTCCTGTCAGCACATCAGTCTTCAACTCTCCCCAAGTGCTAAGCACAGTGCGAGATCCGTCAAATACTACTCAATCGCATGCGTTGCGAGGCTAAGTGGACCTCTGTTGTCATAGAAAATGTGTTTTGTCATAAGAAATTATTTGAAGATTACGCACTTCACATATATACATTAGGTAAACAATCGTGCTGTATAGCACTTCCATACCAATGAACTGCGGTCGCACTCATCATTCAACAAAAGATAGAGAGCAAGCTGCTTCACACACGCCGAAAGTTATTTCGAACCTGTGCGACCAGTGGGAAAAACTTGCCTTAGGCGTCTTCATTCACGTTTATTTTTGCAAAATCAGCTGCGCCATTTCACGGGACGCGTCTGGGTGCCCGCGAACAATTGTCATACGCACTTCACGGATTCGCGGTTTTGATTGTAATCCGCCGTATTTTATATTGACCAGACTAAAGTTAAAAGTTGGAACAGTCGCGTTGCAACTGAATCCTAACTGTATTCTCGAAAGGCACTTCGACCGACACAACCGACCAAAAATTGCTGCATACAACAAGGTCGCTAAGATCAGTAACATCGGTACTTGAGACTAAATGTACATCTAGCGTAATTGCACGTATTTGTTTACATCTAGCTGAATTACACACGTGAAAAAATTATCTTTAGGGCAACCAAAAGCCAATAAAGTCAAAAATTTTCTGCCCTATGTAAAGTTTATGAAACGTCCACCAACCAAATTTCACGCTCATACCATGAGGGAATCCCAAGGTGTTAGGTCAAAAAAAGTCAAAATTTATCGTTGGGTCAACTTTTCTTGGAGCACAGTTTTTTTCCTTCATTGATATTTTATTGAAACTACATCAACAGATATAAGCATGCTTTTGCAAGTTTAGCTGCAATTCTGTAATAATAATGGGTTTGTTGCGATTTCTGAAGTAACAATGTTGTTTTGCCCACTATTGGACGAATGAATATGATGTAGGATTGGCGTGGCAGGCGATAAATGTGGTCTTACAGTACTTGTTTTGGTAAATCCTCAATCCTTTATACATATAGTGTTTCGGTTTTGATGTTCTCAGGTTTGACTGTACTCTAGTAATTAATATGCTTATCAGTATATCATCCCCAAAGTTAAACAACCAATTATTTTTATATTTAAGCAGAGTGCACAAATATGCTTCTGGGTCAACCTCAACACCTCGGGCTGAATTATTTTGCAGTTGCAAACGTAGAAAATGAAGTCAAAATTTATCAATCATAAAGTCAAAATTTTAAGTTTTTAGGTCAAAAAATTGGTTGCCCTAAAACCATGGTCTCCAAACTTCGGGCCGGATTTGGCCCGCGAAACCGTTTCCTCCAGCCGCAAAGACATTTCGTCAATAATGAAAATATCATATATTTACCAAAAAATTGTTGATTTGGTAGAATGTAACATCCCGAAACAATCACATTACGTCAGATGTCCGATCCTTGAACTGTTGTTAAACAGCTTAGGTGGCCCTCGGATAAAAAAGTTTGGAGACAACCGATTCTACGAAGTAAATCACACGTGACTGCTGCTTTGCAGATTTGCTTCAAAACCACACTAATTAAAATACTGAACTCCTGATATGACCTGGGTATCTGTGTTTTTGTCATGTTCATTCACGTTGGCTAGTTGGAATTCACTCCTAATTTCAGTTGCAGTATTGACTACTGCGCTAGGCAAGTAATTTAATTAAAAACCTTCCGTCAGCACTCATCATACGAGTGGAAAATTACCCGCACCGTCTCAGGAATGATCTCAATGGCAAAGGCTCATTGCCAAAATGAAATTTCCCCGAAGACAAATCGATCGGTTCATACCATAAAATTATGCAATCTGCAAACAAAATTAATCTTTGTAATTTTATTTTTATCGATATTGTGGCATTTACAGGTCTCTTTGTCATTATTGGCTGAGGACAGTTCTTCTCGAAGTGCAGCCCACGAGCTTGTACACTGCGGTCAACAAAACACTCGCTCACATTTTTATAGTTAAAAATCCAACTGGTCTTGTTTTTCTAAGTATACTATTTCACAAAATTTTTTATGAAACACTGTTTCCTTGCCCTGCAGTCAATGCATGCCGCGAAAAGAAAATAGTATTATTTAGCCAAAAAAATTAGTATAATCTTGTAAGTCATTTTCATTTTGCAAAAGAAAGTTAGTATCATTTTACTAATCTTCTGTATCACGTGTTTTCATCCAGGTGAAAAGACAATATTAGTCTCAACGACTGTTCGCTTTAATTTTGGGAAACGTAGTTCGATAAAAGCCAGTTCCTCTCATTAAAGACAGTTCTCTCAAACCATTCGTCTCGGTGAAGCATTGATTATGCGTTAATACATTGCTTCCGTTCATACGCAACAACCTCTTACTTTCGCGAGTGATGACAAGCTTCAGTTATATTCTTAACATTGTTTTTGATTTTTCACCATCTTTTTTGTTTTCCGAAAAGCCCAGGTAACAGTAACAAAAATCATTACTTTGGCAAATAGTTCTTTGTGGCCCTCAACATCAAAGTACTTGGTGTTTTACTAGCTCAAAAAAATCTCAATTTTGATTTGCACCAATACTGGCGTCGTTTCTGTTGTAATAATTTCCTGCCGCTTTTCCATATTAGGCACTTTGTTACGTGAACATTTTGCAGTTTATGCAAGTCATGTATCCATTACTAAGGTAAGGTGTGCACAAAGCTGTCGTAAATATCCGCTACAGCATACTCATTCACTAATTCCATGCTACTTCTCAAGAGAAATAACAAGCAAACTAGGATTATCGTGTGTGCTGTTACCATGTTACCAGAGCGTGTTTAAAGCTCAGTGATTCTCAACCACCGGCATGATCTACCGTGTTACTGTGATTTACAACATTACTGCTATCAGTACTAGAAAGTTGCTCCAGTTTAACGTCTTGTTATTGCATAGCCAAAGCCAGTAAATTGTAGCAAAAACGACCAACCGCCTAACATCGGACGATAATAATGAAGTGGCGGTGGAATTTAAAATGAAATGTTTGAGGAACGTTGATTTTGCTTTAGAGGATGTATCCTTATGTTTCTCTGTGTTGTCCCTCTCATTTCCTTCGTGGCCCGCTTTTACGTTTTGTCTAGCCTTGCCGGAAACCTCCTATCAATGGTTTTGCACTCGCAGCCTTATCGATCTTCGATCGTGTGCCTCCCTTCATATTTCCTCTTCGATAGTTGTGTTTGTCCGTAGTTGCCGCGTAAATTGCCACCTCCAAGCTGTCTCCGTAACTACTGTAATCAATGATGCTCTTCCTGCTTTGTTATAAGCTTCAAGCGGCAGCAGCTTTGCTATTTCGTTGCATTTTGACCAAATTATTTTGTTCTCTATAACCAAGTGTGGTTTTTATTAAAGCTAAAGGTCCAATTCAAACAGTCTCGTGAACAGCAGTCTGGGCGATCTTTCACAAAGTGTGCTTACGCGGTGCTTGAGAAGTTGATCGTTTTTTTGTTTTGTTAATTGTTTTCCCTTTGGCTTAAACAGCAGTCTTCAGCTAGTCTAGCGTTTAGCGTACTTTTTTTTCAAAGATTCTGCAATTTGTCATCAACTGTATCCTTTGCTTATCGGTATTTTGGATAGTGATTTGGTAGAACGTACAATTCGGCAGTAGGATATGCTTGCAATTAGCGGTAGTAATTCATTTGGTGCTTATCTGTTTTCCACTCTTGAAGAAACCCGTTTTCTGGCAGAACATTAGGCCACGCTTAACCCGATTTGATTGGTCTTGTACGGCTCGACTACTTTCGATGTCTAAAGGTAAACACTGCCAACGAGAGTTTCGGTCTGTCAGCTCTCAACGTGTGAATTGAGGAAGTACACTGCTAAAGATTGCCATATGTTAACAGAGCTGGCAGTGTGCGTGGGCGTTGGCGGTGCTGTTTCCCGCCTAACCCTTTGGCCACGTACGTGATGATAAACAAACGGTTCCGCTGAACATCGTCAAAATATAGCTGCATGAGCCACAGTGACCACTTTCGGTCAATGTTTGAACTGGTGTTGAGTGGCCGGTCGGTCGATTCACCAGGTCTGTGTCAAAGTCTTCACATTTTTGTCAGCCCGTTAAAATATTGATACAGATTTGAGGCGATATTAAGAATTTTCGGGCTGGTGCAGTTACTTGCGATCATGCATGCTCAGAAAAAAATAATCGAACCGTCATTGTTAATTTATGAATAGGTGTCGTGGTAATTTTGGTGGTTTTACTGCCGATTTACTTATTTAATTAATTTTAGGTGATGTGTTGAACTCATGCTTGAATTTTTTAGATATTACTTGCATCCTGGTTTGCACAACAACCCAATAGTCAAGTTTGAGAAATCGTTCTGCGCAGCTCGTGGCATTATTTGTTGTAGCCGGGGGGTCTATAACATGTTGCCTGATAACGCTTTGGATTGCAGTTGCAGAAAGGTGGCTTGTGCTACACGATCAAGAATTCTTTTTTTCCAGCTGTTACGCTTTTCTTGCTCGAGGTCTGACTTTTACTTCCTTGAACTCCCGAAATTTGTGCCAGCTGTTTGAGGCGCTATGTAGAACATTTACACGTTTGCTCTAAGTGGTAGGTGTGTTTGGGCGGTTGTCGACGTCATTCTTGACAGCTTTCATGTCGACGGACATCACCGCCACAGATCACTACTCTACAATGAGACTACCTGTGAGGGTTTCGGTGACGTATTCCTTTCTTGACTCCGATCAGTAATTTTAATGAGACAGCTGACGTTACGTCCAGAAAAAAACGATTAGGAAGCAGACACTGCGAAGTAAAACACCCAGCCGAGCTATCACTTTTGTTATAACTCGCCGCATGACTCCAGAAGCATGTTGATTCGCAATTGCAGTCATCCAGATGAACTGGACAAAATTGAGACTCTTTCATTTGGTTTATAATCTGTTCAAGAACATCACTGTGCTTTGTGATAATGAGACAGTCTAAATTTTTACTCTTTTTTACACCAATCATTTTTACATTTTCCTTCATAATTAGCAGTAACAAGCTTTCTTTTGCTTTGCTATTTAGCAAGAATCAACATATGAAGATTACACAGTTGATTTTTACTGACTTCAGTGAATGTTTTCACATATAGCGGTTTGCTGCGCTGTGATTTTACCCTCAAAAAACTCAGCCAGGTTGCTGACACAGCCTGGATGATTTGTCTCTAAATGTCGCTGTAGCTTTTCTTCCTTCATTGATTCTGCTGAAAGAACTTTAATTTAGACAGACAACACATTTTGGTTTGCCATTTGATTTCATAAACCAGGTTTTAAAAGAGTCATCATGATTGTTGTTTTGCCATTTCCATCAACTGTACGTAAATGTGTTGGTAAATCGTTCTACACAACAAACATTCCAACGTCATTATATCTATGAAAAAAATTCGAACTTAAGGCAAACAACACTACACAAAAACAGTGTTTCGGTCAACCAGTGGACACTGTAGCATGGGCTTAGTCCAGGGTTTTTAAAGTATTTTAGGGACCCGATTTGGGTCCCTAGAATCAGCGAAAATGATCATCAGGTCCCTACAATCAGAGAAATCGGGTCCCTGCAGGTCCATACCGGGCACCTAACATTTTCCCTAATTTCATTTGTTTGCTGACGTGGGTGTGTAGCCAGCTTCCACAGGGAGTATAGCAGCGTGAATGATACAGAGTTACTGATTTGCAGTGACTGGGCAATACTGTAGTGATTTTATTGTCTGGCAAAATTGTTTACAAAATACACACCCGTGAAAGTTGGCAGAATATACAATATAGTAATCTAAGCCCGAGACACATTGTCTGCTGATTTCCGAAGTGTGGGATTAGTAAAGACTAACAGGTGTGCAGTTTAATTACATTACAAAAAAACAAGCTAGCACCAAGCTAGACTGTTGCTTTCACGAGTCTCACGTACAGCTCGCAGTACCCCTGAGTATTGTAAATGGCACCCTAGGGTGCCACAGCACCCCGGTTGAGAAACACTGCCGTAACTTGTGCAACATGTGGCGAAATGAACGGTATATGTGGAGCCTTATTTCTATTTGAAACAAGCGACACCACTAGGGGTCGTGACCCACAGTTAGGAAACTGATGAGTTAGCCTTTTGTTGTAATGTAAGGCACATCTGTTTTTACAAAGGTCGTGTTACATTGCGAAAACATTTGAATTTCTTATAGTATTTCATTGAATAAAACTGTACGTAATTGCCTGTTTTAAAAAAATTATGAGATGTGACTCTGGGTTCCAATACTTGCATACCTTTTACCTTACCGAGTAATTAAAATTTTTGTCAAGGCAAGCGCAACCGCAATAAACGTGAAACTGATTCGACCTGTAAGCATTTTTTAGTTTAGCCAATAGTTTTTTTTTGTTCGACAGATGCGATTGCGCATCACTTCCGATTGTTTGCATTGACAGCTTTCCCAGAAAACCTGTACCAAAAGACTACTTTTTTCTCATTTTCTTGACGGCTGGTGCGGTTTCCAGGGAACTTGATGCGTCTTGCAGGCATTGTTGCAAATGCGCGTGATGGTTTTCCGTTTCACAAGTGTGGGAATGTTTCATGTGACCTGAAACTTTGGAAACATTTGAGACCGTAAGACTCTCTGGTCATTAAGAAGCACCATTTACAAAAATGTTACACCGTTCTTCCGATGTAGCGGTTGAATCTCTTCTTGCAGATACTGCTGCAGTTCGCGGTTAATGTTTGATGCTCGTCGCCGGATATGTCTCAAGCACTCGTAAAGAATGACTTGTTTCTTTGTCTTGAAAATTTCTACCTCTGCTTTTGTGCTGCTGACTGTGCTTTTGATTGTGGTTGCAAGTTATTTTGGTCCAGTTAAGTGACAGATTATGTTCTTGATGTGATTAACCAGTTCGTCTTGAACTCGCTTTTCCATGTTTAACTTTTTGTTTGTTTCTTCGGAATTCTCAGCAACACTGTCTTGCTTCCTCTTCTTATACCATCGTTTCTCGCGTAGCTCAGCTTTAAATGTAGTGTTGGCCAGTTGAAAAAGAGAAATCTCAAAACAGCATTAGTTTCATGACATGTACTGTGCGTTTAATTCATGATGTATATTGGCAGACGTTCTTGGAAAAAAACTTTAATGGACCAAGACTGCTGTGAACCGCAAGTGGCAGTTGCCAGATAATATTGGCACCTCCATGTGGTGATGATGACAATTCTGCTTTTTTTCTAACGAACTGTCAGGATATTTTGCATCAAATGATTTCATGCAGTGTACCCTTGACCAGGGATGTAGTGCAAGCAAAAGAGGTGTGGGAACGCACTCGAAAAACTAGCCATTTTCAAACAGCTTCGAACTTATTTTTAAAGCAATGCCTGAAAAAGATGTAGGAACGCCGTTCCCACGCGCTCCCGCTCCACTACACCCCTGCCCTTGACATAAGTAGCTCGTTTGTGCGTGATAAATAAATCTACAAAGAATGGCGGTAGTGTGTTGTTTTGCGCAAGATTGTAGTTGCTGGCCAGTGGTGCGAACTGCGATCCAAACAGCATAAACTTGTTGTGCTCAAAAAAAAACAATCATTGTGTAGTATTGAGTAAATAGAATAGAGCGATTGCAAAGTGCACTTGTCATGCGGAAACTTGGCGTGTTTATTTTCCTCGTGGTAACCGTGCATTTGCACTTTTTGCACCTAATACAGTTATAAATAATAATTCAACAAGAAAAATACCCGAAGTTTCGTTGCCGTTGACGAACAAATAGTATGATTTTTTTAGATTTGTATGTCGAATCTGTCTTTTTCGGACACATGTAATTCTGTCCATTCGTTGACGAATGGCGGACGGCGGCGAAAGTGCTTCAAAGTGCCTACTAGTATGTTGATCATAAGGCTGTTCTTGTGACCTTTGCTGAGACTTAATGGTCAACTTTTGGCAGGTATATACTATATGGGTGCATTGATCGGTCCAGCCATCGGCTTCATCCTCGGTGGTCAACTACTCAAACTGTTCACAGAAATTAGCAGCACGTAAGTTTATTTCAATTTCTTGGCTGTTTCCTTTTTTAATTGACAGAAAGAGAAGGACCAAGCAGCAATATCATTTTCCATCGAGGATATTCAACCGTTGTACGTGGGTTTTGCCTCTGTCATACTAACATTGCTTTATAACTTTTTACAGGTTTTTGCTATATTAGGTCAAACACGTTGCCGTTGTCTTGTTCGAACGTTGGTTTGAAAAAGTGCTGAAACTATAATGCCAACATCAAGTGAGAGACCAGAACACTAATTAGTAATTTGCAGTGATGAAAAGCGGGTCATTTTCATGTACGTTTAAATAGACCATCATTACGTTGCTTACGTTGAAATAGCCAATTTTTAATTTAAAAATTTAAGTTGGGTTTTCCAAGTTAATTCTTGATTGCGATGGTTGTTAAAAGCAGAACACAAAACAGCTGGCAGCTGTATCATGTGAGTCTTTTGTAAATTACAAGGCCCATGTAAATCTTTCAATGATTCATTTTGTTTTCCTTTTTTGGAGGAACGCCGTGATTGTTACGATTTCATACATTCAACTTGAAATCATTTCATGTTTTGCAGAATTTTAAAAAATATCGTCACGAATTTAGCATACGACATATTCACGCGAAAGACCAGTAGGATGCTTCGCCAGAAATTTTTCAGCGAAAAGCTGCCTTGTTTGTGTTACTGGCAAAACTGTGGACCAAGCAACACCGCAACTGCAAATGGAGCCCCTGAATTTACCTTTAAAGCTGACATTTGGTAGAATGGTCTACACACGCTCAGCAGTGCCGTTTTGCTCTCGCCACCAGATACTGTTGTAGATGAATTTGCAGAAAAATCTTTGAAGTTTTCTCCAGGATATGTCGGAACAAGTTTGAGATTTTCCTGAAAATGTCACTGAATAACTGCACACGAAGCGCAACCAGTGATCTGTCTAAATCGGAAAATCGATGAAACTCGTACGCTGCCATTAATTATGCGTGCGGAGTAACGACCTCGAAAAATTTGCACCTGTATTTCAACGTGTAACCATCGTTTGAGGCTATATGCTGGCAATCGTGGTAGCAATTCCAATACACTGCTACAGATACCCAACAAACCAACAGAGCATGTGCTTTAAGCACTGAACAATTGTTTGTGCGAGTCCCAAGTAACTTGCCCATTCGATGCTGCTTGGCAGCTGCTTAAAGTGGAACACGAAATGCATTCGAAACGCCCACGCTACAATACTGAAATAGTCATTGAGACGTGTTTCCTGGTGGCTGTTTCAGTTTTGGCCGAAAGCGGAACTGAATGGTGTAGCCTCGCGGAACATTTTTGGAACTGTTTACACAGACCGTGAATATCCCGCTGGCGTGTATGCAGTGTGCCTTGTCCGTGCTTGGAGAGGAAGGCGTCACGAATGTTCTCTTTCATCTACTTGCTCTCTTCGCAGGCCCGACATCACTCCTGAAAGTCCGCAATGGGTTGGGGCATGGTGGTTGGGTTTCATAATCGGTGCCGCCGGCCTGTTTGTCGTGGCCGTTTTAATCTTGGCCTATCCTCGCAAGCTGCCCAGCACTTTTACCAGGAAAGAGACACTGGTCAACATTAAAAGCGCACAGTATGGGAGAACAGATGAAACATTCGCTGTGGACTTCGAAGATGCACCTTTGAAACAAATTAGTAAGGCTTTGCTCTGCAGCGTTAAAACTTGACCATTTCTGAATTTCATGCGGTAACTTGTTCCTGCTGTATATAGTCTGCCATTAATTTCATAGTGTACGATGATCGTTTTTCCGCTTGGAGCGAAGCTTGTAAGAGAAAACTGCTATGACATTTTTTGAGGACACGGAAAGTGGGCGTCCTGAAGAATGAATAAATGTCGCGCTCTGTTGACAGTAAATTTGTCTCAAGCTAAAAACGGCAAGAGAGAAGTTCTGCATGTTGTAGCGATTCAAGTTGCAACGGCTTTGGCATACCGTGTATTTGTCTGTCCGCTTCGACAAACGGAAAGCCAAATATTGTAGTCAGGGGCATAGTGAGGGGTCAAGGGGGGAACAATGCCCCGGGCTCCGAAAAGTCCCAACAATGTCGCAAGTACTTTTTTTCAGTACGGCAAATTTACTTCCAAAAGACCTTAGGTTCGAAGATGGGTGCGCCAAGCTTGTTTCTTGCCCCCGTTGCCGACTAACCTTGGTACGTATCCGATTGTAGTATTTGGAAAGGTCGAAAATAATCAACTGATCCCTGGGAATGCCGTCGCGTCGAGATCCGATTGCTGTGACGCGCACTTTTCCCCGACTGTTTTTACTTTTCCAGACCACAAGCTTCAGGTGGAGCACGCCCTACCGCTGAGAAACGACAGCGACGCTTCACATAGCAACAAGTCGTCCAACCGTGACGTCGAAGTGCGCAGACCGGGACACTGGTTGCGATGCGAACTAGCGCAGAAATTTTTCAGGTGAGCGTTTATCTTGTGGTCAGATGTTATCAACAAGTCATGTGACGCAGCATTTTGCAAAACTAGAATTCATTGTTGCTTGTTGTTGCACCTTGTTAATTCCATCAACTGGTCGGACAGTGTCGAGGAAGCCGTTCAGCAATGCCGAATATGCTTTTCAGTCTGAACAGCCGACGTCCTTTTATATTGAAAATAAACTCGTTTTCATTGATCACAGTTTGGTTGAGACAAATTCATGTTCAAATTGCGCAGTAAAGGTTAAACTTATTTTAAATATACGTCACAGCCTTCCCATGAAAAAATAATGTTGCTTAATGTCCAAATTTTTTACGTTTCTGATAAATTTCAGGCGATCGATAGTTTATAAATATCAATCTGATCCACTGCTGATTCGTCCGCAGAGACGTTGTGCAAGTCTTGACGAATAAAGCCTTTTTATTCCTGAGTTTGTCAGCCGCTGTGCTGGGCACTCTTGTATCCGGCTTTTCAACCTTCGGACCAAAATACATCGAATCCCAGTTCGGGAAATCTGCGTCGGATGCCGCGAACCTCTTTGGTAAGGCTCGGTTTATTTCGGACGTCGGGTTTCTACCCCACGCAACAGATCGACAAAGCGCGATTTAATACCTTTGCAAAACCGGGAACGAAGTATCAAGGAAGGGCTGGACCTTGCGGCGTCGCGTGCTTCCTGATTACCGACGCATGCTTCCGTTCGTGCTCGGCATTTGTATGCGAAGCGCGCCTGGTTTTTCTGAAAAGTCCAGTGGAACTTGCTTGTTTTGCCCACGCTTTGTTTATAAACTGTTGTATTATGCCACGAGTAATGCTGCTTTGAGTAGTGTGGTCATTTACAACGATTCAATTCATTTAGTCAAACCCAAGCATTGCGCTGATGATGGCTGGCCATATTATGATTTATCAGTAGCAGTAAATATACATTGCCCGCGTCTGGATATTGTATTTCCTGTTTTTGAGTAAACCAAACGTACGCTCATTGCACGCTAACCGTTAGAACAGCACTGCGGAAGCAGTCATTTTGTGCTTGCATTGGCTTTCGTTAAACGTGCGATATGCGCATCGGGATGGTGTCGAAGTCACAACACTTTGGTCGATGCCAGCCTGTTATCCGCAAACGTGCTTGATCCGTGCGCTGGGTTGCTTGCCCTTAACCTCGCAGCGATCGTGGCCATGCGTGCGGGAAGTTCAAGGCATCACCTGCTGGCTCTTGAAATGCATTTACAGGTTACGTCGTCATACCGGCCGGCGCTGGCGGCATGCTGCTGGGATCTGTTGCGATGTCGGGTTTGAAGCTGGAGTATAAAAGCGCGTTGCGTATGTGCTTCTGCGTTAGCCTGCTCGGCCTCTTCGCCCAATTCTCCCTCACCCTTCACTGTGATGACGTTTCGATTGCTGGTGTAAATGTGCCTTACAAAAGTTTGAGGTAATCTTGGAGCGGCGTTTTCGCTTGTTTTGCTGACTTCTCTCATAACCATTTTTGCAGTGCTCCCCTGTCGGTTATCGAACATTTCGTGGTTTGGTAGATGGTGCTGTGTGCTGTCGTTCACTTCAAACGTCGGGTTGGCTTTCGTAAGATACCTCACTTTTTCGCAAATCTAGGCATATGTTGGTATAGCAACTGTTGACAAATACTGATTGCTAATGTCACGAGGAAGTAAGTTTTATGAGCAAACTTCTGCTGAGTGTATTGCAGTGTCATCAGTTTGCTGGTCAATAAGTTATATAACTCTTGCGATTAGGTAAGCATCACAAGTTAGATGGCTTTGGTAGTATTAGCGCATATGTGCAGTTTTGATGAAATTCAAACTAGTTAAGGGTCTGAGCATTTGAAAGCCGAAATTGTTATGCGATCAATACAGTAAGTTTTGCTGGCTGTTTGTTCTGACGCAGTTATGAAATGCCGCGAGGCTCACCCGTTGTTTTGCGTTGGGTGCTCGTGCTTTGCCGATGCACATGTCACCGCGGGCAAATTAACTCCAACAAATCACTCAAGATTTCCTCGGTCGCCGCTGAACAAATCCTTTTCTGTTTGTCTCACGTATTAAGCGACCTTTGTTTCTGTCACAAATGCGTTGCTTTTATTTGCTGAGAACAGTTCGTCGTCAAGCGATGAATCGCAGGTGACCGCTCAACATCATTGCAACTCAGCATGCGCTTGTCTTCCTGACACTTTCGAACCTGTCTGCGGGTCGGACAACGTCACCTACTACTCTCCTTGCTTCGCTGGATGCTCTCAGCTTGTTGACGGACCATTGGGACTGGTTAGTGTTACGTATGCTCGTTCGTTCTTTGCGAGCTGCTACAAGAGAAACGCAACTGTTTCAAACTGGTTTTCAGCCACTCTGTTTCGTTGCTGAATCTTGCTGCTGTAAAATCTGGTATTGCCGAGTTAGTAAGTTACTGTTTTTGTCTCTCTGTGCGAAATGTTGGTCAGATCCGAAATTTAGGTTTGTGGAAAAATCAGGCTACACCCATAACGTTTTTTCTCGTTCATATCTAACAAAGCTTTCATCAAAGTAACAGATCCTTTCATGTCAACAAATATTTCCAGAAACCCAAAATTTAAGCGCCTGTTGGAAAATACTCTAAACATTTTAAATGCATTTAGCCCTGTTGCCTCTATTGTCGTCTAACTACGTGAGGATCGTTGGGTTGACACACCAGGAGATAAACTTGACGCGCAAAAGTTGTTCTGGAGATTGTTAATTGTGCTGCTGCTCATGATTTTTGTTCAGTTTTCGTTTCGTGATGTTCTTACTTGCTTCGAAACTGTGCGGTTGTTGTGAAAATCGGTCTCGCTTCTTGTCACCATCAAGGTCGGGACAAATAAGGTCCTGGCACAAGTTATTTTGACGGGACGTGCTTGTGTGCAGATCTACACGAACTGCTCATGCGTTGTGTCACCGGTGACCACCACTATGGATGAGAAGCTGACAAACGTCACCTTACAAGGTGCTGTGCTCGCGCTTACAGGCTGGTAATCTTGCAGCGACGCTTGCTTGCTGTTGGGTCTTTCGCAAAAGATTACGTGAAGTTTTTCAAGTTGTGCTCCAACGTCGCTACATTGTAGTCCACCTGCGCAGTGAACGGTTTGCGGTTTCTCGAGCACCTAATGATATAGTTGGGATTAAAGCACAGTAGTTCGTAGAGTGCCACTTGCCGACAGATTGCAGCTTTAACGTTTGTTAGAATGTATATAAAATTTAATAAACAATATTTTTCATTTCAACGCTGTTACAAATGCAATTCCTGTTTTCCCAAATCCGTAAGAGAGGGTAATTCGCTGTGGAATAGTGGATGATGAGCTTAGGATGTTCGCTACTGTGCCTCTTAAAAACTGATATTCGTTCTGTATGGCCTTTATCGTTTCCGAAATTTAGGAGATCACTAAGGTTTTTACTCAACATGAGATTTTTTTCTCTACTACCTGTAAGTTACCTCAATCAAAGTGATTTTATTCGAAAAAAACAACTTTCTTGTAAAAAATGCTCTCACTTTCCATGAAAGGTGTCGAGCGACCGAAAAAGTCATTTACGTATTTTCTCCAACTTTTAAAAAATCATATCAAAAGTTAATTCATCGCGCAGCTGAATTTTCCGTCATTTCATGTCACTCTGCGAAATGTTGTGCTTGATCGGTGAGTGTCACGATTTACCAGTGTTTGCGGATACCGTTCTGAAAATTGCTGAGGTAGTTTGAAATGGCAAACCTTTGTGGGAAAACGGGCAATTATTAGTTACTCTCAAGAAATGAATTGCTCCAACGCACCAAGTCATCGGACGCTGCCGAACGCACACCGCTGAAAAAGAAAGCTGAAAAGAAATTTCCGTTCCTAAGGATAGGCTGGAAAGTACGAATACCACTCGCGGTGAAGTACTGTGCATGGTGGCAATGCTGCATGCATTGCCCTTTATGTCTAGGCGCAGTGTTAATGCAGTGGTCTGCGCTCACGTCCAATCGGGTAGCGCCTTGTTGGTGAAACGATAAGTAGTACCTTTGATGACCGATGGCCTGTCATGGACCAGTGAATTATTGCGGAATAAGAATGAGCGTTTGTTTTTTTTAAAGGCGGCTTGTTTGCGCTTCCGGCGCATCAGGGTGTTTTGTATCTAAAATTAGCTTTTTTGAATAAAAGCGAAGTTGCAAATTTGATCAATTTCGTGCAGGTTTAGAACATGGGCAAATTTCTTCTTTTGTACTGAGTATCGTGAAATTTACACACATGCATAAAGAGAGAAACAAAAAAGAAGGAAAAAACAAAGAACCACCGTTATATTTTTTACGTTTTTAACATAGGTTTCGAAAAGTTGCCCATGTATTTTTTTAAATCCCTGTGTGCAACAATTACTTGTTGTATTTAGCGCATGTGACGACAGCCTTTTTCGACTTTCTTGTAACCGCGACAATCTGGCAATGGTTGTATAATGCTCTTATCTGTCGCAGGCGTCTCATCGCGCGGATCAGCAAAACCGCGCAAATGCTTACAAGTTTGCTCGTGGCAGCACGTGATCCTTGCCGGGTTATTCCTGGTCATTCTAACAACATTCATGTGCGCTGTTCCTGGTGTTGATTTATCGCTCAGGTAAAACTCACACGGGTTTCGTAAAACGTTTCGATCAGTGGGCGCCGCCGCGTCAGTGTGTCGCGTTTGAAGTGTTTTCTTCATTTGTCTGCAATGTTGCTATCGTTTACAGCAGTGTGAAGCAACAACAGCCGCAACGAAGGTACCTGGAAATAAGCTTGCCGGCGTTTCGAACTTCGCTTCGGCCGTTGCGGTTTCGTTCACATGTTCAATATGAGTGAATCACTAAAGTTCGACATCTTGTTAAATGCCCTGTTGAGAAAGCGATGTTGCGTGTTCTAAGTTGAGATTCTCAGTTTTTTTTCCCATTGTTTACCATAAAAATGGAGGGTAACGTTTCTTGTCGGAGGTTTCATTTCAAGAACATAACCTTTTGTCGCTCTTATTATACCAAGGCGGGGGTGCCTGTGCTGATGCGATGCAATAATAGGGCGAGATTTTTTGCGTGCTCTTGTGTTTTGCGTGTGACGTCATGCCACTACGTACATGTACCCCTAGGGGTACATAAGGTTATCAATAGAAGGGAAAAATATATTTACATATTATTTATTTCCAAATATTTGTGCACATATCAGTGACAATTATTTTCAAAAATCATTATATCACGTTTTTTTAAGGCGTATCGGGTCCCTAGAGTTTCAAATCGGGCCCCTAGAATTAGAGAAAATTATCATCGGGTCCCTAAAATCAGAGAAAATCGGGTCCCTGCAGATCCATACCGGGTTCCTAACATTTTCCTTAAAAAAATCTATTATATATAATAAGAAAATTTAGAGGTATATGCTGCTCTGTCGAAATGCTGAAGGGTACATGGCCAGATAAAGGTTGGGAAGCCCTGCTCTGACACAAGTCAGTTGAATCAGACCGCAAACTGCAGTTGTGACCCTGTTGCTTTATTTTAAAAGTTTTAAAAAACGGTGAAAATACTGTAGGTTAGCGCTGCAGATTGGATCAATCAGTTCTAAAATACGGGGTATCTCAGACAAGCAGTGTTCAAGCATCAGTCTGACGCTCACTGCTAACTGTTGCGCGTACGGATTGCGCACTTCAGTATGGTTCATTCAGAATATCAAAACTTGTCGTGTGCAGACCTAGCTCCGCTTTCCCTTTCAAGTTCTGCTTTGTTGCGCGGAAGTAGGAAGGGTTCGGACTGAAAGAATTGGCGCTGATTTCGTAACGAAAGGCTTATAAAGTTCTGAATCAACTGTGCTTTGTGCACGTTACTTGTTCGGGAGTGCTACACTCGGCGCTGCCTGGAGTGAATATGTGCTGACACGCGCTGCGTGGTAATTGATTGGTTGGATTACTGCTTTTCGAACAGTGAGAGAAATTAACACGATTTCCCTTCGCTTTGATCAGATGCTTCCCGTTCCATTTACGTTCGTTGGCGATTGGTATCCAGTGGGTTCTGATAAGGACTTTAGGCACGATACCAGGACCAATCATCTTTGGCTACGTAATCGATGGCACGTGTCAGATCTGGAGTAGAACAGACGCTTGCAATCCGGGACTTGGCTCGTGCATGATGTACAGAAACCAAGAGCTATCGTTCGGCATGCTCATACTTTCTTTTATATATAAAGTAAGTCATGGACTATTTCGCTCTGAAAACGCTGTGCAGCTAGATGTTTTTGTGTAGAAAAAACCTGATCAAATTCTTAAGAAATTAATCAAACCATCACTTTTTCACTGTCAGTGTGTTTACTTCGCGTACTGTTGTTTAAACAGGGTGCAAGTATTCTCTTTTTCGGCTTCGCTATGCTTACCTACAAACCAGCGAAGCTCCTTGAAGTGAAGGAGAACGACGCAGGAGCCAGTCGCGTGCGTGAATCACCGCTGTGATAAACGCCCCCCACCCCACCGCAAGTTACTCGTCCACTTTCTGGTTTGCTGGACCGGAAGTGACGGCAGTCGTTTCCGGAAAGTTTAAGGGGTGAAAAATTGAACAAAAGACGGATGACGCAGGAAGTCTGCGCGTTCAATCACAAGTCATGCGACTCGAAGTCACCTGTCAGGATGAACGTCGCCCACAATCCAACCGAGTCATGTGCGGGTCCATAAAGCTGTGATTAAGGTGGAAGGGAAGTTTCGGATTATTCCTAACGTTAGTATTTACCTTGACCAAAGGCCCCCATCGAGCTTTGTTCCAGTGCAGTCGGGTCGGCGCTTATGCGAAACAATGAGGAGTGTCGACGTCAGAGCTCCAATCGAAAAAGGGCGCTTTTCTTCTCGGGGCACGACGGCGTGCAGCACGCAGCCGTAACACCTTATCTGCCTTTCGCAAGTGCAATTGCTCGCGTGTGATTCTGACCGAAACCTTCGCTGTGCAAAAGCGCTTCGCCAGCCTTCCTTTATCAAGTACCAGTGCTCTTGCATCAGCTTCCTTGCTGCAGTAGATGCCGCGCAAGCCTTTACATGACGTACACCTTCTTACGTCGAACGCGAGCGTTTTTAACGCCCGTGGCTGTTTCTGTAATTTACCAATGGTGACTGGCGCAGGTTTGCGGCAAAACGCCACCTCTCAGTTGTCTGCGAAACCCTCGTCGTTCACTTGAAGATTGAGCCTGACTGTTTCGGGCGCTGTGCGTCTCTTACAGCCGCGCTTCGTGTTGTTCGCGCGGCGACGCTACCGCAGCTGAATTCGGAAACAGCGAGGAAATCACGTCATGTTGCCGGTGTATTAAACGTCGCACGACTAACCTGACAACTTCAATGCAAAAACACTTCTGATTTTGTGGTTTGTTTTTTACTCTGTTGCATGTTTACGAATTGTGAAAACCGTTCTTGATCAGTATCCGACGCTGTTTCGCTTATTAGCGCGTCTGTGTTGCATCTACAATATTGCGAACGGTGAAGCAGCACACAGCTGGAAAATATTGCAGCACGCAACTTTTTGTGCGATTTCGTGTAATGCCATCTTTAACATCAACATTTTACAAAGAGCGCAGTGTGTCCGTAATCACGTGAAAAAGTCGCAGACTATGAAGAACCACGTCGAACGAACTGGTATATTGTTTCTCGGCGTTTTTTACCAATACGGTGCTCCTGAATTTGCAAGAGAATTGCATCATAAGCGGTCGCCGAAGTTGCTTTAATTTCACTGTTGATCACCGTGCGTTGGAATGTGCAACTACCACTTAAAACATCACGAACTAGTTGCTTCGTCTCGCTCCTTGTCAACTTTTCCGAATAACTTTTGTCATGTTGCCCTTAGTTCGAAAATATTGCAGTTCAGCTTTTACTTTCGATGGCTTTGCACCTGCGCTAACCCGTGGCTGCTATCGCTCGTTGCCAGCAGCAGTTGTCAGAGGTGAGCAGTGCTGTGATCACGTGCTGTGCGCAATACCGGTGATGCCTGCAGGGGCGTAACGAGGTCAGATGGCGTCCGGGGCAAGAAGCAAGGTTGGCGCCCCATAACGTAAGGTCTTGCGTAAGGAAATTTACTGTATTGAAGAAAGTACTCATTGCGACATTGTTGGGGCTATTATTCGGTGTCCCCCGCAATGATTCGTCGCCTGGGGAATTGTGCCCCCGTTGCCCCTCCTTCGTTACGCCCCTGACTGCCTGCCAGGCAGTGACAAACATTTCGATTCACGCCGAAGCTTGTTTCCGATATTTTTAGTTGACGATGGCAATTATTGCTATCAGCTTCCTTTCTTGCAAGGTGTTGTTTTTCAGACTGATTGAAACAACCTTGATCATGGGATCCCGAATGCAGAACAACGTGTTTGGATTTCTGTTACCGTTTGTTAAAGCCTTGTAAATGGCCAGTGCTTGCCCATTGCCGGTATTGTATTGCTGAGTTGTGAAAACTAACAATTCGAACACATCTGTGTTGCAGTGTGTTTGACTTTATCGTTGCATGTTTATGATATGAAATACACCATGATATACCCAAGACCTGCTTTAAGCTGTGTGTTACAAACCAGTCCAACACCAGGCAGTCGGTTCTATTCCGATGAGGCGCACCTTCTCATCTGTAAGATCATAATTTTTGGCGGATGTAAACGAGTCAATATCTGCAAAGTAGGATGGGGCTTGTTTTCGAGTCCTCCAGCCTTTTTAAGCATCTTGAAGCTTGATCGACTCTTGTCGTGAAACTAGTTGCGAATTTTTCATAAAACTAACGATTACCACTGGCGTATCTAGGGTATGGCAGGCATGGCTCGTACCAATGGACGCGATTTTGATGGGGACGAAAAAATCAAAATTTGTCACTTGCAATTACTTCAACTTCCGTTTTGCTCCCCGTACAACGATTGATTGCACAGGGCGTAACGAGGGGGCACAATCTCCGGGAGACAAAGCACTGCAGAGGGCTCCGAAGACCCAACAATGTCACAAGTACTTTCATCAGTACAGTATATTTTCTTGGGCGCCATCTAACCTCATTACGCAGCTGCATCAATACAGAGCCCTTAACTAATGTAATGTAATATCTTGGGCGTGTTGCGCCAGCATCAAGCATTGTGACAAAACTGGTATTGTTACACTGAGCAACGGTCCGACATTGTCACAGAACAACGCTCGCTTGCAATATCTACAAGGCCTCGTCCTCACGTTATAAGAAAGGCTTAGCTAGTTCGTGCTGCTCCTTTTTCAGGCAAGAGGATGTCAGTCAGAACTTGGTTTTCGGTTGGTAACTGTGAGAATATGAATGTTACGCAAATAACTGCTCTTAAGCTCCTACAGATTTACAAATTACTTGAAACTGCTGCGGCACATGACGACTTCACGAAATTTCTTCAATGGCCACTAGTGTCCGACAAATAGGTTAAAGCCTAGGTTGTTAAACCGGGGGCGTGAAAGGTTCGCAAGGGGACATGGGTATAACAGCGACGTATTGTTGAAAGGCAGGGTAACGGCAAATGAATTGTTCTGTATTTTGTGTTCGATTTTGAGGTTACATGAGGCTCGAATATCAATGACTAACGCCAATGGGGTGCGACTGCAAATTTAAGAACTGTAAGCTAAACACAATGCCCCGTCCATAGACTAACAAAGAGAACCATAGTGACTTCTTGAATCATCAGCAGTTAGTATCGTTACCGTGCCAGCTGATTAAAAAATGTTAAATCATGAACGAAGAGATGAGCTATCATTTTCTGTCAAGTGGTTTGGCTGTCGCACGTTCAAAAGTGGTTTTGCTTTTGTACACGAACTTATTCTACCATCCAAAATAAATGTGGCTCAGTTCAAAAAATTTTTCGTTCGTAGTTGCAATATGTCGTGTGATTTTTTTACAAGATTTGCAATCTGGTCAGGCAATGCAATATAAAATTGTGTATCATTATTATTTCCATGTTTTTATAATCTTTACAGCAAAAATAAATTATTATAAAAGTATGTCATGGTCATTATGGACAATTTAGATTTTTATTTGCTGAAACTTTCAAGGTAAAAATGAACATACATTTTCTGTTTGAAAATATTTATTATTTACTTCATAGTTTATCTTCCGACAAAATTTTGCCTATATGCACATGCAGGTTTTTTTTAAAGAAAATGTTAAGTACCCGGTACGGACTTGTAGGGACCCAATTTCTCTGATTCTAGGGACCCGATTTTCTCTGATTTTAGGGACCCGATGATAATTTTCGCCGATACTAGGGACCCAATTTTCAATTCTAGGGAGCCGAATCGGGTCCCTAAAACGCCTTAAAAAAAACTTCTGTATGTAATATTTAATTAATAAAAGGACGCACATTCAAACTTTGCCATGGGCGCCATTTTGCATAGATACGCCACTGTCCACAGTTTTTCCTCTCCAATTCCTCCTTGGAACCAATTTCCTCCCAAGAATTGAAAATTCCTCCCTTAGTGAGCCAAGTGGCACCCGTTTGGGAACCACTGGTGTAGACCCTTGTCTGTAGTCACAATGTTGTTTGTTACGCAATACAAGAATGACAATACTGCTTTTCATCGGAGTTCTGCAGTGTCTGATTGTCTTGCGTTGTTGAGAGCTATTCGTCAGTGGAAGATTGAACGTCAAGTAAGAAGGTGCTGTGTGAAAGGCTTGATATTGAGGAACATGGCTCGGCGCGAGAGATATCCAGGCCGTCTTTTTGAAAGTGGTTACAAGAAAACAATGAAAAAGAAAGAACAGGAATAAAGAAATGCACTGAAGTTGCAAAAAATCAGTGGATTTTTTGCTTGTGATAAGCTCGATTCTCCGTCCGTAGTCGAAAACAGTGCTTCGGCAATACTTGATGTGAGTCGCAAGGAGGGTGATCTATTCCAGAAAGAATAATGTGTGCGAAGAAAAAATATGAGGGAGAGTACAAGACAGAAAATGTTGACAGTATGAAGCTTGAAGGTGGTAAAGATTTTCCGTACAACGCTAATCTGCAGTGAATAACTGGAGAGGGCCATGAACAATGAAATGTATATATTCGCATGAAAATGTATATATCCGCAAAATAAACCTACAAAAAACGTTAGAAATGACGGAAATTTAACGAAGAGAACTTCTCAACTTTATGAAAGTGCTATAAATTCCAAGAAAAGATCGCATTGCCATTTATTCTTGAGAAGAATGTAGGAAAGGCGCTAATTTCTGTTAAAGATCTATAGAAGATCAATCGTAGAACCAATGTCAGCACCACAAAAGATAGAATTCTGAGGGGGAACTACACATAAGAGAGGCACATTCATAGGCGTACGATGCGGGGTCGGGACGGGCGGCCGCCCCCCGGGCTTGAAAATTTTCAGGGCAAACTCTGTTTTCAGGGCAACCGCTAGTTGCTCAAAAATCCTGAATAATAAAAAATACATATTCAATACTGTGAAAAATTCCAGGTCGACTCTGTTTTTCAGGGCAAGCCCAAGTTGCTCAAAAATCCTGAATGATAAAAAATACATATTCAATACAGTGAAAATTTCAGGGTAAACTGTTTTTCAGGGCAACCGCTAGTTGCTCAAAATTCCTGAATAATAAAATATACATATTCAGTACAGTATATTCATGGCACCCTCTGTCTTTCAGGGCAAGCGCTAGTGGCTCAAAATCCGGAATGTAAAAAGTATATTCAATACAGTGAAAATTTTCAGGGCAACTTTGTTTTTTCAGGGCAAGCGGTAGTTGCTCAAAAATCCTGAATGATAAAAAATACATATTCAATACAGTGAAAAATTCCCGGGCAAACTCTGTTTTTCAGGACAAGCGCAAGTTGCTCAAAAATTCTGAATGTAAAAAGTACATTCCATACAGTGAAAATTTTCAGGGCAAGTCTGTTTTTCAGGGCAAGCGCGAGTTGCTCAAAAATCCTAAATGATGAAAAACATTAAATAAATTGAAAAATTCCAGGGCATCTCTGTTTTTCAGGGCAAGCGCAAGTTGCTCAAAACTCCGGAATGTAAAAAGTATGTATTCAATACAGTGAAAAATTTCAGGGCAACTCTATTTTTCAGGGCAAGCGCAGTTGTTCAAAAATCGTAAATGTGAAAAATATATTCAATACAGTGAAATTTCTGGTCAAACTCTGCTTCCAGGGCAAGCGCAAGTTGCTCAAAAATCGTGAACTGTAAAAAAATTTCAATACAGTGTATATTCTATTGGGGGCGATCCGTGTAATTTGGGCTAGTGTAGTTTGTAATCTGGACCAAAGTCGTGATTGGTTATAATGACTATGATCTGGACCAAGCCCTCGTTTTCTGTAAATATCGAACAATCGGATGTCGGTAGTTGAACAGCTTGATATGAGAATTCGGTAACTCTTTCTTTGTTCGTTTTCGCTGGGTAGAGGTGCAGGGTGTTAAGATGATAGATTTTTTTGATTAACAAGAGTTTCAGAAGCGGGCAGCACGGACGTGCAGATTGCTTGTCTCCTTTGAGTGCGCGTCTAGTATCTTGCTCAAGCGCACAGCAGCGATAACACAGGCAGGTTTGGGGAGTCAGATCATACGATCCGGAACCGCCGCTTTGAAAACATTGCGTTGCGTCATCAAAGTCGCGTACATGTTTGCATCAGTAAAAGCAATTACCGTAAAATTTCTTGTCTGTGTTATGGCCACAAGTGACCATAACATGACTAGCTCAAAAAATAGTGAAATTAGCAGTGAACCAACATTGAAGAAACAGACTGTGCGAGTTGCTGATGTGATACAAGCTGATAAAGACATGAAGCAAGTGAATTGAAAAGATAAAACAAACAATGATAAAGAGTGTTGTATAGGTGTACACTGACTATAGAAGAAATAATAAGAAGTGTACAAAGAGCTGACCTTGCAAACAGCCTGCAAGAAGACCGTAACATTCTGCAAGAATCGTTCTGTCATCATCGTGACAAAGCAAGAGGCCAAATCCCAAAAATAAATACTGAAAACGTAAATAACCCGGCAGCATTGGAAAAACTATGAAAGATAAAAACGGTGATGAAGCTTCCTTAGCAATGTTGCGCTAACCTATAGAATTATAAATTAAAAATGAAGTGTAATAATGTTGAAAATGTTTTATTGATAAAAACCTCTTATGAGCGTATTTCATTGCAAACCTGTTTGCAAAACAATGCAGATCGCTGTTTTGCAGCAGTGAACATGTGCCTGTTGCAAGAAATGATTTGTGCCATAAAAGTATTTACGCCGTAAAAGTATTTACGCTGTAAAAGTATTTACGCCGTGAAAGTATTTTCGCCACAAAAGTATTTGTGCCAGAAAAGAATTTTGCGCAGTGTTTTAGGTTGTTTATCAATGACGTGTCAGCACAAATCAGCTATATAAGCAAGTGAAATTTTGAGATAAAACCAGATTCGAAATTGCGATTTTGCTGTATGGATACAATACCTGTTGTACTGAGGCATGCCTCTTGATCTCGTGATAGAAGAGGTCTCGGTTGGAGGTATTTTGTCATACATGACAAGGGAGGTGCCTGGTGAAGCAGGTTCCCTTGGGCAAAACAAATTAAAGCGAAACGTGTTGTCGCAATAATGAAATTGTAAACAGAGATTGTCCTGACTCCGGAAACAATAATGAAGTTGTAAGGCAAGCCTGAATTAGCGATTGCGAAAACCAAATGTTGCGCTTATGAAGGCTGTGGAAAAGAAAGCCTGAATTAATCAGAAACGTAAGCATGAGCACCAGAAAAGAGAGGGAATGTTAAGCTTTGTTTTAAGTTGGTCTAAAAAACGATGAAACAGGACAATGTCTAAATAAGCTTTGTTTTTGTAACTGCACAGTGAGATTAGTGAATGCAGTTGAATACGTTGTGTAATGGCGTAGTTTAATTAGTAAACGCCATTTGTGTAACAATGTATATTGCCGTTGGTAAAATAAGAATACAAAAGCTCTGTTTAAAATTGTATTAGTGATCCCAATGCTTGTAGAATAACTGCAGGTATTGTTGGTTGCTGTACTGTCTCCGCTGTTGTCTGTGCATGGTGAAGGTGAAGAGGGCCTTTTTTAGAACTCCAAACGGATAGTTAGAAAAACGGTGTAGGATAATAAACTATAACTTTTCTGACTCTTTTGTGACTCTTTCTCTAGCCAAGAAACGAGCTACAAAATCTGGGAGAATACAACACGCAAGGAACTTGAACCCCTTGAATTAACAAGCAAGGTAGCTACAGAATTTGCCTATAACGGCACCTCCAGGGGATTGCATGAAGAACGTTATTGCCGAATTGACATTATAAGCTAATTGAAATGCATGTAAAAGATGCCATCGCGACCAAACAAAATGTAACGTTATGGGCGAATTGACGTTACAGAGGAAGCCGTTATAAACGAATTGAATTGTATAAAACAGATTTACATAAGGCTTCAGGCCCCATTCGGATTAAAGTAAAAAGTTAGTTTCAGGGCAAATTTTCCGCCCCCCCAGTAAAATACCTTCCCGTACGCCTATGGGTATTCAGCATTCTTTAAAAAATGCAATGCTGCTTTGTTTCATACGGTAATTTTACATCATGTCTCACTGAGTCAACTAGGACGACCACCACTGTGTCAACTGACCTTTCGGTGCACTAAATCAAAAAAATGTCAACCCATAAATAATTTTTTGTTGAGAAACAAGCTACCAAAATTATAGGAAATATGAGGTGATGCTTAAACTATAACCTGACAGAAATATTGTTTCATACATGCGCCTACAAGAGGAGATACAACTTGACGAACTAAATTTAACAACATTTGAATGTTTGGATCAAAAACATACTTTCTGGCATAACTTTTCAGCCCTTCCATAATGACACGTCAACTTTTCGTGGCTGTCATTATAGAATATAAAAACGAAACAGTGGAATATATTTTGCGCCTTCAACCCGTTAAGTCCCGTGCGCCCCAATGGGCCATTTTTTGGACTCAAAATTTAGTTGAAAACTAGGTCAAAATCCGCGTCTATAGATTCCTTGATTGACTTTCTACTATATCGGAAGCGAAAATTATGGCTCATTAACCAAAAATTGACCAAAATTTTACCCCCTCAAAAGCCTCTCTGGGGGCATTTCACCCCAAGCAATAACTCGCCGTCAGATTGAGCTAGAGAGCTGTTCAAAACCTCTAAAAACTCGTGAAGGTATGTAGTTTGCAATAAAAAAAAAGTTTCAATTTAGGATGTCTGGGTTTTTTTAATGCTTATATAATGATAGGATGTTAATGTTATTTTTTGCTGACGTCAGCATTTTTGCCCGACCTACCTTTAAGACCCGCAGGAGCCATTTTTGTGACACAAAATTTTTTTTGAATGTAGCTGTTTTTGGTTACATTTCGGGACTTTGAAGAGTCCGAATGGGTTTTTAGCGTTCCTGGTTCCAAGATTAGGGCAAAAAAACTTAAAATTAATTAGGGAAATCCCCCAAAACTATTGAGAAAAGCCCCTTACAAATTAACTGTTTTTTGGCCTAACTTTTGAACCAGAAACGCTAGAAACTCAATCAAGTGCTCTAAAAACGCGTATTCTGGCCTAGAATCCAAAAATAGGGCGAGCCAAAATATTGGAGCGTGGGATAGGATGATGACGTCGTAAAACTGACCAAAAAACATGCCCTGTCATAATCCCATTGGCCCAAAACCCCCATCCAAATTTAAAAAACTTTCTTTATTCTAAACTACACGACGTCACAAGTGATTACAGGGTTTGAACAGCTCTCTAGCTCAATCTACTGCCGAGTTATGGCTGGTCAAAGTTTGCCCTGAAATGGCCAATTATGGCTTTTCTGAAACTTTTAGAATTAGGCCAAAAACTGGGTTTTTGACCCATAATTTTGGCCACAGATATGCTAGGAAGTCAATCAAGGGCTGTATAGATGCGGATTTTCACCTAGTTTTCAACAAAACTTTGAATCAAAAGAATGGCCCAGTCGGTTGGGGCCCAGGTCCGGCTAAAGGTGGCCAAAATTTCCAAACATGCCCTCATTGTGACGTCACCTACAGAAACCCCCCACCGAAAACATAAAACGTTTCTTTTTCGATTTCAAGTAGAAGACTTGCTGAATCCGTGGATAGTTTGGATAGCTCAATCGGCTGGCGAGTTATGCAGCTGCAAAAATTTGAAAAGTAGGGTCAAAAAGTGGCCCGTGCAGGACTTGAAGGGTCAAGCATGGCTGGTCAGATACTGGCGGTGAGTCAACTATGCTGGTGAGTCAACTAACCCGACCTTCCTTTACACAGCTCCTAAATTGTCACACGTAGATTTTACTTTCTCACAGTCAGGACCTTTTCACAAGGCCTTGGACATCGAACAGTAAAGCAAATTTGGACAAAAAATGTTAGCTCTAAACAAGACTAACAAACCTCTTTCATGAGTTAACATTTTTTGCTCGACTAGCACGGTAATGACATAAACTGCTGATTCTTCGAGGGCTAGCTAATGTTCTCTACCTTAGTCTCGGACTAGGGCATTGTATTCAGCCTATTTATCCGACCCTAGTGGCCATCGAAGAATATTCGTAAAGTCGGATTGGGTTGCAGCAGTTTAAGTAATCTGTAAATCTGTAGGACCTCAGCAGTAGTTATTTGCCTAACAGTCAGATTCTCACAGCCTTGGACTGAAACTCATCTCAGCCAGACAGGGGCGTAACGAGGGAGGCACAATTCCCCGGGCGCCGAATCACCATGGGGGCGCCGAATGACTGCGGGTGGCGCCGAAATTTACTAACAATGTCACATCACAATACTTTCTTCAATACAGTAGCCTACATTTGCTTCCCAAACTCCTCAAGTTCGAACATTGGGGACGCCAAACTTGCTTCTTGACCCGGGCGCCATCTCACCTCGTTATGCCTCTGCAGATTCTGACTAATATCCTCTTGCTTGTATTGCTGCAGTACGGACTGACCTATTTCTTTCTTATTGCGTGAGAAGGACGAGGTCTCCGAGCTATGGCATCAGGGGCGTAACAAGGGGGCACAGTTACCCGGTTGCCGAATCACTGCGGGGGGTGCCAAATGACTGTGGGAGGCGCCGGAAAGTCCCAACAATGTCACATGTACATTCTTCAATACAGTGAATTTGTTTCCAAAAGATCACAGTTTCAAACGTGGGGGCACCAAACTTGTTTCTTGACCCGGGTGCCATTCAACCTCGTTACGCCCCTGTATGGCATGTGAGCGTTCTTGTTCTGTCACAATGTTTGACCGTCGTGTTATGTCACAATACCACAGTTTGGTCGTAATGCTAATTTTTTCCAAGCAATTTTTGGGCCCCGGCCAAAGTGGCGCCCATAGCACATGCCATGCCTGCCATACCCTAGATACACCATTGCTTCTACCCAAACTTGCATGTGTTTGACCCACTCAGTATCAGGCCCGTAACCAGGAGGGGCGAAGCCCCCCCTACAATATTTTTCGCTCGCCCCTAGAAAAGTGTGTTGGGCATAGTTCAAAAATATTGAACATACTGTAGTTTGAAAATTTTTGGCCCCTCTCAGAAAACTTCTTGCCCCACCTGATGTCTCAAGCTGGTTACGGGCCTGCTCAGTATACACAAGTGTGAAAATATTTGTGTATTTGCGAAAACGAAGCCACAATCGATTATCAGCACGGCTTTGCACTGTAGTTAAGAAATACTTGACGCCACAGCTGGTTAGTCAATCTAACCCTGTGTTTCTCAAAGTATGAGTCGACACTCAAACGAGCGTGGCGAGGGGTGAAAAATGGGTCGCACCAAGGCGATACAAACCGGAGTTGTGTATTATCAACGTTACCACTGCTTGTCTTGGGCTATCTTAATGTAACGTTACTTAAAGAGCAATTTGCTGACATTAAAAACGACCTTATCAACTTCCAGTACTGCCAAAGATCATCCAATCTTTCTTTTCTTCATATGTTGTTTGAGGCTTGGGACGCGAGGTGCTCACCAAACTTAGATTTGGGTCGCACTCAAAATAATTTGCTAACCGCTGATCTAACCATTCCGGTGCAAGTGGTTGAAAACTTTTCATTTAGTGTTTAAAAGAAAAAATTAAATTGATTGCAAAAAACTTAATTTGGTTTCATTTTAGCCACGTGCGCTTTATCAAGAAAACAGATTGCAAGCTGTGTAAGTAATAGCAGCGTCAATAAACTCAGCACTTACAAAATAAAAAGCATCTGCTACTTACGTCAGATTTTGCTGCTGACTTTCTCCGCGGCAGCTGAATGATTTTTAATTTACTGTAGGATAAGGTCGCAATTAACATCACATGAAAGTTTTAACGTGTTCAATCTATGTGCAGGTTGCACTCTGATTACTTGACAAAACTGTTTTTTTACTCGTCAGCAAGGTAATGTGAAATCCAGTGTTGCCACTCTGTTATGAAGAAAAACCCCAGAATTTACCTTGAAAAACCCCAGAAAATACTAAAAAACCCAGACACACAAAACGTTAAAAAATATCAAAACCAAACTTGAAATGTACGCTAGTGGTACTTGCACATAAAAATTAAGGTGATATGCATTATCTGCATCAAATTTTTAACAAATTCAAGTCTATTTTGAAACATACTGACAATTTACAAATAAGCTGCCAGCAAATCAATTGTATGAAGTAATGTAAAAAGTTAGTTTTCTAAAATACGTTTAATGTTTTCTTTTACTTTCACTTCTTGCTCATGGAGGTTTCCCTCCGAGTTGCATGCTTTGTTTATTGCGGAAAGGCGCGCACAATCACAACACATGAAGAATCACAGCAGACGAATCATAGTGAGGCGCTGGCATACGAACACGATACAACAGCGTGATACACCACGTAATTGCACAAAGCGCAGTCGCAGTCGCAATTTTGGGGTCACCGCGGGTAGTAACAGCATTGGCCCATGAGCTGAATGCTAAGTTCTTTGCTCAAGGGAACAACCGGCGAGGGAGATCGAACTCCTACCCCATAATTGTGAGGCCAGCTCTTTACCGAAAGAGCTAACCGTCCACCCATTTCACATAAATGCACAAATGAAACATGCACATGACACATTCAAGGTCTTACTGTTTTCTTTTCACCCTAATCATTGCATTCATTGCAATATTTTACTGCTAATTTAACATCCAAAATTTTGCATTCATACCTATTACAATCAATGCGCTTGTAAAACAATGAGCAGATTCTCAACCACAGCATCTTCATTCATAACAAAAAAAGCATACCAAAATCATACACAAGCAGCACTTGAAACATCAACGATAGACCAGAGTTCTGACCTATTCCTCGTCAGTGCTTAATCTGCAAAACATTAGATTTCAAACAATTTGGTTATGCCTAGCCTACTCAACTGTACTGGCTACTGACTCTGCACATTACGCCTGTGAAACTACTGTATTCTTGAATGGATAATACGGTAATAAAACATACATTTCTAAAATTTGACCAGAGTAAAAAAAACAGATTTTCAATAAAAAACCCAGAACCCCAAATAAAATAGAAAAACCCCAGATCTAGTGAAAAAAAACAGCAGTGTCAACACTGGTGAAATTATTGATGAAAGCATAGGCTCCACATAATTGCTCAATGAACCGTCACAGTACATGTTTCATCATCACAAATAAATATATAGATTCTAGAATAAATGCTATTGTTGCTAAACAGTGTCTATGGCCCAATTGCGTAATATAAGAAAGGCTTTGAAACTGGATTCCTTCTTAGCCAAAGTTTCAGCTTCAAGGGACATAAAACGTATGTTACTGCCATATGCACGAATTTAATTTTAAACCTGTACAAAAACAAAAATTTCCGATGTTCGTTAATGGTAGTGGTCGGCAAACTGTGGGCCACGGCCCATTTGTTGGCCGTTTGGCACTTTTCATTGGGCCGCGCGTCATCAAAGGCGTACGCAAGGGGGGTTGGGGGGTTTGGGGTTAAAAAAAAACCCTTGACATTTTACAAAAACTTTATCACCTGCGTGAAGGAGATTAATTGTTTTCGCATAGGCTACTTCTGCTTGCTATTTGTCGACTTAATGCAAATACTACGGAATGAACTTGCATGCAAACTTCAAAGAACATTTTAAATGGGCAAAAAAGTGATAATTAGATTTCGGCGGGAATCTGGGTTATGGTCTGCGTCCAAAAACCATCTCACCACTGTTTGCAGACCTTCCGTCCACTACGCATTTTTGAGATTGTGTTCCGCGATAGTTCACTTTTTCCGCAACAATTGCATTTATGTTGTTTTCAAAGGCTGACCAGCGCAAGCGCCGACTCACTGGCCACATTATAGCAAGATTCGATCTTTCAAACAGGGGCATGCACCAGCCAGCCCAGACGCACTTTTTCTATGCTCGACTGCTCACATTGGACAATGTGATTATCCCAGCCTCCTTTTGCAGTTGTAAATTGCTCTGACGCATTGACGAGTGTGATTTACTCCCCTGTTTTAACGCTCAGCCTGATATTTTTGCAGTTATGAACTGCTGTGTTGTAGCTTTGAGTGTATTGTACTCCGATATCCTAACTTGGAACGCTAATAGTTTAAGGTCCCCGCTTTGTGACGTATTAACTATACATCAATCGACACTGTTGTTAGTTCATATATCTAGCTAATACCTTGTTTTCGCTCTAGCAGAGCATGGTACACCCAGCTGTTGATACAGATGGTAGTACAAACCACGCAGGAACGAAGAAAGCTGCTTCAATATCTCTCAAACCTCGAAAATTCATAACCGCCTGGTTTGATAACAAACGTGTTGCTACGCCTTGTGGTACTGCCGAAGAACATTCTGCAATACACCCGATCTCGACTTACAATGCTGGTGAATAACTAAGAACATAAACATCAATATTCTGATTGCTAAGGGGGGGGGCTTGATCCCCTTCAGCCCCCCCTGGCTGCGCCTTTGATTTGCAACATTTTGTCCCGTTTTTGGACTTCGCCCAAATTTATCTACAGTCATTTATTATATCACCAACATGTGTTGATTATTTCTTGCAGCCCTTTTCCTTTTTGCATCTCTTTCAAAACAAAAAGACAAAGATGGCCGCAAAACACTTCTTGCCTTGGTTGAATTTGCTCAGTTGGATAGAACACATCACCAAGGTAGTCGTTCAACTCAGTTGGTGGAGGCAGACCGAACGAGTCAAAATACCACTTTTTATCACCACTTTTGAACCACGCGACCCACTGTGTCCCATCTCCAGAACTGTCGCCTAGGTTCATAATTGCGCACTCATTTCGTTTTGGTTTCTTTGTCAAAGTGTCTCTCAAGAAAACACCGCGAAAGTTTTTCAAACCCATCTTTTTCACTGCATTTTCGATTTCAAAGTTGCTCAAAGGTTTGTTTGTAAGAACAGTATTTTCAACTTGAATAATTTATTATAAACAAAACTTTCCGATTTCCTTCCCGGCAACATCTTAGGCATTAGCTTATCAAGTTCCAAATTCACTTCATCAAACTTTTTATACGTGAAATTTCGTTTTCTCGTCCGAGAAAGAATATTCTCAAACTCAACTTCAGAAATTCTATCGTCCGACAACGCTTTTGAAACCATGTTAATTATGTTATTCACCTGCATCTCACTCAAAGTTTTTTGCTTCTCATGTCTCTGAATTTTGTTGAAAGGAATTTTTCAATTACTTTCAGAAAAATTGAAACACTTGCAAAAAACACGTTCAATCCATGTAAAACCTTCCCAGAAATAGTTCCGACGATTTCTTCAAAATCTGACAAAAACCCAACGTTGAAAAGAAACATTCAAAACTTAAAAATCAAAAGGCAGCCAGTGCAAAAGTTTAGCAGAATGTTTGAGTCTTTCTTCTTGAAGTTCTTTCTCAATTTTATGAATTTCATGTAGTCTGTATAAATTTGGGTTCACTTCTATTCAATGGAATAAAAAATGAAAATCCGCATCCCACAACAACCAACCGAGAACTGGTATATTTTTCAAAGGACTGTTCGGAACAAGAGGCAAACCCTCACCACTGATAATTTGCCCCCCCCCCTGTTTCAAATACAAACCGTTACCGACCATACCAAGCCCGAACCTTTATATGGTTTCAAATACAGCCCCTGACCACCTGTTTTGACTCTTGCAATGTTTGAGCCTTTTTTCAAATATAACCCGTTCCCCATGACCTTGTTTGTCGCTTTTTGTGCCAAAGCCGACCCAACACCTGACAGTGCCCCAGTCGCCAATGTTGGGAGAACGGTCTTTGCCAAAAATGGCAGGGCCTTTGCAGCCAATCCTGCGAGGAACCCAAGGAACCCACACTCAATTTTCATATTGTGAACAACCTGACGTTTACTCATTTTTATTGTGATACCTTTTCCATCCTGATAAGCTTTTGTTAACTTGTGCATTGGTCAAAGCAAGAACATCTTTTCCACACAAATCTTCGTAGCCCAGACGAATGCTCACGGGACTCTTTGTATCAACGGCGTGTTTCAATTTTTGCTGTTGATTTTCAGAAATGTTTACATGCACATTGGTATAACTCATTTATATTATGTTATTAAATTTCTCTCAAGTGATATCAAATTGTCAGGTTTTCTCCACGAAGATTCAACTGCTTTCCGTTTTGGTCTGTGACAACTGTTTCCATCTTTTTTATTTTATCTAGAATCACTGGATGATACACAAGGTTTCTCAGGTTCACAACGATTTTGTAGCCAGGTGACACATTTGGAAAGAAACTTTAAATTGTGTTTTGAGTTCTCCCATTCACATAAGACACATCAATCACATCAACATTCACAAGAATTGAATTTATTGATAAGATGTTGACAACATTTTGCGACTCGAGAATACCCTCTTTGCAAACCTGATTTTGAAATCCAAGAACGCTTGAAATTGAATTTCGAGCTCTGAAATCAACCTGAAAGTCGCCTCGAATTTCCAAGACACTTTTCAAAGTGTTGGTGTTTGATGTTATTTTGATTGATTCGTCGTAATGCCCGTTTCGTTTCATCGCAGTTTTTATTGTTTCCGCAATATCAATGAGATCGTAACTGCCTTCTGGAATTTGAACTTCGACCCATTGTCTTTGTCGTATTGAGTCGCCCTTGCCGCTTCCCCAACCTCAATGAAACCTGGAGAATATCAAAAAACATTGTTTTCATCCGGCAGATTTGGAAAACTATAATACGTCTCGAGATTGACCAAAGCCATCTCATACTTTCGCGTTCGATCCAACTCGAGTTGTGGGTTAAAAGTTGTTTTTATTTTTGTTGAATTCTCTGAAACCACAATCTGAGTTGAAGTTTTCGGAGAAGTATTTCTCTCAATTTTTTCGAGAATTTCGTTTTTCATTTATTCTATGATATAGAAGTTGTCAAACCCCAATCTAACTTTCCCACAGTTCTTTGGCGAGGTCAAATCAATCACAACAAAGTTATGAGGCTTCGACCAAGCGTGTTTGCACAGATTTTTGAACTGTTCTTTTGAAATGTCTTGAGACACGTGGTCGTTAAAAATGTGATCAATATTTTTCTGGTCTTGAGGAAACAGACAAAAGAAATTTGCATTTTCTCGAATTGTTTGACAAGGCAATTTGAAATAATTTTGACTCAAATACAAACAATCACAATTGGAATGCCTTCCACGAACGTAATAGGCTTCACACTTGTTTTGCTTCTGAAGCAAGAGATCGTCAAATATCATGAGATTCTTTTGCTTTGTTCTTTTTGTATTTAATTTTGATTTTCAAACAAATTCATAATCACCCTTTTCGACAATTGTTTTTCAAAACCTTTTTTCAAAATTCAGTATTCTGGTTGAAACAAACTCTTTCCGAAAACAGAAAGTTTTGAATAGTCTAGCCAGTTGGGTTGAAGCAGAAGGTTCAGCAAAAGTATTGTTTTTCGACAGCCTGACTTTGCAACAATCAAGCCTCTCAAACTTTGAGGCAAAAGAGGATGGTTTCTTTTATTTGTTTTGTTTTCATTCCATGAAATGTTCTTTACTTCCATTTATTTTGTGAAAGCATTTAATAAATGGATCAAATATATTGTGTCAAATGTGGTAAATTTACAGAAACAAGAGACGTTAAGCAGAAAACAACAAAAAACAACCGTCAAATGCTTCAAGGTATCTGTGTTGTTTGTGGAACAAAAAAGTCAAAATTTATAAGAGCAAGTGGAAAAGGGTTTATCAACGACACAATTAATTTTTTGCCATTTGAAATGCACATGCCAGGTCACAACTTCAAAGGACCAGGCACGAAATTGAACAAATGACTAAATGAGGATATGACTCCAAAGGCATGGTCAAACCCAATCAACAGAGTCGACAAGGCAGCTTTCTCACCATGACATTTGTTATGTAAAAAACAAATACAAAAAAACTCGCAACAAAGTTTGTGATAGAAATATGTTGACAGAGCTTAATGGAATTTATAACCCCAGACTTCGAGAACGGATGGAGAGTGGTGTTGTTTCAACGATTATCGGGACGAAAAAGCGCTTCGGATGGGGGTTAAAAAAACGAGCGCAGCGAGAGTGTCACTTGGAGTTCACAATTAGCTGATGAACTTCACAAACCCATCATCAAAAATTTTCCAAAACGAAAAGTGTATGTGAATGGAATTGATAAAATTTGGGCTGCAGACCTCGTTGAAATGCAATCATTTTCAAAGTTCAACCGAGGGGTCAGATATCTTCTCACAGTGATTGACGCGTTTTCAAAATATGGTTGGATGCTTCCGCTCAAAGGCAAAACTGGAAAATCTGTTGCAGACGCATTCAAGGAGATTTTCAAAAATCAAAGCGAAAACAAGAAAAGCTTTGGACAGACAAAGGTCGAGAGTTTTACAACAAACATGTGAAGGAGTTGGGTGTAGAGCTTTACTCTACTGAAAATGAGGAGAAATCGTTGGTGTTCGAACGTTGGAACCGCACGATGAAAGAAAAAATGTTTCACAGCAAACAATACCAACAAATATATTGACGTTCTTGACGACTTTGTTGAGAAATACAACAACACAAGACACTCTAGCATAAAAAATACTCCTGTTGAGGCAAGCAAGAAAGAGAATGAAGTGAGAGTTTACAGAAATTTGTATCAAGAGTTTGAAAGACGACCAATACATGCAAAATTCAAAACTGGTGACAAAGTCCGAATTCAAAAGAAGAAAGGACTCTTTGAGAAAGGGTTCACCTGAAACTGGACAGAAGAAGTCTTCACCATTTCAAAAATTCAAAGAACCAACCCAGTTACTTATAAGATAACAGACTACAACGATGAAGAGGTTCATGGCACATTCTATGAACAAGAGCTTCAGAAGACATCACAAGAAGTTACAGAATTGAGAAAGTTGTGAAGAAAGGCAAAACAAAGTCGTTAGTTAAATGGAAGGGCAATCCAGAAAGTTTCAACTCTTGGGTTGACAACAAAGATCTTATTAAACTGTAATATAAAATATCAAACGAAAAACAAAGTCTTGGAATGAAAAGCTCAACAGTCACTGCGTTTCTCAACGACAAGCTCACACCAGAGCAATGTAAAGAATTGCAAAAAAATATGAGCCTTGATCCAAAGTTGTATAGAAAAGTATTCATCTATGGAGGTTAATTTGCACCCAGTCGAAAACGAATTTGGACCCTATCCAAAATTGGAACTCCAAAATTTAGGGCATACAATAAATGAGTTTTCTAAAAATAAAAGACCCATCAAAACGTGACAAACTTGTCGCTGACTATATCAGAACCAAGAACAAAATTCACAATGATTTTCGCTCAGAACGATTAGGTGAGCAATCAATGTATGAAGATTTTGGAAAGATATTCAAGCTAATAACTGAACAACAACAAAAGTCGTCTGAAGAAATTGTTTCAAAGTTTACCCCACTCCAAGAAGCAATAGAAAATATGCCGGCGCAGCAAGCATTGCTTTGGGGTCAAGACGAGCCTGAAGCATTGCCTTGGGGTCAAGACGAAGGACAACCTGAAGCATTTGCAGAACTTGACACACCACAAATAGAACTCGACGAAACTTCATTAGCTGGGGAATATCTTGAAACGTTTTCACAAAGTAAGGGAAAAGCTGATACAACGTATGGAATAAGAAGAGAAAAGGGGAAATATTTTATGGGCGGAAAAAGGGTTATAAATGATAACGATATCAATTTGTTTGTTGATGGTAAAAGATACAAGGGAACCCCAGGTCTTTGGGAGCTCATTGTTATGAAAAAGCCAAAAACAGGCATTTATGATGGTAACTATGTGAAAAATTATAAAGAAATTAATAGAAGGACAGGTGTTATGATACATCCAGAAAATCCAGACAGGCCAGTTTCAAACAAGGGGCATAAATGGGAAAATTTCGTAAGACCAATTTGGGAGAAACATGTGAAAGCACCAAAGAAAAAAGCGAAACGTCAAAGGAAAAAAACACAAGGACAAGGCTTTCTCCCAAGTGACCCAAACGCTTTGTGTGAATGGTTGGAATTGATGATGGCTTCGAAACAAGCAGGAAACACAGGTCTTCAAAATGAAATTGTGAGCATTTGTGATGAACTTTTGAGACAAAAAATTTTGTCTCGTGATGCTTATAAAAACTTAATGCTAGCATTAAATAAAGATGTTAATTATTAAACGTGGATATTTAAAGAAAGTATCAAGTGAGTGGTTCTGGGATTTTTTCAAAGCTCAAAGACTTTTTGTCAGGATTCATCAGTAAAAAGCAAGTTGTTGACACAGCTTTGAACATTGCTCGAAGTGCTGGGCAAAAGGCTGGACAAAAAGCTATTGATTTTGCGAGTTCAACGTTGACTCCGAAATCACAATAAATTTTATCAAAACTTGTGTCTTCAACACCCCCGCTTGCACCTCAAGGAGCAACACCACAGAAGGCACAGCAGGTGACACCAAATTTGAACAACTTGATAGCTGGGTCAGGGCAGCGCGCGATCAAGATTCAAGACCTTGTCAGACGGTTGGATAAATAATACATATTATAAATGAACGATTCTGAGCAAATCAAGGACGTTTTTGAAAAGCTTGAAGAACTCAAAAGTAATATCGATGAACTAAAAAGAGAAATTGAAGAACTCAAATATTTCAACAGGGTATTGAGTTATAAACTAGGGGCAATACCTGATATTTAAAGTGAAAACAAAAAAACTCCTATAATAAATAAACGTTCTTAACATCACTGAAAAACCTGAAATTGATCAATCAATAGAAGAATATTAATATCACGGTTATGAGCCAATAACTGGCACTGACCTTAACAGACCGGGGGAAATTAGGATAAGTATTGAAACGCAGGACTTGTTCACACATCCGATTGAAAGTTATCTGGTTTTCGACGGAAAGTTGGTTAAAAATGTCAATGATGCTGTTTACGCCGATGCTGACGTCATCACGCTAACAAACAATGCTATGATGCATCTGTTCAGCAACATAAAATACCAACTTTCAGGACAAGAGATTGAAAGTCTGTTTCACCCTGGGTAGGCAACAACAATGCTTGGGCTGTTGAAATTTCCAGATGATTTTTCAAAAAGCACGGGTTTGAATCAACTTTGGTATAAAGATAATGGCACAGACGCTTCAATTGCTGGAAATAATATCAATAATGGTTTTGTAGCCCGGCAGGTTATATAATTCAAAAGCCTGACCCAAACGGCACATTTTCATTCAGAATCCCGCTGAAACACATCTTTGGGTTGTGTGATGACTATGAGAAAATTGTTTATGGTTTTAAACATCAACTAACTCTCGTAAGAAAGGGTGATAATGACGCGATTTTCAGAGCCGCTGCGGCTGATGCTGGAAAAGTTGTTTTGTCAAAACTCTCTTGGTATATGCCACATGTGACTCCAAATTTGCAAGAAAAACTTGCACTCTACAAAACAATTGAATCAAAATCAAGTCTCCCAGTTGGTTACCGGATGATTCAATGCGACTCTATTCCAGTCCCACAAACGAGAAATTTCACCTGGCGATTGTCAGTGAAATCAGCCTGGAGAAGCCCCGCTGGATAATCGTGGTGTTTCAGACGGATAAATCAGGAGACCAACAACACAACCCATCAATTTTTGACCACTGTAATCTCACCAACATGTTTGTTATGCTGAATAGTCGGCGATACCCTGAGATTGATTATGATGATACAAACTTTACACAACAAAAATTTTCAAGGGTCTACAGCGATGCTGCGGCTTTCCGAACAAAGTTTTACAATCTTGAGGAGTTGATTTCTTCCCCAAATATAACCCCAGCAGATTACAAGGAACTGTTCCCAATGTTTGTCTTTGACGTCTCAAAACAGAGCTAAAAACTCTGTGACTGACATTCAGATAAAGGCTCAGTTCTCAGCAAATGTAGCAGCAAACACAGAAGCTTTTGCGGTTGTCATCAGTGATAAAAGTCTCATTTTCCAGAGTGATGGGCAGAAAATGTGTGTTGAATATTAAAAAAAACTCTTCAAAAAACTGCCAATGATTGAAATCAGATTATGTTTATAGTCTTTTAGGCTATAAACAAATTTTGATGATAGTGCTTTGTCACAAATGAGTATCACACCTTTAGTTTACTTTTTTCACAAACTATTAAGACATGAACTACCCATCTTTGGACAAAGCTCAGGCAGATTGAAGCAGCCTCAAACAAATCTAACCATTTGATGGCAATAAAGGGTTAACACAAAGCACCTCTTTGAACAAAAGCTCAGACAGTCCAGTCAGGACCACTTAAACACTGATTGAAACAACCTCAAACAAATCAAACCATTTGGTGGTGAAAAGGGTCAACACAGAGTGCATCTCAAAAATATTCACTATTCTCTAGAGGCACACCACTTTTCAGTTCTTTCTGTTTGAAAATTCTTTTCGCAAGCCTACAAAAGTGTTTTTTGCAAGAAATTTTCAAAATTCAAATATGTTTTTTTGCAAGAACCTTCGCTATCTAAAGCAAGCAAGACGACTTTTGCTGTGCTAACTCCAACATTGGAAGCTACCTTCAGACAGACAAGAAGTGAAATTAACGCCAGTGCACGCAGCGGACAGTCTTTGATAATGAAAAAATGACAATGATGGGGAAACCTGACTCTTACCTGAGCTATTTGAAAAGCGCTCAAACGTGAAAAAAGCACGACTAGCATTCAAAGTCACTCGAGCGTCACGGTCTTTGGCAATGACGGGGCAAAACCTGACTCTCACGCAAGCTGTTTGAAAAAGCACTCAAACGTGAAAGAACAATGAACGTCAGTCAATAAAATAACCCTCTCTGCCAATGATGATAAGAGAATAATTCAACCGGGTAAAATACAAACTCTAGCTTATGGCTTTCGAGCATGAGGGGCCTCAGGAGGACGGGAACAGATGGGACACTAGGGGGCAAACTGGGGACATGAGGGAAACTGGCAATGGGGCAAAGGGCTTCGGCTGAACGGGCCAAAGGCCTGAAAGAGTGCTTGTGACGTTAGGAGCATTTTAATGATATGCTTGACTGATAAAATGGGCATTTTTCCAGCGGTGAATACAATAAACAAATAAAGAAATAGAAAAAGTCCAAGCAGTCCTAGAAAATACAGTTCCCCTCTACTGCGGACCCCTCTGTAGGTGCAGGGACCCATTTTGAAAAAATATTTTAAAGATGTTTAAAACAAGGTATGGTTGAGAAGAGCTTGCTTGCAGTCTTCATCATGACCTGCGCACTTGGTCTAGTTATTGTGTTGAACCTCTTCCACTTACAAGTGCATAGTGGTATTCCTTGCCTTTGTTCGTTACCAACAGAATCATCACCAGGTCTTCAACTGGGAGACTGTGTTTGTGCAGTGGGACTGACATTATAAAATTTGACAAAAAATCCCCTGATTCATACTGTTCCACATTTCAATTTTGGGGATTTGTAGCTTTTTTGGGGGGTAAACCCACCAATGCCCCCGTGGAGACAGGACTGGTCACCAACAGACGTCTGTTTCAAAAACTGTGTTACCAAACCATGCCAGTTGTGACCATGCCAGGCTTGCCAGGATTTTGGATGCTCAGCAACGATTACAACATCTGACATTAGACAGTTATTGCGATGAACCAATTTATTCAGTGCAGCTATTGCCAAGCTGCAGTGGCGTAGCCAGCCCAAAAATTCTGGGGGGGGCAAAATGTTTGATTTTAGGCGAATAATGCTATTTTGTTTAGAAAAACGCCTCTCAAAGCACAAAACGACTACATTTTCTAAAAATTTGGGGGGCCGTGTACCCTTTTCCCCCCCCTGGCTACGCCTGTGCTAGCTGTACAACCATTTCGATTAATGTTCTTTTTAATAAAAGCGTTAACCACAATCATATCTGAACATATCGTTTATCCTTGCGCTAGGTTTTCAGACTAAGGTTATTGCCTCAAACTCATCAACATGAAAGCAACACCTTTTTTACGCTTTTCTTGTTGAAATAACTTTTTCGGAATGCCAGTGTTTAAAATGCACCATTGAACAAAGGCGATTTCACAAAAACCACGTTGCCTATCGGCTGGCTCTTATTCACTCTATTTGTAGTTGTAACCTACAATCTGAGCTCAAAGATACCCACGAAAATGCACCAACTGCACTACCCCGCTTCAAGGACTTTTTTTCCCAACACCATTCCGTCATGCAGAAAAACAGCAGTTGTATTGAAACTGAGAAAAGTTATCTTTGCAAAGTTCTTCACTTCAACCGCCAAAACTTGTTGATAGGCCCACCTAATGACTGGGTTACAGCTTATGGCAGTTATTGAAAATATCCCACTGAACATTAAAAATAGCATGAGATGTGCCAAGAAACTTTTTTTATAATTTTGGTGACGGCAATTAGCGGCATGCCAGCGCCTGAAATATGCTTCTTACCGGGGCAGTTTAGTCCAACGATCTTGCCCAAGCAGCACCACGGCGAGTCACTCAGTGTTTGTAAATTGGACACGCAACCTTCCAATTGAGAGGCGGACACTCTATCACTGGGCTATCGCCGCCCCAGCAAAATCTTCATAGCCAATGCCTAGATGTCAGGAGATGTTATGACGTGCAGTTGGGGCGTTACCGAGAAACCAACGATACGAGAAAAAGGGTTAAGATAGCAATGACTATTTACCGTGATTTCAAGCAAAATTTTTTCATCAGATTTTGAGAGGAGGGGTAATATAAACCGAAAACAACTGGAGTCCTAACGTTTTTAGTCTGCTGTCGAATGTCATCTCTTTCCTTTGTGCAAAGGACTTTTGACTGAGATGGCTGAAGTTGCTTTGTCTGTCGAGGAAGGGGTAGGGACT